>FUFK010047026.1_pt1 | contig 40443 bp, 39 predicted proteins | sample 1021851 | NCBI WGS metagenome assembly FUFK01 (sample SAMEA51879418, study PRJEB19060) | metagenome
AATGTCTTAGAAGTTTGCCCATAAATATTATCAGCAATGTTAAATATTTTTTGACTTGAAACCCAGTCAAAATCATCAGTAAAAATNTCAAAAACTAAATTTTCAGATTTTGATTTTAATAAATTAATACTGTCCTCAAAATAACTGATATCTAAATCCCAATTATTTTTAATAAAATCTCTTCTTCTTACATGTATTAAAACACGATCGGATTCAACTTTAGATTTCAATTTATCATCTATTACTTTAAATTTTTTTAACATATCTAATATATATTTTTTACTAATTTCAGGATAAGAAATATTTTTCCAGTAACCATTAAAGTAAATAATTGTTTTGCTATCTTCTAAATTCTGAGAAAATTCTTTTGTATATTTATATTTCTCAAAAAGTGAAATTGAGAATTTTGAACTTGTATTCAGCCTAAGAAATAGATTAAAGATCATCTTATTCAGATATCTTTCCTCAGAAAATCCACTGATTTTGCTTGAAAACATTAAATTTCTTTTAGTATTTTGATTGTTTTCTGATAAAAGATCTGTGTTTGTTTTCACATTAAAGTTCATTTCTTTTAAGTAATTAGCAAAAGCAAACTGAAATAGTTGGTTTCCAAAACCTCCTTTGATAAATACAACTGCTTTCTTCATTTTTAAATTTATTAACTGATCCTTTTTTTTAAAATAGTAAAAACAACTCTAAAAAAATGTCGGGCTCTTATCTTTTTTCCATCTGCAAAAGTTCTTCCATCATAGGATATTGATACTTCATAGAATTTTGACCCATTTTTTACCGCTATACCAAGGATTTCACCATGTTGCTCCCATCCACTTGTTTTTAACTTTTTAAAATCTACTAATTCTCTTTTGTACAACAAATAACATGAATAAACATCAGTAAATGTGGTGTTATAAAGAATATTAAATATAAAAGTCAGTACTCTGTTTCCAATTTTGTTCCAGAAGTACATCACTTTTGTAAACTCACTCCCTTGAAATCTGCTTCCAATCACAATATCTGGTGAATGTTTAAAAATTAATTTGTAAAATTTTTCAAAATCTTTAGGATCGTATTCTAAATCTGCATCCTGAAAAAGTATATATTCTCCAGTTGCAACCTCTAAACCTTTTTTGACAGCTGCCCCTTTTCCCTGATTTTTTTCTAAAGATATATAAATATCAACATACTCCATATTTTCTTTAATTATTTGATCAGTAGCATCGGTGGAACCATCGTTTATTACTATAACTTCAAGATTTATATTGTCTTTTCTTTGCTTATTGACTTTTTTTAAAATTGTTAAAATTGTATTAGCTTCATTGTAAGAAGAAATAATTATTGAAATTAATGTATTCACTACATTAAAGAATAGTAATAATTTTGGTCATAAAATATGGTTTTTTTAATAAGTACATTTCTTTTCCTAGGAGCTTATTTCCTTGGAAGAGCTTTAACAATAATTTATTTTTATTTCTTTTCAAAAAAGAAATATTTTATTGAGTTAGAAAGTAATAATTTATTTAAGCTTCATAAATTTACTGTGTTTAAATTTTGATTTGTTATTTTTAACAATTGAATCATAAAAATTCCAAGCAAGTACAAGAATAAATTCATAATCTTTAGTATTAACATCGTCTTTTGAAATAATTTGGATATTTGTTTCAGGAATATATTTGCCATGCTTTATTTCACTGTCGTCTATAACATATTTAAAGTAATTTTCATTTAATCCAAAATAATTCAAAATAGTTGTTGCTTTAGCCGGGGCTCCGTATCCAAGAATTTTTTTATTCTCCGATAAAATCTTATTGATTTTGTTTAATGAATCAAGTTTTACCTTTTTTACATCTTTAGCAAATTTATAATAAGTTTCTATTTTGTCGAGTTTATTTTTTTTCTCCAACTTAATATAGTGATTTACACTCTTATGCTGTCTTTTATTCTTATCTTTAGTTGCATAAACTCTTAAAGAACCTCCGTGGGTATCTACTTCTTTTACTTTGTATACCTTCATACTTGATTTTTCAAAAAAGTTTAATATTGCCAGCAAACACCAATAATTAAAATGCTCATGATAAATATTATCAAAAGTTAGATCTTTAATTGTCCTTAATATATATTGAACTTCAAAAATAAATTCTCCCTTATCCTTCAAGAGTGATTCAACATTATTCAATATTTCTTTTAATCCATCACTGTGCGCAAAAACATTAAATGCAGTTACAACATCTGCCCTTCCATATTTATTAATAATTTTTTGAACGGTTTTTTCACTAAAGTACTCTTGCAAAGTTTCAAGTTTTTTTGAATTTGCAATTTTTGCGACATTTTTTGCAGGCTCAACCCCAACAGCCTTTATACCTAGCTTCTTTATTGGATCCAAAAATATTCCATCATTACTTCCTATATCAACTAAAAGTGAATTTTTATTTAAATTCAAATCATTATTTAAGTCATTAGCAATTTCTGAAAAGTGATCTCTAAATTGTTTTGAAGTTGAAGAAAGGTATAAATAATTATCAAACATTTTTTTTGCTGGAACTGCAACGCTTAGTTGAGAATTTGAACATTGTTTACAAAAATTTAAATCAAGAGGATACAGTTCATTTGGTGAATTCTTTTTATCATTGAGGTTGTTTGCAAGAGGAGAAAGACCTAAAGATAAATAATGAGTAAAACCTCCTCCACAAACACGACAGCTTGTCTTATAGCTATCGATTAAATTTTTAGATAATTTTTCATCAACAAGCTTGTAAGGAATTGTATGTGTTATTCCATAATTTTGATGTTCTCTTTCTCCAGCAACAAGATTCAAAAGTACAGAGTCTTCTAAAAAAATCATTGTATGTGCAATATTAGGGGGTATTATTGATAATTCTCCGGGTTGAATATACCTTGTTTCAACAACAGAGTTTTCCTCATTTAAATCTTTGGTAACACTTATATAGCTCCCAGAAATCAAAAGACACTTTTGAGTCTGAATTGGGTGGTAATGATTTCCTCTTATACTTCCTTTTGTTGATGATACATATCCAACTAGATTTAAGGGTTCGTCAAAGTAATAGTTTGTTATAAGACCTCTTGTATCTTCAAAAGAGTCTTTACCTTCAATAATTTTTTCATTTTCCATACTCTGTTTATCAAAAGTCCATTTATTTATCATTTCACTTATTGAAGTCTCTAAATCATACAAAAATTCAAAATTAAAAGACTTTAACTTTTTATTTGAAAGAGTGTATCCCTTGTTAGGTATCTCATCATTAGTATTTTCAATTTTTAAATTTTTGCTATGTTTTTTACAAATATTTGCTACATTCTTTACCTGCAGATTTTCATTAACACAATTGAATATTTCATTTGAAATTGCATCGTCTTCACCAACAAACTGTAGGCATCTTGCAACATCATAAACTGAGACTAAGCTTTTAAATTGCTCACCTTTTGCAAACAATTGAATCGTACCATCTTCGGATGCTATTTTGCTAAAAAGATTTGGCATTATATTTANGCGAGTGGANTCATAAGAAATTCCATAAACTGACCCTAATCTCAAAATTACATAATTATTTTTAGAGGCAATTATGTCTTCTTCAGATTGAACTTTACCTTTTGAGTAGTCAAGAATTGGTTTTGGTTTTTCATTTTCGGACAAATTCTTCTTGACTGACTTTAACCCTTCAAAAACAACATGCGTTGAAGGAAAAATAATCTTTGTGTGCTCTTCTACACAATTCAAAACATTTCTAGTTCCTAATACTCCTACTTCATAAATTTCTTTATTGTTTCCTTTATCTTTTAAAGTTGTGGGGACACTTGTAATACCTGCTAAATGATAAACCGTGTCAGAATCTTTAAGTATATTTTTAAGTTGATCATTGTTGAGAATGTCACACTGTATGAATTTAATTCCCCAGCTATTTAGACGTTGAACTCTGTCTGAATAAAAATTTTTGTCAATTGCAACTATTTCGTATTCATTTGTAAAACCTGAGAATATTTTGCATAACTCTGTTCCGATATACCCCATTGCACCGGTAATAACAATCTTCTTCATGCTCATAAATAATAGTAAGATAATATATAAGTTGCTTAATCAGGATTAGTATATTTTTATGAATTTTATTAAATCTTCTACTTATGTTGTGGAAAGAACACCTCCTGAAAATCTTAATGAAAAAGATTTAGTAAATTTTCAGCATGAGCTGAAAAGAGAATTTTCGTCACCAAAAATTTTAATGAAGAGACGTGTTTTTGTACACCAACAAAAATTATGGAAATATAAACACTTTAACGCTTTTTCTAATCATTGGAGAATGAGTAACTTCTGGATAAGACACAAAATAAATTTATTCGTAAAAAATTTAATAAATGCCATAAGTCTTAAAAATAACATTGATTATGAAGTTATACCAAAAGCTTCATGGGTTATTGATCAAAAAAGTTGGAAATATATGCACTGGTTTTCGGATGCTTTACAAAGAATAGAATTTATAAAAGATTATTTAAATGATTACCCAGTAATTTTGTTTAAGCATTACGAAAATTATGAATACATAAAGTACACACTTAAAAAACTAGAAATTCCATTTTTACTTTTAGAAAGAGAAAAATATTATCTTGTGGAAGAGCTCCTTATATCTACTCATGTTGCACCTTCAGGAAACTACAATGAAAAAATTATAAATGATGTTGCAACAAAACTTACTAATACTAAAAAGTCAACAGAAGCTTTTGATGAAACAAAGTATGAAAGAATTTGGGTTAGCAGACAAAATGCAAAAATTAGAAGAGAATCTAATTTCAAAGATTTGAAAAATGTTCTTGATAAATACAATTTTAAAATTCTTGTACTTGAAAACTTAAACTATATCGANCANGTAAATATTTTCTTGAATACCAAAATTCTTACAGGTATTCAAGGTGCAGGATTAATAAATATGATCTTTATGAAAAAAGGTACAAAAGTATTAGAAGTAAGATCCTCCCACGATAATAAAAATAATTGTTATTTCTCACTAGCCTCTGCGCTAAAAATAAAATATTTTTATTCTGGAGCCGAGGTAAATGAAGATTCAGGAGGGGCTCATTCAAGTGATTACAAAATCGACTTAGTTGAACTTGAAAAAAATTTATTGAGTATTATTAATTAAGATACATAGAAGCTTTTAATTAAAAGTATTATTTTATGTCTTATTTATAATATCAATTAGTCATTGAAACTAAATAAGGAAAAATATTGTTGATCTCTACATACTTAATTATTTTTCTTAAGTATTCAGTCTTTTATATATATCTGTATCTAGTTGGAAAATTTTTTGTCTCAAAAATATTTAAATTTTCAAAAGAAAATGATTCAGACCATATTTTATATACTAAGTCTGAGTACATTACTCCTCTTATTGGGTTACTAATTTTAGGTAACTTACTGATACTAATTAATTTCTTTTTTCCATTAAGTAATATTTACGTAACTATTTTTCTTCTTATTATTCCATTATTGTCATTAACAAAATTGAAATTTGATTTCAAAAAATTTAAAACATTAGATTCTTTTTTTAGTTATTTTTTAATACCGGGAATTCTTTTAGTATCAACCGTTGATATCACTTTTAACTATGATGCTGGCTATTATCACTTACTGCATCAAAACTGGATACGGGAATCAGAACTCATCATAGGAATGGTTAATGTATTTTTTGCATTTGGCATGTCATCAATTTATGAATATTTATCATCTGTACTTTGGTTTGATAACTCATTCGTATACTTGCATTTCTTAAACATTTATTTTATTCATTTCTTATATTTGTTTATTAAACAACATCTTATTAATAAAAAATATAATGATCTTCAGGGTGTTGCAATTGTATTACTTATCTACTCAATATTTGATAACTTTGGTTTAGGTGGTGGAAGAAACGGATATATTTATATTCAAGGTGTTTCAAAACAAGATACCACTGTTGGAATATTGTTTTGGTTTCTTACAATTGTTATATTAAAAAAAATAAAGGATGGAAAGGTATTTAAAAGTGATATAGTTTTTCTTTCACTAATATCATTTTTTGTATACCAAATAAAAGTCTCGGGTGTATTAATTTTTGTTTTGTACTTTGTTCTTTTAATTTATATTCTTAAATCAAACTTTTTAAGTTTCTCAAATTTAGCCTACCTCCATATACCTGTTTTGATTTTTGGTGTTATATGGTTTACAAAATCATTAATGACAACTGGATGCTTTATTTACCCTGTAGACATTACATGTATTGAAGTGTTTGATTGGTATATTCCAGGATCTACTGCTGAAGTAGAATTTTACACAAAACTTGCAAGTAAAAATTATGATCTAGGAACTCCTTTTAACGAATGGATAAGAAAAGTAGCTAAAGATACCTTCGAATATCGAGGTCAGGTTCTTTTAAACTTCATTGGGTCACTCGGAATATTGTTAATTTCGAGTATTTTTATTTTCCAAAAGAAAAAAATAAAAACAAACATTCTCATAATTTCACTACTGTATGTACTTTTTAACTTTACTTATTTATTGTTTTATGGACCAATTCCTAGATACGCTATCGGAATCTGTATGGTTACTGTGTCTCTAATAGGTTTTTTCTCTGGAAGACCAAAGATTGAACTTAATAATTATTTAAAATATTTCATGGTTTTTATCTCTGTATTTTTGGTTGTAAGACTTCATTCTTACGAATCATTAATTACAAATGATCAAATAAGACTTTTTGATCCTAGAACTAGTTCTGAAGTTTATGAAAAAGTAGGATTTAAAAAATCTTTTGGTAATTGGGTAAAACCAAATGAAGGTGACCAATGCTGGGCTAATTTAAATTGTACCATGTCTGATCAAGACATAGTCTTTGTAGAAAAAGGTATATTCACATATGCTTATAGAAACTAAAATTTATTTAAATTTATCAGAATAATAAAGAATCAATGATGAGGCCGCTAAATAAATTAATAAAAATAGCCTAGAATATCCATACACTCTTAGTATCAAATATACTGAAGCTATAGAAATTAAATTTATTAATAGATAGAACCCAAACCTTTGAAAATACAATAAATAAACTTCAATAAAAGGGCTGAAATAAGATTTTAAAAATAAAGTAAATATTGAAACAAGTAAGGAAATTATCAAATATCCATAAAACTTACTCATTCCAGAAAATAACATAATATATGATAGGTCGTCCTCAAGTAATTGTTGTATATCTGTTCGCTGATGAGTTAGAAAAACAAATAAATTTGAAAATACTAAAAGTAAAAAAACTATAAAATTCCTCAAAAAATCTCCCTCTCTAAATAAAGAATAAACAAATAAGTATCAATTAAGTGTCATAATTTATTATTTTTTTATATAAATACTAAAAAGTATATATATCAATGTTCTAAATTTAATTTTCAACCATTTTATATTTTTTTGTTTCGAAAATTTTACTGTTGAATAGGNATTTAATTTAAACTTNNTTTTATCTCTTATTGATTTTGACCAAACTACATCTTCTGATTCTCCCCAGCCCAACGATTCATCTAATGGGAATTGGGTCATAATTTCTTTTTTTGCAACCCAATATGTGCCTGAGATATACATATATCTTGTTAAAAATCTTATATAGTAAGGAAGCATATATTGTTTTTTTTGAAGAAGGTAACTGTCAAAGCTTGAATTATTATCTTTCCAAAGAATCCAGTCATGATATCTAGAATTATCCTGATTTAAAATTTTATTCATCGCAACTTCAAATTTGTTTCCAAACTTCAAATATCCTTTATACCAGTCATCATCTAAATATACGTAATCATGTAAATACACGATATTTTCAAAACTACTTTGAGAAGTTATGATATTCTTTTTTTTGGTAATCCAGCCAGGCTTTATTGATTCATCAAACTTTATAACTTTTACATCATCGCCAAAGTCATTATTGATTGAACCTACAATAATAATTTCATAATTTGGTATATTTTGCTTTCGAATCGAATTAATTATTAAATTTATATCATTTTTCGAATCTGGCGATGTAATGATGCCAAATGAAAAATCTATTTTATCTTCCATATTTTATATATTCTAAATGAGTTAATATCGTAAAGTCTTTATGAAAGATTAGAATTTGTATAATCATCAAAAATTATTTTAAATAATTGCATTAAAGGACTTTTTCTATGTACAGACATTGTCCAACGATTGTGCCAGTGATAAGTAAAAGCTCCTGGGAAAAAATTTTCAAAATTTACAATTTGAGTTGATTTTTGAAAAAAATTATCCCACGTGAAGTTGTATGGATTATCAACCCATCCAGCATCAAACCATTCGCATGGAAGTACTAAAAAGTTCAATTGAGAATCTATGGTTAAATTAGCTTGTTGAAAACCCCATCCTTGATTTTTTGAAATTATGTATTCAATATTCTTTTCAAGCTCTTTTGATTTTTTTTCTAAAGAGAAATAAATAGCATTGTTTGGATAATTTTCATTTTCCCATTGATACAAGCAAATTTCATTTTTAAATTTGTTGAATAATGGCTCAAAAGATCTCAAAAAAAATACATCAAGATCAAACCAACAACCACCATAGTTAAATAATAAAATAGTCCTATAAAGATTTGCTTGATGGGTTGGTTTAGATTGAGTTTTATAATCCAACTCTTTTTCAAAAATAGTATCTTTTATTTCCTCTTCAAAATTAAATTCTCTAATCTCTGCAAATTTGCTTATTTGTTTATAAAATTTATTTTTTTTTGTTTTATTAACCCATAAAATTATTTTAAATTTGTCGTTATTTTGAATATTGAAATAAAAACAACTGAAAATTGATACGAAATGAACAAACCTTAATTTGCCTGTCCAATATGCATGAAATATAACTTCTTCATTATATGAGTCATAAAATTTAGCATTTTCAATAGATTCGTTATAATTTTTAAATTTTTTATATATTTTCATTGTTTTAAATATTTAAATAATAATCTAGGTGCACCTTCACTATAATTATAAAAAGCTATTAATTATTCAATTAATTTAATAAATTGATATATGTAAAAAGGATCATTAGTAAATGCAAAATATTAACTTAAAGATTGCTAAAGTGATTTTTTATTTTTCTTTAGTATTTTCTTTTTTTTTAACTGAACTTTTTTATTCATCTAACTTTAGTCCTGATTTTCAAACTTATTATTCGTTTATAGATTTTAATTTTCAAAATGTAGAAACAACTAATCATGGCCATGGACATTTGTATTATTACATTATTTCTTTCGTAATTTACTTAAAATCTAATTTAATATCGGAACTAAATATTGGAAGTATCTTAAATTCAAGTATTCAACTTTCTAACTTTTTATTATTTTCTTTTGGATTAAAAGGTGTTTTTTTACTTTTAAAAAGACATAATATTTCGGAGTTTACTTCATATATTTCAATGAGCGTGATTAGCTTTTTTCCTGCTGCAATCATCATGCGAGTATGGATGAAACCAGAGATATTAGCTTTTGCTTTGTTGCCTTGGATTATTGTTTACAGTGATAATTATTTTAGAGATAGAAAACCCAAGGATTTAATATTTACTATTGTCCCTTTGTGTCTGGTATTACAAACTAAAGGTTCTATCTTTGGTATGGTTTCATTATTTTTATTTTTTAAATACATAAAAAAAATATTAGAAAATAAAGAGATTATTTACACAGTATCAATAATTTTTATATTCTTTTTTGGAATTCTATACTTTGAAAATTATAACTTAAACAATATACATCTTTTTGACCATAGGGCGTCAGATCCCGAAAACTATAACTTTAAAGCTTCATTTAGTTTTTTAACNCATATAAATAGATTAGATTTTTATTATTTTCCAATTTTTGAATATCATAATAATTCTTTTATTGGAATTACACTTCTTGACACTTTTGGTGATTACTTCAACTTATCATTTAACAGCGATAAAGCTTTTTTTAATTATGATGCTCAACAGATAACTACAAATAAATTTATAAAACTTTATTCGAGGGAGTATGTTGGTTTAGCGCTCAGCATAATTCTTTACATACTTTTAGGCTTAGGGGCTATAAAAAGTAAAAGATTCAGAATTTTTTACATAGCTCCGTTTATAGGGATGTTTATTTTAATATTAAATGCTTTTGGTGTCCCAAGTAATAATTTTGATCCAAGTAAGGGAGACACTTTGAAGGTTCATTATTATTCCTTTCTAATAACTATTTCTTTTATTTTTATTTTTGCAAGAACTGTTAACAATAAAAGATTAGTAAGTTTTATTTCCTTAACATTACTAACAAGTAGTTTCGTTTTTGTAATGGGCTTTCCAAAAATAGAATCTTCAAACATAAATTTTTATTTAAATGATAAAAATACTTTTTCAAATCTCTGCCCTTTAGGAAAAGTTATTGTTGGTTCTGATAAAAACTGTAACCAACCTGTTTCAATATGTGATCATAATTTGTATGCAGAAAGTATTAGTCTAGAGACAATTTCTGAAAAGAAGGTACGCACTATTTCTGAAAAACATATATTAAAGATGGAAGATAGGAACAATAATATTATTAGTGTTGATAGTCCAAATGACTGTGTTAAGAATTTAGAGGATGGGATTTTACTTTACAATCCAATTGGTAGAAACTTAAAGATTCCGCCTTTAATAAATATTTTATATTTCTTTATTTCGCTTTTTTCAGGAATATTTTTAAAAAGAATTAAATCAATTTAGTCTTTAAGCAATTTTGAAAATAGATATGAAAAGTAGAATATCAAAACTGTAACAATAATGAAATATATTGAATTTATTGATTCGTAGGATGTAACGTAGGTTTCTAGTCGGTCTATCTTGTTACTATCTAGATTTATATAGTTGGTTATAAATATTTTTAAAGAATCAAAATTGAAGAATTTAAAAACGTTTAAAGCATAGATTGTTCTTGATAGTACAGAAATAATATTTTCAATATAAAACAATTCTTTAAATAGAAATGAATAATAGCTCTCTGCAGACCACTTTGTTATATTCCCGTATAAATTTTCTCCCATTCGTAAAGTTAAATTCTGAGACGAGTAAAAATAAAGATATCCAATATATGTTACAAAGGATGAAAGTAGTAACGGTATTTTAAAGAACTTTAAATCTTTTAATTTTAAGGCCAAAAAACACATAAATGGTGTAAGACCTATTAATAATCTTTGACCATAAGCTACCTCATTACCCTGCCATATAAAAAGAACCAAAAAATATGCTGAAATGTAAATTAAAACAAAAAATATTCTTAGATCAAGAGTTGTTCTATTTTTAAAACAAAGAACAATTATACCTACTAATACTATTGGTGTTGACCAAGCAATCCCCATAGAGGTTGAAAAAAAGATAGAAAATAAATCTAAAAAACCAGCAAAAATTCTTTCAAAATTAAAATCAGAAAGATATCCACTTGTTGTACTATTCGCCCCTATATTTAAACCTATAGAATTCTGACCATAAATAGCTCTTGCCAGAAATACATAAATAGTACTCAAAAGTATTACAAATATACCCAATCTGATTAAAGCAATTTTTTTGATTTTGATTATCAATTTGAAAATACCAAAAAATAACAGTGAAAATAAAAATGTGGAAGGCCTAGTAATCGATAAAAAGAAGTATGCTAATAATATTTTGTATAAGTCTGCCTCACTAATTGTATGATTGTTGTTCTTGTCAAATAAGTAAACTAAAACACTTACTAAAAAAAACTCGTAAACATGTGACATCAAAAACCGAGTCGCAACAAAATGAACCAGTGTGCTAATAAAAGTAACAAATAAGATAATACCTACTTCATTATTTTTTAAATTTGACTTTATTTTTCTTAAAAAAACAAATGCTAAATAACAATAAAATAAAGTTGATGCAAAATATCCTGCATAAGAAAATGTTTTTACTGGGTTCGTTCTATCAGGTATTTTTCCATCGACTATTATATCCAACCAACTAAAAAGATAAACAAATGGTGAAGCCATGTATCCACTACCTGGTGCATGAGAAGGTGCGTTTGTAGATGAATTTATTGTATCTTTTGTTATTTTATAATCATTTACGTATTTAAAATCTTGATCAAAAGATAGTGTTGCGGAATGTAACCAATAAGATAGATCATCAACTTCATCAGCTAAGGTACCATTATTAAATAGCCAAGTAGGCTTGAATAAAATGGATATAATAAATAAAAGAATAACTGTTTTTATTAATGAAGTTTTCATAACTACCTAACAGTGATTTTAATTACATCATTTTTAAAATACATTAATATTAGTAATTGAATGTTAAGTTTTATTTATTGTTTAGATGAAAACTATAACAAACAATCTCTTTGCTCCATATATTCCTTGTTAGAAAATATAAATGAAGAAGTAAAAATTTATTTAATTCATAAAAACCCAGATTCGCTTGGTTTGTTACCAAAAATGATAACTGAACATACAAACCTTTCATCAATTAAAGTTTTTAAAAAAATACTTAAAGATGTGCACTATCCAAAACTTAATGATTCACATGTCTCCGAAGCTACATATTACCGACTTAACTTACAGAACTATATCTTCGAAAAAGATGATATATTAGTTTATTTAGATTCAGATGTAATTTTTATTAACAACCCATTAACACTTCTTAAAGAGCAAATTAACTTTTTGAGAAATTCTAAATACGTTATCTCAGCAAAAACAGAGGAAACACTTTCAATACATGGTAAAGATGTCTTAGGTTTAACTTCAAGAAATTACTTTAATGCAGGCGTCATGATAATTGATATAAAGAAATGGAATGATCTAAAAATTTCAGATAGCTTATATGAATCTTTAGAGAAATTAGGAGAGAGAATAATATTTTGGGATCAAGATGTATTAAATCACTACTTCGATGGACAATATCTAGAATTAGATGAAAAACTCAACTATCAAGTAAGAATGGAGGATAGTAATTTTGCTAAATCAAGTCTGAAATCAGAAATTTTGTTACATTACTCAGGAAAATTTAAACCTTGGACAGTTATGGGAGCTTCAAAAGATGAAGCAAAGTATTTTCAAGATATTTATAGAATCGTTTTTAGTGAAAAATATTTGATATCTTATAATTACAAAGTAAACGCTTTAAAGGACTTTCTAATCATCATCTTCACTCTTAAGATTTTTAAGATAAAATATAAAACTAGCTTCATTTCAATCGTCGTTAAGTCATTTTTAAAATAATGATAAATATTTTCTACGATTCAAACTACTTTAAAAGGAAAAGAATTTTTTTTACAAAACAACTTAAATATTCAAAGTTTATAGTTCCATACTACAAATTTTGTTACAAACTCAATTTGCCAGTAAATGGTAACCTCATATTTTCAGGTCCTCAACAAAGAATAAATCATTTGTTAAAAACATTTCGTAAAAATGAATATGTCTTTAACAAAATTACGCATGACAATCATTACATAGTGCAATTTGATGAATTTGGGAAAAAACAGCTGAATAGAATATTGAATAAAAAAAGGGATGGTCAAAAAGTTATTGTTGGCCCATTAATGGATATTCCTTCTACAAAACAACTCATAGATATCACAAATCAATTTACTAATGTGAAAATTCTTGTTGCATCAAAACATGTGAAATATAATTTAATCGAAGAAATGGGGCTCAATGTACAGCCAAAAAATATTTTTGTTTGCCCAAGTGGAATAGTTTCAAATAAAAAAATTACATTAAAAAATCAAGAACGCTCTGGCGCATTAATTTATTTTAAAAAACGAAACCCTGAAGAACTTGATTTTGTAATAAAGATGTTGGAAAGTCGAAATATCAAATATAAATTAGTTCATTATGGCAATTATAAAAATAAAGATTTAAATAAGCTTATTGATAATTCAAAATTTGGTATTTTGTTATGTAGAACAGAATCACAGGGTTTTGCAATTCAAAATATGATGGCGAGAAATCTTCCTCTATATGTATGGGATATGAAAATAAATAGATATGGTGGTTATAAGCTTTCTGGGACTTCTGTTTCTATGTGGAATGAAAAGTGTGGAAGAATAGTAGACAATAAAAAAGAATTTGAAGAATATTTTGACGTATTCATAAATAACTTAGAAAAATACTCACCAGAAAAATTTGTTAAAAAAGAATTAACTTATGAAAAGTTTGAAGAAAATATGTTAAACCTTTTTAGTAGTTTTTAATTATTACAATAAAAATCTGATATTAGATAATATTGGTTTATGCCTACAAATTTATATAAATAATGAAAATTGCATTTGGATACATATATGGCCGACAAGAAAGATTAAAAAATACTGATTATCCAGAAGAAATGTTTTATGGGTATCATTACTTTTTAAAAAAATATGGCTCGGTTGAAATAATTGAATATGGAGTTGCTAAATTTAAAATATTTAAGTCAATTGAAAAACTAATAATTAAAATTACAAAATTACCAATTCATATATTTCACATGACAAGTCTTAAAAATTTAAATCTAATTATGAAACTTGATTACTTAGTTTTAACAAATGACAGATTATTATTTTCACTATTACCTTTATTATTAATTAGAAAAATATTTAAAAAAAATCTAAATCTTACAGTATTTGCAATGAATATGCTTAAAGAGGAAGATTTAAATTCTAAGAATTATTTGAAAAATTTTATTTTAAATAGAGCTTACAGCTTAGTCAATAACTTCATATTTCTAGGAGAAGGTGAGTCTAATCTGGCAAAACAATTTTATAAATCTGATGAAAAAATCAAATTTATTCCATTTTATGTTGATGAATCATTCTGGGAAAATAAATTTAACCATGAAAGAGATGGAATATTATTCGTGGGTAATGATAGTAATCGTGAATTTAAGAAAGTTGTTGAGCTTGCAAATTATTTCAAAAATATTAATTTTACAGTTATATCAAAGCAAATATCAGTGGCTGACTTTACTGGAGAAAATGTAAGGTTCATAAGTGGGAGTTGGGGAAATCAAAAAATAACTGATTCTGAACTACGTGAAATTTATTGTAAATCAAAATTAGTAATTATTCCTTTAGTTGAAAGCTATCAGCCTTCTGGACAAAGTGTCACTCTACAAGCTATGGCTTCAAAAACTCCTGTATTAATTTCTTCAACAAAAGGATTTTGGGATAAAGAAAATTTCACAGATTATGAAAATATATTTTTTAATTTTGAAAATACACTTGAAAGTTGGAAATACAAAATCACAGAACTCTATGATGATGAAAACCTTTTATCTAAAGTATCTGATAATTCATTAAAAACTATTCAAAAAAAATATACAAAAGAGTATTTTGAAAAACAATTAGGTGAAATAATAGGATTATAAATTATTTTATATAATTTCTACCATCTGCATGAGAGTTGTCGTAATATACTAATGGTTCCTTTATAAACTCAGAAGTTGTGAATTGAAGTGCGGCTTTCCAGCAATCTAGATCTGCAGCATAAGGTAAGTTTCGAAATCCTCCTATATATTTTAATAATTCAGTTTCTATTATTACTGAAGAGGTAATTATAGGGTTTGATCTTCTAATCGTTTTGAAATCCCATATGTCAGGATATCTAAATTTACTAAAATAAAATTTAAATGATTTTCCAAACATTAATTCCTTATTTTTTTTATAGTAATATTCGTACAAAAAAGATTTATATGGTTGATCTAATTCGTAAGACCCTTTGCCAATAAGTGCATCGCTATTTGACATTTTTGAGTTTGAATCTTTAAGTCTTTCTATCTGTTTTTCTAGTTTAAAAGGTAACCAATAGTCATCATCATCTAAAAACGATACATACTCTCCTTCAGCCATATCTATTCCAAAGTTTCTTATCGAGCCAGGTCCAAAGCCATGAATAGTTTTTTGGTTTTCTTCTAAGTTAACTATTTTTATATTTTTATCAAAAGTATGTGAGTAATATCTAGAATCATCTGAACCATCATTAACAATAATTATTTCAAAATTTTTAAATGTTTGTTGTTCTACACTATCTATAGCTTTAATTAGATAATCAAATCGGTTATATGATGGAATTACTACAGAAACGCTTGGATTTTTCCCCATTATTTACAATCTTAATAGTAAATTAATTTATATTTTATAATTGTTTTGAATGTATCTTTATGATCTAACATCTATTAATAATAAAAATTTAATAGTTTATCATCATATTGGCCTTGGAGATATCGTTATTTGTAACGGTATGATAAATTATATATCTTCCCTTGTTGAAAACCTTTACCTAGTTGTAGATAGAAAATTTGAGAAACAAGCTAAATATCTATATTCAGAAAATTCAAATGTGAAAATTATAAGTGATAAACCTAGTGGGATAAATGATCTAAGCAATTTTGTAGAAACTTTTGCTTCAGAAAATAATTTAAATATTCTAAAAATAGGCTGGGGTGCTTATTCTAAAAAATTTTTCAATCCCCCATTTTATAAAGCTTTTTATAAACAACTAAAATTACCTTATAGTTATTCTTACAAATTTTTTGAACAACCAAAATATAGTGACTCCGAAAATATACTTACTAAGCATTTGCTTGATGTGTATAAAATTAAACCAGAAAAGGTAATAAAACTTATTCACCATGAGGCCTCTGATAAAACATACTCATTAAACCTAAATACAAATAATGGAATTTTTGTAACAAAAGATACCGATATATTTAATAATATTTTTCTATACAGAGATATTGCAGAAAAAGCTGATGAGATTCACTGTATCAACAGTAGTTTTATTCACTTTATGGATCGTATAGAAACAGATGCCGTTCTTTACTATCATAATGTTAGAGGATCGAAATTAAATTTAAAGAAAAATTGGAAAGTCATAAATTATGAAAGTTGAAATTGAAGTTTCTTATGGAGAATTACTAGATAAATTATCAATTTTGGAAATTAAATCAACAAAAATAACTGATCCAGACAAACTAAAAAATGTAAATAATGAACTTACTAAACTTAAAAAAATTTCTAAAAAAATAAAGGGGCAAAATGGAGAGAAATTTGATTTTTTTTACTCAAAATTATTGGAAACAAATAATAAACTTTGGACAATTGAAGATGAAATAAGAATTTGTGAAAAAAATAATAATTTTGACAACACTTTTGTTAAATTAGCTAGAGATGTTTACTTTACAAATGATGAACGTTTTAAAATAAAAAATGAAATAAATGAATTTTATAATTCTGGAGTAATTGAAGAAAAAGAATATATAAAATATAATCCTAGTTAATTATTTCTATTAATTTATTTACTATCAAATTTTGGATACTTTTATTTACGTGAGTTCCCATAGGAATGTACAATCCATTATTGCCAAGAAATTCTGATACGCCTAGCTCTCTGTTTATATCTCTAAATTCCGACGGTAATGCATTCTGTAAATGTAGTGGAAAGAAGAAAGGTCTCGTTTCTATCCCCTGAGAAAGTAATTTCTCCATAACATGATCTCTAATGCCAGGTTGTTTAAGCAACACACCAAAAACCCAATAATGATTTTTTATCCCTTTATATTCAAGAGGTTGAAGTTCAATTAAATTCGTATATTTACTTAGTAATTCATGATAAATTTTTCCTTGATTCATCTTTTTTTTAATAGTTTTATCAAGTTTTTTAATTTGAGATAAGCCTAATGCGGCTTGTAAACCACCAAGTCGATAATTCCAATAAAGATTTTCATGTTGAAATCTTTTTTTTGTAAAATCCAAATTTTTCATTTGGGAAATCTTTTGAAAAACAGTTTCAGAATTTGTTAAAAGCATGCCCCCCTCTCCGGTTGTTACATGTTTATTTGCATAAAAACTAAAAGTTGACATCAATCCAAATGATCCACACTTTCTGTTGTTAACCTGTTGACCATGTGCTTCAGCTGCATCTTCAATTAAGATTATGTCTTTTTCTTTGCAATATTTTTCAATTTCAACAGCCTCACAAGCGAGACCAAAAGTATGTACCATCAGTATTGCTTTAGTTTTGTTAGTAACAACTTTCTTCACTTCTTCTAGGGACATATTCCAGCTTTTATTATCTACATCACAAAAAACCGGTGTTCCATTATTTCTGACAACACTAGCCAAACATGAAATTATTGTATGTGACGGAATTATTACCTCATCGCCTTTTTCAAGCTCAAGAGATGCAAAAGCTAAATCTAACGCAACACTTCCATTTGATACTGCAACACCAAATTCTCTTTTATGTAACTCCGCAAACTCAGTTTCAAATAAACTGACAATATTTGCACTACCAGAAATATTTTTTTTTGAAATTGCTTTGAAAACATTCCATTTATCTTCAAAATCTATAAAAGGTTCGAAGACTGGTATGAAGTTAGAATCTGATTTTGTCTGTTGACTCATTGTATGGACCTTGTTTTACCTCTATAAATTCACAATCATCAATAACGTTTAAGCCATGGCCACCACTAATTAAAATAGCAATATCGCCATCCTCTAAAATAAAATTATCAATAAATTCATGAGAATCATCGTATATATCGATTTGAAGCACCCCTGTTTTAATGATAATTACCTCGGAAGTAGTTTTGATAACTCTATCTTGCTTTGGGTGATAATGTCTAATAATTGTTTCATCTTTTTTTAAATTAAAGCTTGCAACTTGTAGTTCTTCTTTATTTTCAGTAAAAAAATTTTTATCAATAGAATGTTGTTTATGTTTAATAAATTTAGCTAGTAGCTTACCTTTTTTGTCTAATATTTCCATATATGTCTTTCCTGCAATTATAACTTGCTTTAATATATGGTAATCCTCTTTTAATTAGTTTAAAAATATTGGGTGCTGTTTTAGATTCTCCAAAAATACGTGTTTCACAAATATATCCAATTTCTTTAATTGAAATATTTTTTTTAATTAAGTCAGTAACCAAATAAATAAAATACTCTCCGTAAATTTTTTCACTAAAAACTTTTTGGTCTATNTAGCTTTTTTTTACAGATATAAAACCACTAGTAATATCTTTAACTCCAGTAGGTAATAGAAATATAAGTAATTTATTAAATAACAATGAAAGGACTAGACCTAAAACAGAGTCTTTAGATTTGGAAACATGAAAAATAGCTGAGAATAAATTTGAGTTTGAATCTGTTGATATTCCTTTATACCCTCCTCCTTCGACAAATCTTGAACCAATAATAACTTTGTCTTTATTTTTTATTTGAATACTCATCAATTCTAAAACGGTTTCAGCGGGCATAGAGCCATCAGCATCTAACCAAATAATATAATCATTTGATGATTGTAATATACCCTCATAAATTGAATTACTCAAAGATCGTTCATCAACTCTTGATAATATATCTAAATTTTTATACACTTTGCTAAGTTCATTAATTAATTCAACTGTGTTGTCCTCTGAGCTATCATCCACAACAATAACTTCAAACTCTAGTTCAAGACTTGATTTTATAATTGCATCATAAATTTGGGGAATTAATATTTCTAAATTTTTAGATTCATTCAAAGTTGGGAGGATTATTGAGAAGCTATTATTTTCATTATTCATTTATTAATAATATCCTATAGTAATTAAATATATTAATTTTATTTTTTTAATTTAGCTATCAGCATAAATCCAAAATAACTACCAAAATATTTATCAAGTATGAATTGAATTTTTGTAGCTAGTTTTAGATTGATGAAACCAATAAACACACTAAGGTTCATATATTTATTTATTTCGTAACTAGTAAATTTAGTATTTTCCAATAATTTTGAGAGTTTTACTTTAGTAAATTTGCTTATATGAGTTTCCTTATATGAATATTTCCCAAATATATTTTGGACATTAACTAAAAAATTCATTCCAAATTTAAAGTTGGGTGTTGTAAGAACTAACTCCCCTCCATCATCAAGTAAATTATAAATATTATTAAGCAATAGGGTGATATCTTCCTCGTTTAGAAACTCTAAAAGCCCAAGTATTGTGACTGTCTTGAATTGCTTTTCATAGTTTTGAAAATTGAACTTATCAATTTCAACAAATAATCCTTTGTCTTTATATTTTTTTGATGCAAATTCAATTTGTTTTCTTGATATATCAATACCTATTGATTCGATATCAAGATAATTTCCTATAAGTGTTCCTGGTCCACAAGCATAATCAAGATGCAAACCTGAGCTACTAATATTATCTTTAACTTTTAAATTAGTAAAATTATGCCACGTTGCTCTTAATCCCCGATTTTTTTTGACACCATTAATTGTAATAATATCGTAATAACCTTCAGTTAAATTTTCTTCCCAGAATTGACTCATTATTTTTATTTTAACTATAAATTATGTCTAAAATTTTCTGAAATAACTTTCTTGAAAATGTATAAAATTTCTTAATCCGATTTTCGTATATTAACTTTTTTTTATAATTAGAAATAATTTTTTCAACTTGGTTTTGCGAATGTTTAAGAAGATATATTTTCAAATAATCTTCTGATTTCACTTTTTCACTTTCTCGCATTTTTTTGATCCAATATGACGTAGTCAGCTTATCGTGGTGAAAATCTTTATCCATATGTTTAAATTCAATTAAATTCAAAATATTTTTATTTATTTTTTTAATATTATCAACTCTTAATACTGGTAAGTCTGAACACATTTCGTTGGTTAGAAGTTTTTCCATGACTGGAACTGAGCCAGCATACAATGATTCCCATATTCTATGAGTGTCAAGACCATTACCTTTTGGGCATAAAATATACTTATGTAAACTAACTTTATCAAGATATTCTACTGAATTTAAATTAGGTTCATCAAAGTTAACAAAATCTAATTTTTTTAATTTTTTTTCTAAAAGAGACCTATGAATAAACTGAGTATTTTTTTGAAAATTTACATAAAGCATTTTATTTTTTTTGTTAAATTCAATAAAATTTAAAGCTTTGTAATTATGTTTGAAAACATTTTTAGGTGAATATTCATTTGAAAGGCCTATTGGAATAGATACCAGATCAGGATGATCATAGTCAACATTTATTGAATACCATTTTGAAATTGAATTTGGTCTAGTGTTGAATATTTTTTTTGTAATAGAAAAATCTGTTTGATGAGTTATTAATTTTAAATTTTTTAAATTTGAATTTTTATTTAATAATTCAAATAGGCTTTGTAACAAGTAGTTATTAGTAAAAATAATTTGATTGTTTGCAATCTCAAAATTTTTTTTAAAATAGAAAATTTTATCTTTGTCCTCAAATAGTATCTGAAGATTCTCTTTATTTATATGTTCAAAGTTTTTCCTGCTTATAATTTCTGAATAAACAACATCTGCTTGTCTTGCAAAATTATAACTATTTAAAACTTGTTCTTTATCAATTGTGTTTATGAATAACATATTATTTTATTTTCAAAAGGTATCGAAAAAAATAAAAAATAAAATAATACGGGTACTTTAATTCCTTTAATCTTTTATCAAAGATCATCTTTGTGAATAATTTAAAACTCTTTTTCTTTGAAGAGTCTGATAAATGATATTTTTTTTGATAAAGGCTTTCATAAGCTTCTCTATAATGTTCTCCTGCTTCATGTAAAATTCCTTTAATTTGCCATGGTTTTTTATTCCCTGAGTAATGAATGAACTTAATATTTTCAAATTTATACTCTTTAATTTTTTTTAGGTACTTCTCACCACCACCGGGCACTGTAAAATTCATACCTTTATCAAGTTCCAAATAGTTTCCATCATAAAAAATATTTAATATATCTTGATCATGTAACTCTAAACGGTTGCTGTTTATTTTTAATAAATTTTCAAACTCTTTGACAATATTTAATTCTCTCCAGTTAGATAGATTAATGATTAAAACTCCTGCATTAAAATATTTTTGACTCTTTAAGTTAAGCCTAGCTGCGTTATCTTTATCAACTTCATGAGGGTCTTCAGTTACAGCTGCTAGATTAAGATTTTGCTCTTCCATAATTTTTAAGTTTTTTAATATTTCATCATTAAAATTTTTCAAACAAACAACGTCTGGATCAATATAAATTATTTTTTCAATATTTTTTGGAACATAATTTGACATAAATAATCTGTAATAAGAGGGCTCTGTAACATGTACTTTTTCTAAGTTAACAAAATCAAGTACACTGTCGTTAAATTCTTTAACAACAAAGTTTTTTAAGTTATTATGCTTTAAAATTTTTTTATTTAAAGGCTCTAAACTCTTTGGCTCTTTATGAATGATATAAAATGAACATTCAATATCAGAGTAATTTAATATGGAGTAAATGGAATTAAGGCATTGTTTATTGTAGTTTTCATCTAAACAATATAAGAAATTTAACATAAGCTAATAATATCAATATTTAATCTAATCTTATTTAATAAATAGTGCCTTTGTATAATTTATATAATGATTAAAAACAAATTGCACTTTTGTACGTATTCATCTGGAAAAAAATACGATATATCATCAAAGCACATAATAAAAATGGCAAAAAAATCTGGCCTATTTAATAAAACAAAAATATATAGTCCTATTGATTTAGATCCTAGCTTCAGAGATAGATTCAATCATATTTTATCTCAACCTAGAGGTGGAGGGTTTTGGCTTTGGAAGCATCATATAATTGAAAAAGAACTTTCAAGAGTAAATAATAATGATTTTGTAATATATTCTGATGCTGGATCATCATTTAATTATCATGGAACTCAAAGGTTCCAAGAATATATAGAAATGCTTAATAGTTCAAACTATGGTACATTCAGAATGGAGGGGTTGAAAGAACATAAAGAAAAATACTATACAAAAAAAGAAATCTTTAATTATTTTGACGTAAAAATTTCTAGTAGAATTGCTGATACATCTCAATACATGGGTGGACATCTAATCTTTAAAAAAAATGACCATACACTTGAATTTATGAATCAATTTAAAGCAACTATTTATGAAAACATTGAGTTGATCACCGACTCAAATAATAAACAAATTCAAATTGAAGAGTTTATTGAAAATCGTCATGACCAAAGCATCATGAGTTTGATAAGCAAAAAAATTGGAACGGTTTCAATTCAAAATGAAACTTATTTTGATGAAAGCTCAACTACACAATTTCAATATCCTTTTCTTAGTGTAAGGCATTATGGTCATAAATTTAAAGATAGGACAAGATACTATCTAAATCACAAAAAATATAGAGAACCAATATTTTTTTGACTATGAAGTTATCTATTTTTACAAGCATGACAAATCCTGAAGAAAGAAACGATGCATGGCAAGAAGCAATTTCGTGCTATGAAGATATTGCCGATGAAGTAATTGTTGTTGGTGATAGTTGGCCAGAAGAGTTTAAATTTGATTTAATTGGTCAGACCTATCAAGAGGGATTTGAAAAATCATCTGGTGATTGGGTTATAAGGATGGACCTGGATTATTTTTTTCATGAAAATGATATTGTAAAAATAAGGAAGATACTTGAAAAAAACACAGACTCACCTGCTGTTGCATTTCCTCAGTATCAGTTTTTTACTCCTGATAGATATCATGTTAAAACAATTATTTGCACCGCTTTGAACAAAAAATATTTTCCACAAATTATTCAGAATGGTGGTGGAGATATGTGTCTGCCGACTATTAATGGTAATAGGATAATGCCTGAATCAGTGCCCGTAGCAAGAATACCTGTTTGGCAATACGACTCACTTTTTAGAACAAAAGAAATTATTGCTCAAGATAGAGCTAGGTTTGCTCGCGCATGGTTTAGACAATTCAATAATTATGGTGACAGAGGAGGGGGATCACCTGAAGAAGCTTTTAATGCTTGGTTTGAAATGATAAAAGTTAAATACAAGAAACATGTAATTAGAACTTCTATAAGCTCACATCCCAAATATATCGAAAAAAGACTAGCTAGCCTAAATAAAAATCAATTTGGATATGACGCTTTTGGCCTCAAAGATGAAACTAAGAGAGATCTATATGATTATCTTAAAGGGTATAAAGAGAAATATTTTGATTTAAATTTTATGGTTTGATTATTTTCCATTCAAATTTATTGCTTTCTAATAATTTAAAAATCATTGACATGGCCCAAACAAGTAATAATGTTCCATGTATATCAGGCTCGTCATAACCTTTGGATATTTTTACACCATAATAATGAGTTTGACTTTTATTAATATAGTATGAGAAACCACCTTCGTTATAAAAATGTTTTTCTACTAAAGCCAAGAGCTCTTCACAATATATTACTATTTCTTTTTTTCTGTAGTTTGTTTGTTTTGAGCACTTATACAATACATACACATAATCTACTAGGTCACATCCAGTAGAACTTGGAGTATTTAAAAGACAAAAATCAATCAATTTCTCAGGATAATGAATAGGAATTTCCAACCAATCGAGTCCAGAAATAACCTTCATTGCACCATTAATTGCTTCGTTTGTTTTTGGAAATTCATTTTTGAAATAAATTCCATATTCTTGATTTGCTAATTTTGAAATAAAATTTTCGATATGAACACTATTCTGATTTGACTCTTCTAACTGCGTGGCAGTAAATACACATATTCCAGAAAATTGGGCTCCTGCATCCCATGGTTTCGACCAATCATAGGAATTTAAAAAATAATTTACTTCATTATTTGCCTGAGGAAAATCCTTGTAAATTAATTTATTTTTTAAACCAATCTGGGATAATGAGGAAATTGCTTGTTTAGTTTCTGCTCTTATAGACTTATCAAGGTATTCTTTTTTACTTTCAAAATGAAAACGATTAGAAAGATTTAATGAGGATTTAACAACATTCTTTAAAGAAGAAGTTAATCTAAATTTTTTGTAGTGTTCTAAATAAGCTTCATCTATAAAAGAATTATCGGGAAAGGAATTTAAATTTTTTTGATAAGAATTTATATATTTCGACCAACCATCGTAACTTAGATCACTCTTTGAAAAAAGATTTAAAATATAATGCAGTTTTAAAGAATAACATGAAAAACCTAATCTCAAAGACTTTCCTGCAAGAGTTAATCCATTCTTAACTGGTAAAAAATGATATTTATCACCTGCATTCTGAAGTGAGTATAAATAACTTGATAATTGGTCTTCAATACTATTTAGCCAATTATTTTGCATTATTTAAATTATCTTGTTTTTATAGAGGCCAACTAATCTAAATTCGCTAAATTTGTGAAGTTCAAAGCCATTTTCTATAAGAAAATTATTAACTTCAACAATAGTTGAAGATTGGTCCAAGCCTTTTTCAAATCCATAATCTATAGAAATAAACTCAACATTTTTTATTGTGGTCACCGCCCCTTTAATTACTTCTAGCTCATGGCCCTCTGCATCAATTTTTAATAATTTAATTTTTTTAGATAATTTTAAATTATCAATAGTATCTGTAGAGACTGTTTCTGATTTTACATCATCAAATTTTACTAAAGAGCTATTACCACCAAAATTATCAAGATAAAACTCTTTGTTACCCTTGTTATCAGATAATGCAATTTGGAAAAACTTGTTATTCTCACCTTTAGCATTTTTTATGAGACATTCATAAGTATTTAAATCTGGTTCTATTCCTATATATTTTATGTTTTTATCTAAAAATAAAAATGCCAGATATAGCTCTCCAACATTTGCACCACAATCGACAACAATATCCGTTTCTTCAAAATTTAAATGGTGTAAACAATAAGTTTCATATATTCTTTTAAATAAATCTTCGTGATGAATAATTCTTAAAATTCTTTTGTTTGGATATATAACTGTATTAAAGTTCTCAATATCTTTCTTGTAGAAATGATCTTCAAAGTAAATTTTGGATTTTTTTGGATAAAACAAATTAATTAGAAAACAAAAAGTATTGTTTATAAAGTTATTAATAATAAAACCTAATATTTTTCCTCTTATAATAAAAAATATTTTATATAGAAATGATTTAGAGTTGAAATCAATCCCCCGGTATGTAAACGGAGGTAAGTTTAATATATAAGGAAGACTGTGCTTCATGTAATCTAATTATAATAATTGAATACAATAGAAATTGACTATAAATATGAAAAAAAAATTAAATGTTCTTGTTTTTGGTTCAAATGGGATGGTTGGATCAACACTCTTGAAAGTTTTAAACGAATCTAATAAAGTTGATAAAGTAATAGGATCAAATCGTAAAGATACAAACCTATTTGATTTTGAAGCAACTAAAAACAAAATTCAAACATTGGAACCAGACATAATAATTAATGCTGCTGCAAGGGTTGGAGGTATTATTGCTAACAACACTCAGCGCACAGAATTTATCATGGAGAATTTGAAAATAAACATGAACATACTGGAATCATCTATACCTTATCCAAACTTAAAGATTATAAACTTAGGGAGTAGTTGTATTTATCCACTCAATGCAAAAAATCCAATAAGCGAAGATTCATTTATGACAGGAACTCTTGAACCAACAAATTCACCGTATGCGTTAGCGAAAATTACAGCAATTGAAATTGGAAGGAGTATCTCATCACAATATGGCCATAGTATCTTAAACTTAATGCCAACTAACTTATACGGACCAAATGATTACTTTTCAAAAGAAAACAGTCATGTTATACCTGGGTTATTTTACAGGATGCATAATGCAAAACTTTCAAATGATAAATTATTTGAAGTTTGGGGAAGTGGCAATCCATTAAGAGAGTTCCTTCATGTTGAAGATTTAGCACATTCTATTGAATTTTTACTTGATAAAAATTTAGATATTGATTTATTAAATGTTGGAAGTGGTTATGAAATTTCAATTAGAGACTTATCAGAAAAAATAAAAACAATAACAGGATTTAAAGGAGACATACTTTTTGATAAAAGCAGGCCTGACGGTAATCCTAGGAAACTTCTTGATAGTAGCAAAATTAATTCCCTTGGTTGGGAATCTAAGATTAGTTTAGACCAGGGCTTAATGAATACCTACAGTTGGTTTAACGAAAACTATTCAACAATAAGAGTTTAACTCTTAAATTATTGGATACTCCCAAGTAGGTTGGATTAATTTATTCTCTATTAGAACTTTTTCTCTTTCTGCTAAAAGAGTGTCTTCCTCAACCATTAGTTTCACCAACTCATTTATATCTGTTTTTGGCTCCCATCCGAGTTCACTTTTTGCCTTAGATGCATCACCTAATAAATATTCAACTTCGTTAGGTCTCATATATTTTTCAGAAGTTTCCACGTAGTTTTTGTAATCCAAATCATAATATTGGAAAGCTAATTCTAAGAACTCCCGAACTGTTATTGAATTTCCTGTTGCGAGCACCCAGTCATCTGGCATATCGTGCTGGAGCATCATCCACATTCCCTCAACGTAATCACCTGCAAAACCCCAGTCACGCGAAGCTTCTAAGTTTCCAAGTGTAAGTTTAGATTGGAGACCTTTATGAATTCTTCCTACAGCTCTAGTAATTTTCCTTGTGACAAATGTCTCACCACGAAGTGGGGATTCATGATTAAATAGTATCCCATTTACACAAAACATATCGTAGGATTCTCTGTAGATTTTTGATAAATTGTGACTAAATACTTTTGCAGCGGCATAAGGGCTTTTAGGATCAAACAACGATGTTTCATTTAAAAGTTCTTTTTTTGTTCCTCCATACATTTCTGATGATGATGCTTGGTAGAACTTAATATTTTTATCAATGTTTCTTATGGCTTCAAGTAATGAAAGTGTTCCTACAGTTGCAGTTTGTGTGCTATAAATTGGGTTTTTAAAAGACACTGATACATGTGATTGTGCGGCTAGATTGTAAATCTCCTCTGGCTCAATTTTATTTATTAATGAATAGAGAGATGAAGAATCTATTAAATCTGAATAATAAAGATTGAGCTTTCCTTCGTTTTGATATTTAGAGATTAACCCGTCTATTCTTGATGTATTAATTGAAGATGATCGTCTAACGGTACCGTGTATTTCATAACCTTTTTCAATTAAGAATTTTGTGAGATAATATCCATCCTGGCCAGTTATACCTGTGATTAAGGCTTTTTTCATAACATTATATTAGTTGTTAACATCATAATAGTTGAGCAAATATTCATTAGTTTCTATTACTTAATATAAATCCAAGACTCGTAAAGTAAATTAACGGAAATTGAACACCATCCATAGAAATATCAAGTAACGAAACAAATAAAAGAGGCCCAATAAAAGATAAAATGTTTAAATTATGGTTGTTTCTTCGCCAAATATTAAATAACGAAATGTGTAATAGTAAAAATAGAAAAAACTGTATCAATCCTCCTCTTGAAATGATGGTCACAAAATAATTGTGAACATGCTCATTTAATCCATCTCTTCCCAGTCTTCCGGGAGCAGTTGGATCGAGCATTTGAGGTAAAATTTCAATATATCCATATCCTGTAAAAAGTTTATTCTCCTTATACATATCAGTTAAAACATCTTGCCAAATATCTAGCCTCCATGATGTAGTTGCATCCCATGAGTCAAGATAACCATATTCATTTATATAAAATGAAAAAAAAGCTTTAGTAGTGTCTTTGTATCTAGTGATCTCCTCAACATTTTCTACTACTGTTTGTGTTGAGATTGTTTCCGGTTTAATTTCTACCCCAGTCATTCTGTAAGTTGATAATGAAAAAAGAATTAATGATGAAAGAAAATATACTATGGTTTTATTCTTTTCTTTGATTAAATAGTCTTTTTGGTAATACACTTCTAGCAACATAAAAATTATAATCCCCACAAAAGAACCCCTACTTAACTTCATCAGAACAGGTAGAAAAATTGAACAGAAACAAAATAAGTATATGACTTCATATTTTTTTCCTACTTTTGAGATTTTTACAAAATAATAAGATGAAATTAATGCAATTAATATATCTGATGCTTTTAAAAATTGAAACTTATCTGAATAATCGATAAAAAACTGCATGATAAAATTTGGATAATTACCAGAGGCCATTATGTAAATTAAGAAGGGTGTTATAAAAAAAAGTGGAACGAAATAAATTAAAATGTCATTCAAATATTTATGAATAAAAACTCCTAAAAAGATAAATGCTATGGTCCAAATGTACGAGCTTGATTTATATGCGTAAGTACTCGTTAAGTCTGTTTTTGTTATGAAAACAACAACAAAAAAGCTAACAATTATCATTTTGAAGTACTTATTAAAATCTTTATCCAATAAAAATGGAAAATAACGTGATGAAACTAAAAAAATTAAGCTTACAAATAAAGCACCTGCTACCTCCAATTCACCAATTCTTATTCCCAAAAGTGAAATCCCAACAAATGACCTTGCAAAGACCATGTTAAAACCAACAATTAAAAGGAGGGTATAGGAAAATACCAAAGCCAAATTTTTAGTTATTGTATTTTCTGAATTCATTTTCTGTTTTTTATTAGCTTACGCATCTTTTTTGATATTTTATAATTTAACGCACTTAATTTACTGTAATTTAAGTTATTTTTACGATTTTTAATTATAACATCCTTGTTTTGAATAAGATTTTCAAATATTTTTAAAAACTCTTCAGACATTATTTCGGAATTTCTAGGATATTTTTTGATTTTTTCTAATTCGTTATCATAATTATCAATCATATTAGATAGTTTTTCAATAAAATTTTCATTATTGAATCCTATTCCATATCCAAAGCAATATTCAGGAATTCCTCCACTCTCAATATACAAAAGAGGTAACCCACATTGTGCTCCTTCGATATGATGATTCCCTGATGGTTCGTTGATAGACGCAGTCAAATAAATATGTGATTTTTTTATTTCAGTTGCTAGTAAATCTCCTGATAGAGGTTCAATGTGTTCTACGTTTCTAAAATTAAAATGCTTTGGAAGATTTCCAATATATTTAAACTCTATTTTTTGACTCCATTTTTTTTCATCCAGTAAATTATCTAATAATTCGTATATATGAAATCCTTTATTTCTATTTGCTCCCCAGTGATGGGTAACAATCTTGAATTTTTCATTTTCTTTTCTTGGTTTATATCCAATATTGTTAAATATTTCTTTATTTGCTCCACCCAAAACAACAAAATTTTCTTTTTTATCAATGCCTAGTTCATGAAAAATATTCATTATCCAAGTGCTTACATAGATTGTTGAATCAGCAACTTTATTTGCATTTATGAGATATTTATTTACATAATTTGTCATTTTTCTTTCATCACATTCATTTATACGATGTACAACTAAAGCATTGTTATTTTCATAATTAAGATATTTTTGGATATCAAAATTTGTAAATGCTGAAGATTCTGAAGTTTTTCTTGGTTCAGTCATTAAAATAATATCGATATTAGATTCATTTAAATCATAAATAACTTCATGGCCATTTTCTATTAGATAGTTAGTGAGGTTTATTGCGAATAAGTTACCACCACCCCATGGACCATCTTTGATATTCGTGCCAATACTAATTTTCACATTAAACTTTCAAACATATCATGAAAACTTTTAAACCAGTTTGGGATTGTATATTTTTTTATGTTACTGTATGCAACAACAGTATTTGGTTTTGGATCTAAGCTTAGTGAAAAATCATAAAGTGATTCGGTTGCTAAGATTTCTTTTGCTATCCCAACATCGGTAGAAATTATTGGAGTTTTGGTAATAGCACACTCAAATATTGCTTGAGGTCCGCCCTCTACCCTTGAGGCAACTATATAAAGATCTAATATATTATAAAGTTCGTTCAATTCTTTAAAAGTTGTCATCTCAAAGTAATAATATTTAATTTTTAATTTTTTTAGCTCATTTATTATATATTGTCTTCTTTTACCAGTTAAGACAACTGCTAGGTTTTCATTTGTCTTGGAGTATTTTTGGACCATTTTAATAAATTGATCAGGTCCTTTTGAGAGTTTAGGTGAAATTAAATCTACTCCTTCAGTATCTCTTTGAAAAGATCCAATTAGAAATTCATTTTCAGCAATTTCATACTTTTCTCTTAATAAGTTTTTTTCATTAATTTCAAAGAATAATTTGTCATTTATCCAAAACGGAATTGTTGTAACTGGTTTTTTTGTCAATGTTTCAAGCTGTTTTTTTGTATTGTTTGATATTGCGTGATATGAGTCAATATATTTATCTCTTTTAAAAAAATTTCTTTTTTCCGAACCTTTAAATTTCTTGAAATCTATGTGATGAATAGTACAAACTACAATCTTCTGACTTAATGATTTCTTTTTTATTTTTTTCCATGTCCATGGAGAAATAATCCAAATTATGTCGGCCTGATTGATCGCTTTAGTAGATATATCTTGATTATTTTCATGCCATTCTTCCCAAAAACGATCTACAATCCACCCCTCGTCTGGTTTATTCAAATATATTTTCATACTTTTTCTATTGGAATAATATTATTCCTTACGCAATTTGCATAATATTTTTGTTCTTTGCTATATATAGTAGATATATTATTTTTTGTGTTTAGGTGATATAAAGGTTCTTTTATAATTGAAATTTTATAATTTCGTTTTAATAAGTCAGACATTAACTTATAATCTTGTGCGTAAATAAATGATTCATCATATAGATTAACTGCCTTTAGTACATCCTTTTTAATAAATAATGTTCCATGAATAAATGGATTTTTATAATTAATTAAATACTTTGCTGGCATGTAATACGATAAACCAGGAATTATTCTCTTAGTACCTATTTCATATGCTCTGGAGGTACATGCGTCTAGATCATTTTTATATAAATATTCAAGCTGAATTTCAAACCTGTTTTTTTCACTTAGATCGTCCGCGTCTGATCTGGCAATTAAATTACCAACTGACTTGTTAATTAGAAAATTTAAAGATTTAGTTAGACCTAAATTTTTTATATTTTGATAAATTTTAATTTTATCAAAATTTTTAGAAATTTTTTGACATAATTCATAGGTGTTGTCAGTAGAGCCATCGTCCATTAATAATATTTCGAAATTTTGGTAAGTTTGATTCAATATGCTTAATAGTGATTTTTCTATCGTTGTTTCATTGTTGTATGTGCTCATAACAACAGATATGAAATTTTTAGTATTAGCCATCAATTCCTTTTTGAAATCTCTCTAGTAGTCTATTCTCGTCTAAGTAGTTAAATAGATATTTATTATTTTCTTTCCCAATTTTTTTTAGAAGTTCAACATCGCTAATTAGATTGAACTTTTGCCCTAAGTCAATATAATCGAATTGCTTAAAACTTAATTGATATTGATCTGGAAAAAATTCTTTTATTCCACCTGTTTCTGGAAAAATAGAGGGTACACCTAAGCTCGATGCTTCGCATAGAAGAGTTGGTTGTCCTTCAAATAGTTTTGTAGCTGTAACAACTACCATTGCTTTTTCCATAATTTCAATTACTTTAGAGTTTTGTAGTTCTCCTAAAAACTCAATGTTTTGATCTTTATACTTATTTATTAATTTTTGAAGAGCAGGACCTTGACCAATAATTTTTAATTTCAAGCCAATGTCTTCGTTTTTAAGATATGTCTTTATAATCTCCTCTACACCTTTTTCTGAAGATATTCTTCCAGCATAAAGGATGAATCTTTCATTTAATTCATTTAAAGATTTATTAGTGAATTGAATACTGTTTGGAAGTACATATATTTTATCTTTTTTAATACCAATGTTGGTTAGATAATCTCTGTGAAACTCTGTAAGTACAAATAAGTTAAAATAATCATCTGTTAAAACTTTAAAATATGCTTTCCCATAAATAATTCCAAATAGTGATTTCAGATAAGAATCTTCAAAATATTTATTAAATACCTTAAATTTTTGAAATTGTAATCCACAGGCGGGACAGATTTTATTTTGCTTTAAATGATTTTTAATAAAGTATGATCTTGTACAGTCATATCTAAAATTATGAACTTTAATAAAAGTTTTAATATTATTTTTCTTCAATAGTTTAAATATTCCAACTGATGCTTTGAACCATGTATTGTGTACATAAACTAAATCTGGTTGAAAATCCTCAATAACAATTTTGGTCAACTTGATACTCTCTTTGTTAGAGTTAAGCAAGAAAGAAATTGTTTGCTTTATATAACTTTTTGGTTTTATTATATTATCAAAATATAAGACTTTGACATCATAATACTTTTTCAGAAAGTTAATCTCATTTTGGACAGCAACATCTTCCCCACCGATATTTCTGTATTTATTATGAATTATTAATATTTTTTTCACTATATATCAATGTACTAATTTTTTATTAATAATGTCATTAATATTAATCTAGTGAATATAGTTGTAGTTCTTACATACGAAATGTCCTTGGAAAAATGGGACAAAGCTGGGATTCTTGATAGAGAGCTTAAGCTTTATAAACAACTATCAAAAAATTACGGATACAAATTCACATTTATAACATTTGGAAATGAAACCGATTTGAAATATCTATCAATCGTACCTAATTCGGAAATTATTCCCATATATAAATTATTTAAGTTAAGAAAAACAAAAATAATAAAATTTATACAGAGTTTATTTGTATACAGAAAAATAAATCTAGAGTTAAAAAGTCCTGATTTGATTAAAACAAATCAGTTGATGGGATTTTGGGTCTGTTTAGGAATTAAATTTCGATTTAAATGTCCTTTAATTATTCGTACTGGATATGACATTTATGAGTTTTCAATGAAAAATAAAAAGAATATTTTGAAACGATTTGGTTACTTTTTATTAACGCAAATTGCTATCTTTATGTCAGATGTATATTCAGTAACAACCAATGCAAACAAATCCTTTTTGAAGAAAAATTTTATATTCAACAATGAAAAAATCTTAATAATGCCAAATTGGGTAACAACCAATATTGAATGTAAAGAAATCATAAACAGAAAAAATGAAATAATTACTGTGGGAAGGCTTGAAAAACAAAAGAACTACAAATATTTAATTGAGGAGTTTAGTTATACAGATATGAAAATAAATATTATTGGAGAAGGTTCTCTAAAAACAGATTTAAAAAAATTATCTCATGAACTAAACACAAAAGTTTCTTTTTTAGAAAAAATGCCAAATTCTGAACTTATTCAATTTCTGTCAAATTTTAAATATTTTGTACTTCCATCATTTTTTGAAGGTAACCCTAAAGTTGTCTTAGAAGCAATGGCAGCTGGATGTGTGGTAATTGTAAATAATTTTTCGGGTATAAGTGAAATAATAAAAAGCGAAATTGATGGATTTGTTATTGACTGCAAAAAAAATAATCTTAAAAATTTAATAAATTTCTTAAATGAAAATGAAGAAGTGCAGAAAAATATTAGTGAAAGTGGTATTTCAAAAGTTCAAAAAGATTTTTCATTAGATAGTTATGTTGAAAATGAAAATAAGTTGTATCTAGATTTAATTAATGATTAATTTTCTTTCTTCATCAATTATTTCAACTTTTATATGATTATTAGCATTTCTAAACATCGCAGGATCATGTTTTTAAAGTAACTGTTATCTAATATTCATCTCTTAATAAATAGTTTTATTTCCTTATAAGGATCTCGATAATAATTTAAATTTTCTGTGAAGTAATTGTCTGTATCAACTTGATAATAATCTAATAAATGGTCTTGGTTGCAAGGAAAGAGCTGATTCACAATCTCTCCTCTTACAATCATAAATTCTGAACAAATTATTAGATTTGGTTTTTTATTTTTAAGTAAGCTCAAATAATCTTTTTCAATTATGCCAATTTCCTCTAAAGAAGATAGTATATAAGGCTCTAAAAAGTTAGTGCCATGAACAATATAAGAATAATTTGGTTTGTCTAAGTAATGCAATATTAAGTTGTAATCTAGAGCTAATATTTCTAAGTTATCGATTTCTATTTTATCAATCTCTTCAGCAAGTTGCCTTAAAGGATAGCTTTCGTAAACTGATTCGATATTTCTTAAATGCTTGTACGAAATTTGTCCATACGTACTAACAGTTAAAACAACAGATAATATGACAAATGATATCAAGAAAACAAAATTTATATCAAGTTTTGATTTTGAAATATATAAGGAAATAAAGTACAGAAAAAATATTAAGTGATGATAATAATTGTGTGATGCAATGAAATAAAATAACACCGAGGTGACAATCAAAAGAAATTCTACATTTTGAGTTAGTTTTTTTAAAAAATCTGATTTATAAAATAAGCTTTTTAGTAAAAGAATAAATATAGTAAGTAGCACTATATATATGGCGGGATTAAATTCAAAAAAAGATCTCATAAAAACTTTTAGCTCGTACAAATTTGAATAATTAGCTGATGTATAACTTATTGGAATTGTTATGAATGTAGCAAGATATACATCTAGTAAATCATTCATTTGATAAATATATAAAAATATTAAATGAGGAAGTGTAAAGCCAGTAAAGATATAGATTAATTTATTTTTATATTTTTCAGTTCCAATAATCCCAACAATTAAAGGCAATAGGAACAAAATTGTTCCTTGATTAACCAAACTTGATAATGAGAAAATTAAACCCAATAGAAAGTATTTAAATTTAAATTCTTTAACTTTATATATGAAAATTCCTAAAGAAATAAAAACTAAAGCATAAAGTTCGGAGTATCCACTTATTGCCCAGGGTTGAGACATAAATAAAATAAAAACAAAAGTTGTAATCGAAGACATAATTAATTTATTTTTTGAAACTACAGCAGCTGTTGCAAATAGTGTTATTGAAATTAAAAAAAGGATTACATCGTTTGCAACTTTAAAAAAAATAAAATTTCCAGAGACTATATTTAATACAAAATGGTACATATATAACAATACTGGTCCCTTAGATTCCCACTGAGTTTCATTTGGTAAATAGCCATTTTTTATTTCATTTGCGGCAACAATATATGAGGGAATATCCCAATCAATAATTTCAAAATTTAACAAATAATTTTGTGTAATCAACGTAAACACTATATAAACAAAAGCGAGAAATAATGTTGTATATAGATTGTTATTAGATACTAACTTATTTACATTTAAGTCAAATGTTTTTGAATATAGATTTAAAATACAAATTAATAGAATAAAGGCAAATGTTATATATGTTGCTTTTTTTTCTTGTGGTAAAAAATTAGTTATTAGTAAAAATCCTGGTGCTATAAAAACAATAGCGAGTGTAAGTTTCACATTTATTTTATTCATTTCTTATGACATCATTTTATAGGTGTAATCAATGATTGTATTAAAAAATAAATACTACGACAAAAATATATTTTTTTAAAAATTTAATAAATGATATAAAACTTGATTTATAAAACTTAAGTAATTTATAAAATATAATAAATTTAATGGAAAATAATAATTATGTAGCCATTACATACACTACTAATGGATATACAGATTTTACACATAATCTTTTATCCTCAATTGAAAAAAATAATGTTGATATAAATATTAAAGTTTTTTCACTTGATAAAAAAGCAACTAAATATTTTGAGAGTGAAGGAATAGAATTAGTTGAATTTAACTCAAAATATATAGAATCCCAAGATGAAATGTTTTTTCAGAATTCAGATAATTTTGGTTATTTGATGATGGCTAAATTTGAAATAATTTATCAAGAACTGCTAAAAAATAACTATGTTTTATATATTGATGGAGATATAGTAATCAAAAAAAACATAATAAAATACTTATTTGCTGTTAAAAGAAATTACGATATTATTTTTCAAGATGATAAAAGACCATCTAAACCTAATTTAATTAATTTATGTGCTGGATTTATGTTTATAAAATCAAATAAGAAAACTCTTAAATTTTTTAATCCAGATAATTTAAACGTAAAAAAGATATCTAGTTATAAGACACATGACCAAACCTATATTAACAAAAACAAAAGCAGGTTTAACTATGGGGTTCTATCGTTAGATATGTTTCCTAATGGTGCCCATTACTATAAAAATTATGAATATTTAAATCCCTCAATTATTCACTTTAATTATGTAATTGGAGAAGAGAAAATTAATACAATTAAAAAACATAATGAATGGTATTTAGACAACTAAAGCAACATGTGTTTAGAACTTATTAAAAATCGATAAAAGCTTTTTAAGATATTTCTTCATACTAAAGATAGCTTTTTTTCTGTTTCGAAAGAAATTTAGAAATCTGTATAATTTGGTAATTTGAAATTTTGATTTTAGATTGTAATAGAGAATATTTAATTTAGTCAAATTTTTATTATTTAAATATAGAGCATCCCCCATCGGGACATTTGAATAAAGAAATGTCTTGGCTCTAATAAATCCTCTTGAACTCATAAATAGGTCTAAATCTTTTACTAATGTATTTTCCTCATAAAATTCTTTTATTGATATTTCAGAATAAATAAAATCTAAGTTAAATATCTTATTTTCAAACCCTTTTAAAACCTCTAATTCATACCCCTGGACGTCAAGCATTAAAAAATTACCATTGATATTTTCTAAATCAGAAAATTTTTTTATTTCTACTTCTTCATGATTATTGAAATTTACTTCTGGAAAATACTTTGAATGTAACTTTGGTTTTAAAATTGAAGATGACACACCTTTTTTTTTATCTGAAATATATAGAGTTAATTTGTCATTAGTGTTTCCAAGTCCAAATTCATGAATAAATATATTTGAATGACTTTTAAACTTTTTTAGATCTTCTAATGGTTCTTTTTGAGGTTCAAACAAATGAATATCTACATTTTTTAACTCAAGAAATGTTTCTACTTGTTGACCTATATGTGCACCGACCTGGATAATTCCATAAATATTTTTTTTATATTTTTCTAATATAGCTTCTAACATCTATTGATGATTTTACTATTTGAAATTATGAATGGATATAAAGCTGATGTTTATCATAAGTTTTTAGATTTAATAATACTTGGTTAATATATTTAAAAAAAGTTTTTTGTAATTAGTATTATCTCGTGGATAAAAACTTTGAGATCGAAAATACTAGTTTTTTAAATTATGACCATACATATCTTGACAAAAATTCATACCCAAATTTTCAAGAAAAATTATTAGAATTTAAAAAACTAGTAAACACAAGCTATAAAAATTCACTCAGTAAAACTTACTACAAATTTGGAGATGGTGATTACTACTTTTTGAAAAAGGAAGCATTTGGAAGTGCTAGACCAGGAAGGCGGGCTATAAAGAAGCCTTACTATTTAATTGCACATAAAAAATTTACAAAAGGAGCTCTTAAAAATGATTACTATTTAAACAGAATACAAACTCCCCATCAAGATATGTTTTTTGAGATTTTTGGTAAGTCTATGGATTTTCCGTCGGAATTTGTTTATGGATTAACAGCAAATAAATGGTTCTTTGAGAAATATAATTCTGATATTGGAATAATTGGTGCAGATAAAAAACTTGAAATTATCAATTTATTAATGGATAAAGAAGAATACAAAGAGTATTTAAAGCTTGATGCTTTTTCTGATTATATTTCTATTCCTCAAAAATATGCAGTAGATAAAATTTCAAGTATTGAAAAGAAAATTAAAAAATCACTTGAATACTCCACATCAAAGATCTTTTTAGTAGGAATTGGTCATGTAAAGTCAGGACTTTTGTACAAATTAAAGGAATATAAAAAAAATGTTCAGTTTATAGATATTGGTGTAGGAATGGATGCAATTGCAGGAATAGTTAACAACAAACGTCCATATTTTGGAGATTGGAAAAACTATCGATTAAAAAATGAAAAAATATATGGAGATGTTGATTTTCTTATTAGAAAAGATAAAGTTTCTGAAATCGTTACTCATAAATTTATATGATCTTAATTATTAGTGTTAAATAATCACATCTATTTTTTTGTTAATATTAACCAACTCATTTGAGCTTTTCTATACTCTTTCATTAACCGGTATTGTTCGTTGTAAGATAACTCTTCAGGAACATAACTACCTTGTTCTAAGTAAATTGGTCTATATAAATCGTCAACTGATTTGATATTTTGAACATTATGGGTTTTTGAAAATAATGAGTTCAATTTTTTTGTTAAACCAACACTTCCATAATCATGGCACTCTATAACCAAGTCTACTGTTTTAAAATTCTCTATATTTTCTTGACTAAATAGATATTCCTCTTCTCCCTCTATATCGCAGATAATTAAGATTTTTTCATCTTTTGTAACTTTAAACTTTTCAACAGTAAATTCTTCATTAAAACTTTTAACTTTAGTACTCAAATTATTTATTTCCGACATCTCCTTACAAGCTTTTACAGCATCTTTGTTTATATCGAAGCAGTAAATTGATGAGTTTTTGGAAATCAAACCAAATCCATTACAGTAATACCCTTCTGCACATCCTATTATGAATATTTTGTCATAGTCATTAGATGCAAAAAATCTAATTTTTTCCGCTAACTCAGCTTCATAAGATCCTATGAGCTTAGGATAAATTGAGCTTCCAAAAGATTTTATCCCCGGATACTTTAAACCAAAAAAAGGTCCACTTAAAACTTGTGGATTATCTTTTAGCTTTTTTGTGAATTTTTGGAATTCTGGAGAGAACTCATTTTCTTGTATCATATCTACTTTTGTTCTTGAGTTTTTTAAGGCGAATCTTGATTTTAATTTTTTTTCTATCCTCCAGATAACTCTATACAAATATTGTTTTACTACATTTAAAAATTTTTGATTCATGGTTATTAGATTAACAAAAAAATTTTAATCTACTAGTTTCCAGAGATGAAGAGAGGCTATTGTTTTATATGGTGACCATTTTTCTGCATAAGCGTCATATAAACCCCATTCACTGTCTGGTTTTATGAAACCATTCTTATCCATTGCTAATCTTAAGCCTGCATCTTTAGAAGTAAATACATCTAATTTGCCTATACAGAAAATTTCAAACATGTTTAATGACCAGGGGCCTATACCAAATATTGATAATAAGATTTTGTTAAGTTCTTCATCGGTTAATACAGATAGGTCCTTCAAATTTTGATTTAAATAAAGGTCAGATATTTCTTTCACCGTTTTTGCTTTGTTAGTACTTAAACCCAATTTTTTTATTTGGTTTATTGTCATATTTTCAAAATGTTTCTCACTTAAAAATTCTGAATTGAAATTTTGTCTTATTTTTTTAAAGATCGAGTTTGCAGCTTTTGTAGATATAAATTGAGAAACAACTATTCCTACGAGTGTATCAAACTGATTTTCTTTTACAGGCTTAAAAACAATATGCCCATTTTCATCAATTATTTTTTTTAATTTTTTATCTTTTTGACGTAAATATTCTTCTTTTTTTGAAAATCTCATTAGAGAATTTTATAAATCTAAATTATTTTAAGAACTCTAAGTACTTTAAAGACTACAAAGATTATTACAAGACTAATAGTCCAACCCAATATTATATCTCCCAAATCAGCCTCTACACCTATCTGTTTTGCGCTACCTGCACCTCCAATAAGAGC
>FUFK010064558.1_pt1 | contig 40441 bp, 44 predicted proteins | sample 1021851 | NCBI WGS metagenome assembly FUFK01 (sample SAMEA51879418, study PRJEB19060) | metagenome
TTCCGCCATTTTTTTGACATTCAGCAACAATGTGTAAAGCNANNGTNGTTTTTCCNGAAGATTCAGGNCCAAANACTTCAATAATTCTTCCTTTTGGNACNCCNCCAACNCCTAAAGCNATATCTANTGAAAGACATCCAGTTGAAATTGCTTCTACATCAAGAGTGGCTGTTCCACCCAACCTCATAATGGATCCTTCTCCATATTCTTTATTGATATCTAACTGAACTGCTTCTAACGCTTTATCTGTTTTTTTTGCCATTACAACTTCCCTTTAATATTTATGAATTTCTTAAAATTTTTCGTATTTCATTAAGACACAAGGTAACAGTTAATTCACGATTTGTGATTCTGTCAGGTGTTAAATTATACTTCTTAATATATAAATTATTTTTGTAAAATATTCCAACAAATACTAATCCTACTGGTTTTTTTTCTGTTCCACCATCCGGACCAGCTATTCCCGTAATTCCAATTCCCAAATCAGTGTTATTTTTTTGAGCAATATTTTTTGCTAAAGATTTTGCAACTTCCTCGCTTACAGCGCCATACCTTTCAATCAAATCATTATCGATGCCTATGTCATTAATTTTTAACTCATTACTATAACAAACACTTCCACCTTTGAAATACTGGGAGCTTCCAGGCACATCTGTTAATCTTGACGCTAGTAAACCTGAAGTACATGACTCAGCCGTACTTACTGTAAGATTGTTTTTAATAAGAAGATCTGCTATTACTTGCTCTAACTTATCGTTATCATAACCATAGACATATTTTTTTATTCTTGGAACTATCTCATTAATTAAATCTTCAACCAATTGATTGTCTGACGATGTTAAACGTATATCAACTCCTAACATTCTATGAGGTAAGAACGCAATATCACATTTTTCATTATTAGCATTGATTATATCAGTAATTTTTTCTTGAAGAATGGACTCGGGAACTCCTGTAGTTCTAATGCTTTTGCAAACAACCTTATTTTTTAATGATTTTTCAATTTCTGGCAAAACATAATTTGTAAACATGGATTTCATTTCTTTAGGAACACCAGGAAGTGCGAAAAAATTAACTTTGTTTTTACTACCTTTTATTAAACCCTTAACACTTTTTAAAACTGATTGATGTTTTTTTGTATAATGCAACCCTCTTGCAGTACCAACTAAGTTTGGAATCATTATTCCTCTTTTTGATTTGTATGCCTGATTTTTATTGAGATTTGGCATTTTGAATTTTAATCTTTTAAATCTTTCAGATAAAATTTCCCAATACTCATTATCAAATTCATGTGAATCATCAAAGTATTCAAGAAATGAAGAAACTGTAATGTCATCAACAGTTGGTCCAAGACCTCCTGTAACAATAATTTGATCACACTCCCATTCGCTATATTGATTTTCTAAAGTATCATAAATAACACCTAAATCATCTGGTATAGTATGGTGGATACTAACTTTAATTCCTGAAGAAAGTAATTGTTGCCCTATCCAAGCAGCATTACGATCTAAAGTAAAGCCACTTAACAGCTCATTTCCAATTGTTATAATTCCAACATTCATTGCATTACATATAAGTTAACANTTAAAAGAAATATTACAACAATTATGGACAAAATTGCTGCCATAATATCATCACCTACAACCCTTATGTATGCTTTTTCCTGTCGATTATTTTCAACCCATCCGACTGGACCAATTTTAGAAATATCAAAAAATCTAAAGAAAATAAATGTTAGTATGAAAAGCTCTCCAACAGCNGATATTGATTCTATAAAATCAAACGAAAATTGATCAAATATACTTGTGAAAATATAGACTCCAGAAATAGCAATACCCATTCCTATAACTTCATCTAAAACATATTCTTTAGGATCTTCTGAATCAAAAAGTGCAATTAGCTTTCTGTAAGCATTTGGACCAACAATTAAAGACAAAAAAGCTAGAAATGAAGCCGTTTCTGCGTTTTGTTCATACAATGCAATAATTAATACAATAAGGGAAGCCCAAGTGCCTCCTCCCGGAATTTTTCCGATGCCAAACAATGTGGCAAGCTGAACATTAAACCCTTTACTAAAATCCATTTTTGACAAAATAATGAATTCCAGTTGCAGCAGCATAAATGGCATTAATATATACTATAAAATTAACCACAGCTTGTGATGGATCTACAAGCAATATTATTAAAACCATACCGTGCTGAAATACTGTTTTTAACTTTCCAAATTTTGATGTTTCAAGCGGTTTATTTTTCGCAATCAAATAGTTTCTATATATCGTTATAATAATATCTCTACCTATAATAATTATATAGGGCAAAAACTGAATTATATCTAAAAACAATAATGCTGATAATACTCCTATCATTAAAACTTTATCAGCCAGTGGGTCCATATAATTACCGTGACCTGAAACCAAATCATACTTTCTAGCAATTTTACCATCAGCTAAATCACTAAAACTGCAAAATGCAAATATTATACCAGCATAGATAAAGTTGTCATTTACAACATAGTAAATAATTAGTGGGGTGAGAAGAATTCTTGAATAAGTAAGAAAATTTAGAAAAAATTTCAACTTAGTTTAACCCTTCCTGAGATAGCTGAAGAAATAGTTTTGTCATCNATATATTCCAAATTACTTCCAACTGGTAAACCAACAGCAAGCCGTGATATTTCAACATTTTTATCTTTTAAAATTTTTTCAAGATANAGCGCAGTGGCATTTCCAGAAGTACTAGGATTGGTTGCAATAATGACTTCTTTTAATTCTGAATTAATTCTTTTTAAAAGTTTGTCAAAAGATAGATCTGATGGACCAATACCATCTAATGGAGAAATAGCTCCACCAAGAACATGATATAATCCATCAAAACTGTTGGTGTTTTCAATTTTAATAACATCTTCCATATTTTCCACAACACATAAAATTTCTGAATTTCTACTATCACTACTTAATGGAGATTCTTCTCCTTTTAGTAACACCATTCCTGTATCGGGACAAATATCAAGCTTTTCATCAACCTCTTTGAGGGCATTAATCAGGTTCTTACCCAATGACTTTTCGGACTTAACTATGAAATATGCTATTCTTTCAGCTCCTTTTCTTCCAATTCCAGGAAACTTGGTCAAAGAATCAATTAATTCATCAATATATTTCGTGGCATTTGCCATTAAAATCCTGGTAATCCATCTGTTAAACCACCAGTTACAGCTTTCAATTTCTTTGCTGATGTGTCTTTAGCATCTTCAAGAGCATCATTTACAGCTATTTTAATAGCATTTTCAATAACATATGCTTCCCTACTTAAAAGAGTTTCATCAATTTCTACATTCTTAGTTTTCATATCTGCGGTCATTACAACCTTACATGCACCATTAGCAGACACACCTTCAACTTCTATACTCTCTAGCTCTTTCTTAATTTTTTTCATTTGAGATTTCATATTTTGGGCTTGTTTAAGCATTTCTTTCATATTTCCAAACATTATAACATATCCTTTCCGTCAAATAGAGATATAATATCATCTTCATTAACTTTATCATTTTTTTTATTTTCAATTTTTTCAACCTCTGTATCAACTACTAAACTAATATTAACATTGGAGCCATACTTTTCATCGATAATTGTTTTAACAAGCTCCAGGCCTTCCTTTAAAAGCTTTTGATTAAATTCCGAGTTATCATAAGAAATCAAATCAAGATTGTTATCTTTTAAATCTCCAAGAATACATCCAGATAACTGTGCTCCGATTGATCCCCTTTTTTTTGAAACTTCCTTAACAATTTGATTCCAATCATTTTTCAATAATTCTTCACTAAAATCTATTTTTTTCTCTTTTTTTTTTGACTTTTTATCAAGGGTTTTATTTACTGTTTTTTCTTTGGAAATATCAACTTGCTGTTCCTGTGAAATTTCTTTTTTTAAAAATTCTTCAATATCGATGCTTGAATCAAACTCTAAGAGCTTGATTAAATGCATTTCTAATAATAAATATTGATCAGAGTATTGTCTTATTGAAGCATAAAGCGTTGAAAGATTATTAGAAAGTCTAATTATATCTTTATGACTCCAATTGTAACTTAATTGATTATATTTTTTAGAAAGTTCCGAATCTATACCAGCAAGCTTTAACCCATTTTTAAAATTCAATAATGATAGATTTCTAAAATGCAGCATTAAATCTTTTAATAAATCTTCAACAATATAACCTTTGTTCCTAATAACCTCTAAATCAGCCATGAGCTTATCTCCATCTTTATCATGCAAAGCATCAGAGATACTAAATAAAATTTCAAGAGGAACTACTCCAAGCAAATCTTGCACAATATCGAAAGTAATATTATCTCCTAACACAAGAACTTGATCTAAGTAACTTAATGCATCTCGCATACTTCCTTCTGATTTTGAAGCAATCATTGATAATGACTTNTCATCAATTGACTGATTTTCATTTTCTGTAATATATTTTAATCTATCACTTATTGTAGTATTTGAAAGTGGTAAAAAATCAAATCTTTGACATCTAGAAATAATTGTTTGTGGTACTTTATGTACGTCTGTAGTTGCCAGAATAAATTTCACATGCTGAGGAGGTTCTTCTAATGTCTTTAATAAAGCATTAAATGCTTGTGTAGTAAGCATATGAACCTCATCAATAATAATAACCTTAAACTTGCCAGAAACAGGCATAAATTTGATATTTTCACGCAATTCGCGTATTTCGTCAATACCTCTATTAGACGCACCATCTATCTCTATCACATCCATAGATTTACCATCAATAATATCTAAAANAGATTCNGATTTTAAATCATAGTCAGTTGNAGGAGTTTCTNCACCGTTTAATGACATAGCCACAAGACGAGCTGTTGTTGTTTTTCCCACTCCTCTTGGTCCGGCAAATAAAAAAGCTTGAGCAATGCGATTTTTTTCAAAAGCTTTTTGGAGTGTAGCGGTAATATGTTCTTGGCCAACAACATCTTTGAATTGTTTTGGTCGCCATTTGAGAGCTAAAACTTGGTAATTTTCTGACAATTTATTTCCTTTATTTTGCAGAATTTAATCAAACATATTAAAAGAGCGTAGAATTATAATAACTCTACGCTCCTTTTTCAAATCAAATAAGTTTTTAAGCTTATTTTAGATTCTTTGATTATTCGCTTAAAAGAGATTTCAAACTATCTACTTTTGATTCACTGGCTTTTAATCCCATCATTGCAGATTGTTCAAAATATTTTAACGCCATGGAATTATCATTTACTGCTAAATAATAATCACCCAAAGAATCATAAGGATTAGCCTTACCTGACTGTCTTCTTACTTGCTCTTGAAGTGTTACTTTAGCTAAATCCATCTCATCTTTTTGCATGTAAGCATAACCCATAATATTTAATGCTGGCGTAAAGTTAGGATTCATTGCGTACAATTCCTTTCCTCTGCGCAAGATCATGTCAGGTCCGATATCGCTCATTGTAGCAAAAATTGATTCCATTCTCAAAAATGATCCATCAGGATATTTCGTGGCCAATCTTTCAATGACTTGATTAAATGAATTGGTTCCTAATTTGNTATCATTAGATAATGCCATAATCATTTTCTTTTCTTCTGCAGATGCGTTTTCTGACATACTAACTGCAATTTCTAAGTCTTCATCAGATGCAGTTTGATTTTGCATAAGTCGGTGCGTTCTAGCTCGCATTGCATAAGCTAGAGCAAAGCTTTCATCAATTTCAATTGCTTTTGCAAATGACTCATTTGCTTGCTCCCATTCGAGATTGTAAAGCTGCCACATTCCCATATTGAATGCAGATTTAGCTTCATCTGATTCGCTTGTCCATTGCATCACTTTAGAATCTTCGCTAGCCATCTTTTGTTGATATTTAGCCAAAGCTAAATTCCTAGTTGCCCATTCAAATTCCGGATCAACTTCAAATGCTAACTGATATGTCTCTATTGCTTTATCAAACTCACCTTTATTAAGATGAAATTCAGCTAGTGAATCATATGCATTTGCTTCATTTGGATTTAAATCAATATATTTTTCAATAAATGGTAATCCTTTATCATACTCCTCATCACTTTCAGCATTCCAAAAGTATGAATAAGCTAAAAGATTATATAAATGACCTGCTTTCAATCTCTCTCCTGCTTCAAGCAATAACTCTCTACCTTCATCAATACGATCATTAAACTGAAGATATCTGTATGCCCCTGAAGCTAGATATTTATCACCTTTAAATTTTTTGTATAAGTCAGGATGAGCGTCAAACCTTCCGCCTTCTCCATTAATCCAATTTACAGATGCTTCTATAATCTTTGTTTCAGGATGTCCTTTTTTAGCTAAATCTAAAGCAGTTTCAAGATACTCTCTTCTTAAGACTCTATCTTGTTCAGCATTTCCTAAGTTCAAATAACATGAAGCACAATTTGGATCTTTTTCAATACCTTCTAAAAATAGTGCTCTTGCTTCAGCAAAACGTACATGATGCATTGCTTCTAATCCATTCATTAGCTCATTAGATGCTTGTCCTGCCTGTCTTGGCATTTCACCAGAATTTGACTGACAACTAATTGCTAAAAATGAAAATAAAATTAATATTCTTTTCATTATTTCCTCCCTTTATCTTGTAAATACAAATGTCAAATCATCTGATAATGATGAATCAAATTTGTAATTCTCTAAGTTAAAATCTTTTAAATCATTAATGCTTTTTATTTTATTGTTAATTATAAATTTTGCAAGCAAACCGCGAGCTTTTTTAGCATTAAAAGAAATAAATTTAAGCTCGCCATCACGATATTCTTTAAATACTGTATTTAATATATCTCCCTCTAAATTTTTTTGATCAATAACATTAAAATATTCATTTGATGAACAATTTATTATGGTCTTGTTCTCATGTTTTTTTATATTTTTATTTAAATTATTAGTCACTTCATTACTCCAGAAATCATATAAATTCTTTCCTTTTGCATTTTCAAACTTTGTGCCCATTTCAAGTCTGTATGGTTGAATTAAATCTAAAGGTTTTAACACTCCGTATAAACCAGATAGAATTCGTAAATGATCTTGAGCAAACTCTAAATCATTCTGATCAAATGTTTCTGCCTGTAGACCTGAATAAACACCTCCATCGAAAGCTAAAATAGCTTGTTTTGCATTGTCTTGGTTAAAAGGTAAAGACCAATTATTAAAACGTTCTTTGTTTAAATCTGCCAACGAATCACTGATTTTCATTAAATCTTTTAAATCTTGTGACGTCAAATTCTTTGCTTGATTAACAAGCTCTTGGGCACTTTGAATAAAATCACATTGCGTAAAAGCTGAAACAGCATCTTGATGTTTAAAATTTAACTTTTTTGATGGTGATAATAATGTAATCATTCTAACTCCTTTAAATTATCTATTATAACATTATGAACTGGAATTGATTTTTGTTCCACAAAATTAAACATTACAAAGGTATGAATAGTTTGAAAAGATGGTTCATTTTCTCCTTCAACAAAAATACCTTGGTGCACATCATAGCTTTTGCTTCCCACTCTAGTAATACGACATCCAATATCAAGTGTAACTGGATGGTGTACTTGCTTGATATAGGTAACATCCATTGAAGCTAATAACCCTGCTGCGGTGCTTTTTAATCCCAGATCATAAGTAGTTTCTCCGAAAATATGATCAATAAAATCTTTATGTTTTGTTTCAAGTAAACTGAGGTAAANNGTGTGATTAATGTGACCTAAAGTATCAACATCCCTCCACCTGGTTTGAGCTGATGTAAAAAAGTCATAATCGCCTCTAGTTAAAATCTTTTTTTTCATATTAACTTAATTTTGTATTCATTGCATAAATCCCAAACCTTCTGCCAATCTTCCTTATTGTATGANGCTCTTGAAGATTTAATTTCTTTACATTTAAAAAAATATTTACCAGATACATTTTGCACCTCATCGGAGGTTGACAAATAAATACTNGAATCTGCNCCANTATCAACNGTTCTAGCAAACATTTTTGCNCCNAATTTTACAATATATTTNATAAAATTTCCTTCATTTCCTGCAATATTTGTATCCACAAAACCAGGATGCAATACATTTACCGATACCTTATCTTGAATTGATGATAGTTGATAGGTAAACATAATATTCATTAGTTTAGAAACACAATATGAAGTCCATGCAGAAAAGCTTTTTTCAGAATTGATATTTTCATAATCAACTTCTGCNCCAATATGCGCATTGGAAGCAACATTTACTATTCTTCCATCATTAGATTCTGAAATTATCTCTAATAACTCTGTTGAAAGAACAAAATAATTCATTTGATTGGTAGCAAATGTTTTTTCAAGTCCTTCTGTTGTGATTTGTTTTGTTTTATTTGCTCCCCCAGCATTATTTAACAGTACATCAATTTTACTGTACTTTTGTTTAATTTTATCTGATAAATCTTTCACATTAGCAACTAAACTAAGATCACATTCAAAAAAGTCTAAATTTTTATTTCCGGTATCTGAAATAATTGTCTCAAGAGCTTTTTTACCTTTTTTGGGATTTCTTCCAACGAGGATTAGATTATAGTCTTTTTTAGCAATAGATTTAGCTGCAGCTAAGCCTATTCCGTCTGTTGCCCCTGTTATGACGATATTTTTGTGCATATAACTCTTATTTGAAGAATTAAATATTACTTATAAATTATAACCGATGTTACAAAATTTTGAATCATTAGTTCTTATTTGGCTTGGTTTAGGCTTTTTCACCTTTATTACTCTTTTAAAAATCCCAGCTCCTTATGGAAAATTTTCAAAAACAAATTGGGGCCCAATGATTCCAAGCCAGGTTGGATGGATTGTTATGGAAATTATCTCTCCGCTTGCTTTACTATATTTCTTTTTAAATGGAAATATAGAAAAGACAACAACAAACATTATTTTTATATCATTATGGACGCTTCACTACTTTAATAGAAGTGTTATTTATCCTTTAAGACAGAATAATCCTGCTCAAATGCCACTTCTTATTGCAGTTCTTGCATTCCTGTTTAACGTGATGAATGGATATATTAATGGTACTTATTTTGGTAGTATTCAGGAATATTCTGCTGAATACATGTCAAATTGGAATTTTATTATAGGTGTATTCTTATTTGTCATTGGTGCATACGTCAATATAAAATCAGACAATATTTTATTATCATTACGATCTAAATCAGGTGAATACAAAATTCCTGAAGGCTTTATGTTTAGATATGTCTCATTTCCAAACTATTTAGGAGAAATTCTTGAATGGATGGCTTTTGCTCTAATGACCTGGTCTATTGCTGGACTGTCATTTACGATTTGGACCATGGCAAATCTCGTTCCTAGAGCTATTAAGGGACATCAATGGTATCATAGCAAGTTTGAGTCTTATCCAAAGAACAGAAAAGCAATCTTTCCATTTATTATTTAAAATTCTTTTTTATTTTGTCTTTTTTTGAAAAAATATTCTTGAAGCAAAGCAAGAGATTCACCAGCTAAAAGATTACCTTTTACCACTGCAGGAGTATTTAAACTAACATTGCCACAAATTTCAAACTTTGAACCACAAGCTCCATAATCTTCATCATAACAGCCAAAATATAAAAACTCAATTCGACTATTAACTATAGCTCCAGCGCACATAGGACAAGGCTCTTTTGTAACATACATGGTGCAATCGTTTAATCTCCAGTCTCCTAAAGTGTTTGAAGCTGCGGTAATGGCAAGCATTTCAGCATGGGCTGTCGCATCATTAAGTGAATTACATTGATTGTAACCTTGGCCAATAATCTTATTTTTATATACTATAATAGCTCCGATTGGAACTTCGTCCTCAAGCATAGCTTTTGTAGCCAACCTTAAGCATTTTCTCATCCAATCTTCATGTGATGTTTGAGTTAGATTGTTTTCAGACATTAGTACGCCCGGAAGGACTTGAACCCACAACCTTCTGGTCCGTAGCCAGACGCTCTATCCAATTGAGCTACGGGCGCATATGTAAAACAATTTAGAACTTATTAATCAAACGCGTGAGCTTCAACCTGATAAACTTTTTTATTATTTTGACCAGCTCCGTCAAATTGAACAAAAGCAACCAAGTTTAAATCTTCTATGCTCCAAGAAACTCCTGAATCATTCGGCCAATCATCATCCATAGTCCAATTAAAAACTTTAGTGAATGTTTGACCAGCTCCTAAGCTAATATTATCATGATAGACTTGTTCACCATCTATTGTTCCACCACTTAAAAAATCAACAAATGTCTGATCAAAAACAGTTTGACCATTTGGAGCAGTATATGTGCTATTATCATGCGTTACAGCAACATATAGCTTAAAGCCAGACACTGCGCTTATGTCTGCAGATGAGGTTACCTGAACATTTCCGCTAATATTAAATCCATTTCTAGATCCATTGATATCTATCCTAAAGAAAGTTGGTTGATTAACAGCTGCTCGAGCATTTGTTCTCCAAGTGGTTGCAGTACCACCAGAATCAACATTTCCATTTGTATACATATGTGGTACATATCCTACATCATAATATGCTTCCCTATTAATTACAGGTTGTGGATTCCAATCATAAAAAGGGTCTCCAGCAGATGGCCACCAAACATGATACCTTAGAAGAATCCATTTATCAGCTAAATCTCCAGCATAAACAGCCGACATTGGATCAAGATAACGATTTAAAGTAGTATTTTGTGGAAAACAAGGTCCGCAAGTAGTTGAAGTAAATAATTCCATTAGAATTTTTGAATCATATACAATTGCACTACTTCCATCTTCATTATTATTATCAGTAGTAGCAGTTACATTACTTCCCTCTTGACCACATGATAAAAGTATAAAACTAAATAATACTAATATGTTTAATTTTTTTTTCATTTTTACTTCCTTCTAAAGTTAATTGAAATTTGATGTGTAGTCAATTCTAAGACCATCATCAAATGATTGTATATATCTACATACTCCATTTGTACAATCTAACCCACCTCTTAAAGAACCGTAAAATACTTGCAAGGAATCATCAGAGTCAAACTTATATCCAATACTAAAAGAGTCCCATGAATTTGATAAATCAATAATATTGCTTCCTTCACCTATTAAAGATTCATCAGCATTTGTTCTTTCATGTGATAAACTAAAAGTCCATTTCTGCTTAAAATTTGCTGAAATGGATAAATAATTATTATACTGATATTTTGTATTAAAAATTGAAGAAAATGAAGATTCATTTTCATTTTTTAATTCAAACCCTTTTTGAGCTCTTTGCATTTCAATCTGCATTTCAATATTCCATATTTCATTTAATGAAATATTTAATAATAAAGGAATAGTAATTGCCCTATTAACTTCAAATACTTCTCGAGTATCTGAATTGTTTAAAACGGCAAAAGTATCATAGAAAAAATCAAAGCCTACAGAATAAAAAATATTTTGACTTTTATCATATCCATTTAATTCAATAAAAATTTCATCATAAGGGTATGAATCTTTATCATTAGTTGGAAATAATGAATTGCTGGTCCCAAACGTGGTAGTTAGTGGTTCTCTTTGCCAAACACTGTTTTCATTAAAATGCCACCCAGTAGTAGAGCTTGACTTGATATAATTAATTACAAGTGTATTGGAATTTTTAAATGATCTAGCAAGCTCTAATTCTATTCCTACCTCATCATTAAGATTAACCTGCTTTGAATTTCTGCTTAATAATTTAAAATTATGTTGATAATAACCCGTTGGAGATTGTTGTAAATCAAGCGCTCTTGCATGATTATTAACAATATTACCCTTATTAATAGGGTTTTGGATATCAAACCTATATCTTCTGTAATTTGTAACGAATGTCCATTTATCTGAAAAATTGATATTAGAAAAATAAAATCCATTACCTCTATCATTTTTTTGAGTATTTATTTCAGATCCTTTGTGTGCAAATGAAAAATACATTTCACCTTTATTATAAAATTTTTCAAATCTTAAATTGGTAAGCAAATGTTCATTTGAGTTGTTTTCATTCTCAATATATAGAAGGGATACTCCGTAATTTAAGTCATTTAAAGATCTTGTATAGTCTAATCCATAAATAGATTGATTTATGAAATAGTTAGGGCTTCTTGGATTATAATTTCCTAAAACTGTAGTACTATGACTTGTGGAAGTATCTCCATAAATAAAATTGATAGAATGATTATTTTTGTTCCACAGAAAATTAAAACCTCTGGAACCTGTGTCAAAATCAAGGTTTTGGTAGTCAGCTTGATTTAAAATTAATCCCCTTCCCCAGGTTTGATAAATATCACCTAATTCAACTGACCAATAATCAGTATAGTATGCAAGAGAAAATTTTCTTAATCCCTTTTCATCTAAACCAATTTCAGGAGGAGAACTTTGCTCAATAGATAGTAACCCCTCAATCATAAAGTCTGTATTTTGTAAAATTAATCTTGAATCAAAAAAAATTTCAGAATAATCATATTCATTTTCACTTGTTCCATGACGTGCTTCTAGTTCATTAACAAAACTAATTTGTGAAAATAACAATGACGAAAAAAATGGAAATAAAATTATTTTATTCAACGATTTCCTGCTCAATAATATTTTTAATTTCAATTTCATCACCTACATTGAATCCTCTTTTTCTGAAAATAATTTTATTATTTTTTGTTATAAGAGTAAGTGGAATGGGTTGGGCATTAAATGATCGAGAAAGCTTTTGATTATAATCCATAATGATATGGTAATTATTATCTAAGGGATATCTTTTTGTTTTTACAAACCTTTTTACTTTAGCAATTTCACCAGCTTTATCTGTATTTATGAGAATGACTGATAAATTGTCATAATCTTTAACAAACGTATTAATTTTATCAATTTCTTTAATACAAGGAAGGCACCATGTTGCCCAAAAACTAATTAAAGATATTTCATTTGTTAAGCTCACTAAATTACTGGACTGATTATTCAATAGTTTTACAGAAAAATTAGGAAGATTATCTTGTGAAAAGAGATTTTGAAAAAGAAGGAAAAATATAATTATTTTTTTCATTGAATAACTGACAAAGCNTTTCTCAATCTAATTTGACAAATTTCTTTACCCAGTAATAAAATTAAGTCAAAAATCCCGGGTCCAAATGGAATGCCACTAATAGCAACTCTTACTGGCTTCATCACTTGTCCAATTGCAACTTCGTGTTGCTCCATTATATCCTCAAAAATTTTTTCTATTTCTACTCTTGACCAGTCTTCAATTGAAGATAAAGCGGATTGAAAATCTTTGATTATTGCAATAGACTTATCATTAAAAGTCTTGTTCAGTAAATCAATATCATATTCTAATTTGTCTTTAAAAAATATTTCAGACATTGATGTAATTTCAGTGATTGTTTTAGATCTGTCTTTTATTAATTTTACGACTTCTTTTAAATAATCCCATTCAAGACCGTCTCCCCATTCAGGATTCAAAGTATATATTTCATTCATTAAATCTCTTACACTCATTTCTGATAAATGTTGTTGTGAGATCCATAATAATTTCTTTTCATCAAAAACAGCTGATTTCTTTTGAACTTGTTTGAATTGAAAACTATTTATTAATTCGTTTTGGTCAAAAATTTCCTTTTCAGAATCTGGATTCCAACCTAAAAGAGATAAATAGTTCAAAATGACCTTAGAAGTGAAACCTTTATCTTTATACTCTTGGACATTTGTTGCAGCATGTCTTTTGCTTAATCTTTTTTTGTCTGAACCTAAGATCATTGGTAAATGAGCAAAAGTTGGAGTATTTAATCCTAATGCCTTATANACNAGTATNTGTTTTGGAGTATTTGCTAAATGATCATCTCCTCTAATAACATGTGAAATATTCATATCTGCATCGTCTACTGCTACAACAAAGTTGTATGTTGGAGAACCATCAGAACGAGCGATGATGAAATCATCTAAATCTTTATTTTGTACNTTAATTGAACCATAAACCATATCATTAAATTCAGTTTCTCCATCTGGAACTTTTATTCTTACAGTAAATGATTTTCCTTCATCAATTAATTTTTTTTGTTCTATTGAAGATAAAGTTCTATACGTTTGAGGAACACGAAAAATTACCTTTTTCTTATCTGATTCTTCTCTAAGTTTATCTAATTCATCTTTTTGAAGAAAACACCTATATGCTGTCCCATTTTCAAGCATTNTGTTTACCATTTCTTGATGTCTATTATTATTGTTAGATTGTAAAATTATATCTTCGTCCCAATTTAATCCCAACCACTTTAAAGCATCTGTAATTTGATCAACATATTCTTTTTTGGATCGTTCACGATCGGTATCTTCAATTCTTAAAAGAAATTTACCATTATTTTGTCTGGCGAAAAGCCAATTGAAAAGAGCTGTTCTNGCNCCACCGATATGCAAATATCCGGTAGGACTGGGAGCGAATCTTACACGAGGATTCTTCATTGCGGAGGCAAGAGGATTCGAACCTCTGAAGGGCTTGCACCCTTGCTGGTTTTCAAGACCAGTGCATTCAACCGCTCTGCCATGCCTCCAAAATTCAGTGTAATTTATTAATTATAAATGAAAATAAAAGATAATTACTATTTAAAAAATTTTACTTACTTGTCGTTAAAAACTAAATATATTAATTTTTGGTTCGCAATTAATTTGTAAAAAAATTTAAAAGGAAGCATTGGACTTATGAAAAAAATATTAATTTTAATTTTGATTTCAAATCTAGCGCAAGCTCAGCTTATGGATCAATCTGAGAAAGAATTAATTCCTGTAAAAAGGCTTGATAATATTGCAACAAAACAGGAAAATGAAAATTTTATTAATCCAACGATTATTCTAAATGCAGGAAAAAGTAAATTTGTTTGGAATGGTGGATTAAAATTTGGTCCTAAAACTCATAATGGAAAATTGAGATTATTAAATGGGAATATCAACTTGAATGGGCAAAATATTTCAGGTGATGTTGTTATAAACATGCTCTCTCTTAATAATAGTGAACTTATTGGAACTTCAAGTGAAAGACTCGTAGGTCATTTAAGGAGTGCAGACTTTTTTGATGTAGAAAAATATCCAACTGCCAAATTATCAATCAAAAACAGTAAGGTGATTGAAAAACTTGAGNATGGAAAATATAAAATGCTTNTAAATGGAGATATGACAGTAAAATCAAAAACAAATCCTATTTCTTTTGAAGCAATAATTAATCTTGATTCAGATATCAAAACAGCTCAAGGTATTTTAACATTCAATAGAGATGATTTTGATGTTCAGTATCGTTCTGAAATGCATTTAGATGACCCAAAGTCTTTTTGGAATAAACTTCAAACTACTCGCGATACTGCTAAAGATAAAGTGATTGACGAAGAGATTGAAATTCAATTTAATGTAGTTTCTATGCCTGGAGTTCTATCGAAGTAAAAGCTTTTTAGTATTAACTAAAAAAACCTCTCATAATTAAATAAGGTAGAATGATATAGAGNGTGACGTCTCTGATTAGATAATACATAAAAATAGCCAAACCNACTTTCCATCCATATTTTTTAAACATTATCTTNATAGCTTGGCGTAAGCCAGACTCTTTAGTGTTTGTTCGTAATTCGTGAAGCACCTTAAACATGTGAGAATATAATACCTTTTAATAAAGTTTTGTATTTGTAAAAGGGATTAATGCCAAAATAATTGCATGCGAGTAATAATCTGTTCTGTTAATCACATTATCTGTGAGAATCCCAACTGCTCCATTTTGTTGTTTTGAATTGGAGCGTTTAAAAACTATGTCATCTGCATCACCAAGCTCATAGCCCTCTTGAATGAGTTTAGAGATTTTTAAGGGCAATGGAAAGGTAGCTGTTTTAGCTTTAGATATTTTATTTTTATGTGAAATAACAATCCATGCAAAAGCTTCATAATTATCATCAAGCAAGTCAACTCCACCTTCGATTGAAACAAAAAAATTTGCTTTTAGATTTTGAATATTATCAAGCCTATTAGTTGCACCTTTTAAGGTTTCTTCGTTGGACATTGGTTGATCTGAAACCAAAGAGTCAGCGGAAACTCCTTCAAATTCAAAATGATCATTGAAGACCTCTTCAAAAGCTTTTTTGGTGGCATTAATTTTAACTGGATTTTTCGATGCTATGATAACTTTTTTCATACTTCAATTTATCAAAAAATATTGTCAATTAATGCTTTCGGCATTCTAAAAGCAACTATCATCCACTTAGCAAAAGGAATTGAACCTAGAATACTATTTACTCTAACTCTAGTTTTGCGCATCTCTTTCAATGATTCTGGTTCATTACTGTCATTTATGTCACGCATTTCAAGAACTGGAACGATTGTATGCCCTAAAACCATGGGTATTAAATTTACAGGGTTACTTTCATTGTTAGCTTCTAAAATAATAGTGCCTAAAGTTCCTAAAAAAGAATAAGTAGCTTGAGAAAATAAAACGTCATTGCTTTGTTTTGCTAAAGCCTTGTTTACAATCTCTGTTTGTTTTTTTATCTCTTTTGATAAAATACCCTCAACTGCTTTATCATGATCTTCTAATATATTCCCAGTTGATTTTTCTTGGCCAAGACAAAAGATGTTAAATAAGATTAGTATTGCAATATAATTCTTCATTTTAAAAGTTTAGTACGTACTCGCTAAATCTTCAATGTTAAAAATTCATTCCAATTTGTAGTATAGCTCGGAGAGAGTTTTTCTCTTTTAATCGACCAAGATTCATTTTCTCCTTGGACTGCATACCTGATAGTATCTGATCCAAAAGCTTGATTGATTTGATCAATAGATGAACTAATACGTTCATCCTTATCTCTTCTATTATGAAATAATGATTGTTGTACTTCGTTGGACTGCACCAAGTCATTTAATATTACTCCGCATTTCTTATATTCATATCCACTTCTATAAATCGCATACAACCCTTCTAGAGCAGCGTTAATAATACCGCTGGTATCATTCAATGCAATAGGTAGTTGAACACTAATATATCGACGATATTGAGGTAAATCAGTACGAAAACGATTAGTGCAAAGATAGACTCCTATTGAGTTTACGTAACTGTTTTGTGATCGTAGCTTTTCAGCAGATCTAGAAGCATGGGATGATACAGCATTTCTTAAGGTATTAAGGTCAGAAATCATCTTGGAGAATGATCTAGAAGTTGAAATACTCTTTTTAGTAATAAATTCACGTTCGAGCTCTATTTTTTTTCTTCCATTCAGTTCATCTACTGTATGCCTACTAATAATTGTCATATGTTTTTGAATCCACTCTGGATTAGCTTGTTTTAAGTGATATGCATTATAAATTCCATTAATCTTCAGAAATTTTTGCTTTCTTCTTCCTATGCCCCAAATATCGTGAACTTTCACTTTTTGTAGCAAATCTTGGTCATTATTGCTATCTATCAAGCAAACATTATTCTTTCCTACACCTCTTTTGGATAGATGGTTAGCTACTTTAGCCAAAGTCTTAGTTTTTCCTATTCCAATTGATACCGGTATTCCAGTCCATTGATAGATTCTATTTCTAAGTTCTGTAGCATACTTAATAGGATCTGTATAGCGGGGATTTATATTTACAAAAGCTTCATCAATAGAATATACCTCAATATCTGCATTGTCCGAACGGATGATACTCATGATTCTGTTAGAAATATCTCCGTACAGAGAAAAGTTTGATGAAAAAATCTGGATGTCATGGATTTCAACAAGATGTCTAATTTTGAAAATAGGTATTCCCATTGGAATGCCTAAATCTTTTACTTCTTGAGAGCGTGCAATAACACACCCATCATTATTGGACAATACAACAACTGGTTTATTATTTAGTTTTGGGTTAAAAACCCTCTCGCAAGAAGCATAAAAATTATTACAGTCAACAATGGCTATGTAGCTATCTTGTTTTGTGGATGACATAGGTTACAACTCCCCATACAGAAAAGTCCATCTCTTCAGTAATCTGAATTTTTTTATATTTTTTATTTGCTGCAACCATAAATAGTTTTGTTTTTGTTTTTTGAATTTTTTTCACAGTGAATTCACCATTCAATACTCCAATGATGACATCATTATTTTTTGGAGTTTTTGATCGGTCAACAACTAATAAATCTCCGTCGTCAATTCCTTCATCTTGCATAGAATTGCCAGATACTCTAATATAAAATGTTGCAGCACTATTTTCCACTAGGTACTCATTTAAATCAATTGGTAAATCTAAGTAATCATCTGCTGGAGAAGGGAATCCTGCGGAAACCATAGTGTCAATGAAAGGAACTTCTTTCTTTGATTCTTCAGAAACGGTGAAAAATTCTAGATTATCTACTTTTTTGATTTTTTTAATGGAGTTCATTACAAAATATTACAACAAACAATCGATATAGTCAGTAGAAAGATGCCATAAACATCCGATAGATACTGCCCTTAATTGCCAAAAAGGAGTAANCAAAAGNAATAAATANAAGATTGCAGCATATACAGTATGCAGCGGATGATAACCAACACTACATCGATTTGGATCAAAAATTGGATACGAAAGTAAATGATCTAAATCGATAAACATTGTAAGTAACATAATGATAAAGGCCTTTTCCCAAACTTGATTAAAAAACAACTTGGCAAAAAATAGAGGGAAAATAAAATGAAATGAGTAGTGGATTAAAACTTTAAATGTCATGAAAACCAAGCTAGTTTTCCAAAATGATTTCTAGGAGTTGGCTTATTATGTTTAGTGTACCATTTCAAACCTCTTAGAACAGATTTAAGATATAGTTTTAGTTGTGGTTTAACAAATAGTTGAAAAGGTAAAAATTGGAATAATTTATTACCTTGATTCATCATCCAAGGATGAACTTTTATCGTTAAGGCTGACCTATTGTCGGATANATCTTCTATTCTCCATGATACATGAGACTGTCTTCCATTTANTCTACCTATATTAAGATCGTACCCCTTTTTTTCAATCCAAGAAATGATTTTTCTTTCTAAAATGACCCCATTTAAATATTCAAGCCTATCATGATGATTTTCGCCGTCCCATGATATAATATCATTATTTTTACAAAATGGGTGGTAATGATTAAGATTGGAAGGTTCAGATATAACTTCCCATAGTTTTTGCGAAGATATATTGAATTCTTCGCGATGTTTTATTGAAAAATTATAATTGTTCATTTTTTTTGCGGAGAGGACAGGATTCGAACCTGCGTGAACTTTCGTTCTACACGCTTTCCAAGCGTGCGCCATAAGCCACTCGGCCACCTCTCCAAAAAATTATTTGTCGGAGGAATCTTCAGCTTTTTCAGCTGATTTATCTTCAGATGCCGGTCCAGCTTCTTCTGCAGGTTCTTCAGCGGGAGCTTCTTCTTTTGATTCTTCTGCTGATGCTTCCTCTACAGGAGCTTCTTCTTTTGGCTGTTCTTCAGCTGGAGCTTCTTCTGCAGGTTCTTCAGCGGGAGCTTCTTCTTTTGATTCTTCTGCTGATGCTTCCTCTACAGGAGCTTCTTCTTTTGGCTGTTCTTCCCCAGAAGCCTCTTCAATTATTTCTCCAAACGATAGAACCTGTTTGGATTCTTCATCCATTCTCTTCAAAGCTTGATCAAGATTTTCATTCTCTTCGAGTCTTACCATGTTATCTAAGAACTTAACATGACCGGTATCTTCTGAAACAACAGACTTGATATGTTTAACATATTTAAAATTGCTGCCTTGTTTACTTAGCTTTGACGTAAATGTTTGTTTTTTTGCCATAACTGATGGTGAAGTTAATGTAGGATTTTAAAAACTCAAATATTTAATTAATTATTTATTCTTGTTCTTTTGATTCGGCTAAATCTCTCATATCAACTACTGAATCATGCTCATCTACAATTTCCTGTCCTAAAATAGTTTCAATTGCATCTTCTAATGTGATTAAGCCGGTTAGTATATCGTTGTCATCTTTAACAAGAGCCATATGATCACGATTTTTTATAAACAATTCTAAAACTTTATCAATTCGATCATTTTCATTAACAAAGGGAACTTTTTGCGAAATCTCATGCATTCTTGTACTAAATTGGTCCTCTGCTTTACGATTAATGATTTCATATCGATTAACCATACCCTTTATAACGTCCAAATTACCCTCAAAAATAGGAATTCTAGTGAAATCCAATGTTTCGTGCTCCTCTAACACTTGACCAACCGTAAAATCGCTTTTTAACGCAAATATTACTGATCGAGGAGTCATAATATCTTTTACCTTCACATCTTTGAGTTTTAAAGTATTTTCAATAATATCAGTTTCTTGTTCTTCTAAAACACCCTCATCTTCACCCATTTCTGCCATTGCAATTACTTCTTCTCGAGTCACAGTTGCTTCATCTTCTCCAAAGTTTGAAATGTATTCTGCAAGAAGTACCAATGGATAAGTAAAGAAAATTAACACTTCAATAATTAAAGTTGTGTTTCCTATCAAACTTCTCCAGTACACACTTCCTATAGTTTTTGGTATGATTTCAGAAAACACTAATATCAATAAAGTCAAAATTCCTGAGGCAATGGCAACAGAGCTCTCTCCATACAGTTCTAAGGTTTGAGCTCCGACTCCAGCAGCGCCTAATGTATGAGCAAAAGTGTTAAGTGTTAAGATTGCTGCAAGAGGACGATTAATATTTTCCTTAAAACGCTCTAATCGTTCTCCTTGTGAAGAGTTTTTTTTGGCTAGAATAGATGAATATGATGCAGGCGTAGAAAGCAATACTGCCTCTAAAAGTGAGCATAAAAATGATAAAAATAATGCTAAGAAGAAATATGCTAAAAGTAGTGTCATTTATCGAAAATCCGCCTTGCTATAAGATCAAGAACATAAAAATGAATTATTGCAAAAATTTCAAAACCAATTATGTGATATGGGTCTTGTAAAACTAGTGGATTGTTGGCAATTGGAGCTTTGGCTAAATACATATAATTTGCACCATTACCAATTATAGAATTAGCTTGAGAAACTAACACTACGATGAGCTGTAGATAAATAAAGCTAGTCCACCATGCATTATGTCTTAATCTAAATTCGTAATATTTCATTAACCACACTGGGATAATAATTAACATAGAATGGCCAACATAATAATCAAAAATTTTCCAACTTGAAACACCTCCAGTAAATTCTGGGGTTAAAACTGAATGAATAAAACCCACTAATCCAAAAAAATACAAAAACTCAAAAAGAATTTGCTTGCGATAAAAGACAACTATCCCTGCTAAAATGCCAGATAAACCACATAAATGAAGTGGTAAATTTGATGCCATAATGTAGTTATCTGAAAAAATGTAACCAATTTGAGTAAGTGCTTTGTTTCCAAGTTGATAAATACCCATTCCATACAAAACCATATCTCTTTGTTTTGAAGATATTTTACTACCAAAGAAAATCATTAATGGTACAAAAATCAGAACAAATATAAGACCTGTCCACCAAAACTGTCCTCCAATGACAGGAGACCAATGCTCAATTGCAGTTTTATCCATTAAAAATATTTTCCTTACTTTGCAAAAATCTGATTATCGTCATTAAATGCTTTAAATTCAAGTGCATTTCCAGAAGGATCTAAAAAAAACATTGTAGCCTGTTCACCAGCTTCACCCTTAAAACGAATTTTNGGCTCAATAANAAACTNAATTTTTTNTTCTAATAAATGATTTTTNAATTCTTCCCATTGGCTCATGGTCAATACTACTCCAAAATGAGATGCAGGTACATCATCTCCATCTACGCTATTTGAAGCCGGATGTTCGTTTTTATCAACTAAATGAGCTACTACTTGATGACCAAACATATTAAAGTCAATCCATGCATCAGAAGATCTTCCGATTTCACATTTTAAAATATCNACATAGAAAGATTTTGTTGATTTTAAATCAATAACCGGAAAGGCTAAATGGAAAGGTCTCATNGTAANAATATTAGTAAATTGCTCATATCAATCCAAGAATTATATCATTATAGTTCTGATTAAATATATGTATAAAGTAATACTTTAACATTTTTACTTAAACTAAGTATTATCAGCAAATAAAATTATCTCTTCAATAAATTTATCATTGTACTTAGGAGCTGTGATAATATCATTATGTCCACTTCCTTCAAAAATAGTATATGATGCATTTAGTTTTTTAATTAAATACATAAATGCCCTTTTTGGGGTGGTTTTATCCTTACTACCAAACACCGAAAGTACGTTATCGGGACCGCTAAAATGAATACGTTCTAAATGCGAATTCCATATACTTTTTGAATTAAAATGCTCCATAAGAAATTCACGACTTTCACGTACTTTATGTTTTGACAATTCAATTTTTACAGATTCAGGCGTATCATCAGTAAAATAAAGTGATCTTGTTAACCATTTAGGTAATTTTCCACTAAAAAGCATTCTCATACCAATTTTCTTGATTAATTTTGATAAACGATTGATTTGCATCTGCTGCATAGCTTTCATAGCTACCCTTTTTGGTGCAAGGCCTGTGTTTACAATAATCAACTTGTGAATTATATCTCCAAGCTTTTGAGCAACATAAATTGCAAATAATCCACCCAAACTATGTCCAACAATTATAAAGTTTCTATCGGGATACTTTTTCATAATTTCTTTGACAGATTGTATTGAAGATTCAAATGCATTATCTAACGAAGAAAAGTCTAAATCTATTAGTGAATACTCTATAGATTTTTCTTCCAGCTTTGGTACTATCAAATACCAGAAATGAGAGCGAATGCCTACTCCGTGAAAGAAAATAAAGTGATTCATAAGATTTGTGCCCGGGGCCGGACTCGAACCGGCACGGAGTATTATCTCCGAGGGATTTTAAGTCCCTTGTGTCTACCAATTTCACCACCCGGGCAACACATTGAGGCGTCGGTCGGATTCGAACCGACGAATAACGGTTTTGCAAACCGGTCCCTTAAACCACTTGGGTACGACGCCAATTTTAAAATAGCGTCGAAATATAGAGATTTAGAGAGTTAATTCAAAATCATTAACCAGTATACCTGGACAAGTGGTTTCTCCAGGATTTCTACCATCATAGGTAGCTGTTACTGGTCGTGCTAAAATCTCTTTTCCAACGCCTTCTAAATTACTTCCAAAAAAATTATAAAACGAATCATCAAATCTCATTGTTTTNATNGGNGCAACCATTTTACCATCTTCAACCCAATAACACGCATATCTNGTNAAACCAGTNATTCTTCCTCCAAGCGAATCACTCCAATTAAGATAATGAATGTTTGATATAAAAATACCTGTTCCTAATTTTTGTAAGCGTAAATCTTTATCAATGTCTCCTGAATCCATAAAAGGTGACCTCATATACTCTCCCATACCCCATGAATTAGCTTCTTCTGCAAAGTTTGATGATATTCCGTACTCTAAAGCAGTTTTTGAGTTAATTAAGGTATTATTGAGCTCACCTTTATTAATAATATTTACATCCTTTGAAACTTCTCCCCTAGAATTAAAAGGAGCTGTAGCTTTTGATGAAAAGGATTCATTTAAAGAAAATAAAGGTGATAATTTTAGTTCAGAATTTCTCATTTTTAATAAACAGCTTGATCCATTTCTAAATGAGGATTCGCTTACTCCGTTCCAATTAAACATATCAACAAAATCTGCTACAGCATTTGGTTCAAACCATACTCTGTATTTTCCTGGTTTAAGCTCCATTTTTGGTTTATTCATTAACTTCAGCTTATTGGATGCTTCCTTAAATGCTGCATCAAACTTATTTTTATCCCAAGAACTTCCTGGAAAAAGAACTTTTACCATATTTTCTTTTTCATCTATCAAAGAAAAGTCAAATATAAATGAATCTTTTTCAAACCAATGATTTGTGCCCTCTGAAGTAGAACATGCTCTAAAAATTTTACCTGAAGTCCAAACTCCAGTCAAATAATCTTTAGTAATAACATCCATTAAAGCTTCCAATATTTCATTTCTGTGTGGCAACTGTCCAGACTTGATTATTTCAACTGATTCAAAGCTATCAGGAAAGCTTGTAAATTCATTTTCCGGGATAAGAGATAAAGGATCTCTTAGTGCATGAATTTCATTTTTTAGATTATTTACAGAACTTTCAATATCTGAAGATACTGTAGTTGCAGCTTGAAGTGATTTTTTATTCAAAAAAAGTGAAATAGTAACCGCATAATCTTCAATAATTCCACTTTGACGCAACTTTGAATCATTAAAACGAAAATACTGTGAGTTCTCTCCCTCTAAGTAAATAGTTAATTGTTCATTATTTTTTAAAGAACTAAACACTTGTGAGCAAATTTCTTGAAAAATTTCTTTTTTCATTATGCTCCTCCAAATACTTGAACTTTATCAAATTTACACAACGGAGAAGCATGTCCAACTCTTTCAACCTGATTAGGCTCACCTTTTCCGCAATTTGGAGTGCCGAACACCTCGTAAGTATCCTCATTACCTGTCATAGAAAGACTTCTCCAAAATGGATTCGTGATTCCTCTGTAATTTGGATTTTTTACAACTTTGGTTAACTCCCCATTTTCAATCAATTTTGCATACTCACACCCAAATTGGAATTTATTTCTGTAGTCGTCGATAGACCACGAACGATTGCTTTCCATGTATACTCCTCGCTCTATACTTCCAATAATTTCTTCTTTAGTAGAAACTCCAGGCTCTAGGTTAATATTTGCCATTCGATCAATGGGAATCCTGTTCCAAGATGATGCTCTAAGATTTGATACACCGTCAATTCCAGAACGTATTTGACTTTCAATACCACCCAACCCCCTNANAAGAACNCCATCTTTAATTAAATGTTCTTTTGTAGCAGGCANTCCACCGTCATCNTAATTATATGATGCGAGCTGATTATCAACGGTAGGATCAAATACAATATTCATCAATTCAGAACCATATTGTAATGTTCCAAAGTCTTCAAGGTTAACAAAACTTGAACCAGCAAAATTTCTTTCATCTCCTAAAATTCTATCAAGCTCTAATGGATGCCCTACACTTTCATGAATTTGTAGCATCATTTGATCAGGAGCTAACACCAAATCACATACTTCAGTTGGACATTGATCTGCCTCCAATAACTCAATAGCCTGATTTGAAATTTGCTTTGCTTCTGTTTCAATATCATAGTCTTCTACAAATTCAGCGCCAGCTTGAAAACAATGTCCTCTCATCCCATGATTGCTGCGGGTTTGTGAATCATTATTATCTTGAGCTGTTGAAGATAATTCCACTAATACAATATCCATTTTTTGGTCAATGTCGGCATCATTTGTACTTACAATTCTAGTGTTACGTTCAATTAGCTCTACAGTGGTAGCTGCATGAACAATTCTTTTATCAAAATTCATCATGTTTTTTGATCCAAGAAATGCTAAATCTTTAATATCGTTAACTGATAAATTGCTCAACGGAGACTTCAAATTTGTTTTATATGTTCCCTCGTAACCTTTTCTAACTTCGTCATGATCAAATTTAAAAACCGAAAATTTTGATGCTAGCTGAGCATTATTGACAGCAATATCTATACATTCAAGAATATGTTTTTCATCAAGAAATGGAGTGGCATAATAAGAAAATTGTCCATTTACCATCACATCAATCATCACTCCTCTAGTAGCATTGCGCTGTACATTGTCTAAAGAAAACTTTTTAGTAGAAAGAATGTTTTGTTTTTCTTCAACATAACGAAGACCAACCCATTCTGCTTTACTATTTGCTTGTGATAATATTTTCTTAAAATTCATTTTTTGTGTCAAAAATTCATACAATTTTGCTACAATTTGAAAAAATGGCAATGCTTAAAATTAATTTATGCCAAACTTGCATATCCTTTNNAATTGGCACTTAGTTTGCAATTATAATACCGTAAATATTAACTATTTAACGGAGGTTAAAATGAGTTTAATAAAATGGAAACCATTAAACAATGAAATAGATACATTTGATAATATTATTGATCAATTTTTCAATGACTTATCATATGATCCACGTTTTTCATTGATGAATACGAATAATGTTTCAAATTATTATAATGAAAATGAAAAAGAATATTATTTGACTATGGATGTTCCTGGAATGTCCAAAGACGATATTGAAGTAACATTCGATAGCAATCGTTTAAAAATTTCAGGACAAAGAAAGTCTGATAAATATGATTCGTATGAATATGGTAAAATGGAAAGAACCTTTAGTGTTCCAAGCAATGTTGAAACAGATAAAATATCTGCAAAAATTGATAATGGAGTATTAAAAGTTCTACTTCCAAAAGCAAAATCATCACTCGGAAGAAAAATTTCTGTAAAATAATTCTTTCCGATTGAAAAAAAAGAGGGGCTTTTCGCCCCTTTTTTTTTAATATCTATGCATGATTTATAATGACATTCTCGAAACAATAGGATCTACTCCTGTTATCAAACTTAATTCTATTGGAAAAGAACTTAAATGTAATCTTTATGCAAAAATTGAAATGTTTAATCCTGGAGGATCTGTAAAAGATAGAACCGCATTTAGAATGATTGATAAAGCAGAAAAAGAAGGTCGTATTAAACCAGGAGATACATTAATTGAAGCAACTTCAGGAAATACAGGAATCGGACTAGCATTAGCTGCAGCTGTAAGAGGATACAAACTAATTATTTGTATGCCAGAAAAAATGAGTATGGAAAAAGAATTAACAATTAATGGATTAGGTGCAAAAATAGTTCGTACACCAACTGAAGCATCTCATGATGACCCTAAAAGTAATTTTGGAGTTGCTGCACGGTTAAATAAGGAAATTCCAAATAGTCACATCTTAGATCAATGGAATAATGATTGTAATCCAGATGCACATTATCATGAAACCGCACAGGAAATCATTGATGATTTTGGTACAAATTTAGATATGGTAGTTATGGGTGTTGGTACAGGTGGTACTGCTACTGGTATTGGTAAAAGACTCAAAGAAGAAATTCCAAATATTAAAATTATTGGAGCAGATCCTTATGGCTCCATTCTTGGTGGTGAAGACGAATATAAAGGGCAGGCATATAAAGTTGAAGGAATCGGATATGATTTCATTCCAAAAACATTTGTAAAAGATTATGTGGATGATTTTGTCAAGGTGAACGATAAAGAAGCATTCAATACTGCAAGAGCTCTTATTCGCGAAGAAGGACTATTAATTGGAGGTTCATGTGGCTCAGCTATGTTTGCAGCCTTAAAAGCAGCAAAATCGCTCAAAAAAGGGCAAAATTGCTTAGTAATACTACCTGATAGTATTAGAAATTATATGAGAAAGTTTCTTTCAGACGATTGGATGAAAGAAAATGACCTTGTTTAAATTATTTTTTTTATTTCTATTGCAATCTTTCGACTTACACCAAGCTTGTAAGATAATGCTTTATCTGATAGATCTTTCATGTCACTGATATTTTGAAATCTCTTATATATTTTTTCAACTGTTTTCTTTCCAACTCCAGGAATATCTTCAAATTTTGATTTCGCAATACCTTTAGTTCTTTTTTGTCTTTGAAATGTAATTGCAAACCTATGTGCTTCATCTCTTAACTGTTTTAAAATATTTAAGGCAGGTGAATTTTTAGCAATGCGTAGAGAATCTTTTTGTTCTGGTAAAAATAACTCTTCTAAGCGTTTTGCAAGTGCTACTATTGGTAAATCAAGTTTTAATTCTTTAAATGATTCCAAAGCAGCAGATAACTGTCCTTTTCCACCATCAATCAGTACAAGATCAGGTAACTTATTTTTTTCATTTAATTGGCGTTTGTATCGTCTAAATACCACCTCTCTCATTGATTCAAAATCATCTACTTTATCAACATTAATGTTATATTTTCTATAGGCACTTTTAAACGGTCTGCCGTCTTTAAATACTACCATAGAAGCTACTGTATCCGTGCCTCCTAAATGAGATATGTCGAATGCTTCAATCAGTCTAGGTGGTTTTTTAAGATTTAAGATATCTTTTAATTCATTTAATAATTTTGGAATGTAATCTTTACGCTTTTCAATATTTAACAACCATTCATTTAGTAATAATTTTGCATTTCGATTAGCAAGTTTTAATTCCTGAAGCTTCACTGCCCGTTTGGGGACATGAAATACTACTTTTCTTTCTGCTTTTTCTGATAACCAAGATTCAAGTTCGTTGGACTCATCAGGTAGTTCAGGAAAATAAATTTTATTAGGGATATAAGCTGCATTCATATAAAAATTAATTACAATAGATCTTAAAATATTGTCTAGTGATTCATCAGAATCTAAAGAAATCTTTTCTCTGCTTAGAATTCTTCCCTCTCTTATTCGTAAAATGACAACTACAAAGTGTTTATCTTTATTTTGATAACCAATAACATCTCTATTAGAAAAGTCAGCCTCCAATTTTCTTTGACCAACTTTAAATGAATTAATAGCCTTTATTTGATCTCTTACTCTAGCAGAGTCTTCATACATCATTTTTGAAGTATAATAATCCATTTGCTTTGAAAGTTTTTCTTCAACACTCTTAGTTTCTCCCTTCAAAAACGAAATCATATCAGCTACCATATCTTGATACTCATTCTCTGTTATTGTTCTAATACCTAATCCATTTTTTAAAACCAAGGGTTGCTTCGATTCCTCATCAATCTCATTTAGCTCTATATAACAATTTCTTATTGGAAATGCCTTGTATAATACATCTACTAACCTTCTCATGGACTTGACATCCGTATAGGGTCCAAAGTATTTTGATTTATCATTAAATATTCTTCTTGTTATAAATACCTTGGGAAATTGTTCATTGGTTATTTTTAAATATGGAAATGACTTATCATCTTTTAATTGAACATTATACCTTGGTTTAAACTTTTTGATTAAAGTTGCTTCAGTAATAAAAGCATCAGCTTCATCTTGACAAACAATCCACTCAAAATCTTCAATTCTTTTCAATAAAGATTGTTCTTTTGGCGTTCTGTAAGATTTTTTTTGAAAATAGGACTTTACCCTATTTTTTAGGTTTTTCGCCTTACCAATATAAATAATTTTGCCATTTTTATCTTTGAATTGATAAATACCGGGTTGTTTAGGAAGGCCTAAAATTTTGGACTGTATACTAATTTTATGATCTCCAAAATGTTCTAGTAAAAAGAACTAAAACTGCAAAAATTTCTAATCTTCCTAAAATCATTCCAAACATCATAAGATACTTACCNACTATATGCATGCTNTCATAATTATCCATAGCTCCATATTCTCCGATTGACGGACCAATATTACCCATAGCTGAAGCAGCTGCTCCGATGGAAGACTCTAAATTATCTCCTAACATTACAAAAATGATAGATGCTAAAAAGAAGAATAGAACATAGAATAAGAAAAATGCTAACGTTTTTCTTATAAGCTCGTCTGACAAAACTTTCTTACCAATTCTAACAGGAATTATTGCTTTTTCNTGAAGAGCTCTTTTTAATTCAACTCTAACATATTTATACAAAGCTACAATTCTGATAATTTTAATACCTCCGCTCGTTGAACCGCCCATTGCTCCTGTAAACATCAAAATATATAACAAGTACTGTGAAATAAATGGTGTCCAACTACTATAATCCGTTGCAGTATAACCAGTTGTTGTAATAATTGACACAGTTTGAAAAGCAACATCCAAAGGAGAACTATTACCGTCATTTAGGAAGCTAAAAGAAAGAATTAGACCCGTAAATAATATACATGCAAGAATATAGTATTGAAACTCCCTGTCTCTTTGATAAGACTTTAGCCCAAGATTTACTGATCTAAAATGTAAAGCAAAATTAGTACCAGTAATTAACATAAAAACTAAGATAACTGATTTTACATAATTACCTTGTCCGTTAATACTATCATTAAAGGTTGAAAATCCTCCTGATGGCATTGTTGTCATTGCATGGCATATAGCATCAAAAAAAGACATACTATATGACAATAAAAGAAATAGAGCTAATGTAAACCCAATATAAAATTTGAGAAGTAATCTAGCAGTATCTTTTATTCTAGGAGTTATTTTTTCAGATGAAGGACCTGGGTATTCTAAATTAAATATTTTCTCCCCAGATACTCCAAGCAATGGTAACAAAGCTATAGTAAAAATAACAATTCCAAGACCACCAAACCATTGTAAAAACGAACGCCATAAAAGTATACTTCTTGGCATACTTTCAATATCAGTCAAAATGGTTGCACCTGTGGTAGTAACTCCAGAAACAGCTTCAAATAATGCATTCGAATACCCGCCAAAAGCATCCGATAAGTGAAATGGTATTGAACCAAAAAGTGCAGCTGATATCCAGCACATTACAATAACTAAAAAAACGTCTTTATTTGAAAAAGATTTAGCTTTTCTTGATAAATACCACACTGGTAAAGCACATAAAATTGCAATTATAGAAATCTTAAAAAGGTATAAATTTGAAGAATCATAATATTCTAAAGTTGCAGGAATCAAAAGAAATACAGATAACACTGCAATTAATATTGATAAAAGTCTAAATGTTGGTCGAAGACTCATTATTCAGATTTAAAGATTTTACTTACTTCCCTTATTTTTGAGTTAATGCAAAATATTAGAACGGTATCGTTTTCCATGATTTGAAAATCACCAGATGGAATCTTAATATGCCCATTATGATTTACCAAAGCTAAAATACATCCGTGAGGAAGATTTAAATTTGAAACAGGTAATCTTGAGGCTTTAGAACCTTTTTCTGCAATTAGTTCAATTGCTTCCATATCCAATGAACTAAAAAGTTGAATAACATGTTCTTTTTGATCAATCCTAATAGACTTGATTACTGCATTTACACTAACATTATTTTTACTTACAATTGAACCAATTCCGAGATCGGACATATTTTTAACATAATCTGGATTAGTAACATGAATAATTGAGTGTTTGACTTTCAATTGTTTTGCTAAAATTCCAGCTAATAAGTTTAACTGTTGGTCATCTGTAACTGCTACAAATGAGTCAGCTTCTGAAATATTTTCTCCTCTCAAAAATTCAATATCAGTAGCGTCTGAATTCAAAACTATTGTTTTATCTAAATCATTTGCAATTTGTGTTGCTTTTTCTTTTGATTTTTCAATAAGTCTAACGGACATATCATCCTCAAGCATTGAAGAAACTAGTCTTCCAATTTTACTTGCACCAGCAATCATAACCCTTTTTGAATCAGAATTTTTAATACCAAGTGTATCAAGTAACGAATTAAGGTTTTTTGACTTTAGAAAAAAGAAAACATAATCTTCTGGTTCAAATTTAAAAGTAGTTGAGGGTATTGTCATTTTTTCCCCCCTAATTACCGCAACAATCAAACTTTTGAAATCTTCATTAGACTTATGAAATTCCTCGACTGTCATGCCAGCTAGTTTCGAACGATGATTAATTTTTTTTGAAAATAATACAGCTTTACCACCCTCAAACTCGTAAAACTTATCAGCATAAGGATGTNTTACCAATCTAATTATTTCTTTTGCAACCTCTTTTTCAGGATGAATTACCATATCTACCCCAAATTTTTCAGGAGGAATAGCGTTTCCATTTCTTGAGTAGTCTAAATCTCTTAATCGAGCAATTATTTTTTTTGCTCCCAAATTATGACATTGTAATGAAGAAATTAGATTTGTTTCATCTGAATTAGTGAGACAAAATACATAATCAGCATCGGCTACATTAACATCTTTTAGAAGTTTTTCGTCNGATCCATTNCCCTGATTTACAATNACATCTAAATGTTCATTTGCTCTAGAACACTTTACATGATCAATATCAATAACNGATATGTCGTAATCAAGCTCACTTAGTGATTTTGCAACGTGAAAACCTACTTCACCAGCGCCTATAATAACAATTTTCATTTATGGAGATAAATCTATAAAAAATTAATTCAAAAACAATACAAATTCGGCTATTTTTTTCTAAAAATTTCAGCACCAACATTTGTTAATTTTTCTTCAATCTTATCATAACCCCTATCAATGTGATAAACTCTGCTTATTTTTGAAGTACCTGAGGCACACAAAGCGGCAATGATTAATGCTGCAGATGCTCTAATATCTGTTGACATTACATCTGCTCCAATTAATCTTCTACCACCTTCAATAATAGCAACAGAGTCTTCCAGCTTTATGTTGCACCCTAGACGATTTAACTCCATTATATGTGTAAATCTATCATAATAAATATTTTCTTTTATTGTAGAATTACCTTTTGCTAAACACATTAAAATCATCCATTGAGCTTGTAAGTCTGTTGGAAAACCAGGATATTCATTGGTCTCAATGTTTGTGGATAATATATTACTTACATTTGCTCTAACAACTATTGAGCTATCTTTTACTTCTAATTCAATATTGGCTTTTTGAAGGCATTTTATAACACTATCCAGGTGTTCGGGGATGATATTTGATACTTCAACTACACCTCCAACAGCTGCGGCGGCAATTAAAAATGTTCCTGCTTCAATTCTGTCTGGAATAACAGAAATATTTGAAATAGAATTTAGAGATGTAACTCCCTTTATAGTGAGAGTATTAGTTCCAATTCCTGAAATATTTGCTCCCATACTGTTTAACATTTCACATAACTGTTGGATTTCAGGCTCTGATGCAGCATTAGTTATAGTTGTTGTACCTTTGGCAAGTATTGCAACCATAACTATATTTCCAGTAGCTCCAACCGATATTTTAGGAAAATGAATTTTATTTCCAATCAAATTACTTCCATCAGCAANNACATANCCGTTNTCAATNGAGATTTTTACACCTAATGCCTTAAGTCCGTCCAAATGAAAGTCTACAGGTCTTGGACCCCATGCACAACCTCCAGGAAGAGATACTTTTGCATTGCCAAACCTTGCTAATAAAGGTCCAAGAACATAAAAAGATGCTCTCATTGTTTTAACCAAATCGTAAGGTGCAAATGGATTATCAAGTTTTGATGAATCAACAGAAATTGAATTATCAGATTCAAAATTTACATCTGCTCCCATTTTTTTTAATAANTTAGACATTGTTATTGAGTCTGATAGTGTGGGAACATTAGATATTTTTAATTTACCCTGATTTAAAATAGAAGCTGCCATAAGGGGAAGTACTGCGTTCTTCGCTCCACTTACCTCCATAACACCATTAAGCGTTTTTAATCCGTGAATTTCAAAATAATCCATTATTGCACTACGCAAAAAGCTACAGNATAGTTCCCNTCATGTGAAATTGAAATATCTACGACTGAGTCGTTATTAAGATNAACTCCTGGCTTACCACTAGCATAGTTAAAGATCTCAATCGATTTAAAGGTTAGTTTGGAAGGATGATGAGGTGTTGAAGTAGCTTTTCTTATTGCTTCCTTAGCTGCAAATCTACCTGAAAAGAACTGCGCTTCATTTTGTCTTGATTGCGCTTCTTTTATTTCATTAGGAGAAAAAATTTTTTTTAAAAATCGTTCTCTTTTTGAAGAAGTTAAAATTTCTTTGATTCTATCAATTGATACGATATCAATGCCGGTAGACATATTATTTTTCATTTTCAGCTTCTATAATATCTATTAATTCTGAAATATCATCAATATCCCAATTTGCCCCAGAATCTTTTACTCCAAAAGTATCNCCATATCTAGCAAAAATCGTTTTTATTCCTAAACTATTTGCTCCAACAACATCTCTTTCAGGCCAATCTCCAATCATGACCACTTCTTCTTTATTTAAACCTAATTTTTCTAAAACAAGATTAAATGGTTTTGGAGAAGGTTTTCTTTCATTTGAGTCATCAAAAGTAATGACTGCATCAAACATATGGTGAAGATTTAAATAATAAATTCTCATCCATGCTTCTCTACTCGGCGCATCAGATACAATGGCAAGCTTAATTCCAGATTTCATAAGATGATTCAACGTTCGGTGGACATTGGGATATGCTTTTAAATTGGCCTCTTTTCCCCTTCTGTATGCTACAATGGCTGCTGCAAGGTATTTGTTATCTACGTAACCAATTTTATCGTTTAAAAACTTATCAAAAACTTGTTGATGCTCCCATCCTTCAGCCTCATAAATTGACATAACTTTCTTGTAGGAATCTTCAATATTAATTTCAAGACCAGCTTCTTTCATTGACAAGAGAGCGTTCATTACCGCCTCTCTTTTCATTTTTATAAAATCTAAAAGTGTGTTATCTAAATCAAATATTACAGCTTTGATCATTGCTCATATTTTTCAGGATTTCTTACACGATCAATTTCATATTCCGCCATCTTTCTCCAATCGCGATCATTTCGAGCTCTTTCAAAATGATTAATAGATGCATTTTTATTTCCTGAGCCACTACAATATTCAGCTATTCCGAGTTCAAACCAACCCCCACCAAAATTCTTTTTAAGATCTGTAGATTCTAGGGCTGCTTCTTTAGCAGATTCGCAGTCACCAAGCTTATTGTATGCTTCCGCTAAATGAAACCATGATAAATGTTCTTTTGGTGCAATTTCAACAGCTTTTGATAATGCTTCAGCTGATTTTTCAAAATTTTCGATTTTCGCATAAGTAATTCCAAGAGAATGATATGCAAATGAATAATTTGGCTTTACATCAATAGCCTTTTGAAAGCTTGAAATAGCTTTATCAAATTCTTCAGTATCAATGTAAATATCCCCTAAACTTTTGTGAGCCTTGTAGTATTTACTATTTAAGCGAACTGTCTCTTTAAAAGAATTCATAGCATTTTCAATGTCGCCGTTTTCTTTGTAAGCAAGACCTAAACTATACCAACCCTTGTCGTAAGTTTTCTTAATATCTAAAGCTTTTAAATAGTTTTCAATAGCCATGGATAAATTTCCCATCTTTCTTTGAAGAACTCCAATTTGAAAATGTGCTTGATAAATCCTAGAATTTATTGAAAGAACCTGATTATATTTTGTCATCGCTGATTCAAGATTACCATTTTTATAATCCTGGTTGGCACTGTTATAAAGTTTTTTTGCAACATTTGAAATTGATTTTTTGGATTTATCATACCCAGAATCTACTTGCAGAGATTTTTTATAAAAATCAACTGCTGTCATAAATTCTTTTTTTCCTTCATAAGCTTTTCCTGTGCCATANAANGATTCNGNNGAATTTGGAACNCTTTNNAGAACATCACCAAAACCTTNAATNGCATCATCAAATCTTCCATCTTGAACTGCTCGATTGGCGTTATTTCTNTTATTTCTTAAATTATTAAGTCTNTCAAACTCTGATCTGAACTTTTCATTTGACTTATCTGCATCAATTGCNGCTCTAATCTTTTCTCCAGCTAGCTCAATATTCCCAGCTGAAAGAGCTTTTTGAGATTCTTCATATAATGCAACTGCTGAAGTTTGAGCATATAAAGCAGAACAAGTTAAAAGTACTATAATGAAATTTTTCATTTTATCACCTTATGTTTATTTCAAATTTTTCTTAATCTAATAATTCTTTTAAAAATAATGTTTAAAAAATATTTGTGCCGAAGGCGGGACTTGAACCCACACAGAGTTTCCTCCACTAGCCCCTCAAGCTAGCGTGTCTACCAATTCCACCACTTCGGCAAAAATTAGTTTGACGAGTCATCCTCAGGAATTAACTCTCCCGCTGATGGAAGAGAAAATTCTTGTGGAATCATTTCATCAGTCTGTCTTGATTCAGCATCTTTTTGCAATATCGATTCTGATGATGGATTAGACTCTCCGCTTAAAGCACCAATAAGCATTGCTAAACCAATAAAAGCAATACCTAAACCTGTCGTTAATTTTGTAATAAAATCATTAGCTCCAGATGATCCTAGCATAGAATTTGCTGTACCGCTCATCATCGAGTTTAAGCCTCCTTGACCAGACTGCATCAAAACAACTACAATCAAAAGAATGCTAATAATTGTATGAATCGTTATTAAAAATTGAACCATATTACCTCATTTTATTTAACATATTTTTAAATTTTTCAAAATCTGCACTAGCGCTACCAATTAAAAACCCATCTAACAATGAAATTGATGATAACTCTTCAACAGAATTTTCGTCAACTGACCCTCCGTAAAACAAACGAATATTAGGTCTATCTTCATCGNAATATAACTCTTTTATTAAATTATTTATATATGAAAGAACATCTTCTATATGTTGCTTAGAAGCAACTAATCCAGTTCCAATTGCCCATACAGGCTCATAAGCTATATCAAGATTTTTTCCTTGAATTTGATGTGGTAAAATAGATAACTGTTTTTTGATTACTTCAAAAGTTTTGTTTTCTTCTTTTTCATTAAGAGTTTCACCAANACANAGAATAGCTGAACCTATTTGATCTAAACAATTATTAAGCTTTTTCTTNATTAATTCATNATTTTCATTAAAAATAGTTCTTCTTTCAGAGTGACCTACAATACATGAGTCTACTTTATGAGATGTAATGGAGTTGGAACCAGTAACAGCTCCAGAAGTTAGTATATCGCAATCTTGCATTCCAATTTTAATATTATCAAACCCTTTAGCTAAATCTTGAATAATACTTATAGCTACATGACTTGGAAAAATCATAATATCAAACTCTGAAAAAAGGTCTTTATTAGCATTTATTTTTAACATGAACTCTCTGGATTCATTGCTATTAAGGTACATTTTCCAATTTGCAGCAAATATTTTTTTATTCATTTTTTCAACATCTCCAACGCTGGTAGTGTTTTACCTGATAGCATTTCAAGACACGAACCTCCTCCAGTAGATACATGAGAAAATTGCTCAATCAAACTATTATCATAATTTCTTATAGCTGCTACAGTATCTCCACCTCCAATAATTGAAGTTAATTGGTTTTCTATGATAGCATCAACAATTCTATTTGTTCCCACNGCAAAATTAGGATTTTCAGCTACTCCNACAGTACCATTCCANAGTAAAGTTTGTGATGAAGATATAATATNAGTAAATANCTTTATTGATTTNTCTCCAATATCNTCACANANCATATTTTCNGGAATATCTTTANCATCAGCANNNNTAATGTTNCCNGANCCNAATGAATCNAGNTCTCCTGTNAAATCTANNGGAAGNATAATATTGGTTCCTNTTTTTGANGNTTCTTTTAATAAATTTTTTGCNACATNAANCTTATCCTTTTCNGCNAANGANATACCGATNTTNTNNTNCATTGCAAGTAAAAATGTATTTGCCATAGCACCGCCAATAATAATATTATCTGCAAGATCTAAAAATTTCTCGATTACAGCAATCTTTGTATCAATTTTTGAACCTCCAATAATTAATGTAAGTGGTTTAGAGGGATTTGATAGCTTTTCAGAAAGAAATTTTATTTCCTGTTCAACTAAAAGACCTATTCCTTTTGTTGCAAAGTGCTTTGTAATCCCTGAGTTTGAAGCGTGATTTCTATGAGCAGTTCCAAAAGCATCATTTATATATATAGAGCCATGTTTAGCTAGCTTTGAAGAAAAATCTGAATTATTTTCAATTTCTTCATTATAAAATCTTAAGTTTTCTAGTAAGTGTATTTCTCCGTCTTTAAGATTTTTTGAAACATCTATAGCATCTTCAGATATACAATCTTCAGAAAATTTTATTGGTACTTCTAATAATTCAGCTAGCTTTTCGCCTGCAGGAATAAGAGAATAATTACTATTAACCTTTCCTTTTGGTCTTCCCATATGAGACATCAAGACTACCTTTGCTCCCTGATCTAAACAATACTTAATAGTAGGAATTGATTTAAGAATTCGATAATCATCTGTTACTAATTCATTTTCTACCGGTACATTATAATCAACCCGAATGAGAACAGTTTTCCCAGATGTTGTATTGGACGACTTAAAATCTATTGTTGAAATCTTACGCAACATGACCGCATAAGATACAAATTAAATTAAACAATTCCTTGGTCTATCATTGAATCAGCAACTCTTACAAATCCACCAATATTAGCACCATCAACATAATTAATAAAGTCTCCTTTATCACCATATTTTACACAAGTTCTATGTACGCGTTGCATAATTTCTTTTAGCAAACCATCAACTTTCTCTCTTGATAGTGGAATTCTTGTACTATTTTGACTCATCTCAATTCCTGATATTGCTACTCCTCCAGCATTTGCAGCTTTACCAGGACCATATAATATTTTTTTATTAATGAAATGATGTACAGCATCAGTAGTAGAAGGCATATTTGCACCTTCAGCAACTACATAACAACCATTACCAGTAAGTTCTTTTGCATCATCAAGATTTAATTCATTTTCAGTTGCGCAAGGTAATGCGATATCACATTTAATTGACCATGGACGCTTGCCTTTGGTATATTTAACATTATACTTCTTTGCATATTCTGAAATTCTAGCTGATCTAACACTTTTCAATTTCTTTACATATTCAATTTTTTCTTGTGTTATACCATCTGGATCATGAATAAACCCACTCGAATCTGAAAGAGTGACTGGCTTGGCACCAAGCTCAATTAATTTTTCGCAAGCAAATTGAGCAACATTACCTGAACCTGATACTGTAACAGTTTTACCTTTAATGGAATGCTTTCTAGTTTTCATCATCTCTACAACAAAGTAAACTAGACCATATCCAGTAGCTTCTGGACGAATTAAACTTCCTCCCCAATTGGTACCTTTTCCTGTTAAGACTCCAGTGAATGCATTTCTAATTTTCTTGTATTGCCCAAACATAAATCCGATTTCCTTAGCTCCAACACCAATATCTCCTGCAGGAACATCAGTTCTTCTACCAATATGTCTATATAGTTCATTCATAAAAGCATAACAAAAACTCATTATCTCTTTATCAGACTTTCCTTTAGGATCAAAATTTGATCCACCTTTACCACCGCCAAGGTTTAATCCAGTTAAGCTATTTTTAAATACTTGCTCAAAAGCTAAAAATTTTAATATTCCTAGATTAACACTAGGGTGAAATCTCAAACCACCCTTGTATGGGCCAATAGCTGAATTAAATTGTATTCTATATCCTAAATTGACATGAACATTATTTTTATCATCCATCCATGGAACTCTAAAAATAATAATTCTATCTGGAACGACTATTCTATCTAAAATATTGAATTTGCAATATTCTTCATTATTAGCAGCAGTATTCCAAATTGAATGTATAACCTCTTCAACAGCTTGATGAAATTCTTTTTGATCTGAATAATTATCAACAACAGAATCTAAAAATTCTTTTTTTGATTTGTACTTCATTGAGTTAGTTATCTCCTATTTAATTCGTCAATCAATGAAATTACAAAACATTAAAAAAAAGCAAAGAGTTTTTTAAAAAAAATTAAAAAATAAAATAATTTAGACATTTAATTCTGAGTGATATAACTTTAGCCGTTTATGGCGGAGTAGCTCAGTTGGTTAGAGCAGCGGAATCATAATCCGAAGGTCGGGAGTTCAAATCTCTCCTCCGCTACAAAAGCATCAATCAAATCAATCTCCTCTTTTGTAAGCACTAATTTGTAATATTCATTACTATATTTCTTATTATAATTGCTGTCATGTTGTATGCTTTTTTCTGGAATTTTTATCTGAGAACTTTTGCCCTTATTTAAGGATTGTGAAAGTTGAATTATTTCATCAGAAAGCTCTAATTCAAGCCATTTCAATACATTTGTAATTTCTTGTGTCGGATCAGTAGAAAATTCTTGTTGTGAAAAAAAATATAAGTTTTTGTTTGAATTTATACTGTTCATGTAATTGTAAAACAATTCATAGAATTGTATTGCTCCTACCACATTGCTTGATATTTTATCATTAGCTTTAAAGCTCAAAGATTTAATACTGTTAGCTGGAAAAAAATTTATTAAGTCTTCAAATTCTTTAAAGTCCCACTTCATTCTTTTGAAACTACCAGCAAGAGCCATTAATGGTCTGTAACAAATTATTACTTTATGATTTAAGCATAACTCTTTTGAACAAAATAATAGAAATGGATCTTTTATCAATAATTGNTNNGTACTTAAGCTTTTTTTAGCCTTGAAATAGGATAAAGAACTTTCATTGCCAAAAAAAGTTTTAAAAATTCTTTTTGCTAAACTATCATTCTTTAAATATCCTTTCTTGAAACTAGATTGAAATTGTATAAGATTATTAAAGATTGATTGAAATTGTTCAATAGAAATATTCTTGCCAGGATAAGGGTAATTGAATTGGATATCAATTATACCCTGGTTCGCGTTAAATGGCTCATAAATCATCGAAAAACCTTTAATAGATGACAATACAATACCTAAGGGGGTTGTTCCTGACCTTGGTATACCAGAAATGATTATTGGTTTTTTGATATTTTTCATATTTTTAGAATAATGTTATCATCTAAAAATAAAGAAAAAATATATAT
>FUFK010896251.1_pt1 | contig 40413 bp, 46 predicted proteins | sample 1021851 | NCBI WGS metagenome assembly FUFK01 (sample SAMEA51879418, study PRJEB19060) | metagenome
ACAAAGTTAGAATTTAATTATAATTCAACTCCGGACGTTTACACGGGCGATATAAATCTTAAACCGTCGGGCTTTTGGAAATACGAAGTTTATGAGGTTGCGTGGAGCGGCGCGGTCGCTATAAGCGTCGGAAACGCGCCAATAACAGAAAACGATATACTACCCCCAGGACCAACGCACGGTGTCGTTCAGGGGCTTGTAACAAAGGGTAAAATGTATGTCTCGGATAAAGACGGAACTCAACAAGTTCAATATAATCAACATACACAAGAACAAGGAACAAATTATATTTATTACGGAAATTAAAAAAATAAGAAATGGCAATTGAAAACGTACAACAATTATTAACAGAACAACTAGGTAAAAACGGCGGTACAGAAATATTTACAACGGCAGCACAAACAAGTAAAGATTATTACTGCGTTTACTTTCCGGTAAACAGTGTTATATCAAGTATAACGGTAGCTGATGCGACGGGTGAGAGCGCTTTAGAAACTACTATGCCGGCGGGAACAACTTTATTTATGAATGTTACTGCAATACAATTAACGAGCGGAATCGGTATTGGATATCACGAGGGAATAACGACTTAATATGTTAGCTTTAAAATTAGCAAATAATATAGGCGGGAACGCAAATAGAAACTCTTTTAGTAATGTGTTTTCTTTGGATTATGACGGTGTTGATGACTATGTAAATTTAAGTAGTGCAGTAAGCGTTGTTGATGTCAATAGAGGCACATTCTCAGCTTGGGTTAAATTAGAAACTACAAGTATAAATGCGCCTGTTTTTAAATATTATGTAAACGCAAATAATCAAATAACTATAATATATTTACACGCAAGTAACCAAATTAAATTTATGTATAAAGCAGCGGGTACAAATACACAAGTACAATCCACAACTAATATTGAGGGCGGTGGTTATGCGCATCTTGCATTAACTTGGGATACTGGTGCAAATGAATTAAAAGCATTTATAAATGGTATACAATTCGTTGGAACGCAAAGTGGTTTCGGTACTTGGAGCGGTTCGGCAACTGTTTTACATTTAGGACATAATGCCTTATCGGGCACTGATTTTTGGAAAGGTAATATTGATGAGTTTGCAATATTTAATAGAGCTAAAACAAATGCAGAAATATTATCAATTTATAATGGTGGTAAACCTAGTAATTTAGTTGGTGAAGACGGACTGGTTGGTTATTGGAGAAATGAGGAGGGCGCGGGAACAACAATAGGGGATCAATCCGGACAAGGCAATTCGGGAACTTTAATTAACGGCACAACTTTTAGTACAGACGTGCCTTAAAAAATAAAATATGAAATACGTTATATTTGAAATGATAAATGCTAATTTAATAGATTTTAATCTTGTAGAAGAAACAAGCTTAGAGACTCTTCGATTGTCGTTAGATAATACGAAATGTATTTTAAAGTTCAAAAACGAAATACCCGCTTTTTTAGTAGGTTTACAACAATACAACCAAGAAGAAATTCTTCAAATAACAAGTAATTCTGAATGGTATAAAGACGAATAATATGAATGATAAAATTTTAAGTATAAACCTAGAAACACAAACGGCTCCAATTATTCAAGAAGTAAGAGGGAAAGATTACATCGAATATGGTACTGATGACTGGAAAAACCTCTATCCGCAGTTTCTTATAGATTTATATTATAATTCATCTACACACGCCGCTATAATCAATGCAACGGCGGAAATGATAGCGGGTGAGAATATTGTAATAGATAGTGACGACGAAAACTTGGATATGTACGTTAAACTAAAAAAGTTTTTTAGACACGCAAATAGTAAAGAAACCTTGCATCAAGTTATAAAAAAATTAGCTTTTGATTTTAAGCTTCAAGGTGCTTATGCAATACACGTTATTTGGAACAGAGAAAAAACAGAAATATCTGAGATTCACCACGTACCGGTTGAAAGAGTACGCGCGGGAAGACCAAACGCAATGGGTAAAGTTGACACCTATTTTATCAGCGCTGATTGGAGTAATACGCGAATGAATAAACCTTATCCAATAGCCGCTTTTAACACTAAAGATAGAACGGCTGCGAGTCAATTAATATATGCGGGATCTTATTCACCGAATATGGACATTTACCACACTCCGGATTACATCGCGGGNAACAACTGGGCATTAGTTGATCAGAAAGTAGCTGAGTTTCATCTTAACAATATAGAGAACGGCTTCAGCGGGAGTTATTTTATTAGCTTCGCGAATGGTGTGCCGACGCAAGAAGAGCGCTACCAAATAGAGCAAAGCTTGATTGATAAATTCAGCGGCGCCAAAAACAGTGGTAAATTTGTACTCACATTTTCTGATGATAAAACAAGAACTCCGGAAATAACTCCTATAACTGTAAGTGACGCGGACAAACAATATTTAGCTCTGCAAGAACTGTTGGTGCAAAATATTCTAACGGCGCATAGAGTTACTTCTAAAACGCTTATGGGTATTGATAGCGCAACCGGTTTTTCAAGTAATGCCGACGAATTAAATGCGGCTAGTAACTTTTATCACAATACAGTAGTTCGAGGATTTCAGTTAAATTTACTTGACACTTTACAAACTATTTTCGCGGTTAACAATATGGATTTAGAAGTTAGTTTTGTTCAATTAAAACCAATAACAACTAAGTTCACAAACCAAGATTTAGCAGCCGTTTTAACTCAAAACGAAATTAGAGAAGAGCTTGGATATGCTCCGTTAGAAGAAAACGTAGAGGTCAAAGAAGATTTAGCTAAAGTTGGTAGTATGATAACCGACGGAGTGGAGCTACCTTTGTTTGAAACAAAAGAAGAAGCCGAAGCCGAAGCAAAAAAAATAGGTTGCAAAGGAAGCCACGTGCATACGCAAGATGGGAAAGAATATTTTATGCCTTGTGAGAATCACGAACAAATTAAAAAGCTTGATTTAAGTGTAAAAACGGAACTAGATTCTTTTTTAGATACGTTGGAGGATATTCCGGAAGATTGGGAGCTTATAAAAGAAGAGGTCGTAGACGGAGAACATATGGAGTTTGATTACGAAAAGGAACTAAACAACTCTATGAACGAGCAAATAGAGTTGACTTCGACGGGAAGAGCAAACCCTAACGCAAGATCGGAACAAGACGGATTAAATAAAAACAAAACCGCTTTTTATAAAGTAAGATATGTTTATACTAACGATAACTTTTTAGTAAACGAAAGCGGAACGGAAAGAGAATTTTGTAAAAAAATGACTCAGGCTAAAAAAATATATCGTAAAGAGGATATAATGCGAATGGAAAAAATAGCAGTTAATCCAGGTTTCGGTCCCTACGGGAGCAATAAATATTCTATTTGGCTTTACAAGGGTGGACCCAACTGCCACCACTTCTGGCTCAGACAAGTGTATAAAGCTCCAAAGACTGATGAAAACTACGTCTACTATCCTGACAACATTCAAGACGATAAAAATATAGGATATACAAAAGCAAAAAGCGAGGGGTTTACCGCAAAAAAGAATGATAATTTAGTAGCAAGACCGCCAAAAAGAATGGTTAATAGCGGCTACTTAGAACCAAGATAATTATGGGAACATACGTTTTATTCATATCAGAACAAAAATTAAAAGATAGCACGGCTATCAATCTAAATGTAAGCACGGAATTGTTATTGCCATATGTACGACAAGCGCAAAAATTGTATGTGGAGCCAAAACTAGGAACAAAGCTTAACCAAAAAATAAAAGATTTAATAACCGCCGGAACCATTGGAAACGTTGGAAACGAAAACTATAAAACTTTATTAGATGATTATATAGGTGATATGCTGCCGAATTGGGCTTTTTATCACGCAATACCGTTTCTTAGATTTAAAATTGAAAATGGCAATATTTATTCTAAAACAAGCGAAACGGGAGAAGCTTTAAGTACAGAAGAAGCACAACATTTAAGAGAAGAAATAAGAAACACCGCAGAATATTACACAGAAAGAATGATTGAATACATAACAAATAATCAACCAAGCTTTCCGGAATATAATCAAAACAGCGGTGCTGATGTTTCTCCGGATAGAAACGCTTATTATAATGGTATGAACTTAGAAAGACCAATGAAACAAGGAACTAAATTAACTTTAAGAAACTTCTTGAACGCAAGTGACGGAGGGGGTTGTTGCTAATGAAAAAATATTACAAACCAAAAATAAAAAATGTAACGAAGCTTAAGTCTTATTTAGACAAGCATAAAACGAATAAAGATGAACGATCTAAAAGACACACTTCAAGTAGGAATAGCTAACGGAAGCGCGATTGGTTTTAGTATAACTGACTGCAACGAAATATTAACGCTAGTTTCTTTAATATTAGCAATATCATTCACAATATATAAATTCGTAAAATTTGAAAACAATAAATAAATGGCTCGTAAAACTATTAAAATGGTTGTTAGAAGCCATAGAAAAAAACGAAAAGGAATACATTCCAAAAATGCAAGTAAAGGACAAAACGCCCACAAAAAACAATACAAAGGACAGGGACGTTAACTTATTGATTATAAGGGACACTTTTACTCATAACTCTACTTTAGGTCAGCTTTTTTTAAACGGAGAAAAATTATGCGAAACTTTAGAGCTACCTTATAGAGAAAACCAAAGAAGCGTTTCTAGCATACCGGCTGGAGAATACAAAGTTAATCTAAGACCGGCAAGACAAAGCGCAACTAGAGACTATTTACATTTAATAGTTGAGGACGTACCAAACCGCTCATATATTTTATTTCATAGGGGAAATAAACCCTCGCACACTAGGGGTTGCATATTAGTTGGACAAACTCGTCAACAAGACTTTGTTGGTAACTCAACCTTAGCAATGAATTTACTTATGAAAGAAATTTTAAATTTAGGAGGAGAAAACATAAAATTAATAATCAAAAATAAATAATTATGGAATGGACAGAAATTTTATTAGCAATTTTAGCAATTGCAGAAATAATCGTTAGACTTACACCAACAGAAAAAGACAACTCAATATTAAATAAGATAATGTGGGTAGTCGACAAGCTTATCCCTAACAAAGTAAAAAAATAATGAATAATCGGTTTAGATTAAAACCACACGAAATTCAAGCTTTATATAAAATGCGGAAAACCGAGACTAGAAACGTTCTAGTCGTCGGTGATCTGCACGAACCATTTTGTTTAGACTCTTACTTAGATTTTTGCATTGAACAATATAATAGCTATTCGTGTAACCAAGTAGTTTTTATTGGTGATATAATTGACAATCATTATAGTAGTTATCACGAAACTTCTGCTGACGGAATGGGTGGTTTAGAAGAGTTAGAGTTAGCAATAAAAAGAATTTCAAGATGGTATAAAGCTTTTAGTAAAGTAGGAACTAAAGTTATAATTGGTAACCACGATCGTATTATAATGCGTAAAGCACAAACATCAGCTATTCCAAGCAAATGGATAAAATCTTATAAAGAAGTTTTACAAACTCCGAACTGGGATTTTGTTGAAAGATTCGAACAAGACGGAGTTCAATATATACACGGGGAGGGCGGCACGGCTAGAACCAAATGTCGGGCTGATATGATGAATACGGTTCAAGGTCACCTACATACTCAATGCTACACCGAGCATTACGTTGGAAAAAAGTTTAGAGTATTTGGCACACAGGTCGGTTGCGGTATCAATCACAAATCTTATGCAATGGCTTATGCAAAGTATGGAAAACGACCGGCGGTTGGAGCTGCGGTTATATTAAACAACGGAAAAACACCCCTTAATCTTTTAATGCCGCTTTAGGCGTTTACCCCTTTACAAACCAATTCTTGTTAAAAAAAACGTTTATAAATTTGTTTATATAAAATTAATTTGTATCTTTGTACTATTATTAACTAAAAAATATATTATGTACAAACTAACGCACAAATTAACCGGACATTCTTTTAAGTTGTCTTTTGTAGAAACCGCAGAGTTTTTTTACAAAAAAAACGCAAACGGAGAATATATAAATTTATTCGAGGATTATCAATTAGAAGAAGTAAAAAAAATTGATTATGATTTTTGGTTGCTTACAATTTCAACGACTATAATGGCTTTTATTTCTTTGTATTACTTTTTAAAATGGAACTAATGAATTATAAGTGTATAACTTGTTCTTTTTATAAAAAGAATATTTATGAAGACGCTCCGGTCAATGTTACCTTTTTTGGAACCGAAGAGCAAGTAAATAAAGCAAGAACTAACTACTCAAATGAAACGGGTTATAACGTAGACGAAACCCACGAAGTTAAGCTTGAGCCAAAAGGTTCTTATTGGTACAATATTTATGGAGACGAAGCGGACGCAATAAATAAAAGGACAAAAGAAAAACTAGAAAAACTAAAAAAATTATATATAAACAACAATAAAAAAACTTTAATATTATGAACAAATCAATAATTAATCACACTTTTGAAACTAACGAGCCGACAAGGGAAGAGTTAGAGAAAGAATTTATGAAAATGCCGGAGTTAGAAGAAAAAACTAACGAAGATGTAAGTCAAGAAAATAATCATAAAAGACTCAATATTCATACGTTTATGGCTCACGAAAATGAAGTAGCAATTGCCGGAACCGACGAAAACGGAGAAGAATTAACTGTTTGGTTTGATAGCTACGAATTTATTGAATGGATAGACAAAGAACACATAAAAGAAAAATTAACTAAATATATAAAACAAATATGAAAACAACAGTAAACTTTTACGAATTTAGACGTTGGTTTGAAGAAAACAGACCGAAAACATTTAGCTATTTAGGATTGCGCGGTTTATTTGACTACCTCGAAGAATACGAAGAATCTACCGGTGAACAAATTGAATTTGATCCTATTGCTTTATGTTGCGAATATACGGAATATGAAGACTTAGAAGATTTTCACTGTTTTTACGATCCGGAAAAAATACCGGATAAAGAAACTATACACGATTACACTCAATTAATTGAGTTAGACGACGAAAGTTTTATAATACAAAATTTTTAATAAATAAATAAATTATATGAAAACCGAGAAATTAAAAGAAAAATATCTAAAATACGAATTAACAAAAGACGATGTGTTTAAACATCAACACTATATAATCATAACAAGAAGCGGAATAGAAAAAATACAAGCTATTGAAAATATAAAAATATTTTTTGACGTTGTAAAGTGTGAAACAAATTTTGCGGGTGTTAAAGCTACGGCAAAAAAAGATGAAGTAACAATTGAAACGTTTGGATCTGCTTTAAAAGGTCAATCGTTTAAAGACGGCAACACCAACACTTGGTATGTTTTAGAAATGGCTGAGAAACGAGCTTTGTCTAGGGCGGTTTTAAAGCTAACGGGCTTCTATGAGTTAGGAGTATTTGGAGAAGACGAAGCGGAAGATTTTAAAAAAATTAATAATTAAAATAAATAACTATGTACAAAATTAAAAACTTGAAACAACTAAACACCGACTCACCTTATTACACGGAATTAAAAAAAGAATTAAAACTTATTAAAAAATGGAATAAGAACGGTGTTGTAAAATGTAAAGTAGAAACAATTAGCGGTTATGAATATATTGTAGCCGAAGATAATTTAGAAAAAATAAAAACTAAGTCTAACAAAAAAACTAAAAAATAATGCAAATAAGAGGAAAATTAATTAATATACTTGAAGCCGAAAGCGGAACAAGTAAAAACGGGAAAGCTTGGGAGAAACAATCTTGTATTGTTGAGACAGATAATAAATATAATAATATTGTTTGTGTTACCGCTTTTGGAGAAGAAAACGTTAAAAACCTTAATAAATTAAAAGTAGGTAACGGAGTAGCTATTGATTGTAATATATATTCAAGGGAATATAAAGGTAAATTTTATAATCAAATAGACGGATGGAGGTTTGCAACAAGTAACGGAGAACTAGAAAATTTTTCTAATGATAGTAATAAATTAAGCGATGCGGACGACTTTATTACTTCGGACGATATGCCCTTTTAGATATGACCGAAGAATTAAATTTTAAAGCAATATGCGATCTAGCAACAAAGACAATGGGTCTGCCGCAGGGCTCATTGTCTAAAACTAGCAGAAAAAAAAATCTTCAAGTAGTTAGACAAGTCGCAGCTATTATTGGAAGAGACGAAGAAAATATTCATAGAAAAATAATTGGTAAAATATTAAATAGAGACAGAAGCTTAATCAATTATTACGAGCATACACATAAACCAAATTACGCGAGTTACCCTCTTTATAGAGAAACTTTTAATAAAATATATAAAGCTTACAAAGATAACGAAAACACAAAAGAGTTTTTTTATGACGCAGATTTTATGAAAAAATTTTTAATAAAAAACGGAGTCAAAGAAACTATCGAATCCGATATTAAATTAGTCGTTAAAAGCGGACATTGCGAGTGTCAAATTAAAACAAACTACTTTGAATTTTCTCAGCAAATTATAAACATTAAAAAAGCTTGTAAAGAGTATCATATAACAATAAATGTTTTATGAAGAACTTGTTAAGCAGCTCAGCTTTTATTGTTTTAAATAAAGAATTAGCTCGTAAAATAGGTTTAAAAGAAGCGGTATTATTAGCAGACTTAATATCTAAAGAAGAATATTTTTTAAACAACGGTATGACCGACGGTTGGTTTTTTAATACAGAAGCTAATATTCAAGAAGATACAACCTTAACTCCTTTTCAACAAAGAAAGTGTATTAAAAATCTTAAAAACAATAATATAATTGAAGTTAAAAGAAAAGGAATACCGGCAAAACAATATTTTAAAATTAACGAACAACAAGTTATTAAGTTTATAAACAACTTGTCATTAACAAACTTAACTACTATTAATAATAATAAAGAAATAAAAATAAAAAATAAATATTTTAAAAAGCCAAAAATAGAAGAAGTTGTTAATTATTGTTTAGAAAGAAAAAATAATATTGACGCCGAAGCTTTTTATGATTTTTACGAAAGTAAAGATTGGATGGTTGGAAAATCTAAAATGAAAGATTGGAAAGCCGCAGTTAGAAATTGGGAAAGAAGAGAAAAAAACAATCCAAAAAAAATGAGCAAACTACATTCACAAATAAACGCCTGGCAAGAAGCAAAAAAATTATTATGAAAACTTTAGAACAAGAAAATTTAAAAGACTTGAGTAAAAAAGTTTTAGATCTTATAGCTAAAACAAGCGTTGAAATTGGTCATAAAACAGATCCTCAAACTTTAGCAAATTTAAGTAAAATATTTGCAAACGATTTAATGACCGAAAAAAGATTTAAAAGCTTGACTTTCAATCAGATAGAAGAAGCTTTTTATATTGGTGTTAGATTTGGTAAAGACGAACCTTTTTTAAATATTAGAACTTTTTATAAATGGACTTACGAGCATAAGAAAAAAGTTGATAACGCATATTATCAAGTCCATACATTAGGACAAGCAAAAGAAAAAACCTTATATTATCAAGAACCTTTAAAACAACTAAAATGAAAACAAAAGACAAAGTAAGATACTGGCTAGAAAAATATTCGCATTTAAGAGACAATGATTATAAATTATGCAGTAATATTTGGAACGAAGAGTTAAAAAAATACGTTAATATTGATAAAACAACGGCTAGAGATTTTTTAAGAATTTACTCTTTAGGAAAATTAACATCAGCTCCAAGTATTAAAAGAGCTAGAGCAAAGCTTCAAGAAGAGTTTCCGTCTTTACGAGGAGAAAAATATTATATAAGAAAAGGAGTTGCGCAAGAAGAATGGAGAAGAAAACTTGGATATGAAAACAATAAGTAAACTTAAAAAAGAACTTGACAAATGGTTTAGTTTGTTTATTCGATTAAGAGACGCGGATANTAACGGAAACGTTGTTTGTTTTACTTGCGGTGTAATTAAACATTATAAGTCNGGAATGCAATGCGGACACTTTCAAAGTAGGAGACACTTAGCCACAAGATTTGACGAATTAAACTGTCAACCTCAATGCGTTAAATGTAATATGTTTGAACAAGGAGAACAATTTAAATTTCATATTAAATTAAATGCAAAATACGGGGAGGGAACTTCTTTAGATCTACAAAAAAAAGCAATGAGAACCGTCAAGTTTACTAGAGAAGATTATAACGAAAAAATTAGTTATTACAAATCGAGTGTTAAAAACTTAAAAAAAGATAAGCAAATAGATTAAATTTCTTTTAATATAATTGTCTTATGACGAATCCAATATTTGCTAACGAAATACACAAAGCAACTATTGAGGTTTATATTGATATGTGCAAACAGTTTACTAAAGAAGTAAGCTCCGAAACGAAATACAAAAATTATCTTGATGTTGTTAAAACTGTTATTGATTATCATAATGGCTACGGCAACGGAATAAAACAAAACAATTTTAACGATTGGTTAATGATTATTCCTATTAATTTAACCGTTGCAACAAACGGTTTTTTTGCAGCTTTAGAAAGCAAAAAAAATTCATCTTCTATAAGATCTTACAAAGTAATTTTAGAACAGTTATTGCAAGAAACCGTCGATAAACTTAATTTACTTGAATTAGAAAATGAATAAGATATATATTGAAATATCAAAATTATCAGATGAATTTAGAAAAATAGCATACGGATTGTCTACCGATACGGTCAAAATTAACGACGCGGTTCAAGAACTAATGTTATATTTTTTACAAATGAATCCGGATAGACTAAAAGAAATTTANGANAAAGANGGTTTAATAGGAATTAAAAAATATGGAGCGGTTTGTTTAAGAAGATTTATAACAAGCAAAAAAAGCCCTTTTTATTATAAATATGATAAATATTATAGAAACTTAGCTACAACTTATAAGACCGATAGTTCTATCGGAATACGTCAAGCTTACAATTTTAATAAAAGTATTTACAATTTAGCCGAAGAAATACCGGATATTAAACAATATGAAAAGTTAGAAATGATAGATAATGAATTAGATAAGCTTTACTGGTACGACAAAGAACTTTTTAAATTATATTATTACGAGGGCAACACTTTAGATTCACTTGCGGCTAAAACTAAAATAAGTCGTAATAGTTTATTTACAACTATTGATAAAGTAAGAACTTTAATTAAAAATAAAATTAATGAAGATTTATAACCCTTTAGAAAAAGACAGTTTTATTATGCAATTTGGTTTTACAAGTCCAAATTGGGAGCGTTGTTCGGTCAATAATTTAAAGTTACAAAAGAAAACTAAAAAGAAAAAAAGTGTCAAATAAATTTTTTGTTCCGAATAATATATATAAAGATCGTATTGCTATATGTAAAGATTGTAAATATTATTTAAGTTTGCTAGGAAACTGCGGAATATGTAAATGTTTTATGAAAATAAAAGCAAGACTTGCTCCAATGGAGTGTCCGAAAAAATATTGGAATAAGACAACCGAAATAAAAACTCCTAAAGATTTACCGGAAGAAATAATAAAAGAAATAAAAAACGTTTGGAAAGATTTAAAAACAGGAAGAGCTAAAGATGTTTATGCTAAAAACAGAATGATTGAATTATATAACACAATTTATAACACTAATTATAGTCCAAACACGAACTGCGGAAGCTGCATATCAGCTTGTTTTGACGGAATAAAAAAACTGTACGAAAAATATAATGCTTGAATTTTTAAAACATATTACGGGTTTATGCGGAGAACCGCACCCTAGTTTAATATCTTTATTATGGGGAACACCTTTAATAAGCTATTTAGTTTATAAATTAAAAAAAAATAAAAATGAATAATATACCGAACTATTATATTGGAGAAAAATATAAAATAGAAGCAAGAAAAGTAATTGAGGATTTTCAAGCCGACAATTATAACTTAGGTACTGCTATAACTTATCTTTTAAGAGCGGGAAAAAAAGAGGGAAACCCAATAGAACAAGACATAAGAAAAGCAATAGATCATTTAAACTTTGAACTAGAAAGAGTGCAAAGCGATACAAGAACCGGAGGATTAGCAAGATGAGTTTATATAAATGTGAATGCGGTAAACAGGAAAAATATTTGGGTAAGGTAACCTTAAAATATATAGACGGAAAATTTAGACCGGTAGAAGCTTTATGCGAATGCGGTAAATATATGGATAGTAAACCGTTAGAGGGTATGCCGCAAATAATAAGAACAGAAGACTCTCTTAACAAAAACGCCAAAAGAGAAAAGCTATGGGATAGCGCTAAAGAAAAGTTAATAGGTGAAAGAGGAGTAAACGAAAAGTATAAATAATTTAAATAAAAATATATATATTAATATGAAATTAAAAGTAAACGAAATAAAAGAAAACATAACCAATCCAAGATTAATAAAACAAGATAAGTTTAAAAAATTAGTTCAAAGTATAAAAGACTTTCCGGAAATGTTAGATTTAAGACCGATTGTTATTGATGAAAATAATATTATACTTGGAGGAAATATGAGATTTAAAGCTTGTGTTGAAGCGGGAATAAAAGAAGTACCGGTTAAAATTGCTAAAGGATTGACGGAAGAACAAAAACAAGAATTTATTGTAAAAGACAATGTAGGTTTTGGTGAGTGGGATTGGGATATTTTAGGAAACGAATGGGATAACAAGAAGCTCGGAGACTGGGGAATGGACGTATGGCAACCGGAAGAAGAGGTGGACTATTCTGTTTTAGATGATATTGATTTAGAAGAAACATTAGAGAACAAACAAGCCGGAGTTAAAAGAGCTATAATGATAGAGTTTGACGCCGAACATTATGAAGAAGCAAATAATCTAATAACACAAGCAAGAAACGAAAAGAAAAATATAGGTTTGATGATTTTGAATTTATTTAAAAATGCCTAAAGTTTTTGCATTATATTACGATAGATTTAACGATGCGACAACTTCGAAAGCTTTATTTGAAGCCGGTATTGAACACAATATATTATGTCACAATAATAAAAGTAAATTTAAAAATATATACGGAATAATAAACGAATCAAATAAACCTAAAGGAATACAAAACAATTTTAATTTTGGTTTAGATTTATTGTTTGATAATGAGTGGGGTATTTTTATTTCTGATGATTATAAAAAAAGTTATAAGATAGATAGACAAAAAAACAAATTCGTAGAATGTGAATTAAAATATGTTTACGATCAACTTTGTAAAACAATAAAGTTAGCAGATAAAATAGGAGTTAAACTTGTAGGTTTGAATTCAACGGGAAACATTTTATATGCAAATAAAAAATATGGTAAATACGGATTGGTTGACGGAAGACTTTTCGCAATAAAAAAAACTAATTTTAGATGGCGAGACGATATATCTTGCATAACAGATTATTATGCTACAATATACCATCTAAATAAATACAAAGGAAATTTAATATTACAAGATTGTTATGCGGATTTTGAAAGATACGGAGCCGGAGGGATTGGAACTTTAGAAGAAAGAGCAAACGATAAAAAAAAAGATATACTTATTTTAAAGAATTTATATCCCAATAACGTAATAGTAAAAGACAAGAAAGGACAACCAAAAGGAACACACATAAAAATAAAAAGATGAAAACAATAAAACTAAACAAAGTCGAGCATAACACTACAATAGGAGAGAAGTGCCCTTATTACGAACCAAACATTAAAGAAGATTGTTACTTAGAACTAGACGGAGAAATTATTGGTTTTTATATTAGCGACATTTCTAAATATAGTAAAAAGTTAAGTTTATTATTAGCGGTAGCCGATAAAGAATTTAGAAGTGATAACGTTCCTAAAAGCTTGATGAACTCAAGACTTTTAACAAAAGGTTATGACGATAAAGGTAAAGCAATATATCAATATAATTCAAGACAATATAGCACAATTTTAGGATCTATCGCTCCAAAAGCACATCTAAGAAGACCATACCCAACTATTTCTTCAACGCATAGAGAAAAGAAAGCTAAAACTTTTATTAAAGCAATGTGGGGTTCTTGTTTGATTGGAGAAGAAATTATTAAAAAATTAACGCCTAAAATATATAAAAGACAAAAAGAACTTTTTGAAGACATAAAAAAAGATTGGAGGTTCGGCACAATGTATACAAGNAGTATTTCAAATTTTAATATTTCAGCCGACTACCACTTAGACAGAAACAATATTAAAGAAACCGTAAATATAATATTTACAAAAAGAAACAATTCAAAAGGGGGTTGTTTAAATGTACCGGACTATAATGTTACCTTTGAACAATCGGACAATAGTATGTTAGTTTATCCGGCTTGGAGAAACGTTCACGGTGTAACTCCAATTAAAAAAACATCGGATAACGGTTATAGAAACTCGTTAATATTTTACGGTTTAAAAGCATTTAAAGGAATATAAATATGGACGAAAGTAGACACATAAAAAAAGAAAGCGTTTTAAAAGCTTTAGAAAGTAGTTTAGGAGTTGTCACAGTAGCTTGTAAGTCGGCGGGGGTTCCAAGATCTACATATTACAAATGGTTAAAAGAAGATAAAGAATTTTNTAAAGCGGTTAAAGATATTGAAAACATTGCCCTTGATTTTGCAGAAAGTCAATTACATTCACAAATGAAAGACGGCAATACTTCGGCAACAATTTTTTATTTAAAGACTAAAGGAAAAAAACGGGGTTATGTAGAAAGAAGCGAACTAGACTTAACGTCCGGTGACGATCCGATTAAAATTAACGTAAACATAAAAGGGGTTGAATATTGAAGCTAATTTTACTCACACACAAGAACAAGCAATAACTTATTTGTTTGACAAAAATACAACCGAAGTTTTATTTGGAGGAGCTGCCGGTGGTGGCAAATCTTGGGTTGGTTGTAGTTGGTTAATATTGATGTCTTTAAAATATCCAAAGACAAGATATTTAATGGGGAGGTCAAAGTTAGATAGTTTAAAAAAAACCACCTTTAACACTTTTTTAGAAGTCTGCGAAACTTGGAATATAAAAGCCGGTAAACATTATAATTTTAACGGAGGTTCTAATGTTATTACTTTTTATAATAGATCGGAAATTATTTTAAAAGATTTGTTTTTATATCCAAGCGACAGAAACTTTGACAACTTGGGTTCTTTAGAAATAACCGGCGCCTTTATAGACGAAGCAAACCAAATAACAGAGAAAGCTAAAAATATAGTTGCGTCAAGGATGCGTTATAGACTTGATGATTATAATATAATTCCTAAATTATTAATGACTTGTAACCCCGCAAAAAATTGGGTTTACACTCAATATTACAGACCATCAAAAGAGGGTAAACAAAAACCTCATAGAAAGTTTATTCAAAGCTTGGTTGATGATAACGAGTATATTTCTAAATATTATAAAACTCAATTACAAACTTTAGACGAATTAAGTAAACAAAGATTATTATTTGGAAATTGGGAATACGACGCAAGTAAAGATAATTTAATAGAATATGACGCTATTATAAATATGTTTGAACAAAAAGGAGTTGAGGGCGAAAAATATATAAGTTGTGATGTTGCGCGTTTTGGTAGCGATAAAACCGTTATTATGTTGTGGGAGGGGTTATATATTAAAAAAATAAAAACGTTGCTTAAAACGTCTGTAAATGAGGTTGTGGACGCCGTAAGGCAAATGCAGCAAAGCCATCAAGTTAATTTAAGAAATATTATTGTAGACGAAGATGGAGTTGGTGGAGGGGTTAAAGATTATTTAAGATGTCAAGGTTTTGTAAATAACGCAAGACCAATCAAAGGGGAGAACTATCAAAACTTAAAAACACAATGCTACTATAAATTAGCCGACTTAATCAACAAAGGACAAATTGGAATTAATTGTAATGATATAGATATTAAAAACAATATTATAGAAGAGTGCGAACAAGTTAGAACAAAAGACGCGGACAAAGATAACAAGCTACAAATTATTCCAAAAGAAACGGTTAAAGATATTATTGGAAGATCGCCGGACTATTCCGACGCTTTAGCTATGCGTATGTATTATGAAATTGATCAAACTTTCGGAAAATATTATGTACAGTAAAGGGAGGAACCCCGCACGTTTAAGTCCCTCCCTCACACCTTTTCACTAACTAAAATTATAAAAAACCGCAGCAAATATAACACAATAAACTAAATATGCAAATTTTCTATTTAATATTATGAAAGTCAAAATAAAAAAAGACGGTAAACAAGAAACTTATAACATCGTCGAAAGTTGGAAAGAAGTAACATTAGAAAAATTTATATCTATTAATTTAGACGTAAACAATAAAAGCAAAACGAAAGAAGCTAAAGAAACAATAGCTTTGCTTTCTAATTTACCGAACGAAATTATTAATGAACTTTCACTTAAAAACGTCGTTCTAATATTAGATAAACTTGCGGAAGTACAAACCGAGACAAAAGGAATTTTAGAAAAAATATATGTTATTGATGGTGTAGAGTACGGCTTCCATCCGGACTTATCGGAAATAACTCTTGGTGAGTACGCCGACATTGAAACTTTTGTAAACCGAGATTTGCAAAAACATCTTCCGGAAATAATGGCTATTTTATTCAGACCGGTTGTTGCAAAGGAAAAAGACGTTTATACAATAGAAGCTTACGACGGGGATATAAGTTTAAGAGCAGAAAAAATGAGAAAGATGAACGCGGAACAAGTGCAAAGTGCCCTGGTTTTTTTTTGGACTTTCGTAAAAGTCTTCGTAGCGATTTTGCCGTTGTCTTTGATTCGGGCAGCCAAAACGAAGATGAACAAATTTACGGAGAAAGTTTCGCCGAAAAGTGGGGTTGGTTTGGTGTGATGCATAGACTTTGTAACCAAGATATAAGCAAACTTTCAACAATTACTAAATTGAAGTTGTTGGAGTGTTTAACTTGGTTAACATATGAAATTGATTTAAATGCGCAAAATAAAGTAAATACAAATTATGGTAAATAATAAAACATATAATAACGTTACGAACTTCTTATGTAGACTTGGGGAGTATCACGAGCAAATATCAACGGTTTCAATTGGCGACATATACGATATTAATTTAGAAAAAATGGAAAAGCTACCTTTGCTTCATATTAACCCTACTAATGTAATTACGGGTGATAGCGAGTTAGTTTATAACTTCCAATTATTTATTTGTGATATAGTAAGCGAAAGCAAAGTGCAAACTAAACAACAAGCAGATTTAACTAAATTAATAAACCAAAAAAACAACGAGCAAGAAGTGTGGAACCAAACATTGGAAATTGCTACTGATTTTATTGGTATGNTAAGACACAGTTCNNGACAATCTTTAGCCGGAACAAATGATATAAATTTTCCTTTATATTTTACTCAAGATCAATTCACGATTGAGCCGTTCCAAGAAAGATTTGATAATATGCTATGCGGTTGGGTTTTTAGTATTGGCGTAAAAGTTATAAACGATTTNGANACTTGTACGATACCGGTTGAAAATTTAGGAGCGGGTTATTAATGAAATTTAAAATAGGAAAATATAAAATAACAATAGGGTTTTTTAAAATAACAATACATATATGAATTACGAAGATCTATTAGAAAAACTTGAAGCAATAAGTGTTAAGTTTGAAACTTATGACGATTATCCACAAGCGGCGGTTAATAATGCTAAAAGAGCTATTAAATATAAAAAAGAAAAAGGCACAACTTGCGGAACTATTATTGGATGGAGAAGAGCCGCACAAATCGCATCAAAAAGTAAGATTAGCAGAGAAACGATTTCAAGGGTTGCAAGTTTTAAAAGACATCAGCAAAACAAAGACGTGCCTTATGATGAGGGATGTGGCGGCTTGATGTGGGATGCTTGGGGAGGTTCGGCAATGATTGAGTGGGCAATAAAAAAACTCAAACAAATAGATAAAGAAAAATTAGCTAAAGTTGGAAAACGAGGAGGAGTTAAAAAAAGCCCTAAAGCTCCAAAAAGTAAAACAAAAAACCCAAACCCAAAAGGTAAAGGAACGGCTAGAGGAGACGCTAAAACAAGTCGAGGAGCTAAAGTATCTTCGGCTGATTTAAAAAAACTTCAAAAAAAGTCAGATGATTTTAACGCAAGATATAAAGAAAAGTTAGGATATGGAGTGACGGTCGGTCAACTTAAAGCCGTATTTCAAAGAGGGCTTGGAGCTTTTAACACTTCGCATTCTCCAAATGTAAAGTCAGCAACTCAATGGGCTATGGCTAGAGTTAATGCTTATTTATATTTAGTTAAAAACGGAAGACCGCAAAATAAAAAATACACAACAGATTACGATCTGTTACCAAAGAAACACCCAAAAAGTAAAAAGAAATAATAAATAAATAAAATAAAAAAATGGCAGATTTAGTAACAACAATTAGCGAAAGCGTAACTCTTAATGGTTCTTTAAGAGGTTCTTCAAATACCGTAACAACAACGGGAATAGTTGACGTAATGGAAAGAATATTAACTTGTGCGCATTCAAACACTACAACAATAGCGGTTTTTAATTCAACGCCCCACGGAGCAGCCGGAGCTTTAGATTTAGAAAATGCAAAATATATTAGAGTAACAAATCTTAGCACAACCGAAGCTATGGATTTAGCAGTTGTAACAGAAAACACTAACTATCAAGTAGTTATAACCGCCGGACAGTCTCACATACTTTGTCAAGCGGACACGGCGGCTATTGCAGAAGCGGACACCTCTCCAAACTTTCCAACGCTTGAAGACATAGTAACTTTACAAGTTCGCCCTAGATCAACGACCGACGTGCAAGTTGAATTGTTTGTTGGATTGATATAATGGAAACGCCTAAGCTAGAAAGATATTTAAATAGTTTTGCTAATAGTGTAGTAAGACAATCTAAAGAATCGTTGGCTTCGTCTAAAGGTTCGACTAGACTAGGAGCTTCTATAAGATCGGAAGTTATAATGGAAGCGAACGGTTATTCTATTAAGTTTTATATGTTGGATTATGGTGAATATTTAGATAAAGGAGTTTCGGGAAATAAAGTTATAAGAAGCTATAAAAACTATAATTTAGTTAATCAAACATCACCATATAAATATACTAATAAACAACCNCCTCCGGATATTCTTTCGCGTTGGATAAAAAAGAAAGGAATAAAACCAAAAGGATTAGGTAGGGGAAGAGACAAAAACACCGGACAGTTTATTTCTAATTTAGCTTTTTTAATAGGAAAGAAAATAAAAGCTAGAGGCATTCCAAGCTTGAGTTTTTTTTCTCAACCTTTGGGCGTTAACTACGCAAAATTAAAAGAAGAATTATTGACGGATTTTACAGAAGACGTTAAAACTTATTTAACGACTTTTTATAGACCATAAAATTAAAACGATGGCAGTATCACAAATATTACAAGCACCAAGATTTACAACTTTACCCGTTGGACAAGAAATTATATTTGTCGTTTCAAATGACGACGCGGTAGCTTTTCAAACAAAAGTAAAATTTAGAGCGGAAGTTCATATAGGAACGGAGCCGCCTAATCTTTCAACCGGAACCGATGTTATAGGTACTTTTAAAACAACACCGAACAACGCGGGAGTTGGAATATTTGATTTAAGAACTATAATAGAGAATTATGTTAGCGCCGATAATATGGCTACTAATAACACTCAATATAAAGGAGTTACAACAACCGACACACAAAGACACCCCTTACATATTATAGATAAATTTTCTAAAACAAATAACACGGTTAGATATTTAGCGATTCAGTTTTCGGTTGAATTTTTAGGAGCTACGGATAGCGCCGGAAACCAAGACGATAATATAGTAAGACAAGCCGTTGGAACTGCGGTAAATTCTGACGGTTTTACTTTGTTCAACGGTTATTTAAAATATACAGACAAATTAGTTAGTGAATTAGCTTCTGATGATTTTGGTTTTGATTTATTTGATTTTGAACCGGCGGTTGTATTTCCAACGGCGAACACAAGAAAGTTTCTAACTAACGCTCCAACACAACTATTTGCAAATATAGAAGATTACGGAACTCTTTCTTTTTTACAAACTAGCACAACTTTATGGGATAATGTTAACCAAGTAGACTTTGAGTATTACGATTCTAGCGGTTCATCTATTGGAAGCGATACGGTGGTTAAAGATTTTAGTAATGGCGCGGCTGATAATTATTCGGCNGTATCTAAAAAACAATTATTACATCTCGGTTGTTATCCGGCTAATTTGAGAAATTGGAGCAGTACGTTTCAAACGTTGGTTAGCAACGGAACTATACAAGGGGGTTATTATACAATTGAATTGCAAAACGCAAGTAATTTAGCAGCAACACAAAAATACACAATCAACGTTAATTGTCCAAACGAAAGACAATTTGAAAGCATAAGATTATGTTGGCTTAATCAATGGGGAGTATGGGATTATTATACTTTTAATTTAAAATCAATTAGAACGATTAACACTTCGGGAACCGAATACACTCAACTTGAGGGATCGTGGAGCAAGAGAAGATATTATGTTGACGGATATAAAGGCGGCAAAAAAGCGTTTAGAAGAAACGCAACAGAAAAAATATCTATAAACACCGATTATATTACACAAGATAATAACGTTCTTTTTGAAGAGCTTATGAATAGTCCGGAAGTTTATTTATTAGACGGTTTCCAAACAGATGAGCAATATGCGGTCTTAAACAATTACGTTACGCCGGTTAGAATAACTAATAAAAGTTTTACTAAAAAAACAACCGCTAATAATAAGTTAATACAGTATAGATTTGAAATAGAAAAAAGTTTAACCTTTAGAACACAAACAGTTTAATGAGCGTACAGTTAACAGTTTTTCCTCAATATTTTAACGGATTACAACCGTTGAATTTATTTCAATTAGAGTATTTAATAGACGGGAGCGACTTTATTTCAATAGATTCTGCTCCGTTTTATACTTCTACAGTCGCTACGGCTTTAGATGACGCTTTAGTCAATCAGCCCCCAACGATTCCTAACTCTTTTTATAGGTTTAGAAGTTCACATAACGGTTTACCCGCGCTTCCAACGGAAAGCAGCGGTGAGTTAGTTTTGTTTGGGAATGCGGGAGTTACTCAATGCGGGGTGTATCAACGTATAACTAATTTAAACGTTGGGCAAAATTATGATATTGTTATTGATGTAGCAAGTTCAGCAATATCCGGAAGTTTTTTAAGCGTTGCGGTTTACGACGGAACTAATATAGTAACGGCTCCTTTATTTAACGCTAACTCAACTACAATTCCAACGGTTTCTTTTACCGCTACTTCTCAAGATTTAACCATAGCTTTAACTTTAGTTTATGTAGGTTCGGCTCCAAGTGCGGTTGAATTTAATATAGAAAACGTTTCGGTTTCTCCTCAAGTTACAAGCCCCTCACTCGACGACGCGAATTTAAGTAACGGACAAATAATTTTAGATCTTTATGAAGACGAAGATATTCCTTTAAGTTTAAGTGTAGATGATTTTAAAAACGTTGCTGAAAAGGTTCAAAGCTATTCAAAAGCTTTTAAACTACCGGCTACAAAAAGAAACAATAAAGCTTTCGACAATATATATGATATAACTAGAACTGACGACGGGATAGTTTTTAACCCGTATATAAAAACAAAATGCGAATTAAAACAAGACGGATATATATTATTTGAGGGTTATTTAAGATTAATAGATATAACAGACCAAAACGGAGAAATTAGTTATAATGTAAATTTATATTCGGAAGCTATCGCGTTAGCAGACTTCTTAGAAAACAAAACTTTAAAAGATATTAATTTAAACGAATTAAGACACGAATATAATAAAACTAATATTAAGCTATCTTGGAACGATTCAAGCACGGGAATAACTTATCTAAGTAATAATACGTCGGGATTTAGAGACGCTAACTCCACTATTAAATATCCTTTTGTCGATTGGAACCACCAATTTACAGTTGACAGTAACGGCAATCCGGAACTTATAAGTTTAGCTTCTGCGTTTCGTCCGTGGATTCAAATTAAATATTTAATACAACGTATTTTCCAAGACAGCCCATTTGTTTTTGAAAGCTCCTTTTTTGACACCGCCGATTTTAAAAAGTTGTATATGGATTTTAACTGGGGAGGAGAACCGGAGCCGCATTCAGATATGGCAACGGGAAGCGGACAAAACGAAAATGTGGCGGGAGTTAACGCGGGAACAAGTTTCACACGGCTCAGATATGATGTAGAAACTTTTAGTAATTCAGATGAAATTGGTTACGACGATAGCGCGACTAAATTTACGGCTTCTTTCGATAATCAACGTTATCAAATAACTTCTTCCTTTGTGATTAATTATACCGGTTATACAACTCCAAGCTCATATGATTTTGTTGGTGAGGTTGCGTGGGTAAAATATAGCGCGGCGGGTTCTCAACTATCGCAACACTTTACACAAAACGTTATCGCCGTAGGAACCGGAGCAACTTTTAACACGGTTAATGTTAGTTGTAACGGAACGGTTTTTTTGAATACGGGTGAGTTCCTTGTTCCGTCTTTTAAAAGATTTAGTAATATTTCAACGCTTACGCAGGTTTATTTAAATAACCCTAGTATTCCGTGGAACGTAAACGCTAACACAACTATTCAAGTAGGAACATCGGATATTGCAAGTGAAACTTTAGTTGAAAATTTAAGAGGAGAAATTGGGCAATGGGAATTTTTAAAAGGGCTTTTTAATATGTTTAATCTAATTGCAATACCGGACAAAAATAACCCTAATTTAATATTAATAGAACCCTATGGAGATGTGTTTATAAAAAACACAAATAGCGGAAATACATCAGATTTAAGCTTAGCTTCGAGAAGTATTCAACACGACTGGACGGAAAAAATTGATATTGAAGAAATTAAATTAACACCTTTAACAAATCTTAAAAAGAAAACTTCTTTTGTTTTTGAACAAGACGACGAAGATTATGCTTTTTCTCAATATAAAAGAGCTACGGGCGGTTTTGCTTACGGAAGTAAAATTTTCGACGCTAGTGGTTTTACAATATTAACGGGAGAAGAAGAAATAAGCGCTTCTCCTTTTGCGGCTACAATATTAAAGCCGTTAGATCCCGCTTATCCGGACTTTATAGTTCCGTCTATTTATAGTTTTAGCGCAGATGAGGGAGACACTTCCGGCTTTGATAATTCTCCGAGAATATGTTTTAATATGGGTAAAAAGACTTTAACAAGCTGCACTTATAAAATACCGGCTCAAAACGGGGTAACAGGTAACGCAGCCGAAGATAAGTTTTTACAATTCGGACACTTAACCGCCGTTCCTACTGTTGTAAGTTCNCCCCCCGCAACGACGGACACTCAAGATTTTAATTACGGTGAATGTCAATACTTTCAAGGCGTTGGTCAAACAACAAGTAGAAATTTATTCAATCAATATTGGCTGCCTTATTACGGTGAGTTATACCATCCGGACACGAGAATAATGACTCTTAAAGTTAATTTAAACGCGGGTGATTTAGCTACGTTTAATTTCTTTGATACAGTCTTTATTAAAAATAGAGAATTTAGAGTTAATAAAATAGATTATAAACCAAACGACTTAGCAACAGTCGAATTTATATTAATACCATAATGCCAAACATACCATTCATAACGGGTTTAGAAGTAAAGCCAAACAAAATAAGAGAAGATGGAGTTGTTAGTTTCACAGACGGAACTAACGAAATAACGCCGAATCAGTTTCAATGCGAAGCNTACGGCTATATTTACGACATACAAGCTAGAGTTTGTCGAGCATACCCTTATTATCCGGAAATTGAAACCGTAAGTAAAAAGTCAGATAATAATACACAAGGAGATGAAAACGAAATAGTCGCAGGGGCTAAAAACACCTATATTATGGGGCAGAATAATACTGCCGCAAATAGAAGTAAAAATAACATATTAGTAGGAACAAATAATAAAGCCAAAGCAAAAGTTTCTAACAATGCAATTTTTGGTATTGGAGGAGTTGGAGTTATTGACGGAGCTATGATTTTCGGCGGCAACTCTTTAACGGATAGACAAGGAACAAGGCAAACAATACATTTAATATATGGCTGTCAAACAACAGACGGAACGACAACAGATAGTTTTGTCAACAATACCCCATTAAAATTTTTCTATCCGCAAGTCAATAGAGTTTATTATTTTCAGTCAGAAACTTTAGCCGTAAGGGTTGGCGGTAGTGCTGCGGGATCGGTTGGGGATTTTAAAGCTTGGGTTGAGCGCGGGGTAGTCGTAGCGGACGGATTCGGAAATTTAAGTATCGATAGAAGCAGAACAAGCCCCGCAAGTAGCGGTTCGGTGAGCGGTTGGAGTCCAATAAACGCGGTAGCAAGTAATTATTTTAGACAAACAGTCACAGGGGCTACAGATATGACAATAGAATGGGTGAGTAATATTAGATTTATGCAATTATTTACTGGTGTTTTTATTCCTTAAAATTATAAAATTATGGCAAAAGAAGAGTTAATATTAGACGTAAAAGCAAATGTAAGCGGCGCGACAAAAGAAATAAAAGATTTAGGTGTTTCGCTTAAAGAAGCTGAGGGAAATGTAAAAGAATTAAACGAGAGTTTTGAATTACAAAAAGAATTAGTTTCTGAGTTAGAGATTGAGTTGTTAAAAATGAAGCAACAACAATCAGTTAATTCTGACTACGAGAATAGCGTTTCTGGACTTAATGATAAAATTAGAGAAACTACTGTATCACTTCAACAAGAAAAGATTGGTTTAAGACAAGTTACCGCCGATAAAAAGAAAGCGACAGATGTGCTTCGATCAATGGAGAAAGCGCAAAAAGACCAAGTAAAACAAGCGTTTAGGGGTATACAACACTTTAACATAATGGGTGTTTCTTTAAGGCGTTTAAGGTTGATGGCTAAAGCGGTTATTCCTGGTTTTAAATTAATGTTTAAAACTATAAAAACCGGAATAGCTTCAACGGGAATCGGTTTAATTGTTATCGCTTTAACTTCTGTTGCTACGGCGATGGCAAGAACGGGTAAAGGCGCTAAAGCTTTTAAATTAGTTTTAGGAGGAATTAAAGAGGTTGTAAACTTTTTATTAAAACCTTTAGAGCTGGCGGGTGACGCTATACTTACTTTATTTGGCGTTGACGATACTCCGGTTATAAGTTCAGCAGAAAAATTGAAAAATGAATTAGCCGATATAGAAAATGTAATGGCTGCAATAAATCTTCAACGTTCAAAAGATAAGGTTCAACTAGATGCTAATCAAAGAATCATAGATGATATAACAAAGTCAGAAGAAGAAAGATTAGCGGCAGCACAAAATAGTTTTGAAACAAATAAAAAGAATAATCAAGATGAACTTGCTCAATTACAAGCAACATTAAAAGCACAAACTGCACATTTAGCACAGAAAGAAAAAGATTTAAAGTGGGAGCAAAAGCGAGAAAAAGAACACGGAAGAAGTGAGCAAAGAATAAAAGAACAAAATGCGGTAAACCAAGCTTTAAAAAATCAACAAGCTACTTTGAAAGCCATATCTGATTTACAAGGTCAACTCGTTATTGATGAAAGAAATTATGCTGATGAAGTTAAAAACATAAAGAGTTTTAATATCAATAAAGAAAAAGAAGACGAACAAGATTTAGCTAACAAAAGAAAACAATGGAGAGAAGAAAGGAGAAAAGGTGAAGAACAATTAGCCGATATTATTTTAAGGTTAGAACAAGAAGCTACATTAGAAGCGTTAGAAACTGACGAAGAAGTAGAAAAAAAGAAGCTAGAGTTTAAAATGGAGAAAATGAAAGAAGACATAGAAAACTCTAAAGCGTCGCAAAAAACAAAAAACGAAGCTTTAAAATTATTAGAAGAAGATTTTCAAAATGACTTGCAAGAAATTACAGATAAGTTTAAAGACAAAAATAAAGAAAAGCTAGAAAAAGAAGCGCAAGACTTAGAAAAAATAAGAAACGCTAATATATTAAAAGAAATTGAAGACGAAGATGAAAGACAATTAAAACTCTTAGAAATACAAAAACAAGCCGAACTAGATAGGATTGCCAAACACGAAAACTTCGCGGAAATGAAAATAGAAATTGACAAAAAATATGCACGAGAAGTTAAAAAAGTTGAAGACAAACAAAAAGATGACCAAATAGCTAGAGACAAAGCCGTGTTAGACGCTAAAAAAGGAATGGGTATGCAAGCACTTAAATTAGTTGAGGGCTTTGCAGGTGAGGGTACTAAAGTAGCTAAAGCGGCTGCGGTAGCTCAGGCAACAATTGCCGGAACGGAGTCGGTTATACAAACTTTTAAAACCGCTTCGGCTTCTCCTTTAGCGGCGGTGATTCCTGGTTATCAATTTGCACAAGCCGGTTTAGCTGCCGGTTTTGCCGCTATGAATATACAAAAAATATTAGCGGGTGAGGGACCAAGCGCGGGAGACGATGGAGGTGGAGGTGAACAAGAAGTTGTAAATACAACTCCCGCTCCTCAAATGTTAAGCGGCTCTTTCAATTTAGAGGGCGCAACGGCTCCGGAACCTCTGAGAGCTTTCGTTGTTACCGACGATCTCACAAACAGTCAGAACCAATTAGCAAACATCCGAAGAAGATCAACAATATAAAATCAAATAAATAACTTAAAAACCCATTTAATAATATGCCTTGTAAAAAATGTAAAGACGATAAATATAAGCACGGAGAAACCGGAGAATGTAAATATGATTCTAAAGGTGAGTGCGAAGAAGATAATAAAGATTATTACGAAGACTTAAAAACTACTAAGATTGTAGAATTATTAGTGAGCGACGATAATAAAGACTTAACAATTGACGCCATATCACTAGTAAATTCTCCGGCTATCGAACAAGACTTTGTTTATTTTGGTAAAGAAAAAAATAACTTGACTTTAGCTAAAATAGATGAAGAAAAAAGAATGATTGTTTCTCCGGCTCTCATACCAAACAAACAGATATTTAGATACGATCCGAATACAGATAGCGAGTATTATGTTTATTTTAGTCCGGAAACTGTAAGAAAAGCAAGTGAACTGTATTTAAAACACAATAATCACCATAAAGCAACTTACGAACACCAAGATAGAGTAAGCGGCGTCTTAACGGTTGAAAGTTGGATAAAAGAGGGAGAACAAGACAAATCTAAACTTTATGGATTTGATTTACCGAATGGCACCTGGTTCGTTAAGATGAAAATACAAAACGAGGAGTTATGGAATAAAATCAAAGCGGGTGAGCTTCGTGGGTTATCTATTGAGGGATATTTTACCAATCGATTCGAACAGATGCAAAAAAGAGAACCGACCGATGAAGAAATACTAATAGCTTTAAACGAAATAATAAACCAAAATAAAACAAAATAAAAAATAATCTATTTAATTAAAAACAACAAAACTATGGATATAAAAGAAAGAATATTAGTTGCTTTAGGTTTAGAGAAGCCGGAGCAAGAAATTACTTTAGCGTTTCAAGCTAAAAGCGATGACGGCACTATATTTGTATCGACTGCCGAAGAATTAAAAGACGGAGTAGACGTAGCCGTTTTAACAGAAGACGGGACTACAATACCACTTCCAAAAGGCACTTATTCAACGGCTGAGGGTTTAACTTTTAGAGTTGAAGAGGAGGGTGTTGTTTCTGAGGTTATGGAGAAAAAAGAAAAGAAAGACGAAGACGAAGACGAAGACAAAAAGGAAGAAAAGGAAGAAATGAAGAAGAAGAAAAAAGACGATGAGGACGAGGAAGAAATGAGAGAAGAAAAGGACGAAGAGGAAGAAGAAAAGAAAATGAGAAAGAAAGACGAGGAAAACAAGTACGAAAGCGAGGAAATGCCGGACTGGTATAAAAAGACTTATGAAGAAATGAAAGATAAAGTCGACAACCTAATGGACGCAATCGCAGACTTAAAATCTAAAATGGGAGTTAAAGAAGAAGATGTAAAAATGAAAGAAGAATTATCTTCTCAAGAAGAGGTGATAAAATTAAAAGAAGAAAACGAAAAATTAAAGGTTGAATTAAAGCAATCACCTGCGGACGCTCCAATTAATACAAACAGATTTAGTTCGGAAAGAACTCCTTTGTCAAGAAAGGAATATAAAAAATTATCTAAACAAGAAAGATTTTTATACAATTTAGGAAAATAAATATTAATAATTAAAAAACAAAAAAAATGGCATTTACGACCACATCAAATTTTAGCGGAAAAGCGGCTGGATTTTATATCAGTGCAGCTTTAAAAGAAGCTACATCGTTAGATTATTTAACAACGATAGAGAACATTAAATTTAAGAGTAACATACAACGTATGGCGGGAAGCGGAGTTGTAGCAGATGCGACTTGTGATTTTACGGACGCGGGAACTTTAGCTTTAACTGAGAAAGTTTTAGAACCTAAGAACTTACAAATCAATTTAGATCTATGTAAGAAAACATTACTAGATTCGTGGGAAGCATTACAAATGAGAGCGGGAGCGGGAGCACCTCCTCCGGCGTCTTTTGAAGACTACGTTATTTCCTATATGGGTGAAATTATTGCTCAAGCTACGGAAGAAAGTATATGGGAAGGAACTGCGGTAGCGGGTAAATTCAACGGATTTTTAGGAGCTGCAACTGGTTTACTTTTACCTGGAGTTGATGCTACGGTTATTCAATCTTCTGCAAGTGGAGCTTATACTGCGGGGAACATTATAGCTAACTTACAAACTCTGACGGCTGATATGGCGGCTAATATTTCTCCAATATTGAGAAAAGAAGATTTACACATCTATATGAACCCTAAGACTTACGCTTTCTATATTTCAGCGGTTTCGACTTTAGGTTATGTAAACGCTTATAATATGAACGGTGACTACGAGCCGGTTTTCGAGGGCTATAAAATTGCAGTATGTCCTGGAATGGCTGACAATCAACTGGTTGCTGGTGAGAAGTCAAACTTATTTTTTGGCACTGATCTGTTAAGTGATCACACGAGAATCACGCTGATGGATATGGCTAATTTAGATGGCTCAGATAATATGAGATTAGTAGCTAGATATTCTGCGGGTGTTCAATCTGGAGTTGGAGCGGATATTGTAAGACAATCGTAATAAAACAAATTAAACAGAAGTGGGGGCTTTTGCCCTCACTCCTTTAACCTTAAAAAAATAAATAAATATGGCGTGTACTGCACTTACAAAGGGAAGAGGGTTAGACTGTAACCGCATCGCGGGTGGTGTTAAAAATGTTTACTTTTCGGTATATTCTGATTTTGGAAGTACTGACTGGGCTTACGATAGCACAAACCCACAAGAAATTGATTCAATTGATTTTAATTCTAAAAGCATATACAAATACGTTATGCCTTTAGGCGTTGCTTCGGTTACTGACACAATAACTGGCTCTACAGAAAACGGCACAATATTTTACACACCAACTGTAAATATTATGCTTAATAAATTAACAAAAGAAGATCAAAATCAAATTAAGCTTTTAGGTCAAACTAAAGTTAGAATATTAGTTGAGCTTAATGCTAAATTAGCTTCTGGACACGATGCTATTTTAGCTTTAGGTTTCGAGAACGGAATGGACTTAAATACGGGTACTATGGACTCCGGTGCTGCGTTTGGGGATAGAAATGGTTACACTTTGACCTTCACAGGAATGGAGTCAAGACCAATGGCGTTCTTGGAGGATTATACAACTTCTATTTTTGATAATAGCGGGTTTACAAATAAAGGAACTCCGTTTGTTGTTTCAACATAATTCTTGGTTGTTTATATATATTAAAGGGAGTAACTTCGGTTACTCTTTTTTTTTGCAAATAAATATTAGAAATTTCTCTTTAATAGTATGATACAAGCAACAACGGAAACAAATTTAACGGCTTTTATACAAACCGAAGACAATAGGATAGACACATCGGTCAGCAGCGATAAGATAAGACATCTAATAAAATTTACTAATGATTTAAGCGGTTCGTTTCAATATGCTTATTCTACAACACATTTTATTAGCGATCGTTACACAAAGTTAGAATTTAATTATAATTCAACTCCGGACGTTTACACGGGCGATATAAATCTTAAACCGTCGGGCTTTTGGAAATACGAAGTTTATGAGGTTGCGTGGAGCGGCGCGGTCGCTATAAGCGTCGGAAACGCGCCAATAACAGAAAACGATATACTACCCCCAGGACCAACGCACGGTGTCGTTCAGGGGCTTGTAACAAAGGGTAAAATGTATGTCTCGGATAAAGACGGAACTCAACAAGTTCAATATAATCAACATACACAAGAACAAGGAACAAATTATATTTATTACGGAAATTAAAAAAATAAGAAATGGCAATTGAAAACGTACAACAATTATTAACAGAACAACTAGGTAAAAACGGCGGTACAGAAATATTTACAACGGCAGCACAAACAAGTAAAGATTATTACTGCGTTTACTTTCCGGTAAACAGTGTTATATCAAGTATAACGGTAGCTGATGCGACGGGTGAGAGCGCTTTAGAAACTACTATGCCGGCGGGAACAACTTTATTTATGAATGTTACTGCAATACAATTAACGAGCGGAATCGGTATTGGATATCACGAGGGAATAACGACTTAATATGTTAGCTTTAAAATTAGCAAATAATATAGGCGGGAACGCAAATAGAAACTCTTTTAGTAATGTGTTTTCTTTGGATTATGACGGTGTTGATGACTATGTAAATTTAAGTAGTGCAGTAAGCGTTGTTGATGTCAATAGAGGCACATTCTCAGCTTGGGTTAAATTAGAAACTACAAGTATAAATGCGCCTGTTTTTAAATATTATGTAAACGCAAATAATCAAATAACTATAATATATTTACACGCAAGTAACCAAATTAAATTTATGTATAAAGCAGCGGGTACAAATACACAAGTACAATCCACAACTAATATTGAGGGCGGTGGTTATGCGCATCTTGCATTAACTTGGGATACTGGTGCAAATGAATTAAAAGCATTTATAAATGGTATACAATTCGTTGGAACGCAAAGTGGTTTCGGTACTTGGAGCGGTTCGGCAACTGTTTTACATTTAGGACATAATGCCTTATCGGGCACTGATTTTTGGAAAGGTAATATTGATGAGTTTGCAATATTTAATAGAGCTAAAACAAATGCAGAAATATTATCAATTTATAATGGTGGTAAACCTAGTAATTTAGTTGGTGAAGACGGACTGGTTGGTTATTGGAGAAATGAGGAGGGCGCGGGAACAACAATAGGGGATCAATCCGGACAAGGCAATTCGGGAACTTTAATTAACGGCACAACTTTTAGTACAGACGTGCCTTAAAAAATAAAATATGAAATACGTTATATTTGAAATGATAAATGCTAATTTAATAGATTTTAATCTTGTAGAAGAAACAAGCTTAGAGACTCTTCGATTGTCGTTAGATAATACGAAATGTATTTTAAAGTTCAAAAACGAAATACCCGCTTTTTTAGTAGGTTTACAACAATACAACCAAGAAGAAATTCTTCAAATAACAAGTAATTCTGAATGGTATAAAGACGAATAATATGAATGATAAAATTTTAAGTATAAACCTAGAAACACAAACGGCTCCAATTATTCAAGAAGTAAGAGGGAAAGATTACATCGAATATGGTACTGATGACTGGAAAAACCTCTATCCGCAGTTTCTTATAGATTTATATTATAATTCATCTACACACGCCGCTATAATCAATGCAACGGCGGAAATGATAGCGGGTGAGAATATTGTAATAGATAGTGACGACGAAAACTTGGATATGTACGTTAAACTAAAAAAGTTTTTTAGACACGCAAATAGTAAAGAAACCTTGCATCAAGTTATAAAAAAATTAGCTTTTGATTTTAAGCTTCAAGGTGCTTATGCAATACACGTTATTTGGAACAGAGAAAAAACNGAAATATCTGAGATTNANCACGTNCCGGTTGAAAGAGTACGCGCGGGAAGACCAAACGCAATGGGTAAAGTTGACACCTATTTTATCAGCGCTGATTGGAGTAATACGCGAATGAATAAACCTTATCCAATAGCCGCTTTTAACACTAAAGATAGAACGGCTGCNAGTCAATTAATATATGCGGGATCTTATTCNCCNAATATGGACATTTACCACACTCCGGATTACATCGCGGGNAACAACTGGGCNTTAGTNGATCAGAAAGTAGCTGAGTTTCATCTNAACAATATAGAGAACGGNTTCAGCGGGAGTTANTTNATNAGCTTCGCGAATGGTGTGCCGACGCAAGAAGAGCGCTACCAAATAGAGCAAAGCTTGATTGATAAATTCAGCGGCGCNAAAAACAGTGGTAAATTTGTNCTNACATTNTCNGATGATAAAACAAGAACTCCGGAAATAACTCCNATAACTGTAAGTGACGCGGACAAACAATATTTAGCTCTGCAAGAACTGTTGGTGCAAAATATTCTAACGGCGCATAGAGTTACTTCTAAAACGCTTATGGGTATTGATAGCGCAACCGGTTTTTCAAGTAATGCCGACGAATTAAATGCGGCTAGTAACTTTTATCACAATACAGTAGTTCGAGGATTTCAGTTAAATTTACTTGACACTTTACAAACTATTTTCGCGGTTAACAATATGGATTTAGAAGTTAGTTTTGTTCAATTAAAACCAATAACAACTAAGTTCACAAACCAAGATTTAGCAGCCGTTTTAACTCAAAACGAAATTAGAGAAGAGCTTGGATATGCTCCGTTAGAAGAAAACGTAGAGGTCAAAGAAGATTTAGCTAAAGTTGGTAGTATGATAACCGACGGAGTGGAGCTACCTTTGTTTGAAACAAAAGAAGAAGCCGAAGCCGAAGCAAAAAAAATAGGTTGCAAAGGAAGCCACGTGCATACGCAAGATGGGAAAGAATATTTTATGCCTTGTGAGAATCACGAACAAATTAAAAAGCTTGATTTAAGTGTAAAAACGGAACTAGATTCTTTTTTAGATACGTTGGAGGATATTCCGGAAGATTGGGAGCTTATAAAAGAAGAGGTCGTAGACGGAGAACATATGGAGTTTGATTACGAAAAGGAACTAAACAACTCTATGAACGAGCAAATAGAGTTGACTTCGACGGGAAGAGCAAACCCTAACGCAAGATCGGAACAAGACGGATTAAATAAAAACAAAACCGCTTTTTATAAAGTAAGATATGTTTATACTAACGATAACTTTTTAGTAAACGAAAGCGGAACGGAAAGAGAATTTTGTAAAAAAATGACTCAGGCTAAAAAAATATATCGTAAAGAGGATATAATGCGAATGGAAAAAATAGCAGTTAATCCAGGTTTCGGTCCCTACGGGAGCAATAAATATTCTATTTGGCTTTACAAGGGTGGACCCAACTGCCACCACTTCTGGCTCAGACAAGTGTATAAAGCTCCAAAGACTGATGAAAACTACGTCTACTATCCTGACAACATTCAAGACGATAAAAATATAGGATATACAAAAGCAAAAAGCGAGGGGTTTACCGCAAAAAAGAATGATAATTTAGTAGCAAGACCGCCAAAAAGAATGGTTAATAGCGGCTACTTAGAACCAAGATAATTATGGGAACATACGTTTTATTCATATCAGAACAAAAATTAAAAGATAGCACGGCTATCAATCTAAATGTAAGCACGGAATTGTTATTGCCATATGTACGACAAGCGCAAAAATTGTATGTGGAGCCAAAACTAGGAACAAAGCTTAACCAAAAAATAAAAGATTTAATAACCGCCGGAACCATTGGAAACGTTGGAAACGAAAACTATAAAACTTTATTAGATGATTATATAGGTGATATGCTGCCGAATTGGGCTTTTTATCACGCAATACCGTTTCTTAGATTTAAAATTGAAAATGGCAATATTTATTCTAAAACAAGCGAAACGGGAGAAGCTTTAAGTACAGAAGAAGCACAACATTTAAGAGAAGAAATAAGAAACACCGCAGAATATTACACAGAAAGAATGATTGAATACATAACAAATAATCAACCAAGCTTTCCGGAATATAATCAAAACAGCGGTGCTGATGTTTCTCCGGATAGAAACGCTTATTATAATGGTATGAACTTAGAAAGACCAATGAAACAAGGAACTAAATTAACTTTAAGAAACTTCTTGAACGCAAGTGACGGAGGGGGTTGTTGCTAATGAAAAAATATTACAAACCAAAAATAAAAAATGTAACGAAGCTTAAGTCTTATTTAGACAAGCATAAAACGAATAAAGATGAACGATCTAAAAGACACACTTCAAGTAGGAATAGCTAACGGAAGCGCGATTGGTTTTAGTATAACTGACTGCAACGAAATATTAACGCTAGTTTCTTTAATATTAGCAATATCATTCACAATATATAAATTCGTAAAATTTGAAAACAATAAATAAATGGCTCGTAAAACTATTAAAATGGTTGTTAGAAGCCATAGAAAAAAACGAAAAGGAATACATTCCAAAAATGCAAGTAAAGGACAAAACGCCCACAAAAAACAATACAAAGGACAGGGACGTTAACTTATTGATTATAAGGGACACTTTTACTCATAACTCTACTTTAGGTCAGCTTTTTTTAAACGGAGAAAAATTATGCGAAACTTTAGAGCTACCTTATAGAGAAAACCAAAGAAGCGTTTCTAGCATACCGGCTGGAGAATACAAAGTTAATCTAAGACCGGCAAGACAAAGCGCAACTAGAGACTATTTACATTTAATAGTTGAGGACGTACCAAACCGCTCATATATTTTATTTCATAGGGGAAATAAACCCTCGCACACTAGGGGTTGCATATTAGTTGGACAAACTCGTCAACAAGACTTTGTTGGTAACTCAACCTTAGCAATGAATTTACTTATGAAAGAAATTTTAAATTTAGGAGGAGAAAACATAAAATTAATAATCAAAAATAAATAATTATGGAATGGACAGAAATTTTATTAGCAATTTTAGCAATTGCAGAAATAATCGTTAGACTTACACCAACAGAAAAAGACAACTCAATATTAAATAAGATAATGTGGGTAGTCGACAAGCTTATCCCTAACAAAGTAAAAAAATAATGAATAATCGGTTTAGATTAAAACCACACGAAATTCAAGCTTTATATAAAATGCGGAAAACCGAGACTAGAAACGTTCTAGTCGTCGGTGATCTGCACGAACCATTTTGTTTAGACTCTTACTTAGATTTTTGCATTGAACAATATAATAGCTATTCGTGTAACCAAGTAGTTTTTATTGGTGATATAATTGACAATCATTATAGTAGTTATCACGAAACTTCTGCTGACGGAATGGGTGGTTTAGAAGAGTTAGAGTTAGCAATAAAAAGAATTTCAAGATGGTATAAAGCTTTTAGTAAAGTAGGAACTAAAGTTATAATTGGTAACCACGATCGTATTATAATGCGTAAAGCACAAACATCAGCTATTCCAAGCAAATGGATAAAATCTTATAAAGAAGTTTTACAAACTCCGAACTGGGATTTTGTTGAAAGATTCGAACAAGACGGAGTTCAATATATACACGGGGAGGGCGGCACGGCTAGAACCAAATGTCGGGCTGATATGATGAATACGGTTCAAGGTCACCTACATACTCAATGCTACACCGAGCATTACGTTGGAAAAAAGTTTAGAGTATTTGGCACNCAGGTCGGTTGCGGTATCAATCACAAATCTTATGCAATGGCTTATGCNAAGTANGGAAAACGACCGGCGGTTGGAGCTGCGGTTATATTAAACAACGGAAAAACACCCCTTAATCTTTTAATGCCGCTTTAGGCGTTTACCCCTTTACAAACCAATTCTTGTTAAAAAAAACGTTTATAAATTTGTTTATATAAAATTAATTTGTATCTTTGTACTATTATTAACTAAAAAATATATTATGTACAAACTAACGCACAAATTAACCGGACATTCTTTTAAGTTGTCTTTTGTAGAAACCGCAGAGTTTTTTTACAAAAAAAACGCAAACGGAGAATATATAAATTTATTCGAGGATTATCAATTAGAAGAAGTAAAAAAAATTGATTATGATTTTTGGTTGCTTACAATTTCAACGACTATAATGGCTTTTATTTCTTTGTATTACTTTTTAAAATGGAACTAATGAATTATAAGTGTATAACTTGTTCTTTTTATAAAAAGAATATTTATGAAGACGCTCCGGTCAATGTTACCTTTTTTGGAACCGAAGAGCAAGTAAATAAAGCAAGAACTAACTACTCAAATGAAACGGGTTATAACGTAGACGAAACCCACGAAGTTAAGCTTGAGCCAAAAGGTTCTTATTGGTACAATATTTATGGAGACGAAGCGGACGCAATAAATAAAAGGACAAAAGAAAAACTAGAAAAACTAAAAAAATTATATATAAACAACAATAAAAAAACTTTAATATTATGAACAAATCAATAATTAATCACACTTTTGAAACTAACGAGCCGACAAGGGAAGAGTTAGAGAAAGAATTTATGAAAATGCCGGAGTTAGAAGAAAAAACTAACGAAGATGTAAGTCAAGAAAATAATCATAAAAGACTCAATATTCATACGTTTATGGCTCACGAAAATGAAGTAGCAATTGCCGGAACCGACGAAAACGGAGAAGAATTAACTGTTTGGTTTGATAGCTACGAATTTATTGAATGGATAGACAAAGAACACATAAAAGAAAAATTAACTAAATATATAAAACAAATATGAAAACAACAGTAAACTTTTACGAATTTAGACGTTGGTTTGAAGAAAACAGACCGAAAACATTTAGCTATTTAGGATTGCGCGGTTTATTTGACTACCTCGAAGAATACGAAGAATCTACCGGTGAACAAATTGAATTTGATCCTATTGCTTTATGTTGCGAATATACGGAATATGAAGACTTAGAAGATTTTCACTGTTTTTACGATCCGGAAAAAATACCGGATAAAGAAACTATACACGATTACACTCAATTAATTGAGTTAGACGACGAAAGTTTTATAATACAAAATTTTTAATAAATAAATAAATTATATGAAAACCGAGAAATTAAAAGAAAAATATCTAAAATACGAATTAACAAAAGACGATGTGTTTAAACATCAACACTATATAATCATAACAAGAAGCGGAATAGAAAAAATACAAGCTATTGAAAATATAAAAATATTTTTTGACGTTGTAAAGTGTGAAACAAATTTTGCGGGTGTTAAAGCTACGGCAAAAAAAGATGAAGTAACAATTGAAACGTTTGGATCTGCTTTAAAAGGTCAATCGTTTAAAGACGGCAACACCAACACTTGGTATGTTTTAGAAATGGCTGAGAAACGAGCTTTGTCTAGGGCGGTTTTAAAGCTAACGGGCTTCTATGAGTTAGGAGTATTTGGAGAAGACGAAGCGGAAGATTTTAAAAAAATTAATAATTAAAATAAATAACTATGTACAAAATTAAAAACTTGAAACAACTAAACACCGACTCACCTTATTACACGGAATTAAAAAAAGAATTAAAACTTATTAAAAAATGGAATAAGAACGGTGTTGTAAAATGTAAAGTAGAAACAATTAGCGGTTATGAATATATTGTAGCCGAAGATAATTTAGAAAAAATAAAAACTAAGTCTAACAAAAAAACTAAAAAATAATGCAAATAAGAGGAAAATTAATTAATATACTTGAAGCCGAAAGCGGAACAAGTAAAAACGGGAAAGCTTGGGAGAAACAATCTTGTATTGTTGAGACAGATAATAAATATAATAATATTGTTTGTGTTACCGCTTTTGGAGAAGAAAACGTTAAAAACCTTAATAAATTAAAAGTAGGTAACGGAGTAGCTATTGATTGTAATATATATTCAAGGGAATATAAAGGTAAATTTTATAATCAAATAGACGGATGGAGGTTTGCAACAAGTAACGGAGAACTAGAAAATTTTTCTAATGATAGTAATAAATTAAGCGATGCGGACGACTTTATTACTTCGGACGATATGCCCTTTTAGATATGACCGAAGAATTAAATTTTAAAGCAATATGCGATCTAGCAACAAAGACAATGGGTCTGCCGCAGGGCTCATTGTCTAAAACTAGCAGAAAAAAAAATCTTCAAGTAGTTAGACAAGTCGCAGCTATTATTGGAAGAGACGAAGAAAATATTCATAGAAAAATAATTGGTAAAATATTAAATAGAGACAGAAGCTTAATCAATTATTACGAGCATACACATAAACCAAATTACGCGAGTTACCCTCTTTATAGAGAAACTTTTAATAAAATATATAAAGCTTACAAAGATAACGAAAACACAAAAGAGTTTTTTTATGACGCAGATTTTATGAAAAAATTTTTAATAAAAAACGGAGTCAAAGAAACTATCGAATCCGATATTAAATTAGTCGTTAAAAGCGGACATTGCGAGTGTCAAATTAAAACAAACTACTTTGAATTTTCTCAGCAAATTATAAACATTAAAAAAGCTTGTAAAGAGTATCATATAACAATAAATGTTTTATGAAGAACTTGTTAAGCAGCTCAGCTTTTATTGTTTTAAATAAAGAATTAGCTCGTAAAATAGGTTTAAAAGAAGCGGTATTATTAGCAGACTTAATATCTAAAGAAGAATATTTTTTAAACAACGGTATGACCGACGGTTGGTTTTTTAATACAGAAGCTAATATTCAAGAAGATACAACCTTAACTCCTTTTCAACAAAGAAAGTGTATTAAAAATCTTAAAAACAATAATATAATTGAAGTTAAAAGAAAAGGAATACCGGCGAAACAATATTTTAAAATTAACGAACAACAAGTTATTAAGTTTATAAACAACTTGTCATTAAAAAACTTAACTACTATTAATAATAATAAAGAAATAAAAATAAAAAATAAATATTTTAAAAAGCCAAAAATAGAAGAAGTTGTTAATTATTGTTTAGAAAGAAAAAATAATATTGACGCCGAAGCTTTTTATGATTTTTACGAAAGTAAAGATTGGATGGTTGGAAAATCTAAAATGAAAGATTGGAAAGCCGCAGTTAGAAATTGGGAAAGAAGAGAAAAAAACAATCCAAAAAAAATGAGCAAACTACATTCACAAATAAACGCCTGGCAAGAAGCAAAAAAATTATTATGAAAACTTTAGAACAAGAAAATTTAAAAGACTTGAGTAAAAAAGTTTTAGATCTTATAGCTAAAACAAGCGTTGAAATTGGTCATAAAACAGATCCTCAAACTTTAGCAAATTTAAGTAAAATATTTGCAAACGATTTAATGACCGAAAAAAGATTTAAAAGCTTGACTTTCAATCAGATAGAAGAAGCTTTTTATATTGGTGTTAGATTTGGTAAAGACGAACCTTTTTTAAATATTAGAACTTTTTATAAATGGACTTACGAGCATAAGAAAAAAGTTGATAACGCATATTATCAAGTCCATACATTAGGACAAGCAAAAGAAAAAACCTTATATTATCAAGAACCTTTAAAACAACTAAAATGAAAACAAAAGACAAAGTAAGATACTGGCTAGAAAAATATTCGCATTTAAGAGACAATGATTATAAATTATGCAGTAATATTTGGAACGAAGAGTTAAAAAAATACGTTAATATTGATAAAACAACGGCTAGAGATTTTTTAAGAATTTACTCTTTAGGAAAATTAACATCAGCTCCAAGTATTAAAAGAGCTAGAGCAAAGCTTCAAGAAGAGTTTCCGTCTTTACGAGGAGAAAAATATTATATAAGAAAAGGAGTTGCGCAAGAAGAATGGAGAAGAAAACTTGGATATGAAAACAATAAGTAAACTTAAAAAAGAACTTGACAAATGGTTTAGTTTGTTTATTCGATTAAGAGACGCGGATAATAACGGAAACGTTGTTTGTTTTACTTGCGGTGTAATTAAACATTATAAGTCAGGAATGCAATGCGGACACTTTCAAAGTAGGAGACACTTAGCCACAAGATTTGACGAATTAAACTGTCAACCTCAATGCGTTAAATGTAATATGTTTGAACAAGGAGAACAATTTAAATTTCATATTAAATTAAATGCAAAATACGGGGAGGGAACTTCTTTAGATCTACAAAAAAAAGCAATGAGAACCGTCAAGTTTACTAGAGAAGATTATAACGAAAAAATTAGTTATTACAAATCGAGTGTTAAAAACTTAAAAAAAGATAAGCAAATAGATTAAATTTCTTTTAATATAATTGTCTTATGACGAATCCAATATTTGCTAACGAAATACACAAAGCAACTATTGAGGTTTATATTGATATGTGCAAACAGTTTACTAAAGAAGTAAGCTCCGAAACGAAATACAAAAATTATCTTGATGTTGTTAAAACTGTTATTGATTATCATAATGGCTACGGCAACGGAATAAAACAAAACAATTTTAACGATTGGTTAATGATTATTCCTATTAATTTAACCGTTGCAACAAACGGTTTTTTTGCAGCTTTAGAAAG
>FUFK010070194.1_pt1 | contig 40381 bp, 34 predicted proteins | sample 1021851 | NCBI WGS metagenome assembly FUFK01 (sample SAMEA51879418, study PRJEB19060) | metagenome
AGGAATGAAGCAATACGCCGAGATCTGGAGATGATTGATTCATGGTCAACCTTTGACCCTAGAGAATTAGATGATGAATTCGATGCCGACTAAACATTGAAGGTCACTCATCTTCCCTGTCAGATTATGCATATAATGACCAAAGTGACACTAGGTCTTGGCGCCGTACTATTTGTGATTAGCGGCATAGCTTTTGCAATAGGAGGCGCAGAATTAGATTCTGCCATGGACCGAGATAGGGCGGGGGAGGTATATTGGACTGGAAATACTCCTGCAACATTTTCTGGAGAATTTAACTGGGATTCGAATTATTATGTGTTTATTGAAGAAGGTAGATCTGTTTCAGTGGAAGTATTAGACGGTGATGAATATAATCGGTTTATACCATGTGAGGAGGACAATTCATGTGACTATTTCTATGAGCCGGGATACACATATGTTGGCGATATTTATGTGGAACAAGGCGGCACTTGGGAAGTGAAATTCTCTGGAGATGTCGTAGGGGATAGCGACATCATGATTCTTGAAGATAAAATTCCAGTCGGCGGATTTCTGGGGGCATTCGGAGGCTGTTGTGGCATTTGCGGTGCGCTATTACTCCTAATTATCGGCGGTGTTCTGGCCCTCACCCTCAAGGATCAACCGAAGGTCCAGACTAGTATTCAGTTTGATAATGACTTGGTGGTTGTTAATGAAAATCCTGAAGATTCAAAATACGACCAAGACGATTCTGCTTGAGAATTTACTCAGGTCCCCATGGAGTGACTTGACGAGTTAATCCAAGTCTGTGGGTGAAAAGGAATCTGAGATTTAGCAATCCATCTCCCCAGGTGTTGATTTCAGCCTCTCCAACTCTAGGCCGGTAAGGAACACTGACTTCCGCGGTCTTCTTCTTGCCAAGGTAACGGCGAGCACGAATCTTGAATTCTTGAGAAAGAGGCATTCCATCGTGGCGAGGCCGGACTCTCTCGTCCTCGAAAATTGACTTGCGGAATACCCACATTCCACTTTGGGAATCATGGACTCCATACCAATACAAGACCTTTGCAGTAGTAGATAATACCCAATTTCCAAATCCGTGTAATCCGGGCATAGCACCTTCTTCGGCTCTTCGAAGTCTATCACAGGTAATCCATTGCAAATCCTCTTGCATTAGTTTACGAACCAAATCAGGAACTTCTTCTCCGGGGTAGGTACAATCTGCATCCATAGTCACAATCACATCACCTGGTGCCATTGCAAATCCGGTCTTGTATGCGCGACCGTATCCCTTGCGGGGTTCGAGATAGACACTAGCACCTTCCTCTTCAGCCAACTCTCTGGTTCTGTCGGTGGAGTTTCCATCGATAATCAGGAAGTCCAACTTCTCACACCAACCATCGTTAGGAATCGAGCGAATCGTATCGACGATGGCCGCTTCTTCGTTACGAGTTGGGATTACCACAGTAACGTGTACAGGGAGTGGTTCAGCCATCTAAATCAAGCACGGGGACCGAACCGACCGCTATGAATCATACTGGCGTTAGGGCTACTGAAAATCAACTAAAAAAGGCGTAATTATAGGAAATCTCTGGCGACGGGAAGGCCATTCGTTTGAAATGAGCAGCCCTTGAGCGATAGATGGTTGAGATGGGTCTGCACATCGCTATGCTGTCGGCAGAATACCCACCTAGATGGGGTGGTATGGGTTCAACAGTCTACCATCTATCAGCTGCTTTGGTTGAGCTTGGACATCGGATAACGGTGATTACACGAGACGGTGGTGGAAAAGCCCTTGAACAGCAAGGAGTGAATATTCGGGAAGTCAAATGGCTATATGCTCCAATGGCATTTACTAAATCGTACGGCAAGTATGCACTTTCAGATCTAAAGAAATTGCATTCACAAGATCCAGTTGATGTAGTTCATTTACACTGCCCAATGATTTCGTGGACAGAATCACAATTCAAAGAATGCAAAAAAAATGTTGCTCCTATCGTGTCGTCACTTCATGGTTCATGGCTGGGCGAAAGAGATGGTTTGCGTACCGCAGCCCAGCAGAAAGAAGCCGCTGTATGGGCAAATCCAAATGACCTAGCAATTTTGCTAACTGCTGGCCATTATGCTAAATTTGAGCGAGCTGCAGTTAACGGTTCAGATATCTGTGTGGCAAATTCTCATGCTACAAAAGAGGACTTCCTTGAGAGGTATTCTCCTCCCGCTGACTGGAACTGTCAGGTGATTCATTGGGGAGTAGATACAGAGATGTTTCATCCAAGTGAGGAACCGAAGGACACAGAAAACAAGCAAATCCTTGCAGTAGGTCGATTAGCGGCTCGCAAGGGATACGGTTCACTACTGCGAACCTTTGCCGAAGTAAAGCAGAGAAGTCCGAATACAGAATTGCTAATCGTGGGTCGAGGTAACCTGAAAAAGAGGCTAATTAAACAAGCAAAACATCTCGGAATTTCTTCTTCAGTACGAATTGACTCAGGGATGCCTTTTGACAAATTAGCCGAAGAATTTCGTAATGCAGATCTCGTCGTATACCCTTCTTATTACGAAGGCCAGGGTTTGATTCCTCTAGAGGCAATGGCCTCTGGAACACCTGTTGCAACAGTAGACCATGGGCCATTACCTGAAATGGTCGATGAGTCAGTTGGGGCATTATTCACCATGGCGGATATCGACTCGATGTCGAGTGCTATTCTCAGTCTTTTATCTGATCGAGATGGCCTTGAAAAACGTAGTAAAGCAGGACGTGAAAGAGTTCTCGAAAATTTTACTTTTGGACAGAACGCCAAAGGTTTTTCTCAAATTTATTCACAATTAACGGTCTGATTCTGGGGTGAGGTTGATGGGGGGTTAACCTCACGCCCCCCAATATGAGTGCACCAAACATCAGGTCATTCCGAAGCGTGGAAGTCAGTACTTTGAGTCATATCGCGATACTCTTGTTAATCTCAATTCTTGCGATTATTCATCTAAAACCTATCATTCAGCCATTGGTAGTAGCGGTCCTATTGTTTTTCCTAATTCGCCCTCCTGCCCAATGGTTAGAGGACAGATACGGTCACCCATTGGCTGCATATGGGATACTTACTACTGGAGTAGTTTTGTTGTTCTTTTTCGTAGGAAATATTCTCTATCAAAGTCTTCAAGATTTTAGCACCGAAGCCGAGGTCTTACAGGATGAATTTACGGCAAAAATCTCATGGTTTTCAGATCTTTCAGTTTATGGATATTCAATCGATACAAGCGCGCTTACAGGTTTGATTACGGTAGAGAGGATCAATACAATCACCACCGATTTCGTCGGAACGCTAGCAGGCTTTACTGGAAGCGCAATTACAGTATTCATATTCTTGATTTTCATCATCGTTGAGGCAGAAACACTTCCTCGAAGATTAGAGGCCGCATATCCAGATGAGATGGATAGATTTTCTTCGATTGTGGAAAACGCTGGAGCGGGGATAAATACCTATGTGATAACCAAAGCATCTGTGGCCTTTGGTCAAGCGATAATTGTGGCAATTATCCTCAGTTATATGGGAATTCCAGGTTGGTTTATGTGGGCTTCAATTACCTTCCTTCTAGACTTCGTGCCATACGTAGGTGCGCCACTTTCTTTCATTCCTCCAACAATAATTTCGTTTATTCTCTTTGAGCCTATGACTGCGTTGCTGATCCTTGGAGCACTATTCGGTAACCAAGTTGCATGGGGTCAATTTGTCGAGCCTCAACTTGCGGGACAGCGCCTCGACATGTCGCCGATAGTTCTGCTGATTCTAGTAGCATTCTGGGGCTGGGCTTGGGGCATAATGGGATTGATTCTCGGGATTCCTCTCGCTGTGATTATGAAGCTAGCACTAGAGAGCGACCCAAGAACTCGCCCAATTGCAATGTTACTCTCCTTGAACCCTAACTCAAATGATGAGTCTTGATTTGATTCAGGACTGGAAAATTATTGCTAGAATACCATCGGTACTGATGCTGATTTCCTCTCCTAAAGATTGGTTATGCAGACCCTTGGTTGAGAAATTCATTGGTTCTGAATCGAGATTCCAGCGGGCGCCAGAGATGCTTACTTGTTGACAGTCTTCTAAGGCGAATACTGAGAATTCGTCACCCTTTGGTATAACAAAATCAAGAGGACCATCATCCGGATGAAGTCGTTTGGTAATTCCACTAGAATGGTGTAATTTAATCGAGATTCCAGGAGGTGCCTCTGTTAGAGCCGCCCAAGTTCCAAGGACATGCTCGGAACTACCTCCATCAATTCCGACAACGTCTACTTCGGTGAAGCCCCTCTCTGACATTAGGACAAACGATTTTGCCAAGTCGCTCGATGAATCATCTGAGAGTAGAGTCGAATGACCTTTCCAATCTGCAATATTGACCGAATCTAAGTCTCCTAGAACCTCAGATACCTCAAACCCTGCGGCAATCGCCTTGTCAGTACCGCCATCAACCCCAAACAAAGTCGCATCATCGAGTAAATTGCTGACCACCTCTGGGTTTGGCGAGTCTCCATTACACCAGAGAACCGCCCGCATCATCTCACCTTCGCGGTCACTTTACCTTCGACTAGAATATCTACATCTTCCAACGTTACATTGGATTTTCGACAAACTCCTCTGATGTGAAGCGGAACATTGACAGTTCCACCAAGAGCCATATTATTTCCGAAACCGAAGTATATCGCCCCTCTTGAAACCAAATCTTCCAGAGGATTGCCGATGATTTTAGCCCTAGGATTCATTCCAAAACCAAATTCTGCAAAGTTACCTACCATCGCTGCTTTGGACGGTCTGAGGCCTGTGCGAATATCCTCCATTTGTTTCCAAATCGCTTCGGCTTTTTCATCACCGCTAACGTCGGTGATGATTCCTTCTTCAACCAAAATCGAAATTGGTTTTTCCAATTTTTCTCCTTCCCAAGAACCATCGATTACGATTCTACCATTTGCACTACCTTTCTTTGGTAGAACAAACACCTTTCCAGCAGGCAGATTTGTAATTGCCCCAGGTCGGTTACAAATTCCATTGTCTTCCAAAATCCATCGGCCTCCGGTAGTGAATTTTAGATCGGTACCGGCCTCACTGCTAACATGGACTTCTCGTCTTCTTCGAAGAATCGAGTTGAGACCAGATATTTCTTTTTGTAAAGCATTGTAATCAGCAGTCATACCACCATTTGCAAAAGTCTCTGCATCTATACCCGGGAGTGAAGCAATTCTGACATTCTCTCGAGATGCATTTGCCCTTGCTCTTGTGTGGGTAAGTGAGTGTTTAGTCGCCATCAGGACAACATCTTGACGCCGCATTAAGTCAGCAACTGGATTTGGAGGTTCGTTTCCCTCCCGATGACTAGGTGGCATCATCATCATCAGAACTCTATCAGTTACTCTAGCGGTTGCCTCGTAGAGTGCTCTTCCAATTTCAGATGACTCAGGGTCTGTGAGGATTAACACAGATTCCACTGGCCTTACTTGCATGCAAGTTCGAACAACCGAACGCGCGGCTGTGAGCATTGCTTCCTCGCGCTGCTCATCAGCGTCAGGTGGAGTCTCATCTGCTTCGCTCATCTCGACAACCTCCTGAGAGCGGTCCCCCTTATTGAAAGCCGCTCCGGAATGTCAAATCATCTAACCAAGCGCCTCTTATTCTCCCTAGCATACGAAACGGTATGGACGGGGTATCCGCAGTTAGGGCTTACACACTGATTGCGGTACTCGCAATCGTAGCCGGCGGATGGATGCTAAATGAGGCGCCGGAAGCCGATTTGATTGAGGCTGAAATGGATACTTTTGCAGAATTAGAGGCTGCTCCAGCCGCTGCAGATGATGATTCTGGTGCCGATCAGCCAATGGAAACTAGGGAGGGTGGTGAAGAGAAGGAAAAATCGGATTCTTCCGATAACCTTCCAACGGGTCTAGTTGCAGGAGGGGGGGCAGCTCTTGGGTCTCTTGTAGTCGGCTCGATTCTCTTCGAAGCGATGCGAGTTACAGTTCTAATTGCTCTTGCAACCCCTTTGCTTGCGAGGATGAAAGCAAATCGCGATGATATGCTGACACGCGGTAGAATCTTGGGTTATTTGGAAGCGAATGCGGGCATTCATTTCTCCGCTCTTCGAGATGCATTAGGTCTAGCAAATGGTGTCACAGCGTATCATCTTCACACTCTAGAAGGACAGGGTGAAGTCATTTCTTGGAGAGATGGAAAACTCCGACGCTACGCAATCTCTAGTCTCAGTAAAGAAGAGTTGAGCCGAATTCGCAACCCAATTGGGGGGACACGACTAGCGATTCTTGAGGTCTTGGCAGACTCTGGCCAAATTGGCTTGAAGGGAAGTGATATTCAGACTAAGTTGCAGATTTCTCGTCAACTTCTCAGTCACCACCTTAGTGAGTTGAAGACTGCAGAGTTAGTCGAGCCAGCGAGCGAATCACGAAGGCCAAATTGGCGCCTATCTTCAGTNGGATTAGATACAATATCCANCAGNCGAGAANTTGCTAGNTCCGAGGCCGCCGGTTAGCNNNATTTCGGCGTACTACTCCGCATTCCGGAAACNAATTTCCCACNGNGNNGCAGTCCTACGAATAGGGGTGAATTGTCATTGATGCAGGAATGGAAGTTGCTTAAGTCTTAGACCACATTGTGACCGGTTTGATGACCTATAACGCGGACATGCATTTTGCTGCGCTGATTTTCATGGTCGGCGCAGGAGGCCTAGCCTCTGTATTGGAGGTNGGCGTAGCTGAAGAGACGAAAGCCCAGGAAATTGATGAGGATGATACAGATGATCCAGCCCCATCAAATGAGATGAATCTCGGTGCNCCGAATAAGTTAGGTCCCTTTTGATTATTGATTTGTCAAATCATTGAACCAACCGCTTGATATCTAAAACTCAATTCGGATTTTACATGATGCAACGAAATGCTGCCATACTCGTGCTCGCAATGATGCTGACATCTGGATGCCTCGGTGCAGTTGAAGACATTGAAGATGAACTAGATAGAACGATCGAAATTATCGTAGAAGATTATCCACAATTAGATCTTCCAGAGAGAACTCGAACCCAACCAACTTTGCAGACATATGACGAATGTGATGCCTTATTGCTGGACCTCAAGAATTCTCTTTTCGATGAAATGTTAGTTCGATTAGATCAGGAATCCTACTACCACTGGATAGGTGGGCCTTGGATGAGGGGAGGTGGAGTAGGGTTTGCTGACGACGTTGCAGTAGCAGAGTCAGCGGCAGACGATGGTGGATCAAATTCCGCCCCCGAATCCCGAGAAGGAGAATTCTCAGGGACAAATAATCAGGAAGCTGGTGTTGATGAGGCGGACTTCCTCAAGACAGATGGATACCACATATACATGCTGAACGGGCAAAGTCTAGTCATTATGGACGTACCAGAATTTGGTCAAATAGGCCTTTCCTCAGAGATGGAAATTGAGGGCAGCCCTCTGCAAATGATGATTGATGGCGACAAACTCGTCATCGCTTCGATGATTTATGCCTGGAATCTTCCAGAAGACCATCCTCTTCGCGACCTTCTGATAGAGGAGGTACAATGGGGTGAAGGAAAGGAGACATACACATACTACCGCACTCAGAACCTAGTGAAGTACACAATTGTCGATATTTCCGACAGAACTGCTCCTGAAGTAGACCGTGAGTTGTACATTGAGGGTTACTACCACACCGCACGAATGGTCGATGGTACAGTCCGCTCGGTCACTCACAACTATGCTAACTTCGATGGACTACGATACTGGGTAGACCTACCTAGCGAATATTGGGAAATTGAAAATGAAGAAGATAGAATCGCTGCATGGCAATTCCACCTGCAAGAGACAATCCAGCATAATCAAGATGTTATCAACGGACTAACGCTAGCAGACTTCGCTCCTCAGATGTATGAAATGACAGACTCTGGCATTTCTTCCCTTACAATAACATCCGAGGATTGCTCAGAATTCGCAGCAAGTACCGATAGTGTCTCCAAGGGATTCACTTCAATCATCACTTTCCAATTATTGGACTCGGATGTTGAGATGGAAGTAGACCACATAGCTTCGTCTTGGGTACACGTGTATGCCTCGCAAGACATGCTAATCCTCGCAGAACCAGCTAACGATTGGTGGTGGTTCTGGCAAAACACTGATTTTGATGATGCAACAAATATCCACGCCTTCGATATCTCAGATTCGACAACAACCAGCTACCTAGGCTCAGGCCGTGTAGATGGAACCGTGCAAGATCAATTCTCTATGTCAGAATATGACGGTTCAATCAGAATTGCAACTACATCGGACATTTGGGGTCGATGGTGGCTCACNGAAGAGGTAGATCCTGAAACCGGAGAACCAGTCTTCAATGGTCCAACCAACGGAGTGACCGTTCTTCAGCACGATGGCCAGGTCGGACTCGATGAGGTAGGTAAGGTCGATGGCATCGCTCCAGGCGAGACAATTTGGAGTGCCCGCTTCATCGGTGATAGAGGATACCTCGTAACCTTCGAGACCATCGACCCACTATGGGTAATCGATCTTTCAGACCCAACCAATCCGACCATTCTTGGAGAATTGGAAGTTCCTGGGGTCTCAACTTACATTCATCCTGTGGATGAAAACACTCTGCTTACAATTGGTATTGGACCAGGTGAAGATGGACTAGGATTGGACTGGTCTATGACTCAGATATCACTATTCGATGTTAGTGACCCAACTAACCCAACTCTAGCAGATTCGCTACCTCTTTCTCCTGCTTACACAGACGAGAACTGCGATGATGTTCGAACATGTGGATGGTCATGGTCATGGTCAGAGGCTACATATGAGCACAAGGCATTCACCTACTGGGCTCCAGAGAACTTACTGGCAGTTCCTCTTTCCACTTACCGATATACCTACGATGTAGATGGAGGATATGGCTACGAGTATGTCTCTATGCTGAAGTTGGTCAACGTAGATGCAGAGAACTTGAGCCTCTCAGAACATGGAGAAGTAGATCACTCTCCATTCTACAACAACGATGATTCTGATGTACATTGGTGGTTTTCTTACTCTACCAACATCCGCAGGTCGATTTTCATGGGCGATTATGTCTACGCGTTCTCAGCTCTTGGAGTAACTATTCACAGCACTTCTGACCTAAGCCCAATCCAGGAATTGGACATTCCAGGTCATGTATTGCCTGATTGGTATTACTATGAAGAAGATGATGTTGAGGAATCGGAATCAGAAGGCTCTGATGATGGAGCGGTAGAGCCTGAATCCAATTAGTTGAATTTCAGAACTCTACCAGTACTTCCAGGCTTGGCAATAGGTGTGCCCCTAAGGGGGCCACCAGCCTCGCGCTTGTGGACAATATTTCCATCAACGATGGTGTACATTGGCCAACCTGTCAATTCCATTCCATCGTATGGTGTCCAACCGACTTTGGTCCATGTATCGGCATCGGTAATTGTTCGGCGATTTTCTAAGTCCACCAAAGTCAAATCGCCGTCATAGCCTTCGATAAGAGAGCCTTTGTTTTTCATACCGTAAACTCTAGCGGGGCCGGCACACATCCATTTTGCTACATCATTGATGCTACACTTTCCATTCATCGCATGAGTAAGCATCAATGGCAGAGACGTCTCAACACCCGGCATACCAGCTGGAGCGTTTGGATATCCCACAGATTTTGATTCGAGAGTATGAGGAGCATGATCTGTGACGACACAATCAATCGTACCATCTTTGAGTCGCTTCCATAGTGTATCTCGGTCTTCTGTATAGCGAATTGGCGGATTCATAAGGGCTCTAACCCCTAGAGATTCTACATCATATTGGTCAAAAGTCAGGTGTTGAGCGCAAACCTCAGTGGTGATGAGGTCTCCTTTGTTTTTGTTTAACCAGTCGGCTTCAGTTGCGCTGGTTAGGTGAACTATGTGCAGTCGATGGTCGTGGTCTTTAGCAAGAGCTGCAGCCCTCTTTGTAGCGATGAAAGCACATTCTACATCTCGGCATTCCGCGTGTAATCTGATGTCTGTCTGATTGCCATATTCTGCGATACGTTGCTGAAGTCTTTCCTCATCTTCTGCGTGGGTTGCGATTATACCACCAGTATTTGCAAAAATATTTTCCAAGTCTTTTTGTTCATGAACAAGTAAATCCCCTGTGCTACTTCCCATGAATATCTTGATTCCACAAACTCCATCCATGCCTTCGATATCTTGTAAATCACTTACATTATTTCTTGTTGCACCAGCAAAGAAACCGAAGTGATTTACCGTTTTTGATTCAGCAAGGGCAATTTTAGCCTCTAAAGTTGCGCGATTTGTTGCATTGGGTACATTGTTTGGCATATCCAAAAAAGCAGTCACACCACCTGCGACTGCTGCTCTACTGCCACTTTGCAAATCTTCTTTGTCGGTATTCCCCGGTTCTCTGAAGTGGACGTGTGGGTCAATTGCACCTGGTAGCAAATGTAGTCCAGTGCCATCGATTACCAATTCTCCATTTGAGGCTTCCAAGCCGCCTCCGGTCGCTATTGTTTGGATAGAACCATTGGATACTCGAAGGTCTCCGTCTACAATACGATCTGACAAAACTAAGGAGGCATTCTGAATCAGGACATTGCCTTCCATGGTTGGTTCAGATGTTGCCGGAATGCTGGCATCTCAATACTGTTCCCATCTCAGAATCGGAATTATGCCTCCCCGCTCGCTTCAAATAACTGAGGCATCAGCGATGGGGTAGCGAGTTGGAGTAGCCAGGTTATCTCGTCGGGCTCATAACCCGGAGACCGGTGGTTCAAATCCACCACTCGCTACCAAAATTGAATTGAAATTAATGCTTGTAATTGTTACAACTAAATGAAAACTGAAAGTGAAAAATAAGGGCACTGCGGCTTCATCGTGTTAACATTACACTTTCAATTCTGCAAAAGGGGTCTTTCTGTTATTCATATACTGTCTAGCATTGAGGGATAGTGAAGGAAAGGTGAGAAAGATGGCCAAGAAGACCGCAAGTGAAAAGTTAGACGAAGAAGATGGCTCTGTAGTAATAGATGCAGATGAAGAACAGGCAACCATAGATGATTTGCCTGGTGTGGGACCAGCTACCGCAGAAAAATTGCGAGAGGCAGGTTTTGAAGAATTACTCGCTATTGCAGTAATGAGTCCAAATGAATTAGCCGAACAAGCCGAATTAGGTGAAGCGGTATCTTCCAAGATTATTCAAGGTGCCAAGAAAATGGCAAATATTGGCGGATTCGTATCAGGTAATAAATTACTAGAACGCCGTAAAGAAGTACAGAAATTAACATCTGGATCTGCAGCCTTAGATGAGTTGCTAGGAGGCGGTTTTGAAACTCAAGCAATTGTGGAGGTGTATGGTGAATTTGGAAGTGGAAAAACACAGATAGGCCACCAATTAGCCGTTAACACAATACTACCAGGTGAGCAAGGTGGTTTTGATGGAGAGATTTTCTACATAGATACAGAAGACACTTTCAGGCCTGAAAGAATAGCTCAGATGGCAGAAGCTGTAGGTTTAGATCCAAGCGTGGTTCTTGATAGAATACACGTCGCTCGTGCCTATAATTCGGCACATCAAATGTTGTTAGTAGATGAGATCAAAAAGCTCTCGAAGAATATTGATGTCAAATTAATCATTGTTGACTCATTAACCAGTCACTTCCGCGCAGAATATGTAGGACGTGGAATGCTCGCTACAAGACAGCAGAAACTAAACAGGCATCTGAAAGAACTCAAGCAGCTGTCAGATGTTCACAATGCTTTGGTTTTGGTAACTAACCAAGTTATGTCCAAACCTGATGCAATGTGGGGTGATCCAACAAAGGCCATAGGAGGTCACATTGTTGGACACGCCAGTACTTTCCGTCTCTACCTCAGGAAGTCGAAGGGTGGTCGAAGAATCGCCCGCCTAGTAGACAGTCCCAACCTACCTGAGGGAGAGGCTGTGTTCACCGTGACTGCCGAGGGTCTCAGGGATTGATTCTTGAGAGGCCCTCGGGGTCCGAGTGTGAAGTCATGCAGGTAATTCTGCCAATGCTTCATCGATTTCTCCAATGAGATCTCTGACGTAGGATTCTGAAAAGGATAATTCTAATCCGCTGGCTTGAAACAATTCTGTCAGGCCTCGAGTGTAACCCAATGAAAGACCGGCTTTGTATCTGGCAAGAGCGTCTTCAGTGTTTCTTCGGTGGTATTTCCACATTTGTAGAGCTCCAAGTTGTGCAATTCCGTATTCGACGTAATAGAATGGAACTCCGAATAAATGCCCCTGGCGTTGCCAAGATACTTTGTGAATATCCTCAAATCCAGCCATGTCTACTTTTGGCCCGAAACGTTCTCCGAGTTCCAACCACTTCTCAGCACGCTCTTCTCTAGAATGATCTGGATTAGCGTAAACCCAATGTTGGAATGCGTCTATTGTTGCCATCCATGGCATAAATGAAATAATATCTTCTAGGTGCTTTCTCCTTGCTCGATCCGCATCTTTACTATCATAGAATTCTTCCCATTGAGGATGGGTTAGAAGTTCCATCGCCATGCTAGCCACTTCAGCGAATTCGATTGGAGAATCTCTTTCATGGATTAGATCTAAGTGACCCGAATAGAAAGAATGGAAAGCATGGCCGGCTTCATGAATCATCGTCTCAATATTCCTCTGTGTTCCAGCTGCATTCATGAAGATAAATGGCAATCTGCTCTTTTGCAAATAATACTGGTATCCGCCGGGGGCTTTTCCCTTTCGACTATCTAAATCGAGGCAGTCATTAGCATCTAATTGATCGAAATAATTGCCTAATTCTGCGGACATATTGTGAAAGATACGTGAACATCCATCCACCATATCTTGGACATCATTGAATGGTTGAAGTGGAGGGCGACCTTTCACATCGACACCCATATCCCATGGCCTTAACGATCCAAGGCCTAAATCTCGCATACGTTCCCTATCTGCTCGGTGGCGTAATGGCTGGCATACAGATTCGATAGATTCGTGGAATTCTAAACAATCTTCGATTGTGTAATCGAATCGATGCATAGAGGCAAACATATACTCTTGAAATCCTTCAAAACCTGCATTTGTTGCTATTTTATGGCGAATTTGGATTAATTCATCGTAGATTTCTGAGATTCTTTCATTATCCTCAAATCGTCTCTCAGAAACAGCTTTCCAAGCAGCCTCTCGAACTGACCTATCTGTATTCTCAAAGTAAATCGCCATCTGAGCAAACGTCTTCTGCTCTCCATCAAATTCTACCATTTGGGCTCCACATATCTCATTGTATTCGGTTACGAGTTTTGTAGACTGTGTGCTAAGTGGTATGTTCTCCTCTCGAAATATTTCGATATCAGTCTTTAGACCCTTGACCAAAATGTCGAACCTCTCTGGTAATTCATCTACTGATTCGTGTTCAACAAGTCGTCGATTGAGAATATCACTGTATTCAGATAATTTTGGTTGAACATTTTCTACGAATTGCATCCAAGCCTTTTGTATCTCCTCATTATCTGTATGACAAGTCATATCGATGTAAAGCCTCGCTCTAGCTTCCGAAATGACTTCCGATAGACTAGACCTATCGGTGATGAAAGTCTCTAGACAATTTGAGCAACTAAGTTTGCGATCTCTTAGATCATTCATGTAGGGTTCTATGGATTCCCATGATGAACCGTCCAGATCATCAGGAACAAAGCTCATGTTTCTCCCTCAATCTTTCCTAGCTGACATTGGTCCTGTAGGTAAAGGACCGTCTCCTCTACTGTATTTCTGTCTCTTCCACTTTGCCGCAGCCTCTCGGTTTGCGGCTCTAATTTCTTCGATACCTTCGTGCTTTGGATTTTCCTTTTCAATCCAACATGCTGTGCAAAATCTCTTTCCTTCGTGGTCAACAAAATTACCTGGTGTGCAACCTTCATTGCAGATATTACAGGTCCGGAATCCATGGAATCTCGACATAATCTCGGTTAAACCCTAGAGGCTTCCGTCTATCAGTTTGACCCCAAAGGGGTCAAGTGCTCATATCTGCCATTGCCGCGTGTAACAAAAACGCAGATTCAAGTTCCAATAAATTAGAATCAGCAAAATTGGAATCATTTCCTAATCTTTGTAGTCCCTCGATGGTTGGAATTGGTCTTTCAGTTACCAAACTTGATTTTAGGTGAAGCATCAAACGATTTGCATCGGCGGTAGCATCATTGAATGTATTTCTGGGAATTTCTAAGGTTTCTCCGTCTATCTTAAACGGGTATTCAGTACCAAATTCAGGGAGGTAGACAATCCAAGCATTTTCGTCGCCTTGCTTTAGACCAGCACGCTCGAAGGCGATTCGTATTTGGTGAGTACCGGATATCAATCGAAGAAATTCAGTGTCAACATTATTGCCAACCATTGAATTTCGTAATTCCCTTCTTCTTAGAGCGTGCCATACAGTCCATAGATGAATCTCGCTAGCAGCAGCGGAATATGAAAGTAATAGCCAACGTTCATTCGGCCGCCATTCGTTAAAGATAGAAATTACATTTTGAGGGTCATCCAATGGCTCAGGAAAGTGTATTCCCCAAGCGGGGAACCAAGGCACTCTATGGTCCTGAGCCATGCTTTCCGATGAGGTCTGATTGATGAATTGTTCAGTTCATCTTTGTCGTCTAGTTGATCTAGACGCAGCCTCAACCAAATTATCTACCAAGCGAATACTCCAACCCCTTAGGCTTGCCAGTTTGTCTCGGTCTTTTTCCGTTAAAGCAGCCACATCTGAGGCATTCTCAATTCCGAGTAAATCAACCATCTCTCTGGCCCTGATTCGCCCAATTCCCCTAATAGAAACTAAGCCGAGTAGATCTGATTTACATCCATGACTAATCCTTCTGTGTAATTCACTTACCAAATCGACTAGCACCTTATGTTGTGAGGGGTCCAATTGCCTTAACTCATCATCATCGTTGAGAATTTCCCTCATGGCGTATAGTAGCCATTCTGCCAAATCAACTCGGCTCCGTACATCGCCTGGTTGAACGTTCCAATTATTTTCTAGGTCCTCCATTTTCGATTCATTAATCCAATCTTCAAGCACTAAAACCCCCTTCATTCTACGTTCAATGTCTGCATCAACAGCTTCTGTAAGGAACTCACGTTGGTGAGAATGTATAGCATTCTGAATTCTCTCGGCTTCTTCCTTTCTCGGCCAAAGTGCGAGGAAATCTGGAGTGCAGGCAACTAAGTGAAGCAAACTCATCGGAGATAATTGATGCACATCATCGGTTCCAATCATAATTCTCATAGCCCTTTGCATTCCATCGTGTATCATTCTGCCAGAAATCGGATTGAGATACAGTCTAGCCACACGATTACCAAGAGGGGTGGAAGAATAAGTCATTGAAGCAGGGTCAGGAAGACTTGGCTCACTAGTAATTCTTTGACTTGCCCTTGAGAAACCAAAGATTGCTGGCCCCTTCCTCGGAGAAAGTGTGGTTGTTGATTCAAATTCTGATTTTGAGATCTCTAATCCTGGTACACTTTCCCCCGTCTTTGCCCATTCAGGCATCTCATCCTGCCAATCTTCTGTTTCAGATATTGAATTCTCTCTTTCCTTTATTCTCGATAGAACCTCTTCAGATTCACCGTCCCTAGTAATCATTCCATTTTCAGCCAACCAGCCTATGACATCATCTAGACGTGCTTCCAAACTTTGTTCATTCATGTGGGTAGCAAGGAAGGTTTTCTTGAAAAATCGTGAGATTGAATCTCTATCTCGTAACCCCCCCGTAGCCATTACAGAGAGAAGATGAGTCAATAGTGAGGGATCCTCTTCAGCACGAACCGCAGACGGATTGGCCAATTTTGAAGTGACTTCTTCCGGTTCACTCAACATATACAATTCTACGATATTCAATTCATCATCTTCGTCTTTTGCAAGTATCCATGCATCACCTGAGTCGTCAAATTTAGGCCTTCCAGCTCTGCCTAACATCTGCCGTATTTCCATGACAGGAAGAGGCATTGAACCTCCACCAATGGAACTCCACCTTCGATGATCTCGAATGATTACTCTTCTCGCTGGTAGGTTTACTCCCTGTGCGAGGGTTGGGGTCGCCACAATTGCTAGCAAAGTACCCTGTCTAAATGCCTCTTCTACCGTTTTCCTCTGGTTATGAGTTAATCCAGCGTGATGGAATGCCACCCCTCCCCTAATGGCTTGTGCAAGAGCCCTAACCATAACCGAAGTATCCTCTCGACGAGTTAATCGATCAGCGATTTTATCCCATCCTTCAATTAGTTCAGTGTCATAATTACCCGACCCATCAGAAATCTGTTTTCTAATGTGTTTTGATAACTCTCTAGCTTCTTTTTGGGCTGATGCTCTAGAGTTTACGAAAACTAGCATCTGTCCTCCAGTTGAATATGAATCATCTAGGACTGCTTGCAGCCTTTTTGTATTCCTTCCTTCAATCATTCTAGGTTCTGGCCATTCTACATTATCGGGTCCATCTATTCGGTGGATCTTGACATTAAGCCCAGTTAATGTTCCAGAATGAAGTTGTATAGGCCTCCAATTCGATTGGATTAGTTTTGCATCTAACCAATCCGCCATATCTTGTGAATTTCCAACCGTCGCTGAGAGAGCAATGAGTTGGGCTTCGGGTTGGGAGTGGCGGATTCTGGAAAGAAGAACCTCTAATGTGGGCCCTCTCGATATATCATGTAAGAGATGAAACTCATCAGCTACAACTACACCGATTTTTTCCATTACACCTTCACGAGTTCGTAAAATCGAATCGAGTTTTTCACTCGTGCAAACTAGAATATCCGAATCTTCAATTCCGCTGTTTTCTCCACTCCTATCTCCGATTGCTATACCGACTCGAAGTCCAACTAAACTCGCCAATTCTTGTAACTCTTCGACTTTCTCTGAGGCCAATGCTTTCAGTGGTACGATATAGAGACCTCTACTTCCTCTTAGGTCCGATATTAGTCGTTGAATCATAGTCAGGTGAGCAACTAATGATTTTCCACTTGCAGTGGGTATAGTCAGCATCAAATTGTGTCCAGCAAGTGCATATGGCAGTGCTTCACGTTGAGGGGGAAAAAGCTCCTCAATACCCCATTCTGACCTAAGGTGTTGGATGATTCTCTCATCCACATCCAGGTCTGCGAGACTTACCTCTGGGAGGTCTTCGTCCACCGGCACATAACGACTTAGAATCCGCCGTTCTAAAGGATACCGAATCTAACCGCTTAACCTAGGTAAAATACAACAATACACATGACTAACATAAGAGTTGCAGGAGTAGCACGGCTTAGTGGATCGCCTTTTGTCTTCAAGTGACAAGTAACGGCTCCCGCCATTAACAAACCCATTCCTAGTGCGGCAAATTGTACTAATGAAGAATACCAAATTCCTACAATCAGCAGAATGGCAAGAGTCAGCTTGGTTAATCCGATAGCGTATACCGACCACTTTGGTAATCCATAGACTGCAAATTCTTCGAAAATATTTTTTGCATTCCCTGCACGGAAGCTGGTTTCTAATCTTGGTCTGAATATCCAAACTGCAATTATTACAACTGCAATGGCAATTTGTAGAACCGTCACAAGCTCATCAATCATACAATGTGATTAGTAACTTGATGTATATAGTCTTGTTCTGAGAATACATGTAACTAATTCCATCGATGGTATGCTGGATGTCCTTCTTTAACTGCAACGAAAAGACCTTCTCCAACAGCACATATTTTACCATCAGAAATTAACTCCATCCTGACTTTAGCTCTATCTTCGTCCAATTCGATTACCTCACCGGTTACTTTTATTTCATGTCCGAAAGGAGTGGGTCTTCGGAGTTTGATACTATAATTCGCGGTAACTGTACAGGGTGGTTGGGAATCTCCAGATTGATCCATTAGAGCGATTGCAGCGGTCCAATTACCATGACAATCCATCAAAGTTCCAATTATACCTCCGTTTATCATTCCTGGAAATGCTTGGTGCTCAGGCGAGGGGTCAAACCTCATTGCTAGTCCATTTTCGGTCCTGAATGAGCGTATACGTAGACCTTCATGGTTAGCCGGACCGCATCCAAAGCAGATACTATTTGGAGCATGTAACTCTTGCACTGACTCTTCATTTGAGGCACTCATTGTGCATTCGGGGGAATAAGCGGAATACAACAATTGCCCAAGAATAAGGAAATTATTCACTCAATCCCTCTATGCTAATCCTCTTATTTGGTTGACTCCACAGAGTGGTATTGGTGGATTCCGAAGAGGCTCCTAAGTCGTCCAAAAAGGATGACGGAAACGTAAGAGTTCCTAGGGCGAAGAGGCGGCGCCATGAGCCAATAAAAGTATCAAATCAAATCCCAACAAGGCGAAGAAAAGAGATTGAGAGAGCCTTGGAAGAGCCTAGCAGCACGCCGAAATCTTGGTCTCGAGCTAATGGTTGGAAATCACATCGAATTGGCCGCAAGCTTGTGAAACCCGGAACAATTCGACAAATTGAATATGACTTGATGGATGTAGAAATTGGTGAATCCTGGCCAATTCCAATTACTGTAATCCATGGTTCTAGGCCGGGGCCAGTNGTTACCTTGATTGGAGCACTCCACGGCAATGAATTAGTTGGCCCCTTAGCATTAACTTACNTACAATCGCATGCAATCTTAGGAGAGGATAAGCCCATTGACCCCTCCACGGTTGCAGGTACCATTCGGATTATTCCAATCGTGAATATGCCTGGTTACCGTCGTCGAAGCAGATATATGACTGACGGCAGAGACTTGAATCGATTCTTCCCGGGTAAAGAAGACTCCAACACAACCTCTAGGGTAGCAAACAGATTGTGGAAGGAGATTTTCCAAAATTCTGACCACATCCTTGACCTACACACCGCTGCTTTGGGTCGTTCAAATATGCCACAAATCAGAGCTAACTTAGCTAATCCAGCAAGCAATCGAAGTGCCCGATCTTTCGGAATCGAGGTTATTCTAGACAGCGAAGGTCCGAAAGGATCCCTCAGGAGGACTGCTGATGACCACGGAATCAGTTGTATCACTTACGAGGGCGGTGGAGCAGATGAAGCAGACCCTGAATCTATCCAGATTGCTATGTATGGGGTTCTGAATGTACTTAGAAGTTTGAAGGTCATTCCTGGCTATTCCAGTAGACCGCGATTCAGACTACTTGCGTCGGGTTCTGTATGGATTCGTTCCGACTACGGTGGCCTGCTGGATGTATTGACTCCGGCTGGCTCTTGGGTAGAGGAGAATGAATTGGTTGCAACCGTTTCCGACCCTGAACACCCAGGAGTTTCAATGGAAATTCGCTCACCCACAGATGGTCTACTGATTTGTATTGCAACTCATCCATTCGTTACTACAGGTACTCCAATTGGCCATTTATTGCCAATTAAGAAAGGAATCAAGACGGTAAAGAGACGCTTGGACGATGAAGGTGTGTTAGTGTTAAGCGGTGCCGATGGAGAACCCCCATGGCGCGAAGACGACGAAATTGAGGACATTTCAGTTGAAGGAGAATGGGAAGGCGGCTCACCAGATGCTGAGTGGGGCGAAAATCTACCATCGGCAGCCGAAGAAGAGGCGGATGAAGCCTAATCTTCATTCTTCTTCAGAAGAATCTTCACTAATTATTGCAGTCGCATCAACTGTGACTAAAGTTGATTGAAGCATTGGAACAGATTCTACCATTGGTGGATTGTTGTCACTGTGCTGACTCAATAGGGCGCTGAGGTCAGGAGCGGCGGGCAGTTCAGCCGCGCTGTGCTCAGGAGTGACGCCTGATGGACTTTGGTTAACTCTGAATTCTGCATAGGCCTCAGCGATCATTTTGTTTTCCCTAATCTTCATTCCTGCAAATGCAACTCCTCCTACTAGAGAAAGAATTACTAGGAGGATAACAACAATTCCGGAACTAGAGCCAAGGAATGAGAATAGAGATTCAATCAAGGTTGGTGCAGGGATGTAGACTTCAACATCGACCGTCCACTGTAATTTAGTTTCGAATCCGGAATCTGTTATGGTTAGATTTAGTTCTCGGATACCACTGCGTTTTGAGCAAAGAATTTCCGCTAATTCCCAATCCTTTGATTTACAGTCGATTTCTTCGATAATCAAGGTCTGACCATTTTCACTCCAGTTGCTAGATAGAATAATTCCTTCCATCTCCCAGACCATTTCCTTGGTAACAGTAGTTGGAATATTTCGGATATCGATACGAAGAGTATCATTTACAGAGTCCCAATCTACAGTACTGGTTCTGCTCAACGAAGATTCGATTAGTTCAGCTCGAATCAAGGAATCATCGACTACGTCATTACAATCATCATCCCAACCATTCCATGTCTCAGTAGCATCTGGATTGATAGTTTCAATCAAATCTTCACAATCTTCGAAGGCATAGAATCCATCTTCGTCACGGTCATGATCGAAAACTAATGGGTCAGAGCCGGTTTCTTTGACTTCCTTTCCATCACTCATTCCGTCATCATCAGAATCAGAATCTGTTGGGTCGGTTGATAGATTGTGGAATTCATCATAATCCCAAAGACCATCTTGGTCCGAATCAAGAGTACGGAAGTCCTCATCTACTTCTTCATCACAATCATTGTCCTTTGCATCTAATGATTCGGTGAGTAGAGGGGCTCTCTGAGCATCATCATCTTGACAATCTTGGAACCAATACCATCCATCCCCATCATCATCGGGGTCAGCCCATAGTGGATTCGAGCCGTAGGTCTTTACTTCGAGTCCATCGGGTAATCCATCATCATCAGTATCACCATCATATGGGTTGCTTGTTACGTTGTGATATTCATCATAATCATCTAATCCGTCAAAATCAGAATCCAAATCCCAGAAACCGTTGTCAATTACGAGGTCGCAATCATTGTCCTTATTGTCCAATAATTCAGGTAATGCTGGATTCCGATATTCATCTTCATCGTCACAATCTAGGAACCAATGATATCCATCTTGATCCGCATCTGGGTCATATGACAGAGGATTAGAGCCATAAGTTTCCACTTCGATACCGTCATCCAATCCATCATCATCGGTATCAGAGTCCTCGAAATCAGTGCCATGGATGTGGTATTCCGGCCAATCCAAAAGGCCGTCAGAGTCTCTGTCAGTGAAATTGAAACCTTCATCGGTTAAATCGTCACAATCATCATCAATTCCATTCAATCTCTCGTAGGTTCCTGGATTAACATCTGGATTATTATCGTTGCAATCTTGGAAATGGTAGAATAAATCATTGTCTGCATCAGGGTCATAAACCAAAGGATCAGTACCCCAATAATTCACTTCCAATCCATCTGATAATCCGTCATTATCGCTATCTGAATTCATTGGGTTAGTTGCATAGTTGAAAATTTCTTGTAGGTCAGTCAATCCGTCGGTGTCTGAATCACTAGCAAGAGGGTTAGTGCCAAAACTCATCACTTCATCGTAATCAGACAATCCATCATCATCTGTATCCGCATCATAGGGGTCAGTGCCCCAAACTAGAGTTTCATTTTCATCAGATAGTCCATCATCGTCATGGTCCCAATCGTTATCCACTCCGTGGAAAATCAATTCCCACGAATTGAGAGTTCCAGTTCCACCATTGGTGGAATCTCGAACCTTTAGTGTCCAGAGACCTAAACTCGACTCACCCCAATGATGGACTGTATTGAACAACCAATCGGAATAATCGTCGTTACCATCTCCATTACTGACTGCCAACCAAGATTCTGTTCCATCTGGTGACTGTAGTACAATATCTAAGTCCCCGCGGTTAGTATGGTTGATATCGACGATAACATCTACACTTTCTAATGATAATTCACTGGTTACTGTGATTGGGAATTCGCTCCATGATAAGTTTCCATCTGGAATGTCAAAGTTAGGTAAATATGGTCCGTAGGTCGAGTTGATTTCTTGCTCCAAAGTGGTCCAATTCAAGGCCATTGAGACAGCGGCTCCGGCATCTACTGCACCAAAACCATACTTGTGAGATACATCATGTCCGGCTCCATTTGTATTCCAAGAGGAATCTGATGGATCATTCATTCGTGAGGTTTGAACTAAAATTTCTTGTACATCTCGCCACGTCAAGTATGGATTTGCGTCATACATCAGTGCGATTACTCCAGCGGCTAATGGCGTGGCGCTTGAGGTTCCTCCAAAGGTATGGGTGACATTTCCACTACCGTTGTATCCTCCGCTTCCGACGATATCTGTGGTTGTTATTCCCTCACCATCGCCATTTGAGTGAGCCGCAACGAGAATGTTTGCACCTGGTTCGGCATAGTATGATTGATCCCCTTCGTGAGATATTGCTGTTACTGCAATGGTGAATCGGCTATTTGCATAACCATCCTTGTTTGCATCGTCATCACTACCCAAACCATTTCCTGCAGCCCATGTGATGGAATTACCCAGGCCCTTTCTTCCATTATACGCGTCTTCCTCAAAGGCGGCAAGTGTAAGTGGACCCGGTCCAGATAATGTTTCACCATCATCCGCGGGACCCCAAGAATTCGAGTATATGTCGATATCATCATTCTCAAACGACAATGCATCAGCTTGGGTACTGTCTCCGGACCCACACGCGATTAGGGTAGAGCCGCCAAGTGTTGCTTCCCAAGCCGCCCCTGAAACATATAGTGAGTTATTTCCTACAGCGGCGGCTACACCTGCAGCAGCAGTTCCGTGACCATCCCAAGAATTCGGCGCGGGATCGCTATCATCGTTGCACCAATCGTAGGAATAGTTTGCATCGTAGTTATCGATGATATCAGGATGCTGGTGGTCCAATCCATCATCTACTATACTGATGACTATACCTTCACCACGATAATTATCCCAGACATCTGTGGCATTGATATCCTCTCCACTCAGTCCTGATGTCTGACCTGTATTTTCAAGATGCCACTGAGAGGAAAATTCAGGGTCGTTAGGATTGTCTCTCGGGAATTGTTGCCGTTCAACCAATGGTGAATAGGATTCAATATGACCAATTTGTAGCAACATTTCGAGATTGTCAATAGCCTCTACTGGATTATCAAAATACCAAATGTANGCACCTCTGAGTANAGGTGCAGTTTCNACCGATTCTGGTTTTGCCAAAGTCAGTGTTTGTTTGTCGATTGGAATTTGGGTTACAACCAACCATTGGTTTGTTTGAGATAGTTCGTCATCGGTGTATTGATCGAGATTCTCAACCCTATCGAATGCCAGCTGAACAGCTCTGGAGTAAGTAGGTAGGATATTCTCTCCATCTATCTCAAAGTCAATATCGTAATTTTGCCCTTCGGAAATGGATGCCGCGACGGGTGATACAAGCATCAGAACAAGTAGCATTGCTGTCGTACGCATGGGTTGACTTCGATGTTGTAGGGGTTTTAGCCGTTGCCGATGCATGGGTGATTGCCGCATCTGCTGAAATTAGTATGTAATCAGTTGTTTTGCTTGTAATCTGCTATTACCTGGTGAACTTCATCGTCATCCATCAATCGGCGTTGATTTTTGGCCACTTCAAACATATGAGATACTAAATCATCATCTGCTTCGTAACCATTTTGTTCTAACCACCAAATTATATTTGAGCGTCCACTCATATGGCCAATTCGAATAATCTGCTGAAGGCCATAATCTTGGGCTGGAACTCCTGAATATACACGGTCTGCAAGCCAATGGTCGCCCTTTTTCATTGCCTTTATTACTGCGCTGGCATGCACTCCTGTACCAGTTTCAAAGGCATCTTCTCCAAAGACGGGATAATTCCGAGGGAGCGCGACTTCGACATATTCATGCGCCTTTCTCATGTATTCATTTAGAGCGGTTAGATCGTTATTGATAACTCCCATTAATGAGAGATTTACTAGGGTTTGATCTAGTGGAGCATTTCCTGCCCTTTCTCCTACACCCAATGCAGTTCCGTGAATAACATCGGCTCCAACCTCTACAGCCGCGAGGTTGTTTGCAACACCCAATCCTCTATCTTGGTGGCCATGCCAATTTACTTCGATATCTCTACGCTTAACTCCGGCATCAGGAATAACTTCGTCTTGAATGAAAGTGAGCAATTTTCGAACCCCATTGGGAGTCACATGGCCGCAGGTATCACAAACACAAATTCTGTCTGCACCCAATTCGATCGCTCTGGAGTATACCGCCTTGATTTCTTCAGGCTTAGAGCGGGTGGTATCTTCTGTTACAAACATCACAGGGATGTCATTATCGACGGCAAAGGTAACCGCTTTCTCAGCCGTACTAAGGATTCGCTCCATAGTCCAACCTTCTGCAAATTGTCTTATCGGGCTAGTTCCAAGGAAAGCGCTAGCCTGAATCTGCCTCTCGTGCTTGGCCTGCAAATCTACTAGCGGCTCGATATCTCCTACAACCGTTCGAACCGCACAACCTGGTCTTAATTCGTAACCATTCTCACCCATGTGGGTAAGCATTGCATCTATGTGATTGACATGAAATGGTCCTGCACCGGGAAGGCCAAGATCTACTTTCTGAATCCCTAGACGTTCCATGTAATCGATTAATTCGATTTTTTGTTCGATGGTAGGATTACGTGCACTAGGACTTTGTAAGCCATCTCTAAGAGTTTCGTCATCGAACCAAACATCATGCGGATGGTTAGCCGAATCCCGTTCGATTTCATAGTCTATGATGTTCCAATCATAGATGAGTTCTCGCTCATTCATTCTTGACCCTCCAGCCGCTCGACGCGTACCACGTCCGTCGAACAGGCGGGCAGGCGTTTGAGGATTTCCTGAATTCAGGCTGAAATCTTCGACGAAGACGCTCTTGAGTTCCATTCATCTCGAACAATCATAGTAGCCGCCAATATCGCTCCCAGAATAGAACCTTGTAAACCAGCGCTAGCGGTAACAACAATCGCAAACATCAGAGCCAGATATAACATTGAAACAAAGAAAGAACGAGCCGCAGTTGGAATCCGTCCAGCCTCGGTTCTAGGCTCATTTGGATCAATGATGAACACAGTCCTAGCATACCATAGAGTGACAACAATTGCAGTCCAACCAAACACATGGTAGATTGTATCATTTCTATCCATTCCACCCAAAGCTATGGGTGCAAATACTGCTAAAATTAGCAATAAAATAGAGTATATCTTCATTTCAATGAGAGTTCTTTTTGTACCCTTTACTCCGGGCATCATTGGAACTCCAACAGAATCATATTCCTNTGAGCGATAGAGCGCCAAGGCCCAAAAATGTGGAGGGGTCCATAGGAAAATTAGCAGTAGAAGATACCAAGGCATCAAGCTCCCTAAATCGAAAATTGAAACCGCGAAATCATGTGCAGAGTTTAGATTAATTCTCAAATCACCAACGGCAGTTGCCCAACCGATTACTGGTGGAGTTGCACCAGCTAAACCTCCGATGACTATGTTTTGAACCGAGGTTCGCTTTAGCCAGATGGTGTAAATGAAGACATAGAATAGAATACTGAATGCTGCCCAAAAAGCAGCTACCTGATTGGCAAATTCAAGAAACCAAACAACTCCTGTTATCGAGATAAATATTCCAAAAATTAGTGCTCCATTTGGACTAACAGTGCCTTTTGGTATCGGCCTTTTTGAAGTTCGTTGCATGATTGGATCAATATCTCTATCATACCACATATTGATTGCATTAGCGCCTCCGGCTGTGAGATAGCCTCCCACGAAAACAATCGCCATAGTACGAATGGATTCATTCCAATCCATCTCAGAAAATCCCGATGCTTCAAGTAAATCGTGAGATAATACCGCACAAAGTGCGGTGATCTGTAGAAGAACAACTACTCCTGGTTTGGTAAGAGTCAACCAAGCCTTTGCTCCACCCCCACTCTCACCCATAGCACACCCTTTGGGCGTGTGGCCTTCAATTCGACTCATCACAAGGTCTCGGGTGCAGACTCATGTAAAGCGAAGGCAGAGATAGCCAACCAAGCGGTTGCTAGTGTGAGGAATGATGTGCTACCAACTAACAGGTGGATTAGAGAAAGTATTTCGCGGAATGTTTCATTTTCAGGCGACCAAGAAAGAATGTATAGAGCACCTATTGCAATATTCAAACAATATAGCGCAGATGCAGCCCAAATCCAATTTCTTAGGATTAATCCATGCTGGTGTTGAATCTGCTCGTTTCTAACAAACCAACAAGCGAGTAGTAGAATACCTCCTACAATCGCTACCAGCCATCGATGAATAATTTGAGATTGATTTTCGAAGTCAACTATTTCGGGAAAGAAATTTCCTTTGCAAAATGGCCACGAGTTTACATCTCCAGATACCCCACAAATCTGGTCTGCACCTGGAGTTGTAGCAACAAATACTCCTGCAAAAACTGTGGTGAATGTACCGAATCCTAACCATGCAATTCTATTCTTCCACTTAGAAGCGAGAATTGGGTCAAATTCGAACCACGCTGGCTGATTTGCTTCATCTCGATTTATACAAATCCACAACCAGATTAGAGATAATATGAATGCAAGAGCGCTTGATAGATGCATAGCAACACTCCAGTGAACATTATCAATTTCAACCGTTAGCCAACCAAGAGCTCCCTGCCAAATGATCAATCCCAAAGCCAAGTTAGATGCGAAAATCGTTTTTGTTGAAACATCTTCATTTCGACGAATGGTAAGCCAGTTTAGAATAACTAGAGGGCCAAGAATAGCCCCGGCCAAAAGTCTGTGAAACCACTCTGTAAATATCTCAAAAGTAGTATATCTATGGTGTTCACCTCGTGAATCTATTTCATCGGGGTTTTCATTCCACCATGTCTCTTGTTCCTCTGGACTAATGTCGAACCCCCATGTGCCGAAGCAAGTGGGCCAGTCTGGACAGGATTCTCCGGCATCTGAGACTCTAATCAAGCCACCAACAGCAATTACCAGAAAGGTAAGTACGATGAGACCAGCAGTCAATCNCTTAGTATCGACTTTCTCAAGCATTGCTCACCACCTCTTAATGGTCGATAAGCGGTATAGTCCTCATTCTTCCTCAGTGTGAGGGTCTACATCGATTGGAATTCGGTGAGATTCATACTCAAGCATTGCAATCTTTAGAGGGTCAAGTACGAATCTAGCTTGAGCATCCTCTGTTCCATAGAGCTGGACTAGTTCTTCCATGAAATTCTCACGGAGTTCTTCCTCGGATACATATAGCGGTGCTCCCATGCTAATTTGCAGTGCTCGTGCACCTATGATTCGTGCCTTCTCGAAGCGTGTGTGCTGCCGTACTGGAGTAACCATCGAGGCGGGCGACCCAAGAGCCCCCTATTAGCCCACCGGCCAACCTTCGCCCCCTATGGGGGCGGGTTTCTGTGCGATTTTATGCCTCAATCAACATTCCAACGGCGTTACCACCGCCNAGACAAATCGTAACAATTCCGCGATTACTATTTGTCCGATTAAGTGCGTTTGTAAGAGTCATCAGACAACGTGTTCCGGTCGCTCCAAGTGGGTGTCCTAGCGATACCGCTCCGCCATGCGGATTGAATCTCTCATCTGGGAAGTCAAATGCATTCTGAATGGCACACGAGGCGGCTGCAAAAGCCTCATTGTGCTCTAAAATATCTATATCAGAAATTTCCAATTGGTTCCGATCTAAGAGCATTTGAATGGCAGGAATAGGAGCAGACATAACCCTATTTGGCTCTACACCAGATGTGACGTAATCAATGATTTTAGCAAGTATTGGCCAGCCATTTTCATTGGCGATTTCCTCAGAGGCAATTAGAACCGCTGAACCTCCATCCGACACCTGACTAGCGTTACCAGCGGTGACTTGTCCATCCTCCTTGAAAACGGTTCTAAGTCCAGCGAGACCTTCCATTGATGTATCCATGCGAATTCCTTCATCTTGGTCAAGTTCGTCCATAAAAACACACTCTTCTGCAAGCCATCCTTTCTGCCATGCTGAGTTGGAAAGGTTGTGAGAACGAAGCGCATATTGGTCAGATTCGGATCGCGAGATATTTGCTTCTTCAGCGATTGTCTCACCAGTAATTCCCATCATTGATCCATCATAAGCGTCCTTTAGCCCATCATGACTCAAAATCCCTGTCAATTCTGCAAATGAGATTTCATCACCACGCCTTGCTCCACGGATGAAGTGGGGTGCTTGACTCATGGACTCCATCCCACCTGCGATTACGACATTTGATCTTCCAGCCATAATTTCTGTTGCTGCAATCATTACAGCCTTGAGACTTGAACCGCAGACCTTGTTCACTGTAGTGCATGGGGTTGAGTATGGTAGCCCTGCAGACATAGCGACTTGTCGAGCAGGCGCTTGCCCTGCACCTGCTTGAAGCACTTGGCCCATGTATATCTGGTCGATGATTCCGCTACCAGGATCTATTCCGGCCCTTTGCAATACTCCCTTTACAGCCAATGTCCCCAATTCAACTGCTGTGTAATTGGCTAATGCTCCGCGAAAGCGACCAAAGGGAGTTCTCGCATATGCGCATATGACCGGAGTCGACACAGGCGAGGCGAGTGAGTTACTCCCCTTGAAAGGTGCGATGGGTAAGTCGCTACTATCCCTCAGTTTTCGGACGAATACCCATAAAATTCCGCATTCTTTAGTTCGGGCCTGAAATCAGGTTTTACAAGTATGGTTCTAACTGCCCAGAGGTCTTTGAAGATACGATATTGAGAGGTTGCATCTAGATAATCGACACCACTAGTTCCACCGGTTCCAATTCTTCTACCCATTATTCTCTCTACCATTCTGGCATGTGAGTGGCGCCATTTGACCATCGACTCTTCAAGTTCTACGATTGCATCGATTAGAGTTCGTGGCCAAGTCAGTAATGGCAATTCTCTGTATGATTCTATGAATAATAATCCAGCACGAGCGCGGCTAACATTTCCATCTGGCTTCAAGAAATCAATAGCTCCTTGGTGAGATGCTGCAAATCGCTCAGCCGCTTCTTCGGAACTAGAAGCACCATACCCCGACATTCGTTCAGAGGCCTGCTTTCCTATTTTCTCATGTGAATTTAGATGAGTCTCGATATATTCTGCAACTGCGTCTTCGTCGCCATCATTTCCAGCTAATGAACCCATGATTGGAGTTCTAGACACCCATCGCATCAACGACTCACTGAGGGACGGTTTGGAGGCGACATCTTCCAAGCGAGCAAGAATAGCTGCATCTCTTTCGGAATTCTTTGCTAACTTGCGAAATGTACTAATTGGGTCCATTCCATACAATCTATCTTCATTGGCCAAACCAAGTAAGATTTCGAATTCACGCATTTGGTATGATTCAAATCCAGACGCAGTTCCAAGTCCGTCTCTGAATGCTAGGAATCCTTGAGGGGTCAAAGTTTCCAATACAGTCCATTGATTTGCCATCAAACGAAAGATCTCGGTTGTGCGGCCAAGGTGGTCAACTGCTCTTGGAATATCATCCTCTGGAACGTGGTCTTGTGCGAGAATATCCCGAACTTCGGTTAGTTCACGAATGACCTGCTTGAACCAAAGTTCGAAGGTTTGGTGGACGATGATAAAATGCATTTCATCAGGACTTACTCCTCTATTTTCTCCCTGAAGTTCTAACAAAGCGGGTAATTGCAGATAGTCTCCGTATGTCCAATTACCCTCGCTCCCTGAGTCGCCCATGTTGCTCGGATGACGCTTCACGCTTGAATCGTTACCCTAGCCACAGTTCCGAATCCGAACCCTCTAAACCACTGAATTTAGCCGCTATTTCATGGCTGGTGGGTGCGGTACCTCACAAGAAAAGTCTGGAAACTTTCGGCCAGCAAGGAAACTTCATGTTGAAAGTGGCCTAGATTTACAATTGGTGGGCGAAGACGATGCAGCAGAACTGTTCGCCGTTGTCGACTCTAACCGAGAATATCTCCGAGAATGGCTTCCATGGTTAGATGGAACAAAAAGTATCGAGGACGAAAATTCGTTCATCTTTATGAGTCTAGAAGAGTATGAGAAGCGAGAGGGAATTATCTACGCTATTCGTTTAGATGGCAATATAATTGGAACCATTAGCCTAAATTGGATAGATTGGGGTAATAAGGGGACAGGAGTTGGGTATTGGTTGTCCAAGAACCAAACCGGAAATGGATACGTGACCAAGTCTTGTATTCGATTGATGGAACACTGCTTCGACGACTTATACCTACACAGATTCGTCCTCGAAGCTGCTGTAGATAACATTCCTAGTTGCGAGATCGCGGAAAGAATAGGCATGAGATTAGAAGGGATTACCAAAGACAGAGAATGGCTATACGATCACTATGTTGATGCCAAACTATACGCTATCACAAAGCCAGAGTGGGATGAAAAGCGTACTTCCTAAGTCAGCCAAGTAATCCATAATCAATAATTTCACAAGTACCAGAAGGCAAGGTTGCCAAAACATCATCTTGTGCTAGCCCGGTGGCTTTTGCGATTCTATTGGCGATGGTTTCTTTCTTATCTCTCCCAGGCCTAATAATCGCCCATCTTTGACATAGTTTCGATACTCCTTCTGCTGTTCCAGATACTGGAATTGGAATATTATTGACAATTGCAAATCCAATGGCTATCTCCATTTCTACGTCTCTGTACCAAGTTCTTTGCCCCCTAACAACAAATGCACCGCGGCCAAGAGATTCTCCGCTCTCGGTTTGTTTGGAGACTTGCGAAGGTCGAGCATGGAAAGCGGTTGCTGCGGCGCTACCGCTACCCCATGCGCGAGACCAACATATTGCCAATTGCGCGGCTTCTTCGATAATCTCAGAAGGTAGATTTTGAGCGTCTTCGATAGAACCAGCAAATTCTTGTGAAATTTTCAATGATGCTACTCCTTCTGGCCTAAATCCGATAGGTTGAGGGTCTGTTTCTAAGCCATCATGTAACCTTAGTGAGCAAGATGGAGCACCGTGTAAATCAGCATGAACGTAGAGGTCCGTAGAACGTAGATATTTCCTAACCACTGTATCGTTGCCCTTTGCGTCCCGGCCACCTACAACTATTCTACCGTCGGACAATATTCCCCAACGGTGTTTTTCGAACCAGAACCTCTTGCTGCGTTTTCCTATCCTAACTCTTCCAGCCGCGGCTTCTTTCTCTCTTTTCGCGGCTTCCTTTGCGGCTTGATTTTCTGTTCTTTCTAAGGCCACCCTAGCTCCTTTTGATTTATCTTTCAGAGTTCTGGCCTGTTCAAAATAAATCTGAGCATTTTGGTGAACTGAATTTTCTACAGATAGTGTTACACTTGCTCCAGGCTCGTTATCTTCGTCTGGTAACCTAGCCAAAATGGTCCTCTTCGCAGGGTCAATCCTGTCTATCCACACAACATCTGCAATTTTCGAGTCTAAGGTTTGCCAACCTTCGTTTGCAATCAATGAATTTACTTGACCGAGTAAATCGTCTACATGAGTCCAGTTGTCCTGAATTGATTTCGCCAATTCCTGAGTCAATGTGGCGCGAGATTCAAATCGCTCGATTGCCGAACGTTGCTGAGCAGCCCTTCGGTCAAGCTTTGCTTTCTGTTCTTCATCATCTTCACCCGCCGCGGCAAGTTTCTCTTCCTCTCGACGGATGTAAGCGATTGCATCATGGGGCCCAAATATCACATCGTATGCTTCTGATAAGTTCGCAATCTTCGCCCTAAGGCTTGAATCCATAAATGGTAGATTGATTGGTGAAAACTCGCTAATCATTCCACTTGCAGACTCTCTCTCTTGAGGGTCATCCTGTGCAGACTTCCAGGAATTTAACCCCTCTTTATCTTCAAACCAAATATACGCACCTTGGGCTTCTGCCAACTCCACAAGTAACTTATTCATTGATTTACTAAGGACTTCTCTCTGGGCTTCTTCGAGAGAATCTGCAGGATCATCTGAATCTATTTCTGCGGCACTACAAACCGCATTTCCATAAATCCGTCCAAGGTTTGCACGTGCCGCAAGTGTTCGAATCAAAGAATGGTCTGAATTATCCAGTAAATTGTCTAGGCCATTTCTATCAAGTTCTCTAGGATCCAAAGTTTCGGGTGGAGGGGTGTACGGTTCACCTCTCTTTAGAGCACGACTTGCGTATTTGGCATGTGTAAGTGGCTGGAGAATAACGTCATTATCATCCAGAAGCAAGACGTTTCCATCTCTAAATAACTCAATGACGAGTTTGTATTGACCTCCTCCGTGTTCCAAGGTCAAAATTACTACTCTATCGAAGCCAAGTTGCTCGACCTCGACTAAGCGTGAATTTCCTAGATGTTTCCTCAATTTCATTGCAAAAGGAGAAGGATTGTTGGGCATTGGTCTATCTCTTCTGGACATATACAGCCTTTTTCCACGTACAATCACCAAATCAACCGAAGGTTCTCCCTTAGGATTTAGCCTCAAAACAACCTGTTCATAATGAGGCTGGTAGGCTTTACGTACGCGGGTTCCAACCATCCCGCGTAGTTCCCTGACCATGCGGGCGACATCGAATGAGGAAGACTGCGCACGCATGACTCTCATTACAAGGGCAAGCGCGCCCTTCATCAGACAATCGCTTGATATCTGACGGCTCAGGCCCATTGACAATGACTGGCATGGGGGGGCTTAGGATGGGCGATGGTGTGCCATTCGTCTATGGTCCGGAAACCATGGGGGAGGTCGACATTGGTCTCAGAGCCTTTTGGTATCGGCCAATGTTGCTTCGAAATACTCTCGATGTAGAAATCGATCTTGATTGGGGTATTCATTGCAATGCGGACGCTCTAGCCGAGCAGGCGGCAGTAATTGCTAATCGGATGAATGCGGAAGGGATTGAAGAAGCTGAAATGTTGGCTTTGGACTTAGCATTCATTTTCGGATTTGACCACGAGTATTTCCATCATCGCTTTGATTCGGGTGTGAGTTCTCATGTAATGCGAACTCATGCTCAAACCGGTTCATTACCGACTAATTTTGGTAATTATGAAGAATTACATGATTCCATCTCTACTCGTAGAGAAGGCCCTGAATGGTGGTTATTGACCGAAGAAACTCTTGCTAATGCGCATATTGCAATGGACCCCACTAGACTTGGCGGATTGAAGGACGCGTTCATCGAGCATGGATTACTGCCTGAATCGGGTGACCGTTCTAGAGGTCCATACGCCGCTTGGCGATTTGTAGCCTCAGACCCTTGGAAGTTCAATTGTCTAGCACATCACACCTGGTTACAGATTTTGACTGGAGAATTGGACCCACTGAACATAATTCCTGCGATTGAATCTATTACACACGAAGGAGGGACAGACGCTGCATTTGAGGCTCTTGTTGACTCTATTGTAGATGCCTGTGACTTACCTACGGACGAAGACTCAGTACCAGATCGGGTTCTAGGGAGAAATGGAACCGAGCACCTGTTCGCTATGGGTGGTGTGCCCGATGGAATGCTTCGTCGTCTCGAAGTTCCAATGCATTTCCATGGTGGTGAGGCTAATCGTATGGCTGAAAGATACGGCCCAACGAATCCCGATTGGCCATATGCAATTATTGAGAATCTCTACGATAATTTTGGACGATTTGATGACGGTCCAGTTGATCCATGGAGTGGTGATGACCCATTCACTTCCATGACATGAAATCAAGTAATATTGTTCATGAAATCTTCGATCACAGGTATTACGCCTGCCTCGTGTGCGAATTGATTACTCTCGATTTCNATTAACTTTGAGTTTGGTATGTGATTGCTAAGGTCACCTGCATCAGAGTGGTCATGTAGTGTATCTGAAGATGCTCTGAGAATNCCAACAGGAGCATCAGTATTGGAGAAATCTAGATTCATCTTGTATTTTCTGAAAACCATCGAACAAAGCCTGAGTCTATCGATTGGAGCGGCTAATAGGGTTCGTCGATAACGAATTCTCTGACCTTCTTCTTTCAGGCGCTTGTCCAGATACCAAATTACGAATTTAACCAATGCGTTGTAGCAGAATAATGGTGCAAAAATTAGAGGCCTTGCCCAAATCGGAGGAACGAATGCTAGGTTTGGAGATAAGACCACTATACTTCGAAAAACCAATGTTTCTTCTCTAAGTCCTTCGAGTAATAGTGTAGCGCCCAATGATGAACCCATTGCGTCACAGTTTGAGGGGTCAAGTCCTATCCTTGCCAAAATGATTGGTAAATCGGATGCGATATTTTGAATTTGGAACGATTCTTTGGAAATTGTCTTGTTAATTCGACAACTTCCTTTTTCCCTAGTTTCAATGTAAACAACAGGTCTTTGCTTGACCCATTCGGATAGGATTGGGAACCATCCATCTGGTACCGAGTTCCAGCCGGGAATCATTACGAGAGTTCTTGCTTTTTTACAATCTTCATTTGTTGGAGTCCAATGTAGGACCCTAAGGTTGTATCCAGATTTTCCCTCAATCCATTTCTGTTCGACGTCCGCTCCGTCAAATTCTGGAATTTCTTGCCACAAATCCGACTGCATTTCAATTCCCCTTAACAAACAGCCATTTTCCATTTTCTTGACTAATGTTTCCGTTTTCCTCAAGCGCAAGTAAGTGAGAATAGGTCTGATCTCTCGCAAGGTTTGGATGTGCATCCGGAGTGTCCGCATATGCTAGAACGGTAATCTGATCAAGGCTGCCGTCGCTTGATTGCACTGCATTCAATACTCTTGAATGACGTTCATTTCTGTGCTTCAAATATCGTGTCAATAATCTCCTCGGATTAGCAACCATAGGACCGTGACCGGGAAATAGAAGTGAAGGGTCTAAGTCTCTCAAACGTTCTAATCCCGCAAGATATTCATTCATGTTTCCATCCGAGGATGGAACTAGAATTGTGCCAAATAAGACAGCATTATCTCCACTTACAATTCCTGCTTCACCAACCAAACAAATGTGTCCTGGACAATGACCATGCGTCTCGATAACGCTCCATTTTTCATCATCAATCTCGATTATATCTCCCTCTCCGAGAGTTCTGTCTGATTCACATTTTGGCAATACCGCAAGTGTCTCTTTACTAGCAAAAATAGGTGCTTGATAAAATTTTGAAATCTTCGATAAATCACCTATATGGTCAGGATGCTTGTGAGTAAACACAGTTGCAATAATCTTACTTCCAGACTCCTCTATTTCAGCTACTTTTTCCCTCAAGATTTCCAGGGCTTCAATCGATCTAGCGGCAGGGTCGACTAGGATTCTACTTCCACCAGGATGGCCCAAAACATAGCAATCGGTATGTGTTGCAGGGGGAAGCGTGTCTGTTGGTATTGGTACTAGCTCGACGCCGTTTGCATATTCGATTCTATGATATCCAATTGGAGGGTTTTTGGCTAATTCCGAGAATCCCAACTCAACAATGTCACGGACAAGTGTGACTTGAGGAGGCGGTAACTTCACTTCGTGAGAAAGCCAAGCGTCTAGCAATTCGTTTGGCCTCCACCATTGAAAATCATCAAATTCTGTTCGGCCACTAGGAAGTTTTGGCTCAATTGAAGCATCTCCCGTTTCGACATGATAGAACCTATTTCTGTGACGAATTGGCGCAACGGGCGGAGTCGTTCTTTGGGTAATTTGAGATGGGTTGAATTTTTCAATTGATAATGTTCCTTCAGAAACTAATTTTGTCCATTCTGATTTATTTTCATTGACTTGGTCCATAATTTCGACTTGCACATTCTGGAATCCACCACTTCCATCTGGTGCAACCCCTACTTCTTCCAGCATCTCTCTCAATAGAGCGATTAACGATTCTCGGTCCTCTCTTCCAGAAAACCAAGAGGGATTGTCTTCCGCTGCTTCTCTATCGACTCTACTTATTCCGCCGCCTGGAAATGCCCAAAAGTCAGGAAAACTAGGGACTTCTGAGACTCTATGGCAGAGCAGAATTTCCATCTCTTGTCCAGAGTTTCTACTAATTACTGCTGCAGCCGAAGGTCGAGGTTTTGCAACCTCTGCCGAGGGCAATTCGACCCCCTCTGGCAATTCACTCATGACTCAACGAGGGGGTTGACCGCTTCAATCCAGCCCCGAGTGGTGCCTCTCGGCAAACTCAAGTCAAGCAACCCTCAGGGATGCATATGAGCGCTGGCGGTTTTGACTTCATCACCATTGGACACACCAATACAGTTACAGGCCAGCGCGAGCATGAAGTGCAAATGCCTAGATTTGGTCTCGGTGTTTGGCAGATGTCCGAAGGAGGGGAATGCAAAACAGCCGTTCAGCACGCCATTTCCTCGGGATACAGACTCATAGATACCGCGCGTTCCTATGCTAATGAAACCGAGACTGGCCAAGCCATTCAAGAGAGTGGAGTACCCCGTGATGATATATTCGTTGTCACCAAGTTACGCCGCCCACACGCAACGGGTTACGAGGCGGTGCTCGAGCATTGCCGCAGCAGCCTAGATATGCTTGGATTGGATTTTATTGATCTATATCTCGTTCATGCTCCACCTGAAGACATAGAGTCTAGAGCAGAGGTTTGGAGAGGGATGGAAGAATGCCTTGCTCGTGGATGGACTAGATCAATTGGAGTCAGTAATTATGGCGCCCACCACCTAGATGGTATGAGAGCGTATGCGAGCATTTTACCCGCGGTCAATCAAGTGGAATTGCACCCATGGAATCAGCGCCCTGCTCTCCGGGCAGCAACGGAAGCAATCGGAGCCAAGGTGATGGCTTACTCTCCATTAGCAAGAGGTCACAAGGTTGGATGTGATGGTCTCGGAAAGATAGCAAAATCACTTGACTGCACTCCAGCCCAAGCCGCAATAAAATGGGTTTACGACACTGGAGCAATTACGATCCCAAAATCTAGCAACCCTGGTCGAATAGATGAGAACCTTGCAAGTTTGAATGTAAATATCAGTGGAACAGAATCTGCGTTTAATCAATTAGAAGAAGCCTATGTTTCCGGTTGGAACCCAACAGCCGAGCCTTGAGGATTTATCATGAGAGATCCCGAGACTATTGAAGAAGAATTAGCTCTTTTCGCGGAAGCGATTGAAGCGGGAATCGACCCTTTCCCAGAACCAAAGAAAGAGACTCCTTGGGCAAGATATGCAGTTGCTTGGTTCATGATTTTCCTGATGATCTCATTTGCCTCTCGATTACTCAACCGTGCATTGTGAATTGTTTGGTAGTCCCTCCCGGATTTGAACCAGGGTCATGGCATCCAGAGTGCCATATGATGGACCGCTACACTAAGGGACTAGCGACTCGCCGAGTCGGGTCGTATATTTCAACAAAACCGCTTGATAAATAATCGAGTAAATTGCTCAAGCACGGAAAGATTGGTTGAGTTCCTCTAGCGCTTTCTTACCGGGTCTCAGTTCTTCTTCAGTTAGGTCGACTAATGGTGTGTCAGTCAGACCTAGTGCCTCATCAGCGGTCTTCATCTCTGAATCATAATACAGTAGTCCAGTGACGTGCTTGTCATTTTGTTCAGCTTCGTGAATCGCCGCTAGAGCAGCAACCGCATTGCCCGGGTCGTGATCATCTCCGAGGGTTTCCAATCTCAGTGTCGAACCATCAAAGAGGCTAATATCCTCGAATTGACCTTCCGGAACCTCTACCTCTTCAATCGGTGTAAAGTGAGGGATGTAATCAACGGTGTGAAGTTCCTCTTCATTGCCCTTTACGTAGTTGTAAGAGCGGTATGATTCATCATTGTTAGCGAAAGTAACACACGGTGAAATCACATCAATTACAGCCATTCCCTTATGTGATAAAGCGGCTCTTAGGAGCGCAGTTAACTGCTTCTTGGAACCGGAAAATGACCTTGCTACAAATCCACAACCAAGGTTGATTGCCATTTTACAAAGGTCGATTGGAGGGTTCTCGTTAGTCGCTCCCTTCTTTTTCTTCGATCCTTTTTCTACTGTTGCTGAATACTGACCTTTTGTTAACCCGTAAACTCCATTATTTTCGATAATGTAAACCATGTTTAGATTTCGTCGGATAGCGTGGATAAATTGTCCAATACCAATAGATGCAGTATCTCCATCACCAGATACACCGAGGAAGGCTAAGTCCTTGTTGACCATGTTTGCACCGGTGGTAACCGAGGGCATTCTACCGTGGACTGTGTTGAATCCATGTGACTTTCCTAAGAAGTAAGCGGGGGTCTTGGATGAACAACCGATACCCGACATCTTGGCGATTGACTCTGGTGCGATACCGTTTTCCCAAGCCGCTTGAATAATAACATTGGAAATTTGGTCGTGTCCGCAACCAGGGCATAGTGAAGAAGGCCCTCCTGTGTAGTCTGCCTTTGGTAGGTCGATAACATTGAGTTGAATCGGCCTCATGCTCATGCAATCACCTCTTTTGTATCGTTAGATAAGGTTTCTAATATCATATCAGCGTATACTCGAGCGCGTGGAGGAATTCCATCGCTAAATGCGACAGAATGCAATTTGCTTAGGAGTTCAACAGGCAACTCTTTGCGAAGAATTCCGAATAGCTGACCATCTCTGTTAATTTCCAAAACCACTACTTGATCATGTTCCTCAATAAATCGCTCTACCTCAGAGTGATATGGCAACGCTCTGACTCTACAAGTGCTAACCTTCATGCCTGTTGTTGATTCCAAAATATCATCGATTTCTGTGATGGTATTCTCGACTGAACCATAGTAGATTATTCCTACTTGCTTGTCCTTTTCTTCGCGCATGACTGGAGCAGGAAGTTTGTCTCTTGCACCCTCAATCTTACGCTTCAAACGAGCCACAGTCGCTGCATATACATCAGGGTCTTCGGAATAAACTCCATCTTCATCGTGTCCAGTCCCTCTGTATAGAATTGGCTCTAGTCCACTACCTGGCAGAGTTCGATATGGGATTCCATCCCCGTCTACATCTCTGTATCGTCCAAAATTCTCGATAGCATCAAGTTGTTCTTGGGTTCGAATTACCTTGCCTCTGTCCAACTTCTCATCAGGGTATTCGAACCCTGCTGTAACCCATCTATTCATTCCTAAATCTAAGTCGGAGAATCCGAAGACAAGTGTTTGGAATCGTTCCGCTACGTCGAAAGCNCGCCAACCAAATTCGAAGCATTCGTCGACTGTTCCTGGAATCAATACAATATGTTGGGTGTCTCCATGGCTAGCTTCGTAAAGCAAAGTCAGATCACCCTGTTGAGTTCTAGTTGGAAGTCCGGTTGAAGGACCTACTCGATTTACGTCCCAAATAACTCCAGGAACCTCAGCGAAGTAAGCCAATCCAATGAACTCGGACATCAAAGAGATACCAGGGCCACTGGTGCAGGTCATTCCTCTTCCACCAGCCCAACCTGCTCCGACTACCATTCCGGCAGCCGCTAATTCATCTTCGGCTTGGATAACAGCACAAGTAGCTCCACCGTCTTCCGCTTGGCGAAGGTTCGGTAGCCAGTTAATGATTGATTCAGCAAGTGAGGAAGATGGAGTAATTGGGTACCAAGATAACATGTTGATTCCACCGAAAATACAGCCTAAAGCCGCCGCTTCGTTACCTTCGATTAGGAATGTGTTTGGATCTTTATCTCGAGCCTTAACAGTGTAGCCGATGTCACAATTCCAGTTTTCTCTTGCAAATTCCCGGCCTTCAGAAATGGCTTGGAGATTCAATTCAATTGCCTTTTCCTTCCCCTTAAATTGCTGAGCCACGGCTGAAGCGATTGCTGATTCATCGATACCGAGGGTTTCAGCAAGTGCCCCAACATAATACATGTTAGCAATCATTCTAGCAAGTTTTGGATTAATTGAACGAGCCATCTTTGTCATTGGCATTCCAAGCACTATGCAATCATCTCTTTCCACTGGCAATTTTACATCCATGTTGTGGATGATGATTGTCCCAGGCTCAGCCTTCTCCACATCAGCTAGCCAGGTATCCTTGTTCATGACAACCTGAATGTGTGTGACGTCTCCAGGAGCCTGATAACCTTCATCACTAGCTCGTATAATGAACCAAGTGGGAAGTCCAGATATGTTGCTTGGAAAGAGATTCTTCCCACTTACTGGGACTCCCATTTCAAACATTGAGTGAAGTAGAATCAGGTTCGCAGACTGCGACCCTGTTCCATTTGCAGTGGCGATATTGACTGTGAAATCATTGACGGTATTTGCCATCGTTATCGGGGTCTCCGGGGGGGCGTAGGTGCACCAGCGGTATGCTTGCGCAACGTGGGCCGGGTTAAGTCCGGTATTAGCCGTTCCCGTTCCGTAATTCCTCAATCTCAAAGGGGTCAAGCAGCCATAATCACGCTGTACAGGTTTGATTTCCCATCCGTTGCGGTTTTCAAGGGGTGTGTGGTCGGCGAGCCCATGCCTACAGGACCGAGCGCTCTGAAGGACGCCCTATCGCGAGCAACGGCAATGATTGAATCTGGTGATGTTGATGGTGCTCTA
>FUFK010045229.1_pt1 | contig 40376 bp, 36 predicted proteins | sample 1021851 | NCBI WGS metagenome assembly FUFK01 (sample SAMEA51879418, study PRJEB19060) | metagenome
AACAAGGGACTGTTTAAATTCAACTCCATCTCCTCTTTGGGCAGACTCAATTCTCATCCAGACTTCAGCAAATTGTCCAGCTCCGCCAGATTGCTTCTTGTGACGATATTTTGCTTCTCCTTTCCCCAATATGGTTTCTCTAAATGGGACCTTTGGTTCTTGAAGTTCAATGTCTATCCCGAATCTCCTTTTCAAGCGCTCAGAAGTAACGGTCAAATGGAGCTCTCCTTGACCAGAAATGATGGTTTGTTTAACCTCTGAATCAACTCTATAAATGAAGGTTGGGTCTTCTTCATGAAGTGTAGAAAGACCAATAGCTAGTTTTTCNTCNTCTCCTTTCGCTGATGACTTAATCGCTGAATGNATGTTTGGATTNGGTAAATTCATTTTTGGAAGTGTGACATGTTTCCCAGAGCAAAGTGTNTTTCCTGTGTGNGTATCNTTTAGCTTAACAACACCCGCAATATCCCCNGCTGATAANTGATTTACCTGTGTNCTGTTTTTACCNTTAAGNATAAACATCTGGCCAAACCTCTCATTAATATTCCTATTTGTATTGTGATAATCTTGACCAGTTTTTACGNTACCAGAGTATACTCTNAAAAGNGATANTTCGCCNACATGGGATTCGGACATTGTCTTGAAAATTTGGAGCACCGTCTCTTTCCCGTCAAGAGAAATGTCAACGTCTTTACCTTGATCATCATGCGCGGTAACTATTTTTCTGTCATCTGGCGATGAACCATACTTTGCTATAAAATCACATAAACGAGCTACTCCAATATTTGAGGTAGAGGAAACACAAAATAGTGGGATAAAAGTCTGGTTCTGGATAGCTCTGTGAATTCCATTTCTCATTTCATCTTCTGANAGACTTCCCNGCTCNAANAACTTCTCTAATANTGCATCATCTGATTCTGCAACATATTCAATTAGCTCTTGATGCAGTGTNCTTACCCTTTCTTTTAAATCACTGGGAAGCTCACTCTCTTTCATTCTACCTGATCCATCAGCCTGATATGAGATTAATTCTGTTCTGAGGACATCAATATTTTGGTTATAACCGGGNCCTGGNTTAACTGGTAATTGCATAGGNAACACATTATTNCCAAANCGTCTTCTNGNNTGAGNAAGAANAGTATCAAACNTTACATGNTCTCTATCTAAACCATTNACTACTAACATTTTAGGTATTCCNAATTTTGTTGNTTGATGCCACATNGTTTCTGTGGCAACTTCGANTCCNTTGACCGCATGAATGGATATAACAGCCAGATCAACAACGCTTAATGCTCCAAGAGCCTCTCCAATAAAATCTGAATATCCGGGAGTATCNATTAGATTAAATTTTTTATCCATCCATTCCATATGAAGTGGAGTACTGTGGATAGATATTTTCCTAGATTTTTCTCCTGGGTGATAGTCAGAGGTTGTGGAACCATCTTCAATNGTNCCCAANCGATTAATTTCTCCACCAAGCTTCAGCAGTGCCTCTGCAAGCGAGGTTTTTCCAGATCCCCCGTGTCCCACTATTGCAAAGTTTCTTATATCAGATGATGAAAAATGTTTCATATGCTATCTCCATTCAAATTATATAATATTTAACTCAGTAGGACTGAGTACAAACACTAGCTCAAGTAAAATCAAGTAAATTAAATTTCTAAAGTTTTTTGCTCTTCTATGTATGCTCTAACTGCNGGAACTACATATACTTTATCCAAATCGAACTCAAGAAAGCTGTTCGCCAAAGTTTTAAGNCGCTGTTCGATTGGCTTATGCTTGTTAACAACAATAACNGTTTTTTTATTGACAACGCATGTACCGCCAATAAAGTCGCCTTTACCTTTTAAAATCTTTAGATCTAATTTTTGTGCAAGATCTTGAAAATGAGAGTACAATTCTTTATTCTTTATCATATGAGCTCATTTCTCCCTTTTGATTTTAATAATTCTACTAATTGCTTTACATCTTCTACCTTATCTTTAGGCACAACTAGGGTCGCATCATCAGTATTAACAACTACAAGATCATCTACGCCTACAATTGCAGTGTAACGACCATTAGAGTGTATAAGATTATTTTTTCCGTTAAGAACCTCTCCACTCCCTTTAATTATATTACCATTTTTTGAAGGGTTTAATACTTCATATAATGCATTCCATGAGCCTATATCATTCCAACTAAATTCACCTGAAACAACATAAATGTTAGAGGCCTTTTCCATTAGACCATAGTCGATTGATTCTGGCTCAATAAAATCCCATAATTCATCAATAGACTGTCCTGCATCAAGCTTGGNAGCAATTTTAGTTAATGAATCATGCAGCTCTGGCAAAAATTTCTTTAAACCATCCATAAAGGTACTAACTCGCCAGAAAAACATGCCGGCATTCCATAAAAAGTCTCCGCTAGACAAAAACCTCTTTGCGAGTTTAGAATGCGGCTTCTCTGCAAATGCTTTAACATGATAGGCATCGAAATGATCTATCTCACTGTTTTCATCGTACTGTATATAGCCATATGCAGTGGAGGCATAGGTAGGTTTTATACCAATCGTAACAAGGTTTTCACCTTTTCTCGCTAGAAAATCAGCAGTATTGATTGCATTTGAAAACTTGTGGTGACCAACAATTAAATGATCAGCTGGGAAAACACCCATTATTTCATCTGGATTACTTAATTCAAAGTAAGCTCCCATCATTCCAATGGCTGGAGCAGTATTCTTTCCAGAGGGTTCAACGATTACATTTTTAGAATCTACTCCTTTAATCTCATTGACTATCTGGTCGTAAAGATCTTTACGGGTTATAATATAGATATCTGTAATTTTTTTTATTTTTTTGAGACGATCTACAGTCATTTGGAGCATTGATTTTTCTCCAACAATTTTTAGTAACTGTTTTGGTCGGTNAGATCTACTATATGGCCAAAATCTTGAACCACTGCCNCCNGCTAATATTACACACNTCATTTTAAAATTNTAGATCAAGTTTTATTTCTTGCAGCTCAATATCCCAATTAGATCGGATTTTAACAGTATCCTGAAAATNATAAAACCACTCTGAAGATTTATAAGGGTCAATAGTACCATAAGAATATTGCATGTTATTATCACTATCCTGAAAAAAAGTTAATGAATAATTACCTTCTGGAATTTTATCCAAGACTGTTTCTCCATCTAAATTTACAACTGATCTAAAAGTGTAATATGGTTTTTCCATTTTTTCNAACTTANCAACAATATTCTCTTCCTCTTCTGAAATTGTGTTTATTATAAGATTGCCAAAGCCCTGATAATCACTAGTTTTAAAATTAATTGATGTTAATGAATCTTTTAGTGCCCTCCCAAAAACTGGAGGAAAATCCTTACTNAATAATTGTAATTCGTAATTGGTCTGAGNCTCCCAATTNTCATGAGGNAAAAGATTTAGTNCGATCGGAGAATCCCATTNTANAGNNTACGGAATGTTNACNGAGTCTTTTAATAGATTGATGGAATATTTATCTTTACCNTGTTCAACCAGATTTGAAAAAATTATTTTAAGTGGTTTCACATTCTTTTCTTCAGGGTTCAATCTATATTTAGCGTTAGGCTGTATGATAGTCAAATCAGTTGTATCTATACTGGGTCCCATTTTTAATTGAATGCTTCCAGATTGAATCAAGGTTGAATTCCATTTTTTTGTTTCATCCAATTGTAGTGAAACAGAGCCATTTACTGTAGAGTCCATTAAGAAATATATTTTTGTATTATCATCTGGATCTTCAAAAAGGTTTGCAGCCTGATTTGATGAATCTTCATCTATGATCCTTAATTGAATTTCATTAATTAGGCTCCCAATGCTTTCTGAAAAAGTAATTCTACCCCATAATCCTTGAAAACTTTCAGCATTTATCATCTTTATTCCACCAAGCATTTTTGGAATTTTCATATTGACATTCCTTATTTTATCTTGAAAGCCTAACTCTATGTTAGAAACCCAACTAAGACCATAAACAAATCTATCAGGAACTATGGGAGTACCTGCGACCAATCTATCAACAGCGGCTATTCTATACTGACCTGGCGANAGGAACTTAAACTCATAAAATCCCTCACTAGATGCATCAATTACATAATCAGGGATCCTTTTATAAAAAGCTAGGGAGTCATTTCCATTCTGAATTTTCCATAGATTTAGTGAAGCATCCTTTTCATAATCAACTAAACCAGATATTAATCCCTTATCAATTTGAGGCCCCGTTGAAAAAGCTACTTGAATACCCTTTGATAACTTCACCTTATGCTCATCGCTCAGATCTCTGCTTATTGAAATTATATATGTTTGATTTAAAGAGAGGGAATCAGGAAAGTAAATAATTAGTCGATTACCTTTGAAAATAATTTCTGGTTTTTGACTTAATAGTGGTAGAACTGTAATGGCTCTTTCAAATGAGCTCTCATCAAGGTATTCTGAAAATAGTAATTCGACCTTACCACCTTCAAAATAAGTGGTGCCATCAGAAGGTGTAACTTTTACGAGTTCAGGAGGGGTTTCATCTTTTGGGCCACCTGGGGGTGGCATAATAGCAGCACAGGATAAGAAAAGAAGGAATCCCATATGCTTGAAAAAAAAACTAATATTCTGAATTTTATTTACCACTTATTTCTTTTTTAAATTTACAGGAATCTCTTTGTTAAATGATATTTCTGTTTGAGAAACATTAAGTGTTATACACCAAACTTTGACGCCCATCTTGTATGCATTGAATAAAACATTTGAGAACATTGGATCTCTATCCCACATTGGCTCAAATAAAGTTGCATCTGGCCTCTGACATACAAACAGTATGCCTGCAAACTCACCCTCTTTGACAAGNTCAGTTAAAGTTTTGGCATGGTTCATCCCTCTAGTGGTCACGGCATCCGGGAATTTTGCAATCCCGTCTTCAACAAAGGTAACAGATTTGANCTCTAGAAAAAANTTTTTGCCACTTTTATTACTTAGTAAAAAATCGAATCTATGATTTCTAATAGTAACTTCTGGCCGAACTAGTTTGTACTTTTGAAAAATGGGTATACGATTTTTTTGAAAAGAGTATTTTACGAATTGATTTGGAAGTGTAGAAACAAGCGATATCCATTGTCCTTTTAGATTGACCATTATGGTTGTAAACGCGGTTGATCTTTCTTTGTTTTCAGGAGCAGGCCTTACCAGTAGAGAAGCTCCAGGAATAAGTAATTCTTTGAGTCTTCCAGGATCTGGCAAATGGCTCTTATGTTTCTCACCCCCTATTTCAATTATCGTAATAAAGCGATTAGGCCGTTCAATGAAAACAGCATTTATTAAAGGACCCTCAATTTTCATTTTAATCATCTCATTTAGTTTTTTTATGCCCCGATAAGAAATGAATATTTCTTTGTAAATTTCNTATAATAAATTTATTTAACAAATATGCCTCTAGTTCCTTCATACATAAAAAAATTAAAAAGTTATAAGCCCGGTAAACCCATTGAAGAAGTTCAAAGAGAATTAGGCTTAGACAATATAATTAAATTAGCCTCTAATGAAAATCCTCTTGGCCCCTCACCAAAAGCATTAAGCGCAATTCAAAATTCAATGATGGAAAGCCACAGATATCCAGATGCGTCAGGTTATGAACTAAGGAAAAAGCTTAGCAATAGATTTAATGTTAACATGAATAATGTAGTACTTGGCTCTGGTTCAGAGGGGATAATGTCAACCATAATGCGTACTTTCTTGTTAAGTGACGATGAACTAGTTAGTGCTCTAAATTCTTTCATTGGTTTCAGGGTACTAGCAAACGCCTCTGGAAATAAAATTCACTGGGTCCCAATGAAAAATCACCGTTATGATCTTGAATCCATGGCAGACAAAATAACTGACTATACAAAAATCGTATATATCGCAAACCCAGATAATCCAATGGGAACGTATATCACCCGAAAAGAGTTTGATGCCTTTTATTCCTATGTGCCAGATAGAGTACTCATCATTTTAGACGAAGCATATTATGAATATGCAGAAAATAGAGAAGACTATCCTGACTCCATGACATATAGATATGATAATGTCATTACACTACGAAGTTTTTCAAAAGCTTATGGCCTAGGCGGGGTAAGGATAGGTTATGGTTTTGCTCATGATGAACTAATAAGTAATCTATTGAAAGTAAAGGTCCCATTTGAGCCTTCCGCATTAGCTCAGATTGCAGGACACGCAGCACTTGACGATAGCGATTTTTTATCAAAAACAATTGAAACAAATAGAAACGGAATGGACTACCTTAAAGAACAGTTAGAAACCATAGGAGTAAAGTACATTCCCTCCATTGCAAATTTTATTACCACTATCTGGGATTCAGAATCAAGGGCAACAGAATTAACAAAAGAATTGTTAAAAAAAGGTGTGATTGTCAGACAGCTGAATTCGTTTGGATGGCCAACGCATATACGTATATCAATAGGTCTTGAAAAAGAGAACCAACGATTCATAAAAGCATTGAAGGAAATATTATGAACCAAGCTCCATACTCCATAAAAGGATTTGACCACTGTGAATTTTATGTTGGGAATGCAAAACAAACAGCTTACTTCTATAATAGAACTATGGGATTTAATACGATCGCTTATCGTGGACTTGAGACAGGATCAAGAGAGAAGGTAAGTTATGTTTTAAACCAAGGTAAGATTTTTCTAGTAGTTACTTCTCCAATGATAAAAGATACCGAAATAGGTAACCATATTGATCGCCATGGTGATGGTATTAAAGACGTTGCCCTAACCGTTGATGATGCTGAAGTGGCCTGGAAATCTTGTATTGAAAGAGGCGCTAAGAGTGCAATGTCTCCTTTGGAAGTCAAAGATGAAAATGGACAAGCAGTTATGGCATCTATCCATACATTCGGTGATACGATCCATACTTTTATTGAAAGGAATAATTATAAAGGCTCTTTCCTGCCTGGCTATAGTGAATATAGTTTTGGATCAGAAACAGAAACATGCGGGCTTGCTCATATAGACCATGTCGTTGGAAATCAACCAGATGGCGAAATGCAAACCATATGCGATTTTTATGAAAAGGTTTTTGGATGGCATCGGTTTTGGACTGTTGATGATAAAGATATAAATACGGAATATTCATCACTGCGTTCAATTGTAATGGCCAACGATAACGAAATAGTAAAAATACCAATAAATGAACCAGCGGATGGCTTAAGAAAATCTCAAATACAAGAATTCATAGATTATTATGAAACTGCAGGCATACAGCACCTAGCTTTATCTACCAAAAACATAGTTCAATCAGTTGAAAAAATGAAAAAGAATGGTGTCGAATTTTTACCTACCCCAGATTCATATTATGATAGTTTAATTGAAAGAGTTGGGGAAATTGATGAAGACATTGAGACCTTAAAAAGTCTTGGAATTTTGGTTGACCGTGATGAAAATGGTTATATGCTGCAGATATTCACAAAACCATTACAAGATAGACCGACTCTTTTTTTNGAAATCATTCANAGGAAAGGATCAAACAGTTTTGGGAAAGGTAACTTTAAGGCATTATTTGAATCAATAGAAAGAGAGCAAGAAAAAAGGGGTAACCTATAAATGAAGTTTGCATCTTATCGGTATAATCAAAATGATAAACCACGGTTTGGATTTAAGAGAGACAAATACATTGTCGATGTAGTAAAATGTGCGAACTGGTTGAATGAAAAAAAGGGTGATGCAATATTTTTAGATATTCCCAGCTCTCTAAAGGAGTGTCTAAAAAATTGGAGTATTAATTTTGAGTTATTAAATAAGCTTGATGGTATTATCACAAATGAGGATATTATTGAGACCAGCAAAATTGATAAACCCATAGCCAACTTNGAGTCAGATTTAGAATTATTGGCTCCAGTTCCAAACCCTCAATCATTTAGGGATTTCTATGCATTTGAGCAACACGTCCGTTCAGCNAGAAAATTGCGAGGGCTTGACATGCACCCTGATTGGTTTANGATACCCATATTTTATTTTTCAAACTCTGTTGCCTTATTTGGCCACAGAGAAAAGATCANTTATCCAANCGGTACAAACGAACTTGATTTTGAATTAGAGTTTGCAGTTATCCTTGCAGATGGTGGAACAAATATTTCTTCAGAATCTGCAACAGATTATATTGCAGGCTATACTATTTGTAATGACTGGTCAGCCAGAGATTTACAAAGAGAAGAAATGGCAATGAATCTTGGCCCAGCAAAAGGAAAAGATTTTGCAACTAGCTTTGGCCCATACATGGTCACCCCAGACGAACTCGAGACTGCTTGGGGTGATGATGGTAAACTACATCTTCGAATGACTTGTCATGTAAATGATATACTTATTTCAGATGGGAATACCAATGACCTATACCACCCATTTGAAAAAATGATTGAGCGGGCGTCAATGAACACCAAACTATTACCTGGGGACTATCTTGGTTCAGGTACCGTAGGCACNGGGTGTATTCTTGAATTAAGACCAGAAAATACCAATGGATGGATAAAAAAAGGCGACATTGTGAGATTAGAAGTAGAACGACTTGGTGTTTTGGAAAACAAAATAGTGTAACCAGTCATGCCTTTTTATCAAAAACGAGGGGAAATCCCTACCAAACGGCATATTCAATTCAGAAATAATGATAATAAATTACTTTGGGAAGAACTTATTAGCAGNGAGGGGTTTAGNAATATTTATTCTAACGTTTATCATAAAAANCCTCCAACCTCAATTGAGGAAATGGGTGANTTTTCAGAAATTAAATTACTGACTGGTGAGGATAAACATAGCCATAGACACATACTTACTTCTAAGATCAAATCAGGCGGTAATTGTATTACCTCCAGAGTACCTCTTTTATTTAATGATGAATTAATAATCTCTAAAGCACATGTTGATTGTTCAATGGATTTACCATACAAGAATGGTTGCGCCGATGAAGTCTTATTCATTCATGAGGGTNTCGGAACACTTCATTCAAATTTTGGCAANATTAATCTCAAAGCAGGTGATTATTTAGTTATTCCAAGAGGNGTGATTTGGGAGGTNCACGTTGNAANTAANATGAAAGTTCTTGCAATTGAATCTTCTANNCCGGTTGAAACTCCAGAACGATATCGAAATAAATTTGGNCAATTATTAGAACATTCACCATTCTCAGAACGNGATATAACCACCCCANCATTTGTTGGNCCTNTNAAGGATAGGTCAACGNATGTTCAGNTTAGACTAAAANATGGTATCCAAACATTTAAGTATAAGCACCATCCGTTTGATATTNTTGGGTGGGATGGATTTTTCTTTCCTTATACTTTCAATATCAATGATTTTATGCCTATCACAGGAAAAATTCATCAGCCCCCTCCTGTTCATCAAACCTTTCAGAGCAAAGGGTTTGTAATATGCTCTTTTGTGCCAAGATTATTTGACTACCATCCTGAGGCAATACCAGCGCCATATGCGCACAGCAACGTTGATTCAGATGAAATCATATACTATGCTGAGGGAGAATTCATGAGCAGAAAAGGTATTGAAAGAGAATCTATTACCTACCACCCAATGGGCCTACCTCATGGTCCACAACCTGGAAAGATAGAAGAATCTATCGGGGTAAAACAAACAAATGAACTAGCTGTAATGATTGATTCCTTTAAAGGCCTCAGTGTAACAAAACATGCAATGAGTATTAATGATGAAGATTATCCATTTTCCTGGATTAAAAAATGAAANTTGATCCTTCTAAGATANCNTTTGCTGACACACACAAGCTGATGATTGGGTCNATTGTTCCCAGACCAATAGCATTCNTATCCACGATATCAAAAGAAGGAAAAAATAATATTGCCCCTTTTTCATACTTTAATGGAGTCTGTTCAAAACCACCTACAATCATGTTTGCACCAGCAAGACGTGGCTGGGATGGTAANGAAAAAGATACTCTTACCAATATNAGANACAATAACCAATTTGTAGTAAACATGGTATCAGAANGTTTTGCAGAAAAGATGGTGATGTGCTCTACTGATTTTGACTCAAATGTGGATGAATTCGAAATNTCTGGATTGAATCCAATAGCCTCNGANANGATAAATCCACCTAGATTGCTTGAATCGAAANTAAGNTTTGANTGTGAANTAAATCAAATTGTTGAAATAGGAAACAGTGACGCGGGGAGTGGATTCATTGTTATNGGAACCGTTTTGTTATTTCATATAGATGATGAAGTTTATGAAAATGGTCNTATTNTATTAGACAAGCTTGANCCAATTGGAAGNCTNGCTGGGAATAAGTANACTCGACCAAGTGATGTATTTGAAATTTCTCGTAAGATTAAACCAGAATAATTTTATATCTCAANGTTAATTAATTTCTCNTTATCTGCTTTGATGATCTTTGTCACTTTTTTTGATTGAAGAGTGAAAGTTTTTCCTTTGGGGACCATGAATGTCAAATGGTCATTTGCATCGCAAGTCTCATCTTTACTAAACCCTTGTTTAGTAAAATTATTTTCACCGTAGATAATAACTTTTACCTGTTGCCTATTACCCGATGAATCCAATGCCCTAATACGAATGGGCACAAACTGATCATCTACAAGACTACTTTTGTATCTATTGGTAACATCTATCGCATTGTATTCTTTTACACCTGGTAACCAGTCCATTGGAAAGTAGATATCTGTATGTTCCCAGGTAGCTGCAAAAATTCCATATTTGTCACTTCCTTTCTCAGCTTTACTGGCAAGATCTTCGAACCATGATTCATTAAGTCTGTCTTCAGTTGGTTCTGCTGCTCCTGTAAAATGCCATTCTCCATCCCAGATCTCGACCCAAGAGTGGTTACCCGAGTTGTTATACCATGATGGTGTGCCTACAAAACGAGCAGGAATTCCAACACTACGGCATACGTCTATAAGTAGTATACTCAAGCCGGTACAAGAAGCCATCCCCGCATTGATACTTTCATAAGGCGACTGGTCAGCCTTTGGTCGCTTGGTTGAATAAATAACGCCTAACTCATCAAAGATTTTTTGATTAAGAAAAACAACTGCATCGTATGCCGATTGCATATCTTTTACCATTGGATAAAATTTATTATAGAAGTCAGGACGCCAGCTCTCTACTGTTTCATTTAAATTAGCATATGGAAGCACATAACTAAAAAATAAATCCTCGGGAATCTCTTGCCCCCATTTAGTGCTTTCCTTTGACTGATGGGCAATGTTAGAGTTCAATAAAAGAAATTCAGCTTTTACTTTCTTGAGATCTTCAGTCGGCATGTGTGTAATAAGCCACTGCATACCTTTAGACTGATTAAGAGGAACTGATGACATAGCTTTTTTTATCTCTAAGCTGTTGTCCCCTGCAATTTGTAGTGACTGATTTAAATCTCTACCAATTAATACAGTGAGAAACAAAAAAGTACATAATTTATTCATATGACATATTATTTTGTGTATCACAGAGTACAAAAACAATTGATAAACTTCCAATTAAAAAGTTTTATAGGTTTCATCATGAAAACTGATATAAAAACGAAGATATATAGTGCACAGTGTATTGGCAATGTTGAGCCGATTGAGTATATGACCCCCTATCCATCTATGCGATCTTTGATAGAAGGTCAGACAATTAAATTTTCTGATCAAATGATGAATGAGATTTCTAATATTACCAACCAGAACTTCTTTGATCTTGTAATGCAAACAAGTAACTGGTTACAAAGTATAGGAATAGAACCAAAACAAAGGGTTATCGTACCAGAGCTTGAATACCTCGAATGTCAGATATTGCTTTTTGGTGTTTGGAACATGGGTTGCTCTGCAGTTTTTACTCAGGGTCAGAGTATCGAAAATATANATNANAGGNTTGTTGATGCACAGACNNTTAGATTAAATGAAAGTCTATTTNACACTATAAAAACATATTCAAANAAGTATNTAGCTAAACATAAGCCTCTANTGAGTGATGAAGCCATCCTATCNTTTGAAAAAGANTNTGGAATACGATTATCTCATTACAATCTTTTAATCAATGTCAATGGCATNNAGAAAGCAATCGGNTTAAAAANTANGACAAGGTTCCATTGCGACCTGAGAANAGGCTCAATTTGTTGGATCATTTTTCAAGCGATTCTTCCCGTACACTGTGGATTAATATATAACANTAAAAACCCTGAACTTACTATTGGAGAATCAGGGAAAGATTATAACCTAAGACACGACCTAAATAATCTCAGCAAGTTTTCTAGCAATGATATTGCAATATGTATAGAAAATACTGCAGCATTATCCATCAATGGAGAACCAATCCATCTATCAGATTATGATATATTTGATGATGGACTAAGGATAAAGGGCCATTCTGTAATGATGGGTTATCTTGATGATGAAATCAATGAAGTTGCTTTTGAAAATNGTGGNTTGAAGGTTTCTTTTTAGTCNATGTCCGATAANACCTGAGCNGCATGCTCNTTTGGCTTAACTTTTTCATAAGCCTTTTCAATTATTCCTTNNTCATCAATTAAATATGAAACACGATAGATNCCTTCATACTCTCTGCCCATAAACTTTTTTAATCCAAAAGCGTTATATGATCTTATAGTCTCTTTGTCAGGGTCAGAGAGTAAAGAAAAAGGAAATTCTTGTTTTGAGCAAAAGTTCTTTTGAGCTTTTACAGAATCTGCACTCATTCCAATGATTTCAGTGTTCTTTTTTTGAAAATTTTTATACTCATCACGGAGCATTTGTCCTTCAGTTGTTCATCCGCCAGTGCTGGCTTTTGGATAAAACCATAACAATACTTTTTGACCTTTAAAATTGCTTAGGCTGACTGGGTTACCATCTTGATCGTCTAGGGTAAAATCAGGGGCCTTACTTCCTACTTCTAACATATACTTCTCCGTTGCTTTATAAATTTATTTCGGACCATTTCATCCGATCATCATTTGACTTTAACATATCATATACTGCAGAAATTCCCTCTTTCTGGCCCTTCCAAACAAGTGTTTTACAGGCTAAATCAAATTCAACCCATTTGAAGTCACAATGCTCCTCAGAAATAATAACGTTACTATCTTGAACCTCAATACCAAAAACAGGAACAAGATTGATCCTATCTCCATTAGCTTCATAAAATTTACTTACATGATCAGCTACAAAGATTTTGCAAGGAGTAAAACCAGTTTCCTCCATTAATTCTCGGGTTGCAGCTTCGATCGCTGACTCATTTTTTTCGATTTTCCCAGCAACACCCTGCCATAAGTGTTCATATATTTTTGTTTTCGCACGTTTTAATAAAAGAAACTTGATGCCGTTTTTTGTTCTGCGAAATACATAAGCATCTATCACTCTTACAACTATCTTTGGCATCACATTCCCTTCATTTGATTCATTTTTGATAACATTGAATCAGACCAATCACCGAAACTTTTTTCATTAATATTTCTTCTTATTTCTACCATGAGATCATTATAAAAAGTGAGATTCATAGTCGATGCTATCCTGAGCCCTAAAATTTCATTAATATTAAAAAGGTGTCTAACATATGACTTTGAAAATGTAGTCCCCCACTCATGGGAACTACAATCATCAAGTGCAGAGTAGTCATCTTTATATTTTTCATTTTTAATATTTAAAACACCATTCCATGTAAATATGTGACCATTCCTTCCATTTCTGGTAGGCATTACACAGTCAAACATATCAACCCCTCTCTGGACTGATTTTATTAGATCAGTTGGTTTCCCTACACCCATTAGATATCGCGGTTGATTTTTTGGTAATAAGGTGTCACAATATTCAATGGTATCCATCATTGCATTTTTTTCCTCTCCAACAGCTAGCCCGCCAATAGCCATGCCGCATGATGAATGTTGAATAAGTTGTTCAGCACTAATTTTTCTAAGTTGTGAGTCTGTTCCTCCCTGAACTATGGGAAAAACAACCTGTTCATGATTATAATATTTTTGATTTTTTTCTAGCCAGTTTGAACATCGAACCATCCAATTAGTAGTTCTTTCAACAGATTTTTTTATTCTAGAATGATCAGAGTCTCCTGGCGGGCAATCATCAAAGGCCATAATAATATCCGAACCAAGTTTTCTTTGAATTTCCATTGAACTTTCGGGTGTAAACATATGCCTGCTACCATCTAAATGAGATTGAAATTCAACTCCATTATTTGATATTTTATTTAATCTCGAAAGTGAAAAAACCTGAAAGCCTCCGCTATCAGTTAATATAGGTCTATCCCAGGATATGAATTTATGTAGTCCGCCAGCTTTATTTACGATATCGGTTCCTGGTCTNAGATAAAGATGATAGGTGTTACCGAGTATAATTTTAAAGTCTATCTTTTTGAGCTCATAAGGTTCCATTGTTTTTACGGCGCCAATGGTACCAACAGGCATGAACACAGGGGTATAAATACTACCATGGCCTGTTTCAAGCACACCAGTACGTGCACTATATTTTGAAGAATTATTTTTTAGTGTGAATTTCAAATAAACTCAGAATAAGATTTGGAATGCCTCTTTGACATAACCGATTGGTTTCAAATCAATCTCTAATTTTAATTTATCAATGCTTTTTTTAAGATTTGAGGATGGTATAATTGCCACCTTAAACCCAAGAGACTGGGCTTCAGCTAGTCGGTGTTCAATGCGATTTATCGATCTTACCTCACCAGCTAATCCAACTTCACCACAGAGCACTGTGTTCTTATTTACAGGTTTATCCATTGTGCTGGATGCAATAGAGGAAATAATTGAAAGATCTAGGGCAGGGTCATCAACCTTCAGACCTCCAACTAAATTTACAAATACATCTTTCGACCCCATTGCAAGTCCCATTCTCTTTTCAAGAACTGCAATCAACATACCTAATCGTTTATAGTCAAAACCATTAGCATTGCGCTGAGGTGTACCATAATTCGCGTTTGAGACTAATGCCTGTACCTCAACTAAAATTGGCCTAGTACCCTCAAGCGATGGAAAGATGGTTGTACCTGCAACATCAAAACTGCGTTCAGCTAGAAACATTTCAGAAGGATTTTTGATTTCCTCCAAACCAGTCTCATTCATTTGAAATATCCCTACTTCATGAGTAGCTCCAAATCGGTTCTTTGCTGACCTCAGCATTCTATGATCATANCGGTCATCTCCCTCCATATANAGAACCGTGTCTACCATATGCTCNAGCATTTTAGGTCCTGCAATGGTTCCTTCCTTTGTAACATGNCCAACNATAAAAATNGCAATNTTTTTATGTTTTGCTGTCTCTAANAGTCTTTGACCGCAATCACGTATTTGACTTGGTGAACCNGGTAANGAATCCAAATCTGAATTCATTATAGTTTGAATAGAATCTACTACTAGGATNTGTGGTTGAANACGATCCAAATGATTNAGTATACCATCTAATTCATTTTCTCCTGAAAAAAATAGNTTTTCAGGATTAATTCTTAATCTTTTTGCTCTTAATGCAACCTGTTCCTCACTCTCTTCTGCAGATATGTATAAGGCTTTTTTTTCTAAACCAGAACATATATGCAAGGCAAGAGTCGACTTACCTACACCTGGATTNCCACCTAGCAGAATAAGTGAACCAGATAACAGACCACCGCCTAGGACTCTATCAACCTCATTCAACCCAGTACTCNATCTTTCACCTGGATCTCTATCTAGAATATCATTTAAAGACTTAGATTCTCTTTCAGGTAGAGNTCTTTTNCCTTTAGCTCTAGTTTTAAATTCCGATAGAGTACCCCATTCTTTACAAGAAGGACATTGCCCGTTCCACTTAGGGAAATCATCTCCGCATGCAGAACATAGAAAGGCTGTTTTTGTTTTAGCCATGATGGGTATAGAAATTGTCCATCAAGTAGTAGCGAATCAAGAAGGATTTACCAATCGGGGCCAAGGGAAAAGTACCATTGTGGTTTTGAATAACCACTCTCATTTCTATCCCAGGCCATTTCAATTTTTAATAAAAANTATCCTAAGTTGATTTTAGTNCCCAGACCNGCAGTTGAAACCCATGGTGANTAATTGCCCGATACNTTATTNCCATATCTATCTGGCCACTTATTGGTNGAAAACTCATNACTGCTATCCCACGCTGCTCCAACATCTANAAATGCATGACCACGTATATTGCCAAAAATCATTTTCAATGGAAAACCTAACGCCAAATAATTTATAAAAGGGAAACGAACCTCGATGTTAAAGAGGGACGTTGTATTCCCAAAACGTTCTGCAAAACGTGCTCCTCTCAAAGGCCAAGCATACTCTGTAAAGTAGATATCGTGTATTAAAGTTGCGTTTGACGTATCTAATATAACATCCCTAAAAATATTATCATCCTCAACACCATTTGTCTCTCCNCCTCCAGTTAGNAGATATGGTACCCCTCCTAAAAAGAATTTTTGTTTGTTGGGTCCNAGGCTTTTTCCAAAGTACCCTCGAACTGCAATGGTGTAGTCTCTTCCCAAACGCCAATATTTTCTTAAGTCTGATTTAATCGTTTGAAATTTTATCTGATTCGAACCATAACCTGGATTAACCGTTAATGTAGAGTTCTGTCTGAACCCATCAACCGGTCCGGTAAATCCAAAAACTGAATTATCATAGATGTAACTAACCCTTGGTAAAACTGTAGAGTAGGTTGATGAATACGTAGTAAAATACTGAACCTGATTAAAATCGTTATATCCCTGCTCCAAGATTGAATAGTTTATATTATGCCAAGAAAGTCCATAGTCTAGCCTTTGATATCTAGTAAATGGCTGGGAAATAATNCCTTGTATCCCGTAGTGTCTCAAACGGGCTAAACTCCAGTAGTCAGCTTGGAAAAAGTTCGCATTTTGAAATGCTGTAAAATAATAATCTATTTTGTTCTTTAAATATCCATATTGAAAGAAGTAATCACTATTTTCAAGCGTCAGTACCATTTCAGTACCAAATGCAATTTGGTGATCTCCCAATATATCACTGAAAGCAAAATATGTCATCCCACTAGTACCAAAAACATTACTAATCTGCAGGTTACCACTAACAAGATCTAAAGTAAATCTTGTTTTGTAAGCTTTTGATATGTACTGNCCATCTACTTTTGATGAATCTATTGAAACAAGCTCCTCAGCAACAATGCNCTCAGAGCTCGTAGAATTAAAGTGCTCATATCCCTTTGCAAAAACATAATCAGAGTAATTGTTGGACTCCTCTATNATACTCCTCATATTTGATTTGTGTTTGCGAAGATCGGCAATTGACTCGTCTTCTGTTTTTCCGTTTAAAATGAATTGCGTTGGGCTTACTGTTTGTTTTTTTAGTGTTAATGGATTTGCCATACTATATAGATCCCATCCTATACCAGAATAACCCGCAAAAATTAGTAGCCTGTCATCGCCGCTAATGGTAGGTTGCTGTAATCCAGTTAACACATTGGTTACTGGAATAGGCTCAGAGTCTTCGCTCCCCGAGATNGGGTGCCTATATAAGTTCCANACTCCATTATGGTCCGAAGTATAAAAAATATTATCACTNGTTTTTGACCAAACCGGATGGGACTCATTATGATTAGTATTTGTTANTCTATCAATTTTTTTGGTTTCAACATTAACAGAATATATATCTGTCTGACTGTAATCATGTTCATACATGAGACCATCATATTCTCCGGATANTTTATTACCTCTGTCCGAAACAAANGCAATGTTCTTACCATCGCCACTCCATGTGGGGTAAGCATCTGAGAAAATATCATCTGTTATTTTTTTGGAGATTTGACTATTCAAATCAAATATATAAATATCACTGGAATTTCCAGATTGTCCAACATAAGCAATTTCGTTACCTAATGGACTCCANGATGCTGAAAAAACACCTTCAATATCTAATTCATACTTTTCACCTTTACCAGTTTCAACTTCTACAACATGAAGGACNTCCCCTTTTCCTGCTTTTGCGGCAAAGACAATTTTCTTGCTATCAGGNGACCATGATAAACCTGGCTGAAGCCACTTTAATTCCTCGAAATCAACACCTCTATTACCCTTAATTAACTTTTTGACTTTTTCTCCTGTCATTGCATCTAAGATATTTATATCGAAATACCCATTTTGATCCGAGAGCACTGCAACCATGCTACCATCAGGAGAAAGAGAAGGGCTCACATTGTAAAAATTATTTTGTTTTTTATGGTCTGTTAACTTCTCTGACATATCTTCAAGAGGATCTCTATCCTTAAAATCTGGCCAGTATTCTTTCTTTAAATATTTGTGCCATTTCTCCGTCAAATCTTTGTAGTTCATACCAAGAGCACTTTCATACCCCTTTTCTGCATTCTGGGTTCTTTTCATTGACCTGAAAACATCACCAATCTTCTCTCTACCATATTTTCCAGCAATAAAACGCCAAAGNGATTGTCCTCCTTTGTAGGCCATGAAATAGTTCAANTCTTGGACCGAAGGTATTCTTTCATGNACNGCAATATCCCTTATTACCATATCAGCNTTTGTATCCCAATTTGAACTAAGATATTCTGCTAGACCCTCATTGGACCATATAGGGACCCTTATCTTAGTTCTACTGGATACAACATTTTGCATCCTTCCCCCGTAAACCATGTCATTGATCACCGCATGNACTANCTCATGATGAATTACATGGCGAAACTGTTCGTAATTTCCTTCAAATGGGAATACAACTCTGTTTTTAAATAACTCTGTTACTCCTCCAATGCCTTCCCTCATATATGTGCCNACAACATTTGTTTGTTGGAACTCATTGTGTGAATTATAGACCATGATTGAAACNCTACGCTTAAGGTCCCATCTTAAATGAATTGATATTTGTTCATAAGATTCTTCAGCAACTTCNGCTGCAAATTCAGCTAAGCTCTGTTGGTCACCATAATAATANATATCNAAGTGAGGAGTTTGAATGTAGTTCCAGTCAAAGTCTCTATATTGGACTTTATTTTGTCCAAATGATTGCCCATTGGCAAAAGTAATAAATAGAAGAATACTAAAGATGTGTTTCATTTTCATTTTAAAATACGTCCCCACCTATCTAGGGTTCCCTAATACTAGGTAATTTTCCTAAAATAAGTCAACTATTGAAGACTATAGAAGATTTTTATGAAAATATTTCCTTGATTTTTGAAGCAACAACAGAAGCTATAACAGCATGTCCTCTTTTATCGTAGTGTAAACCATCAATTTCTGAATANTTTACAACCGATTGCAAGTTGACATAGTGACAACTCTTTTCTAAAGCTATCTTTTGATAATACTGATTAAAAGAGAGTGACTTTTCCATGCCTCCTTTAAATGCTGATTCATTATTTTGATCAACATATCCTTCATGTGTTAGAGCAGAAGGACTTAGTAAAAGTATCTGAGGCGGACCTTGCATATCTGGTCCACAGGAGGTTGATTTAATCAGGTCAATTATTTCAGCCATCCCTTCTGAAATTTCCATCATAGTTCTGTCAAAGATTACTTTAGTATCATTTATACCTATATTTAGAATAACCAAATCTAAGGGAGAGTGAGAATATAAACAGGGCAGTATGTAGGATGTCCCGCTTCTTCCAGATAAATCAGGATACTCTACGTTGGTTGTTCTACCATTTAAACCCTTTTCTATAATATGGTAATCTGCACCCAGTATATCACGCAATAGTCCTGGCCATCGTTCTAGGATGGAATAACGCTTCATGTAAAGTGTTTCAGGATCAAATGCTCCTGGAACAAAACCCCATGTATTAGAATCGCCAAAACATAATATATTTTTTATGCTCACAATTAAAATTTAATTATTCATTCAAAAATAGGTGCTGTTTTGATAACCAAAAAAAAAATAATAATATGTACAATACACAGTTAATTTTCGACCTTTATGAATACACCCGTCTATTTTATTTCAGACATACACTTGAAGTTGACCCTTGATGAAGGGGAAAAAAAACGTAGAGATAAGCTTTATCGTCTNTTTGAAAAAATAGCTGATTCAGGGGGAACCTGTTTTTTCATGGGGGATCTTTTTGATTTTTATTTCGAATATCCAGATCTAATTCCTAAATCATATTTTGACTTTTTTGAACAAACAAGATTTNTNAAAGGTAAAGGTNTATCNCTGTACTTTCTTGCGGGAAATCATGACTATTGGGTTGGAGATCACATTAAAGATGAAATAATGGACAAAGTATACCTCGATTCCAAACAGATTGAAATTAAGGGAAAGAAATTTTACCTTACCCATGGTGATGGCCTGTTGAGCTGGGACCATGGATATAGANTATTAAAAAAGATAATTCGATCAAAGATTTTTATTTGGTTATTCCACTGGCTTCATCCTACAATTGGATACAGGATTGCTCGTTTCATTTCGAGGAGTGGAGAAGAAGACATGCATTCAGCAGATTTTAATAAAGACGTTCGTATTGAACTGCAACAAGCCGCNAGAAGCCACTTTGACAGAGGTTGNGATTTTATGATTTCTGGACACTATCATCTTGGNGAAATATTTACTGTTGGAAAAGGNAAGTTNGCGGTANTAGGTGACTGGTTTCATAAACCATCCTACGCGGTGTTTGANGGAAATGATCTCAAACTAGTTGAATGGGAGAATGATGGGTAGACAATTAAGCATTCTANTTTTATCGGTCTTTATGCTTCAGAGTTGCTCAACAATCAAAGGCCTNTTNGGGAAAAAGTCGATTGGCGATCCAAATGACCCAGATTTTTTAAACCGAGTACAAGAGTTAAAGAGTGCATATCGAGGTGGTAACATTCGTGCTTTAGATGAATTAATTGAGGTATATCAGGATTCAGATCTTCATGTAAAACTACGCGTAGCAGCTGGAAAAACATTAGCGCAAACTCAGCATCCTAGAGCCTTGCACGCGATATCTGAAATGGTTGCAACAACCACTGCTGTTGACTATACTCTTCTGAATGAATCCATAAGCATGCTAGGAATGTTCAGTGANAACCCAAAAGCTGCGAATGCATTGGTAAGATCAATGCGCAAAATGGAAAAGAGGACAAATGAGGTCCATATCGCTTTGGTTAAGAGCCTGAATCGAGTGAGAACTAAAGATCAAATACTTGCACTTTTAGATCTTTACGAGGTTGCGAAAAGCAACATGGCAAGAACTGAACGTCTTTTAACAGAGACAATGGGGGCAATTGGGAGCGACCAGGTTGTACCTGTACTGACATCGGTAGCAAGAGATCCTAAAATCAATATTGGAATCCGAAATAAAGCCGTTGAAATATTAGGCAAAAAGAATCCTAATGATGTTGCTATAGCATTTGCAGAGCTTCTAGGTGACCCAAACACAAACCTCGAGGTGCGTGAGTTTGCTCTTAATACTATGAAAGGGGTTAAAGAGGAGAACTTAGTTTTGGCACTTCTCAATACCTATAATATGGGAAAGACACAATATTATAGTTTATTGAATACAATGTTGGCAGCTCTTGGAGAGTTTGACGATCCAGAAGTAAAAAAAGCAGTCATTGAAATAGCACAAAGCAACGATTACCCTTCTGATATAAGAAAAAAGGCAATAGACAACCTTGCAGCGTTTAATGATCCTTCGGTTGTTGATGGACTTTTACCAATGTTAGAGGAAAAAGAAAATTATATTTATTATGACAACATCATAAATATGGTATATGCANTGGGNGAAGAAAAGAAAAATGCTGAATCAGTNAGACGAATGGCATTTANGGCTCATTTTTCAAGGAGGGAACATGATTAGNCTAGTGCCNTTAACACTTCTAATGGGTCTATTGTTTGCTGTAGATAAAGAGGGAAAGGAGAAGACACAGTTTAATGTTACCGGGATAGTAATTGGGGAAAATGGAGAAGGACTAAAAAAAGTTAAGCTAACTATTTTTAATAATCTTGGCGAAAAAGTTGAATCAGNTAAAACTAAAAAGAGGGGAGAATTTAAATTTAAAAAAATCAAGGCCGGANACTACAGAATAGTTGGTGAACATAAAGAAGAGGGAGAAGTCTCAGTTGATTTTTCAATCACGAGAAAAGATGTTGACCTTAAAATTGAATTTCAATCAGAGTTATTAGATGAATCTACAATAGTAGATGACTTGAGTGAGGTAGCTGTTCCGCTTGTGCCTTTACCCCAACAAAAGGAAGAAAAAAGTAACCAGCAATTAAAGTTTGATGAACTATTTTTTGAATATGAATCTAATCTGAAAGCTTTAGAGATTGAGGTTGATTCTTTAAAAAATGTGGTGAAAGGTTATGAGAAAGGGCAAAGCATGCCAAATATTAGCCGTGAAATTTTAGACCTTATTAAAATNCCAGAAACTCAAAGCAGAATTGAACTCCAAAATGGAACAGTAGTATCTGGGGAGATTTTACAGGAATCAGATTCTACACTAACTCTTAATACACGAATTGGAAAACTGGTTTTAAAAAAGGAAATGGTTGTGCGAATGGATGAATTACAGAAACCTGGGCCAAAAGTCGTATTTTTAGGAGACCCATTCATTGATTACTATCCTGATAAACAAATATTTTCTGGAAGAGTGCAAAACATCGGCCAGGTAAGAGCTGACTTTGTTCGAGTAATTGGTAATCTTTTTGACCAAACAACTCAAAATACNGGCATGGACTCTGTTTTTGTTAAAGGTAGCAGAGTAGTCTATGAATCAAATGTCGTGGCTGATACTGCTCTGGAACCTGGNCAAACCGCATCATACGTATTAACAGTNCCAATTAAGAAAGGCCAAAANACTGANTATCATACAATGGATGTACATTGGAATGAAACAAAATGAAAAAGTTAATAGCNANCTTCATTCTGATTTCATTTTTNTTNCCTCACGGTGGAAGAAATGACCGCAAAATAGAGTTCCCTGATCTTCCGGGTTTGAAAACGCTAGTTTGCGATCTACACATGCACACAGTTTTTTCAGATGGAAGTGTGTGGCCAAATATACGCGTTATGGAAGCAAATAAAGATGGACTTGATGTTATAGCAACNACTGAACATTTAGAATATCAATCATGGATTAGCGATATACCTCANCCAGACAGAAATAGATCTTATGAGCTTGCAAAAGGTTTTGCANATGAGTCGGGCTTGCTAGTCATAAATGGTTCTGAAATTACCAGAGATATGCCTCCTGGTCATGCAAATGCAATTTTCATCAAAGACGCAAATAAATTGATTACAGATGATCCTATTGAATCTTTTCTTGAAGCCAAGAAACAGGACGCATTTATCTTTTGGAACCACCCTCATTGGGCAAGCCAGTCNCCAGATGCTAGTGTTCCCCTTGATCAGCTGCATATAGAAATGATAAACAATGAACTTATTCAAGGAATTGAAGTTGTCAATGATACAACATATTCAAACGAAGCATTTCAACTGGCCTTAGATTATGACCTAACTATTTTAGGTACTTCTGACATACATGATATTGTTGATTGGCAATATAGAATCCCCTCTGGAGGTCACCGCCCAGTTACCCTCGTTTTTGCTAGAGAAAAAAATGAAAAAGCTCTGAAAAGAGCTCTTTTAAATGGTCAAACGGTAGTTTGGTATGATAAAAAGTTAATAGGTAAGTCAGACCACCTACTTCCACTTATAAACAGTAGCCTAGAAATTGAATCTGCACACTATATTAGCGCAACAACGATTGCTCATGTAGTAATTTCAAATAATTCTGATGCGCCATACACAATGAGAAATCAAAGTGAATATGATTTTTATAATGGAACCAACCTTATTACGATTCCCCCCCATGGATCTGCAATANTTGATGTAAGAACCTTGACTAAAAAGAGAAAATTTGAACTTCAGTTTGAGGTGCTAAACGCACTAGTCATGCCTGATACCCATCCACTATTTAGAATCGTTGTAAGACCAAAGCANTAAATTAGAGCAGCGCNTTATAATTANATTTTCATTGCCNCCAGATAAAATAGCTTATTTGCCCCAATGATACGACTAGCAACATTACAAGTACTGATTACTAGCATTTTACTTTCAAACAATAATCATCCTATCATACTNGTACATGGATTTCTTGGATGGGGAAAAGAGGAAGTTGGTGATAAAANTTATTGGGGTGGAGAGAATGATATTGAAAAATACTTGAATGATAGAGGCTACCAGGTCTACTCTGTATCGCTCGGACCAGTATCTTCAACCTATGACTGCGCTATTGAAACATTTTATCAGATTAAAGGAGGCCAAGTAGACTACGGACAGGAACACTCAGAAAAGTATAAAATAATCAGAAAACCAGAAGGAAAAATTTATAAAGGTTTATACCCCGAATGGGACGAGGAGAACCCTGTGCATCTTATTGGTTACAGTTTTGGTGGATTAACAAATCGTATGCTGCTTCACCTCTTAAACTCAACTTTCTTAAAATCTGAAGATGGTGAATTNGAGGAAAGCTATCTGCTTGGAAATTCATTGAGAGGTTGGATAAAATCAATTACGACTATGTCTACACCTCATAATGGCTCTACCCTTTCAGACATCGTGATTAAATCTTTGCCATTTACCGATAACTTACTCCCAATCGCCAATCTAATAAGTAGTGATTATTATGATTTTGATCTCGATCATTGGAACCTGTCAAAAAGTGAAGATGAATCTTTTCGCGAATACCTCTCAAGGCTAACTAGTCATCCTGCTTGGGGAACCCAAAATAGTATAGCATGGGATTCAAGCATAAAAGGCGCAATGGAACTAAATAATATTCTAGTTATTGATCCAGATGTATATTATTTCTCATCAAGTACGGTTGCGAGTATTTTAGATACATCAACAGGAAAGCATAAGCCTGCAGAATATATTAGCATGATGAGCTATCCCTGGTCATGGCTTATAGGAAGAACAAAGGTTGAAATGGGTAACGGACAAAAAACAAATGAAGATTGGTTTGAAAATGATGGTACTGTTAATACNATATCCATGGCAAGACCCTTTACAGGGAAACATGGACCTGAGCCAATGAAAAAGTTATCCGTTAAATTCATTGAACCAGGAGTGTGGCAACACATAGGGAAGTTTAATTTCGATCATAAGGCCTTCGTAGGTCATTTCTTGGAGGACCCCAAAAAGGTTAATGAAATGATGAATATCTTTGAAAAGCATGCTAGAATACTTTACTCGATTCCATAATTAGCTCCTATTATACATAAATTCATCCTATTTTTGAGCAATGAGCGAAGAAAATAATTTTAGCTTTAGTCAATTAAAAACTATACCAAACATGTTAAGTGTAAGCAGGCTGTTGTTAATTCCTGCATTAGCTATCCCAAGTTTTTTAATGGCTGACGAGTCCCAAGCGCGTCATGTTTTTCTAGTAATGTTTATAATAATTGGGGTGACTGACAAGCTTGATGGAACAATAGCAAGGTATTTGAATCAAACAAGTCATTTAGGAGCAAAATTAGATACAATGGCAGATATGGTTTTTTATCCGCTCATAACTATCTGGCTTTATAGATTTGCTCCTGAGGTAGTTGATGGATGGTGGACCCTAGTTTATTTACTGGCTGGTCTCTTCTTCGCGAAAATGATCCTAGGAAAAATTAAATTTGGAGAGATTCCAGTATTCCACACCATCGGTGGAAAGACGTTTGCGGCTTCGCTCTTTTTTTTCATGATTGTTGCAATCCTGTCGCCATATACCGCAGCTAAAGTTTTTCCTGTCCTGTGTGTTATTGGATATGTGAATCAACTTGAAGAAATGTATATTTTCATGACCAGAGAGAAAGTAGATGAAAATATTAGGTCAGCATTCGATTAGTTTTTGCTGTTAAATTTGAATCATAACAAAGAATGTTATCTTTAGTATATAGTTTTAGCTATAACTAAAAGTGATATTTAACCTAGAGACTCATTTACAGTCTAAGGTTAAAACAACTTATCTGTTTAATTTTTCATACCGAGGAAAAAAATGAAAAACTTTTTGAGAATGTCCCTTATTCTGGCCACAACTTTAAATTCACAATTTTTACATGCTCACAAAGACCATAAAAAGAGACCTGCTATGCCGGCAATCGGAGTCTTTCAAGGATCTATAAAGGATTCAACATCAATGAAACCAATTGAATATGCCTCGGTTTCTCTAGTAGATCTAGAGCATAATGAACTTGTAACGGGCGGTCTAAGTGATAAAAATGGTTCAGTTAATATTACCGAAATACCCTTAGGAAAGTATATCGCTGTCATTGAATTCATGGGTTANAAAAAGAAAGAGATCGGNCCTTTCAATATATTTCCAGGAGAGGGAGGAGGAATTAGGCAGAATTTTGGTGAGGTCAAGATGAGTATTTCATCTTTAAATATGGCTACTGTAGAGGTTTACGGGGAAGAGAGTACATTTATCCAGACTATAGATAAAAAGATTTTTAATGTAGGAAGAGATCTATCTTCATCTGGAGGTACTGGATCAGATGTTTTAAGAAAAGTACCATCGGTCGACGTTGATATTGATGGTGTCGTAACCATTGCAGGAGATGCGAATGTTACTGTTCTTGTGGATGGGAAACGAAGTGGCAGAACTGGGAGTGGTAGACGAGGTAACGTAGATCATATCAATGCTTCCATGATTGAAAAAGTCGAAGTTATAACTAATCCATCAGCTAAATATGATCCAGATGGTGTTGGTGGTATTATAAACATTGTAATGAAGAGAGGCGCTTTAGATGGCTTTAATGGCACAGTATCTTCTATGGCAGGTGAATATAATAAGGCCAACCTAAACGGTAATCTCAATTATAGAACAGATAATTTTAACGTATTTACTAATGCTAATTATCGAACAGGTGACAACATCGGAGATGGGAAAAGAGAGTTTGATTATATATATCCATCCTCATCAGATAAAGTNTATACAANCACTTATCGTAAAAAGACTCCTAATGATTTTGGACTCAGNTTTGGTGGAGACTATTATCCTTCAAAGGCAAGCACCATTGGTTATACATTTGATATTTCTGAACATAATGAAACAACCATTCAGGAATTTAACTATATAGAAAATACCTTAAATCCCAATATGGTAGGAATCTTGGAAACAACTGAAACCGATGATGGCCTACACATGGATCATGTGTTATCTTATGAGAATAAATACAACTCTGAATTTAAATTGCTAAAAGCATATATAAGTTATTCTTATGAAGTTGATGACGTAAACGAATTTGGTGCAATGGACTCCGAGTATGGCGCTAACTTTTCTGGAGATTCGACTATTGCATCCGAAGACAATAATAATTTCACAGCATCCTTAGATTACGAAAATAAATTTGGAAAGAAATTAGGTTATGAATTAGGGGCAAAAGCTACAATTAGAGATTTTGAAAAGGATCTTACTTATTTACAAAATATTTATGAAAATGACTACGAAGAGGATATTTATGCGGCTTATCTGGTTACTCAGTATGAATTAACTGATAGGTTTGGCTTTAAATTTGGTGCTAGGGCTGAACAGGTGGAAACTTTTGCTGATCTTAAGGGTCCAGATTTGGCAGAAGACGATTCAACTAATATCCTTACTTATTTATTTGAAAGAGGTATCTCTGAAGGGCCTTTTGATAAAGACTATTTTAAGATTTACCCCAGTGCATTTTTACTTTTCAAACTTACTGACAGACAAACTTTTCAATTTGGCTATTCTAAAAAAGTAAATAGACCGGGTAGGAGAACCATCAGTCCATTTCCTGATAACACTTTTGACATCACTAGATTACGAAACGGAAATCCTTACTTGAGGCCTGAGTATAGTGATGTTATGGAGTTAACCTTTTCTAGCAATACCAGAAAAATGAATCTTAACTTTTCTACATCTCGGAAGAATACAAAGGATGTGATTATGTGGTGGGATAGAGAATATGTTACTTATGATTCTGAAACATATGAGATAATGAGCGCTGGTAATGCTGAGAATTCTATTAGCCAAAACTTTAGTGGCAACATTATGTATCGTCCAATGCCATTAGCAAGCATAATGATGTGGGGATGGGGCTGGAATTCTTTCCAAGAAGGAACACGTGTTGACGGTGACGGAAAAAGTAGAGGTTTTGGCTTTGGAGGAAGATTAACACTAAATATCCCATCTATTGCAAGATTGGAGCTTTCTGGAAACGGCAGAGCTAAAATGAAAATTACAACTGGAGAAATACCTGCCAATTATAGAATAAATCTTGGTATACAAAAACGTTTTTTACAAAATAGGTTAACTGTAACCTTTAAGGTTAATGATATTTTCAATACAGGAAAATTTATTATCGATACTGATAACCTAGTTACTAATTCAGTTACCCAAGAGACATACAGACAATTAATGTATGCCGAAAGACAAAGACAAAGACGATTTGCTTCCGTAGTGTTAAATTATAATTTTGGAAAACAACAGAAGAAAAAGTGGAGCAGAGGTGATTTCTCTGGTAGATCTGGTGGAATGGGCAGCGGCGGTATGGATATGGACTATTGATTTAGGGATGTCTTATACGTTGAATCATTTCTCCCACTTCTAAGGGAATTTTTGGATATCTGCTTGATACAATAAGAGCAACACAAAAGTTTACTAGTGCACCAATTGCACCAAAAGCATTAGGCTCAATTCCAAAGAACCAGTTTGGATCCATTCCCCCAAGAAAAGATGTCGATTGAATAAACATAATACCCTTATGTTGAAAAACATATAAAAGTGTAACACCTATACCTGCCAACATCCCAGCTATGGCACCTTCTTTATTCATTGTGCTTGAAAAAATTCCCATCATCAGAGCGGGAAAAATTGATGAAGCTGCTAATCCAAAAGCAAGAGCTACTGTCCCAGCGGCAAAATCTGGTGGATTGAATCCAAAGTAGCCTGCAATAACTATGGAAACTGCCATTGCAATTCGACTTGCGGCTAGCTCTTCCTTTTCTGAAATTTCAGGCTTAAATACTCCTTTAAGCAAATCCCGGGATATTGATGATGAAATGGCTAATAACAAACCAGCAGCAGTAGATAATGCAGCTGCCAGTCCTCCTGCTGCGACCAATGCAATCACCCAGTTTGGAAGCTTTGCAATTTCAGGGTTCGCCAAGACCATTATATCACGATCAACTTTGACCATCTCATTGTCTTCTCCTGCAGTATATTGAATCAGGCCATCATCATTCTTGTCCTCAAATTTAAGTAGTCCAGTTTTTTCCCAGTTACGAAACCAGGAAGGCCTATCATCGTATGCAAGATTGTCCTGCTGTTCTGGTTGGTCTATTGTAGCAACTAGGTTGAGTCTTGCCATAGCTGCGACTGCTGGAGCGGTAGTATATAAAATGGCTATAAATACAAGTGCCCAACCAGCAGATGATCTAGCAGCTTTTACAGAAGGAACTGTGAAAAATCGCATTATAACATGTGGCAGACCTGCTGTTCCTATCATCAGTGACAATGTGTAAAAAAACATATTCAATAAACTTAGACGTTTGTTAGTAGTATATTCTTTAAATCCAAGCTCCGTTACAATTTGGTCCAATTTATCCAATAGATAAGTTCCATCTTCCATCGTACTGCCAAGACCAAGCTGAGGAATTGGATTACCCGTCAACATGAATGATATAAAAATTGCTGGTATAGTATATGCTATGATCATAATTACATATTGAGCGATTTGGGTGTAGGTGATTCCTTTCATCCCGCCCATTACAGCATAGATAAAAACAATTACCATCCCGATGGTAAGTCCCTGCTCATAATCGACCTCTAGAAACCTTGAAAAGGCAACTCCAATCCCTTTCATTTGCCCAATAACGTAGGTAACAGATGCAATGATAAGGCATACTACGGCAACAACTCTTGCTGTTTTCGAGTAATAACGATCGCTAATGAATCCAGGAACAGTAAATGTTCCGTGNTTTCGAAGGTAGGGTGCNAGCAACAAGGCAAGTAACACATANCCTCCTGTCCATCCCATCAGAAAAACAGATCCTCCATATCCAAAAAATGCAATTAGCCCNGCCATTGAAATGAATGAGGCTGCNGACATCCAATCAGCAGCTGTTGCCATACCATTNGCNACTGGATGTATGTCACCTCCTGCCACATAAAACTCATCNGTGCTGCTGGCNCTTGCCCAAAAGGCAATCCCNACGTAAACCGCAAAGGTAAANCCAACAATTAGAAAAGTTAGAGTTTGTAGATCCATGNAGGCCTTAATTAGAAGANTTAATCATTTGCCTGGTATTTCTTATCAATCTCACCCATTTTANATGAATAATAAAAGATGAGANCTACAAANACATAGATNGATCCTTGTTGGGCAAACCAAAATCCAAGTTTATATCCACCAATTTTAATAACATTCAAATAATCAACTAAAATGATACTAAAACCATAGGAGGATACAAACCAGATAGANAGACATTTTATAATAAGGGAAATATTCTCATTCCAATAATTCTGATTTTGTTTTATCATAATTTAATGTTAGTTGACTTTGAGAGAATGCTTTAGGTATTGGCTCATGTATGCTAAAACCATAGCCGCAATGACATCTGCTATTGGAGGTACGTTCGGGAATCCAAAGTTCCATATAATTACGCCCAATAACCAGATGAAATAAACCTTCATGTTATAGCAATATTACATATAATAAGGTGTGAAGGGACTAGTTTTTTAAAAAAGAGATTTTAGGCTTGTGGAAGATTTCCACTTGGAGATTTGGAATCAGCCTCTAGAATATTATTGAAAATATTTTTGATAAACTCCAAACGATTAACCTCATCCTTAATGTTTATAATTTCTTTCTTGAGAATAAGTGGTAACTGCAACCCCTGCAGAAACTCAAATGAGATTTTCTTTTTCATGTGAAGCTCAAGATCTCTATCAACGCCAAACTTTAATAGTATTTTTAAATATGATTCCTGGAATTTTTGGAACTGAGGACCTTCCATCCCTGTTTGAGTAGGTAAAAATTCAACATCACCCACAACAGTATCTCCATCCATTTCAGTGCCTTTAACCTTAAATATTTCTTCCCCCTTGACAAGAATATCGTATTCCCCATTCGAATACTTTTTNAANACTTCTTCAACACAAACCTTTACCCCTTTCGAAAAGACTCCCTTTCCTTCGCTAAGAATTATTCCAAAAGGCTTATTATGTTCAATCGCATTTTCAGTCATCAGTTTATATCTGGGTTCAAAGATATGCAGTGGAAGATGTTCGTATGGGAGCAAAACAAGATTCAATGGAAATAATGGTAATTTTTGCAATGTATCAATCAATCTCTTCTAGATATTATTTAATTAACTCAAACAACTATACACAAAACTTAAATTAAAATTAGATAAAAGTTCTAACTGATAAATAAGATTACAGAATAGTTGGATTAATGGATCTCATGCAATAAATTTATTTACAAATTTATACGTTATAACGCTCATATCGCTCTTTTAAAACAAGATCAAAANTTNTAAANAANNANTAAAAATGGCATTTTATTCAACACTGTACAAACATCAAATAGCTGAGAGGCATCTTCAAAATTTCACAGATAATATAGTGCATAAATACGCTGCTTACAGAAATTTTGATTATGGTCAGGATGAAAAAAATGTTGTGAGTGGCCTTTCCCCTGCTATAAACCGTAGAATCATTTGTGAATGGGAAGTTGTCAAAAATGTCTTGGATTCACATTCATATAAAAAGGTAGAAAAGTTTATCCAAGAAATATGCTGGAGAACCTATTGGAAAGGTTACCTAGAACATTATCCACATATTTGGGTCAATTATTTAAGTGATATAGAGCATATGAAGAACTTAAAAAAGGNTCAGGCATACATTGAAGCTGTAGATGGTAGGACAGGCATTGAATGTTTTGACCATTGGATAAAAGATTTAGGACGGTATGGTTATCTACACAATCACACTAGAATGTGGTTTGCCAGTATTTGGATACACACTTTAAGACTTCCCTGGCAACTTGGTGCAGACATTTTTTTGAAGCATCTAATTGATGGAGATCCAGCATCAAATACTCTAAGTTGGAGATGGGTNGCGGGGCTACATACTAAAGGTAAATCGTACCTGGCTTATCCTGANAATATAAAAAAGTTTACAAATGGAAAATTTTATCCGAGCAAACAGTTAGCCACTCATGTAAAATCCGCAAAAGAGGAAGATAAGCCATTACCCAAACAGTTAAACTTTGACTCCGAAATAAGATCTGGTAAAAAAGGTTTTTTGGTACATGAATCAGATCTTTCTCCTAATTTTCTAAATGAGTATGATATGGTTTTGATACAAGGCAGCCCTTTAAAAAGTATAAAAAGGTCTTCATTAGTTCAGAGTTTTATTTCTGATGCACTGAAAGAATACCAAAAAGAATGCACTGAAAATCAAAAGTGTGATGTTGCATTGATTAACCTGGAAGACACTAAAATGATTAAGAAACTCATGGATGAAAAAGGATTAAGTTCCCTTTCATCATATTATCCAGCTCTTGGGGCTGTGAATGACCAGATTCAAAAGCTTAGAAATGAAGGTATCATAGTTGATTATCAATACCAAAAATGGGATAAGAGTTTTTGGCCTCACTCCTCTAAAGGGTTTTTTAAGCTAAAGTCAAAAATTCCAAAAATTCTCGAACAGCTTAACTGCATGTAAATCACCCATGCTTAATTTTCAAATTAGGGGCTATGGAATTAACCTTTGTGCAGGAACGATTGAGGATGCTAAAGTACAAGATCTGCTCAACGCAATGAGGGACAATAAATCTTCTCTTGCGCAAGTGATGTATGATAATAATTGGAGAGAATTTTCAAATATAATAGAATCTAGGTCGCCCTTTATATCAGATGACGGAGAACTAATTATTACATCCTATAACTCAAAAGATTATTATGATGATGGCCACTCATTCTNTAGANCAAAGATTAAAGATTTAGCACAAATTCCANAACAAANAGAAATAAATATTGATAGCAACCTACCACTGGTTGTAAACAAAGAAATATATTTTGGTTGCACATTCGAATCAGAAATTGAAGATCAGAACCATGAATATTTTCATGAAGAGCAATTAAGTATTTCTTCCTATTCTACACCCTTCTCTCAGCACTCGTTGATTGATGAGATGTTTTTTAATAGGCTGGAGCTGAAAGATTTGAAAAGAAGGAAGCATGAGTTAATTACTTTCCAGTGCAGTATCTACAAAAAAGCGTCACATGATGTTCCCAATATTACCACCTGTCATGATTTGGAAAGCTCCTATGATGTCTTCCTTGATTCAATTATTGAGATTAATNCACAAGAAAAATGAAATTAATTAAACAAGCTAAAGTTGCAGCAGGGTACTTCATCTTAACCTTTCTTAAGTGGACTCTTCCAGTTTTGGTAATTATCGCAATCATTTATTTTTTATTATTTCTTATTACATTATTCAGATAACGTTAAATGTTAAATCTCTTAAAAAACAAAACATTCTTATTGTTCTTTTTTGGAAATGTTATGTCATTGATTGGTTTTGGGTTTAANCTCATNGCAATAAGCTGGATGGTTCTTGAAAAGACAGGTTCCGAGTATACACTTGGTAAAATAATGGCCTCTGCTACTGCACCTGGCNTAGCACTTGCTTTATTTGCAGGAGTTATTATTGACCGGGTAAACAGAAAATGGTTACTGGTTAACCTAGATATCTTCCGGATGATAGTTGTCGTGTCCTTTCTATNGGTACTATNAAAAAATGAGTTTCAATTATGGTTTTTATACCCAGTGGTGGTCCTAATGGGCTTAGGGAATTCACTCTTCTGGCCAACAGCACAAGCATTTGTTCAGGAAATTGTTGAAGAGAAAGAATATTTTGATGCAAATAAATTGCTGTCTGCCAGTTACCAAGTTGGGTCTATTTTGGGAGCAAGCATGGGCGGATTTATCGTNCATCTCTATAATCCAATAGTTGCTCTCTGGATTAATGTAGGAACTTATTTGATTTCTGCTATTTTAATTTCCTTAGCGCCTTTTACTCATACGCGTTTTAAGAAAGATCAACCGAAACTTTTTAACTCTCTGAAAGTTGGTTTTATCTATCTTAAAGGCAAAACAGACATTTTAATTCTAGGCCTTACAACCATCCTTTCAGATGTAGCCATTTGGGGATCATTATCTGTCCTAACTATTACCATATCGAAAGAAATTTTTGATAAAGGCACATGGGGCTATGGGCTACTTGATGGCCTTTATGGAATTGGCGCTCTTCTTTCTACTGCTGTAGTTGGGTATTTTTCTACAAAATTTGGTAGAGGAAACTATCTAGTGTCTTGCTACGTAGTCGCTGGGTTGATGTGTTATATTGTTCCTATCATGCCATCTATTTATCTAGCGGCGCTGGTTTTTTCCCTAATGGGACTGCATAATAACTCAGCTAGAATAATCGTTCGAACAATATTCATGGAGAATATACCCAATGAAATAATGGGGAGAGTTCAAACAATTTTTGGAGTATATACTAGAGCAATGGTAGTACTTAGTTCGCTATATGTTGGTTGGCTGATTGAGACCCATTCAATAGAATTAGCGGTATTTTTCACCTCAAGTCACTTTGCTTTTGCATTTCTTGGCACGCTTGCTGTCATCATTGTTTGGCAAGGAAATAATACGATACTAGCAAGCAATAAAAATGCCTGAATTGCCTGAAGTCCAAACTGTTGTTAACTACATTAAACCATTGTGTGTTGGCAAAAAGTTAATAAGGGTAAAACCAGTTTGGAGTAAAGTATTACACAATTTTAATGAAGGGTTTAATTCTGATTTTAAAAGTAATGAAGTCCGTGACGTATATCGAAGAGCAAAATTCATAATCATCGCATTTGAAGATTATATTTTGGCTATACACCTAAGAATGACGGGAAAGCTGTATATGAAAAGTAACAAGTTTCAATCCAAGCACATTACAGCAGTTTTTGAATTTGAAGGCCAAGATTCACTCTATTTTGAAGATGTCAGAAAGTTTGGGAGAGTGTATTTATATGACGATTTAAAAGTAATTGATTCAAAACATGGCCCTGAACCTTTAGACTCAAAGTTTTCATTAGTGCAGTTCAGGGAAATGATACGTGAAAGAAAAAGAAATGTCAAAGCTCTACTGCTTGATCAATCATTTTTATCTGGTCTAGGTAACATCTATGTGGATGAAAGTCTTTGGAAAAGTGGAATCCATCCTAATTCTTTGGCGAGCATGATCCCAAATACGAAGATCAAGGCATTATATGAAAACATCAGATCAACGTTAGAAGATGCGATTGAGGAAAACGGCACTACAATTATTGATTTTTCTGTGAACGGAGAATCTGGGCGATACGTCAACTATTTAAGCATATATGGCAGGAGTAAAAAAGATTGCTTGAAATGCAAAACTAAAATAAGAAAGTTAAAGGTTGCAGGAAGAGGAACCTATATATGTGCTAAATGCCAAAGAGTATACGGAGAGAGTTAGATTAAAATGTTGGAACCTTTTCAAATAATAAAATCAGAGTGGAAAAACATTAACTTGGGGATTCAAAAAGCGAAACACGACTATCATTCTTTTGTTTTTTCAACTGTATCGAAAAATAGCCCTGACTCAAGGACAGTTATTTTAAGAGACTTTGATGAGCATAAGCCCGCAATATGGTTTCATTCTGATAGAAGGAGTAAAAAGATATTACACCTGGAGGAGAATGAAAACGTTTCTGCTTTGTTTTACGACAAGTCCAGAAAGGTTCAATTAAGAATCAATGGGATTGCAGATATTGAGGAAGATATTGAACATAATAAAAAGATATGGGATTCGATGAGACCAGAGAGCAAACTCTGTTATATGGGACCATATGCTCCTTCACAAAAAATAAATCAGTTTGAACCAAACACACTTAAAAAGTCTGCTCACGATTTGGATAAAGAAGATGAACATTTGGGTCTATCACGATTTTGCAGGATCAGGATAACAATAAAGAGGCTGGATTGGCTCAAATTGGATTATAAAGGGCACCAAAGATTAGAATTTAAATTTGGTAAAAGAACTAAAACACAATGGATTGCATCATGAATTATAAAAATAAAAGATTATTTGCTACCTTTATTCTTTCATTTTTTGTCTCATCTTGCGTGAGATTATACAATGGCTCATTTGCTCAGCCGGATTTCAAACTCACACAACCTGATAAACTGGGACCAAATGTAGAGAAGTGGGAAGATGGGGCACGTACTAAAGGTGACCATAATGAATTTGAGTGGTGGTATCTCGATGCCAAACTAGAAGATGGGTCTCTTTTCGTTTGTTACTTTTACAAAGTTCATTTCATAAGAGATCGGTTTTTTATTGGAATGAATTATAGCTCAAAAGAGCACGGTGAGATATTCAAATTAAAGTATTTCAAAAAGAATGAGGTTTCATTTGCTAGTGATAGTTGTAACGTANCTATGCGGAATAATTATTTCATTGGCAACTTAAAAAACTATAAGATTTCTTTAGATCCAAATGACTTTGATGGTTTTGGAGTAGATATTGATTTATCTGCAAGACTTAAACCATATAGACCTCAAGATGGTATTATAAAAGCTGAAGAAGATTTTTTTGCATGGCTAGCTGCAGTGCCCGATGGAGATATAAATGTAAAACTGAACATAGATGGCAAGAAAACTCAACTTAAGGGCGATGGATACCATGACCATAATTGGGGGAACACACCACTTCAACGATTGTTTGATGGATGGGTCTGGTTTCGTGGAAAAACAGAAAATCATACTGTAATCGCTTCAGAACTGTACACCTCAGATGAAAGAGGTGGATATGATATACCGATACTATATATTGCAAACGAAAAAGATGGAGTGATTGTCAATAGATTTGGTCAGGATGGCCTTTTTACAAAGTATGCCAATAAAATTGAAGGCCTTTATAATAAAAGCAATGAACCCTATTTCTCATCATTTGAACTGCTAACTAAAAATAGTCGTAATGTGAAAATTTCTGGACAAGATGTAATTGATAATACAAATCTTTTTAAAAGAGCGGGTTTACCGTGGCCTATTAGATTGGCTATGAGTCAGGCTAAGATTGATCCATATTATACAAGATTTGATAGTGAACTNCGGTATGAATTTGATGAGGGCACGGAAGATGGNTATGGTGTTNTAGAAGTTATGGATTTAAAGTGAGCTCTAGTACTTTAGTAAAAATAGAAAAAGTAAGTAAATGCTTTGGAAAAGCAAGAGTTCTCAATAATGTAAGTTTTGAGATTCCAAAAGGATCTGTTTTAGGTATACTTGGACCAAATGGAAGTGGTAAGTCAACACTAATGAGGATCATTGCTGGGTTAATTAAAACTTGGGATGGGAGTATATATTTTGATGGCAAGCCCATAGCTGAAGAAAGTATGTACTTACATAGAGTTGGCTTTCTAATTGAAGACCCTGCATTCTATGAGCATCTAACAGCAGCTGAGAACTTAATCATGCTTTCAAGACTAACTAATTCTNCNTTGGATAATATAGAAAGATTATTGAAAGAGGTTGATTTAAACGGTTCNGAGGATAAACTAGTAAGAAATTTTTCTTACGGNATGAAACAGAGGCTAGGNATTGCTCAAGCAATCNTGAATGANCCTGATATTCTTTTTCTTGATGAACCAAGCAATGGACTTGANCCCCATGGAATAGTCCAAATGAATAACACTATAGTTGACCTAAATAAGAAAGGAAAAACAATATGCCTAAGCACTCATGTGGTTGAACATGTAAAAGACCTTTGCAGTCATATCATAATCTTAAAAGAAGGAAATTTAGTTTTAGATGACTCTATTGAAAATCTTTTCGAGAATTCTAACAAGTATGAAATCAAATCAAAAAGTATAGAAGCCATCAAGGATAAATTATCACAAGTTGAAGATTTAACTATTGTTGAAGAAACAGATAAAAAACTAACTATTGATTCTGAATTAGATTTAAGTGATCTCCTTAAAACCTTTTCTGAAATCAATGATCTGTATAGTATAAATAAAAAGTTAGATATCCAGGATTTGTTTTCATGATGCAAATTCTGATTATAAATGAGCTTAACAAGNTCCTTAAAAGAAAGCGTACGTATATCAGTTTTTTGCTAATTGGCATATTGATTCCTTTTATCGTTGGAGCGATAAGCAATGGTGGAACAACATTAGAAAAAAGTATTTATGGCCAGTTATCTGACTCCTTTTTCTTCATAGGTTCTTTATTGAATGGATACTTAGCAACCTATATTATTATAGCGGTATTAATTAATCACATGCCTTTTTTGTCTACCATCATCGCTTCAGATATTTTTTCTGGTGAATATTCCAGATCTACTTTTAGAATGTATTTAACTAGGCCAATATCAAGAACTAAGGTGTTGTTTAGCAAAGTNATTGTTGTCTTAGCCTACACAAGCATTCTTATGGGATTTTTTTTCTTATACTCACTNATAATCAGTATGTTATGGCTTGGGACTGGCGAGTTAGCAGTATTTCACAAAGGCATTTTACTTTTATCAGGCGATGAGGTAATCCAAAGATTTGCGCTAGCATTTTTAATTTCAAATTATGTTATGCTGACCATTTCATTACTGTGTCTATTGATTTCAGCCATTTCCAAAAATAGCGTAACCCCAATAATCATTACCATTAGCATAGTTTTTGTAGGGACTGCAATAACGTACATACCNATAGAACTATTTAAATTAATTAATCCCTATCTTTTNACNGGATATATTAATTCATTTCTTANAGCATTTCACGATCCAATACCCTGGTCGCACATGGCTTCATTNNTCATTACATGTACTNNCTGGTCAACACTNTTTATTTTTCTAGCTCTATTTTTCTTTAATAAAAAGGATATTACTGACTGATGAAATGGCAAATAAAAGGTCTGTTAACAATCACCACNCTCTTCAATCTCATCTATTCTTCTAATCTTTCAATAGACGAAATANTTTTNAAAGCTAATGAGGAATTTGAGAAGGTCTCTGATTTCCAAGCCAAAATGACCGTAAGCCTAGATGTTCCAGGTCTGAGAATGCCAAAAAAGGAGTATCGCGCATATTATAAGAGACCAAATAAATTTAAAGCCACTACAAAAGGGTTTGGTGTGTTACCTAATACAGGACTTTTCACAAGCCCTAAAGACAATTTTGATAATTTAAAAGACCTGATTATAAATCAAGACAAGATTAAAATTGGAAATAATCAGATAATGATTAGTGGAACCCTTATTATGGACAGTCTTAAGGCGAAATTCCCAAACGAGTATGCTAAATTATCATTCAATCCAATTGTAGATGTTGTAGTAGACACTTCCAAATGGCTCATCAATTCTGTTACAAGCAGAATAGATACTTTGAAACTATTCCAGATAAATAATTATTATGAATTATATGAAAATANATACTANCTGCCTTCAACNTCAACAGTTGAATATTTTATCAANGACATGAAGCTAGCAAATTGGTTAAAAGATGATATCCCAAGTATGATTGGCGCAGATCAACAAATAGCGAAGAACCAGGATATTGTTAAAGGAATGATAACTGTTAAATATTCTGATTACTTAATAAATAAAAAGCTACCTGATTATATATTTAAGAAAAAACGGATAGACTAATAGAGGTTATTGGTTAGATATACCATGATTGCATTTTGAGCGTGCATTCTATTTTCAGCTTGGTCAAATACAATCGAATTCTTTGATTCCATTACCTCATCTGTAACTTCTCTACCTCTTTCAGCTGGTAGACAATGCATGAACAACGTGTTTTTCCCAGTGCTATTAATTAAATCCTTATTGACCTGATAGGGAGCAAAAACTTTTTCTCTTTCAATTGCTTCTTCTTTTTGTCCCATTGACGCCCAAACATCTGTGTAAATAACATCAGCATCTCTTACTGCTGAAATCGGATCATGAGATAATTGAAAAGACGATGATGTTGAATCTTCTACCATTTTTACAGCATCCAAATCAGGCTCAAATCCTTCTGGACCACAACAGACAAAGTCCATAGGAAGTCTTGAAGCGAGCTGTAACCAAGAGTGAACAATATTATTTCCATCTCCCATATAGCAGATTTTCAAGTTATCAAGACTACCCTTATGCTCCCATATTGTCAAAATATCGCAAATAATTTGACAAGGATGATTATAGTCTGTTAATCCATTTATTACGGGGATATCTGAATACTTTGCAAGTTCAATAATATGCTGATGATCAAATAATCGCGCCATAATTACATCATTATACCTACTAAACAATCTTGATATGTCTTTAATTGCTTCTCTTTTTCCTATTCCTATATCATTAGG
>FUFK010046396.1_pt1 | contig 40364 bp, 45 predicted proteins | sample 1021851 | NCBI WGS metagenome assembly FUFK01 (sample SAMEA51879418, study PRJEB19060) | metagenome
GCCATGGCCAGTGGACTGATAGGCACAACCTGGACCTGAACACCATTTACTTTGAGCGGCAAGTCAATCATGCCCATTTCATCCATCAGCTCCAACGTCCGGCGCACAATCGGAAACATTGTTTCAGATATCAGCCGGCCAAAGGCACTGCCCAGGTTCTGTGATAGCTCAGATAGCTTGGCGTTGATTTCTGTGGCTGACCGGGCGCTCATGTTTTCCGGCGTCAGGCTCTCATCGAGCAACGCCTTCTTGATATTGACCCGGAGGTCATTTGCCACAATCTGGCTCAAATTAGCATCCCCAGACCGTGGCAGAGGCGCGAGGGAGGGGCCGCGCGGTCCACCATTTGAGCTGACGCCAATAACAGCGCCAGGAACAATACTAATGGTCTGAGGATTCAACACGCCATCATCAACAGCGGTGAAAACACCGCCTATCGAAATGCTGGCATTTTTTAGAGTTAATTCAACAACCTTGTTCAAACTTTTAATATCTGGCAATGCAAATAATATTGGCCCTCTCCCATAGCGCTCATTGGATGCCTTCATGTAGCGGCTGACAACAAACGGGAAGCTCTTGAGGTCTCGGTGAACCAGCTTGTGGTCTCCCTCCATGGTGACCAGGCAGTAGGAAATCTGCTCATCCTCGGTATAGGTCGCCTCTAGAAGCTCAATCTGTTTTGTCGGGTCATCCTGACAGGCTAGCACCATGTCCTCAGGAATATCGGCATCAGGCCACTCACGCTGTATCACGCGGAACGGGCGCTTGAATTTACGGTAGACGGTATCGACAGTGTTGTTTGGCCCCTCATCGAATGTCACCTGATAGGATGGGATTGCTGTGTAGCGGATAGGCGTAATGTCATCTCCAGGCTGTATCAGCATGACCGCCGTACCGACAGCCAAATCAAGCAGGAACTCCCCCATAGCCAGGTCGAAACCTGATTGCGCCATGATGCCAAACATTCGCTCGGTGTAAAAATCCAGCGCTTGCTGTGCTGGGATTTTATCTGCCTCAGGGATTTCGTTGCCCGGCTGCAACCGACACCACGCCCTTTGCGGAGGAAAAAGGGAGGATTGGATGCGGTTAGCAAACCGGGCAGTCGAGTGTATCGCGGTGGAGTCGAACACTCGTTTCATTTTGTTTTGACCGGGGACGTTGCCCTCATAGTAACCATCATAAAGGTTACGCATGGGAAGGGCGTACTCGTAAGCCTCTTCGTAAATCGAGCGCCAATGCTCTTTGTGCGTCTGAGCTTTCTTGTAACGCTTCTTGATTTCTTCTGTGCTTAGACCGGCCATGTCATGCTTTCTTGTGTTTATTGGCAAAATTTCGGGCGGCTTCTACACTGCCAAAACCCCAGGCTTTCAAGGCCATTGCCTTGCGGGTAGGCCGGCCTTTGTCATCCTTCATCGGACCTTTCATCCCAGCAAAGCGAGCAGCGAAACTGACACGACGAGGGCTAGTGCCAGAGCTAAGAGGACGTTTGAGATTCGCACCCTCGGTTTTTTTAAAGTGCTTTCTGCCGGCTTCATTCAGTCCCCCCTCAGGGTTTTGGAAGCGTTTAGCTACCATAGCCCTTAGTCGCTGCCTTCTTCTTGCCCACCTTCTTCATCGTCGCTTTTCTCAGCTTGGTCGTCTTGCTGTTCATCTTGCTGGCTAGTGGTCTCTTGGCTCCTCTGGCTCCGTACACTGTCACCCTCCCTGTGTTTCGGGTTTCTCAAATATGTTCGCATGGCTACCCTCTAGGATTCCTGCCAGCTCCTAATGTGGTGTTAAGAACATCGCGGTTTTCGCCCGAACCAACCACACCGGGNGCCATGAGCTGGCTCATCCCAGCCGTTCTTCTGGCACGGCTGCGAGATGCAAGCCGGCGATTGGCGCGGCGCTCCTCGTCAGCAGCTCGCCGCTCCTGGTCGGCTAACCGCTGTTCAATTCCGGGGTCAGGTGGTGGCGGTGGCTTTGGCCGGGAGAAAATGGCACCCATCAGAAAATCCTCGCATACATCCAATAGTCTGAACCGTCTGGCCCGTAATGTTTCAACAGACCCTCTCTTTCAAAATAACAGCGCTGCGCCCAGCGGTCAGCTTGTACGTTTCGCGTATGAACCGTGAATTGTACTCTCTTTGTCTTTGTTTGCTGGGCTGCGTACTCAAAAAATCCCAGTGCGCCTCGATGCAGGGCAATGGTTTTTCTGTCGATGTTCTTTGATGGTATCAGCCAGGCCTCGGCTGTTCCGGGCCACAATCTGAAAAATCCGAACATGGCATAGATGTCGCCGTCACAAACGGCTGAAAAGGCAAAGCCAGCCCTGGCAAAGCTGTCGATATAATCCCGGTAGCCGGCAAAATCCTCCAGGTTGTGCCGGTCAAATTCATTCAGCTCACAGACGTAGAGATGCGAGGGCTGCCAGCGCACAATCTTGTTGCGCGGCATATTCATCCGCATGACGACGTTCAGCTCCTCAGGAGAAAACATCGAAATCCAAAACCTTGGCCTGGACCGGCTTGACCATCCGACTAGGTGATTTGGTCATAATCTTATGCTCAGAGCCTAGCAAACAATAGCCAGCCGCATCCCCGACGTGGGAGTGTTCGTTCTTGTTGGGCGTATCCCGGAACCTTTCCTGGCCGGCACCCATGGCTATACGCTTGAAGTGATAGCCGCCATTCAGGCTTTTACGGAGCCGCATACATTTGCGGTCAATCATAAACCCAGGCTTGCCGTCAATCAGCCGGCCCATCGGAATAGCCAAGGCCTCTCGCCGGGTCCGAAACTCATTGGTCGCTGTTGGCCGGGCAATGATGCCGTGGGTTTTGAGGTGGTCAAAGGCCGTGGTTTCAAATATCTGGTCACGCTGAGAGCCGGCAGGGTCACCCCAGACCATGGTCTCAAAGCCGGGGAACCTCGATGCCAGTTCGCTTTTGAGCATTGAGCAGAACCGCTCCAGGCCCATGTCAAACGTCACCAGCTCATGGAGGACGTGCCAGCGCCCGGTAGGCATCTTCTGAGCAAAGATAGCTGCTGGCGTCAGACCAAAGTCGAGGCCAATCTGTATCGGGACATTTGGCTCCGGCTCCAAATCGGCAGCCATCATGGCATCGTTGTATTCCGGCCAGACAGGCCGTCCTTCTTGCACAAACGTATATTTCCCCTCGGCATAGCACCGAATCCAGTCCAGGTTCTTGCCACCCAGTAACTGGTCATAGTAGCCATTAGGCAGATTTTTGAGGTTCTCAGCCTCAGGATTGGTACGCCACCACCGGCCAGCCTGATGGGTATAGCCCTGAGCTTCGGGCATATCGTCGGGCAAGTCCTCTATCTCAATCTCATTGACGCCGCCGGGCTGCCGGAAAAACTCCCAGGCAAAGCGACCACCGGGCCGCTCTTTCTCAGCTAGACGGTAATACCAGTGGTCATCATCCATGGGGTTCGTATCCAGGATAACGCCCCGCCAGGTAGGACCGCCATCAGCCTTGGTCGGAAAACGCCCGACCCGGTGGGTCAAGCCATCAACAACCGCCTTCGGCAGTTCCCTACATTCGTTCACCCAGGCACCGGTCAGCTCCAAGGACAACAGCTTTCTGACATCCTTGGGGTCATCCAACGCCAAAAATATCACCTCCATGTCGATGCCGGCAGCCCCATCTCTAGGCGGCAGTTTGATATGGTGCGTGATAGGCGGTGAATACTTGACCGGCCCCCACACATGCTCCGGCAGCAGCTCCAGCCAGGTCTTCAGCGTCGTGGTCCGTAGCATCGGGTGCGTATTCCTGACAATCGCAAACCTAGAATACTTAATCCCATCACGCGGGGAGGGGCGCTGTTGAACCGCCCGTCTGAATATCTCGGCACAGCAGGCATAGCTCTTGCCGCTGCCCACCGGCCCCATCAGGCCCCGAACAAATGCCTTGCTACGAAAGAAGCTGGCAACAGTCGGCGAGGTACTGAAATCCAGTTTGAGGCCGCTAACCTGATTACTTTGTGTCATCGGGCATCACCATCTCAATACCAACGACACTAGGCTTGTCAGCCTCTTTTTCCGTATCCAGCAAACCGGCACTTTTGGCCAACATTCCCATCAGCCGCACCTTGTCAATCATCTCAACCTCTATCTGGTCCCCGTTCCGCGTAGGCGTGACCTTAACCTTCTTAATTGCCGCCAACGAACCAGACGGAATATCTTCAACAGATTTAATCGTAACCTTTCCCGCATCATCCCACTCAACAACATCAGTAATCTTCGCCGCCGCCATGGCCAGCATCTCAGTCGCCAGGCCATCACGCTCCTCATAAATAATCTTGGAACCCCTCAGCCTCTTCCTTACCTCGCCCATCGCAAACGGACGAGGAGGGGGCATCTTCCTACTTGCCATCACTACCTCCCGGATAATGCTTGCCATACCTGAATATCCGGCACTGAACGCCTGCGCCGATACTCCCGATGATACGCCGCCCTGGAACCCTCCGGGTCACGGGAATGCCTGGAAGGCCGGAAATACCAGACCTTGTCCCGTATCCTTCTAAGCTCCCGCTTAAACTGCTCCAAGGTCATCTCTGACGCATCCCTAGCCATTGCCCCACGGGTCCGAACCGCCCCCAGCCGGTGCCTGAGACTGAGGCTTGTCATCAGCATCAAACAATCGCAGCCAGACCTCGCCCTTCTCATCAGGCAAGGGCAAAACATCCAGCTTCATGCCAGTAACCTTGCCAGCCTCGTCCAAGAAGCCAGAACCAATCCTGAGCCATATCGGCTTATCACGGCCCTCGATGTTCTTCGCTTGAACCAAGTTCATTCTCTTCGCCATTTTTTTCTCCTGTGTTTTGAGGCAAAATATTTTTGAGTGGTCCCCCCATACGCGCTACGGGGGCGGGGGGGGGATAGGTCGCTTTTTTGCAGCGCTGTGTCGTAGCAATCACCCATGTGTGCAAAGTGTAATCGACCGTCTGCGTTTTGTACATCATGGCATTTTCATGCTGCTCAGCGTCTGACTGAGGACATCCTCTACCGACCTGGGTGTTTGCTTACGAGCCTTGCGCCCTATGAAGTATTGTAGGCTATGAGGTGGCTGCTTGTTGTTCCTGACCATCCAGTCGAGGAGCTGCTCACTGTCCTCTTTGAAGCTGTCGAGCGTGTAGCCGCCGGCCAGGAGCTGACGTGCTAGCTCTTCCTGCCTGAGGTCATGCCTGAACCCTCGACCCCATCGCCCGTTCACGGCGTGTGCGTAGCTTGCAACTAGTCTTCTACAATCTTCCTTCTTTATCTCTTTACTACTTAGTTCTATGTAGTCGTTATGCACAAGCTGTGCCTTGTGACTTTGTACAAGCTGCACCTTGTAGCTNGATGCCTCTTTGGCCTCATCATCTACAAGCTGGGGCTTGTAGGTAGACGACTTATCCACAGGCNNTTTNTTCTGCTTTGACTGCTGNCCTTTGGCCCCTTTTGCGGCTTGCTTGAGGGTCTCTTCGATGGCTTCCTGCTCTTCTTCAGCGCTCTTTGGCTGCCTTGCTGCCCAGGCTTCTACATCCTTCCAGGTCATCATCGGGTCATATATCACTCGCCAGACGGCACCTTTCTTGCCGAACTTNCGCCGGCTGTCCTCTTTCTTGAGCTTTTCNAGGTAGCCCCAATCGACGAGGCGTCTGAAGTGCTGAGAGACTGCTTGCTGGCTTATGCCCATATACCTGGCGATAGTGGCCTGATTGACCCAGAANGTGGCTGTATAGCTCTTGGCGTGGCTACAGCACCGTGCGAGGACCACCATTGCTGTNGGGTAGCGGGCAAACCTTGTATCGACTGTGGCGCGTCCTGGGAGCTGCGCCCACTGGCCGGGTGCTTGCTCTTCACCGTAGCCTCTGGGTGCGTCCCGGACCGGGTCTGGCGTGAGGTNACTCTTCAGCATCGGTAATCCATTCAATGCGAGGGTCATCGGCGTAGCCTTGTTCCCAGACAAACCAGGCATAGGCTGTTGTGCCGGTGCTGGTCGGCTGCTCATCGCCGCGCCAGATTGTCAGGCGCTTGGAGAACACCAGAACCCGCGCCGGTGGATTCATGGCGAACAGTCGCCAATAGCGCTGTATGCCCTCCAGGAAGCTAAGGCGCAGGAGCCAGGCGTGTTTGGTGCAGCCCAATGCTATGGCATGACTGATAAAGGCCTCAGCCAGCTTGTATGGCGGGTTGGTGATGATATGATTGGCGGCTGCTTCCTGCTCCATCAGGAAGTCCACGCCGGCCCGGCAGTATCCATAATCATTGAGGTCGGTGCTGACGACATTGTAGTCAGCTCGCTGGAGTGCTTTCGACAATGCGCCATCGCCGGCTGCCGGTTCCCATATCTCGCGGTTGAACTTGACCCGGCTGAGCAGGGACCGCGTGGCATGAGCCGGCGTAGGATACCAATCATCTTTCTGTCTGTTCATCGTCATCCTGCTTCTCGCCGGTGCCGTCACAGGCCGGGCAATGCTCTGATTGCACACAGTCGTAGCCGTCTGGCATATAAACCCAGCCGTCTTTGCAGCGGGTGTAGCTGTTGGACCAGGTGCAGCGCTCTACAAGGTCAGCCATGTGCCACCTACCAGGTTCTTTGCTTGTTCGATTGGCACCAGGACGCACCTGGCTCTCATGCCGGCATCGCCGGTCTCAACAGGCCGGAGGTTCAGTGTCTCGACCATTGAGCGCACAAAGCTGGTGCGAACTATCCAGGCCTCATCGCCAACCCCGTGAATCCACAAGTCCGGGCATGGCCCTTTCGGATGGATGCCGCGTGGCTTGCCGCCATCCCAAACTTGCAAGGCTAGGCGCTTGGTGCTGTTGGCCATTGCATCGAACTTGCACTCACCAGTGAGCGCCAGAGAGCCGTAATATGGCACCTCGATGTTGATACGGAGGTCGTACTTTCTGTCAGTGGGCTTCCATGCCTGATGGCCCTGGCTTTCAAACAGCTTGATAATGCGCCGCTCAAACGCCTCGCCCTGGGCCAGCTTCCTGTCCCAATCCAAAGGTGCCTTCTGCATATTGTACGACCTAGCCATAGTTTTATGCCGGACCCTTCAGCAATGTGTATAAATCATTGTAGGCCTTTTCCAGCTTAGCATCGTTGAGCATCAGCTCCCGGTATCGCTTGACCCCATAATAGACNGTGGTGTGGTCNCGGTTCAGCGCCCGGCCAATGTTCATCAGCGACTGATAGCTCANCTCATGCGCCAGCAGNCACACNAGGAAGCGCTGNCGTGACAGCTCCCGGACCCGGCTCTTGCCCANNATGGCCTGAGTTGGCACCCCGGAATATTCNGAGACNGCGATTACAATGTCNNNGACCGATANNNTCGGGGCGATATCTCGCAGATTTTCGTNCCNGGATACAAAGCCTCCACTAGCTTTTTCTTCAACCGGTAGATGTCTGTCTTGAATCCCTTCACGTCCTCCACGACTTGGCAACCAGCTTGGCCGTCTGGACCGCTCGCTGCTCTGTCGAAATATCTGAAATCCGCTAAATAGTCGCATATCTTCCTCCCGTTGATTTCGCATCTGATGCGNGGATGCACCTCNAGATGCGTGATGTCTCCTGCCTCAAGNCGGGGCAGGAGNGTGTGCTTGTAGTGCTTGGCCTCAGCCTGGCTATCGAATACATAGCCATCCAGCTCGACCTTCTTGTTGCGAAACTTGCTAGGCGACATGGCCGGCAGCTCTTTCAGCTCGCTCAAGCTGCTCGGTGTCTTGCTCAGCCAGCGCCTCGCGCAATAAATGTTCGACCAATGATGCCGTTGAACGCCGCTCTGCCTTTGCCCTGGCATTGAGCTGGGCCTTCAATCCCTCATCAATCCTGCAAAATAGTGTCACGTTTTCAGACATTTAGGTGTTCCTATTGTTATTTATACATCTAGGTCTTGTACAACTGCTATCACAGTGCTATCTGTTAATGAAGACGTACAGAACAAGTACGAAACAGGTAAATCGCATAATGTATACGGAGGATAAAATGTTAACCGCAACCCGCGATGACCATGGCGAGAGCAAGGACGGCAAGTATGCTTGCTATGTCCGGGTCTCAACCGATGAGCAGGACGTGGCCAACCAGGAGCATGGCATCACCGCCTGGCTCAATGGCGGCAAGCAGGATGTCAAATGGTTTCGCGAAGAGGGGGTCAGCTCCGGCGAGGACTGGCACAACCGCACAGTCTTGCAGGATTGCTTGAAGTACTGCCGCAAGACCGGGGCCACGATGGTCATCTATTCTCTTAGCCGGATGAGCCGGAAGCAATGGGAGGCCTTGCGCTTCTTTGAGCAGGAAGTCAGCTCCGGCAAAATCAAACTGGTCGTGGTCGATGACCCGACCCTTGATGAGACCACTGTTGGTTTCAAGGCCATGTTTGCCCAGCATGAGCGCCAGCAAATCCGCTCGCGCACCAAGCTGGCGCTGGACCGCATCAAGGATGAGATTGCCGAGAAGGGGAGCTATGTGACCAAGGAAGGCCGNACCATCACCAGCCTCGGTGTNCATGACGGCCTGGCTGAGGCCGGCCAGAAGGGGGCTGATGTCTCCAAGGCTAAAGCTGATGCAAGGGCCAAGGATATATGGCCCATCATGTCCAGCTTGCTAGAGCAGGGGGTCAGCTACCGAGGCATAGCCCGTGAACTAAACCGCATGAAGGTGGCACCACCATCCCGCCGCCGCAACCCGGACATTGCCCGGCCTACCGAATGGCACGCAAGCTCTGTCAGAAACTACGCACTGAGGATGAAAGGAACAAAGTAATGGACGACAATCAACGCCGAACAAGCCCCGCCCAAGACAACAAATCTCATATTGACCGTAAAGCCAATCAGGGCCTTGGCTGGGGGGAGGGGTATATCAACCCACCCATGGGTCCACCAGATGGCACAGAAAAGCTCTTGTGGAAGGCATACTACCGCCAGCTTGCAGCCGTTCAGCTTGCAATTCACCGCGAGCGGAACACCAGGATGGACACAAAAATTCAGAGATATTTTAATTCAACNCCNCAAAAAAATGCGCTGGCGCGGGTACTTTACTTGTCAGGAGTTGACAAGCAGCTTGTCACAATCATGCAGGTGGCTCAACTTCTGCACACTTCCCGCCAAGCGACCTTAANGATGCTGACCGAGTGCGTAGAGGAGGGCTGGGCAACCAAGACATCTTCCGGCGCAAACCGTTATCAGGGAACAGATGAGCTTGTAANCGCCTACGAACTTTATGGGGGTATGCACTTCCAGGCCGCCATCAATACAGGTGTCGTTCAGGCCCATGCCGCGCTGAGAAATTACATGGAAATAGCTGACAAGCAGCTTTCACCTTTACGACAAGCTGGTTGACATTTTGTTTGCCAAACAAAGCTGGTACTAAAAAGGTACGGAGTGAGTTGATGAGGACAANCCGCAAACAGAAACTGAAANTGAACCCCACNGTGCGAGCCATGCGTCACGGCCTNATGGTCTACAAGCGCCGGCTGGAAATNCAGATGTGGCATATCGANCATCTGNATTTGAGCATCGATGTNNTGGANGAGCTGGTGGAGCAGCTCAAGGGCATACGGGGTTTGAACTCAGCGCGGAACGTCGATAAGTTACTTCACGCCCAGGGTGTCATTGTCGGTGCCAACAAGCACCTGGCGCAAGCCAAGCCAAGAGACCCGCGAGTAAGAGGGGCAGAGATGCTAGTCTATGACCCGCACCTGATAGACCGCAGAGGTCACGACGATTTACAGGAGCGCGAGGACTTGAACGAACCCCAACAAAAGCCAGACGGTGGGTATGGCCTCTGACAAAATACGTCTAGAGTATGCCCACCCTACAANNTGAAGCTCAGTGGAGGATTGAATGAAGTTTTGTCGCATAATGTATAATCTCCCAGTGGACACTGGATTCCAGCTCAGCCTGTCCAGGCTGGCCTGGCAGACAGCCAAGGCTGTCGGGGCAGGAATCCTGATTGCACTGTTTCTCATTGAGATATGGGCCTTTTTTTGGTTCATGTGTGCGCTTGATGATGTCTGTTATGCCGCCAATACAGGGGGTGTCTGATGCCAAAATTGACAGACACCGCTACCGAGATTGGTAGCAGCGCGGCTGGCGCAATCGTGTTGCACAAGACCGCTTTCCAAACCCGGCATGACGTATTGCATGAAACCAAGATGGCGTTAGCCGGGGTCGAGACCATTGACCGTATCAAGAACCACAACGCTTTGAGGCGCGGCACACACATGGAGCCGGCGGTTGCGAGCTGGGCGCATGAAATCCTGGAGGATATGGTCAAGGGCAAGATTGATATGTGGGAGCCACGCGAGCCGTTTCGTAGAGCTGACCTCCGAATTGCCAGCTCGGTGGACCGGGTGATTAACTTGCATGACAAACAGCTTACACTCGTAGATAAGCAGAGCAATGAGTACAGCTTTGAGGGTGAGGGCGTCTGTGAGGTCAAGACTGACTACTACCATCAAGGCAAGCCAAAGCCGGAGTGGATATTCCAAGTGCTGCACCAGCTCGTTTGTACCGGGCTGGGCTGGGGCATCATTGTTTGCGCTGACCAAAANGGCAAGCTCAACATCTACCCNGTGCCNAAAGATGAGCGGCTCATTGAGGTGATGCTCAAAGCCTACAAGCATTTTTGGGAGCTGGTCGATACCGATGGCGAGTACCCGCCGATTGCTGAGAACGACGACATCAAGCCGGTAGACATTACCGAAAGGTTGCCAGAGACAAACAGCGACCTGGCGCAGATGTGTCGTGACTATTTGACAGCAGCGGCTCAGGAATCCAAGTGGAAAAAGCTGAAGGTAGAGCAGAAGGAGGGCATCGTCTATGCGCTCGATGCGCTCGGCGTTGAACACGCGGAGCTGCCCGGCTTCGTAATCAAGTCAGTGACAGTAACCAAACCCCGCAAGCAGATGGTTGAGACAGATGAGATGATTGAGAGCCATAGCTTTACATTGAAGGAGGTGAGCGGTGAGTAACAAGATGACAATGTTGGAGCCAACTAACTTAACTGAGGCCATGCAGTTTGCGGAGACTATCTGCAAGTCTGGCATGGTCCCCAAGGACTACCAGGGCAAGCCGGCCAACACGCTGGTCGCCATTCAGTGGGGGTATGAGGTGGGCCTTGCCCCGATGCAAGCCTTGCAAAATATCAGCGTCATCAACGGCAAGCCAACCATATGGGGGGACAGCGCCTTGGCTTTGTGCAAGAGCCACCCAGACTATCGGGGCTGCAATGAATACATGGACGGTGAGGTTGCCGTCTGTGAAATCAAACGGCAGCTTCGGAACAGTGAGGTCGAGACAACCAAGCGCACCTTTTCAGTGGCTGAGGCCCGAACTGCTGGCCTTTTGAACAAGGGCGGTGCTTGGAAGTCTTACCCAAACAGGATGCTCGCGCTCCGGGCGAGGGGCTTTGCCCTGCGTGATGCCTTCCCGGATGCGCTGAAAGGCATCATCACCACTGAAGAGGCGCAAGACTATCCAGAGCCGAAAAAAACCAGCGCTGTCGAAAGCGTACAAGCCCCACAAGTATCGTCTGAGGGTGATACGATGCAAAATATCCTAGACGCTGTCAGTGGGCCTGAGAACGCCAGCAAAAGCATGACGGAATCGACGACCTACTTTTTGAACATTCCGGGCAGGGACTCTGAAACTTTCCCGGATGAACACGCCTGGGTCGAGCGTTACAATGAGCTGATGCTATCAATGCGGCAGTGTTCGCTGCCCCACGCTGAGCGCCGTACCAAGCTCAAGGAGCTGGAACAAGCCAATGACTTTGTCCTGGGCATCATCGATATCGCTATCGGTGACGAGCTGAGAGAGAAGCGAAAAAAATTCAACGCCGGTTTATCTGTTGAGGAAAAGGAGCAAGCTGATGAGAGCGGGACTGACACCCAAACAGCAACAGGTCTTTAATTTCTTGCGGCTGTTTCACAAGGTCAACGGCTACTACCCGTCTGTCAGGGAGATAGGTCGGGGCGTGGTCGATGGACAACAAGTTCTGCCAGAGCGGAGCAGCCCAACATCTGTCCAGCGGTATCTCGATGTGCTCCAGGAGCGGGGCTGGATAGAAAAAATGCCGGGCAGGGCGCGGTCACTCACTATCCTTTAGCCTTGCCGCTACCAACCATCCCGTAAGCAATCGCAAATGCTTGCTTGCGGGGCTTGCCCTCTTTCATAAGCGTCATCGCCTTGGCAGCTACCTTCTTATCAAATGCCTCTTTCTTTGCTGTCTTTGCCATTAGCTCTTCTTCCCTCTGAATAAATCACCGTCTGCTTTTTTGACCGTGGCCTTGCCTTTAGCATGAGCCTTGAGCCGCGCCACTGCCCATTGATGAGCTGACATTCCGGCTCTACTGCCTGATGAATAGAAAGCCCCCAATCCGCGTCTATAAATTTTGTTGGCCCGTTCAGCCCCAAACATTTTCTTATATTTTTCTGGTGCCGCCATTAGGTTTTGCTCCTTTCCTTGCTTATCTTGTCCATCATGGCCGGTGTCAGCTTGCCCATTTTGTAGAGCCGCCGGGTCCGTTTGATTTCAGCGCGGGTTTTGTCAGGGTTCTTGCTGCCTCGCACATACTTGGCTGGGAGGCCGCTTTTTTTGTCCTTCGGAACTTTAGCGAACTTTCTCATGCTTCTATCAAGCCCATGGCTTGCTCCCTGGTTTCATCATTGCGTCGAGTCCAGCCTCTGCCGAAAGTCTCAAAGGTTTTCAGCTTCTCATAAAATGCTTGTCGCCTTTGATGCAGTTCCTCAACCAGTTCCCTTGCCGGCCTTGAGGCTACGGCTGCTAGGGTTTGTGGCCCGATAGCTCCATCTGCGTCGGCACCTACACATTTTTGCAATGCCCTGGCAGCTCTCCCCGTTCCACTGTTGACGCCCCAATCAAACGCAAACCAATCTAAGCCCGATGCCAGCTTGTTGCAGCTCAGTCTGTTCCAATATTCCTGTCTGTAGATTTGAGCGACGTGACTATCCGGGATGTTCCGCATAAGCTCTTCGGTCATTTCAGCGTCAACGTCCATTGAGTCGAACAACCACTGACTGTAAACCCGTGCAGTGATTCCTTTGTTGGTCATGCCACCTGGGTCATCTGGGTGGTTTACGAATCCACCCTCATGCTCAAGCAGCCATTCCAGGCATTGCTCAAAATTCTGGTTCAATTCTTCTCCTTCACTTTACTGACCACGCCCTCCAGCATCCCGCCGCCAAAATAAAATGCCAGGATGCACAACATGGCCTCGCCTAGGTAGAAGTCATCAATGACTTGCTTGATTTCTGGAATGTTGGTTTGACCCATTAAGGTCATTACAAGAACAATAAAAAATGATGTTAAGAACGTCCCGGTGAACATGAGAGCCAGATAACGCTGCGCTACCTTGAACGGCGCATAGGCTTTCATCGTGTCAATCTTGGCTTGCGCTTTGACCCGCTCCATCTCTTCATCTGAAGAGTGGACATCGTCAATGAGGTCCATGCCTTTCTTTATGACCTCGCCGTTGCCGAGGATTGATGCAAGCACACCCAACATATTACTCTCCCTTGTGTTCGTGGCCCATCCAAATTCCAAAAACCCCAGTCATTACACCCATCACCACGCTTACAAAGGATGCGGCTTGCGTTGTTTGGTCTTCTGGCGGGAGCGACATAAACCATTCAGCGCAACGCCAGGACATCGCCGTGCTGACCAACATCATAAACCTCGGCAGCACCTTCCATTTCAAAAACTGTTCGACGGTAATCATTAGAGTTCTTTCAAAAACACGATTAAGAAATAAAGAACAGCACCACCTATGCCTAATATCGCTGGGATAGATGTCCAAAGAATCAGAGCGTCCCTAGCCTTAGCCCTCTTTTCCAGCTCCTCTTTTTGAATCTGACGTTGCCGGGCTATCTCAGCCTGTAATCGTTCCCACTGTCCGTGCTTGCCATATAGATTAAAAATAGAACGAAGCTCCGAGCGCATACGGTCCAGCTCTTCTTTGCGAAAAAACTCATCTATTCCAGCCTGTTCAGCTCCAGTAAGTTTGGAAAACACGCTGTTCTTTTTTCTTGATGCACCAAAATTTAACTCGGCTTCTGCCTTGGCATAGCGTGAAATCGGACCGCTTAACGAGGACAAATCTTTTCCGGCCTTGATAGCGCCTGAGATGGCGCTACTGGCCGCGCTGACCGCTGCAAATGCACTCATAGGGTCTATCATCAGTACACCCTCATATCCTCGCTCACAGCCTCAGGTATGCAGTAGGCCGTTATCTCATGGCCCTGGGCATGGAGCTTNTTGGCNAAGAANACGCACTCGTTTATGTCTCGGAACCTCATCACCTCAGGCACCCGCTTACCGTCAACAAAAACATAAAGGGCAAACGCAACAATCGTTTCCACATTATTTCTTTTTAGCCTTGGCCTTTTTAGCCGCTGCCTTTTTAGGGGCAGCTTTCTTGGCTACAGCCACCTTCGGCTCTTTCTTGAGCTTCGGGTTTAGGTCATAGATATGGGGCATGAATGTCCTCCCAAGTGTGTGCAAAATCCGTTTGATGCTACTGAACATTGTACACCTCGCACAAAAATTTATTTGGTCGCTAGCAAACTGATGAGCAGTACTATCGTNGTGCCAGCCGAACCAATCATGNTTNCCTCAATACGNTTNATNCGCAGGATGGTNTCNTTCCANCGCTCNGCACANACCGCNTCNTGNGTNTCAATCTGGGCCTGTACAGATGTTGCTGTTGGCTTTGCCATTAGCTTGCCGTGTACCCTTTGCCAGCCGTGATAGCAGCGTTTACTGCTGTCATGTTCTCATCTGTCCAGTAGTCTTTAGCTACCATCAGCTCAAGATGCTCAACATTGCGGTCTACGCAACCCTGACGCTCTTCTGCATCATCGTCTGCCATTGCATTACCTGCAATAACGTCTGTGATGAGTTGCACGGAATGACCCATAGCAGTGTAATTCTGTGCGATTTGTTCTGCTGTAAGTTCGTCCATTTTATTCTCCTAATCTGGATTCTAACTCAGCTACCTTTGCTGAGAGTTCTTTGATTGAATTGAGCATGTGCCAAAACAATTCATCGCTATCCACAGACTTTACGCCCGTGGTTTCTGTCTTTACGCATCTTGGGGCAACTGTTTCTAGTTCTTGTGCGATGACGCCAAGCTGTGTTCCTGAACGCTCTATCGCATCAGATGCTTGAAGTTCTGTGATTTCATCTGCTGTGCGGTACTCAAAGTTACGAACACGCACTTGGTCAATGATTGACAGTCCTTCATTGTTATCAACAATGTTTTTCTTTAGTCGCTCATCCGATGTAGTTGACCAAGACGATGAGTTATTACCTTGATACACACCGCCGCTGTTAGGGTTGATAAATCCTGTGCTATCACCTTTTCCTCCAGAGTCATATCCTATAACAATTTGGAAATCTGAGCCTACAGCACTTCCTCTGGTAAGACCGCCTATGAAAACATTGCTACCACCTGTGGTTAGACCTGTTACATAGTACCCAGCGTATCTGCCTATAAGAATATTATCATTTCCAGTTGTAATGCCGCCCCCTGCATTAAAACCAACTGCGGTGTTATTGCTGTGACTGTTTCCGCTATTTCCTAATAGTGCGCCTCGCCCAACCGCAACATTATTTGCGCCCGTTTCGTTATAGTAGAGGGCCTGTCCACCAATAGCCGTGTTATCACTACCCGTAGTACCTTGATTTATAGTGCCGTGACCAACCGCCACGTTAAATGTAGTTGTTGTTAAATTGCCACCTGCGTTGTGACCCACACCTACATTGTAACTACCCGATGTAATTAGTCCTAAAGCGTTGTCACCAAAGGCTTGATTATATACCCCTGTTGTATTTGCATCCAAAGATAGTGAGCCAACAGCCGTGTTGTTTGTACCAGTTGTATTCGACCCAAGTGAAAGAAACCCTAAACCAGTATTGTTGACGCCAGAGGTGTTTGCAGTCAGTGCTGCGCTACCGACCCCCACATTCTGTGAGGCAGTAGTATTTGCATCACCTGCCGTTGAGCCAACAAATACATTGTTTACGCCAGTGGTGTTTTTGTTTAAAGCCTTGTAACCCAATCCCGTATTGTTGGAGCCTGTAGTATTTTCTTGAAGGGCTTTCAAGCCAAAAGCAGCATTACTGGCACCTGTTGTATTGGTGGCAAGACTGCCCTGACCAGTAGCGGTATTGTCAGCACCAGTGGTATTTGCCAACAAAGAATTTTGCCCGATAGCAGTGTTGTTGCTTGCCGTGGTGTTATCTCTAAGTGCGCTGAACCCCAAACCCACGTTAGATGCGCCTGTGGTGTTTGCGCCTAGTGCGTCAAGACCCATCGCGGTATTGTTGTCTGCCGTAGTATTTGCGTCTAACGCTCTGCGTCCTACCGCTGTATTGCTACTGCCCGTTGTATTTGACGCCATGCAAGATGGACCGACTGCTATGTTATCTGACCCCGTAGTATTTGACTGCAAAGCGGAGTCACCCACCGCAACGTGTCTATCTCCTGTGGTGTTTGCGCCTAACGCCCTACGACCTACTGCTGTGTTGTTAGATGCTGTAGTGTTTGCGTCAAGTGTCTGATAGCCAATCGCTACATTTTCTGCGCCAGTGGTGTTTGCATAAAGCGCATCTTTGCCAAGCGCAGTGTTGTTGCTTGCAGACGTATTAGAAAACAAAGAACCAGAACCAACAGCCACATTAGAACCGCCGCCTTCATTTTCTGACAGAGCCTGATAGCCTATCGCTGTGTTTGCATTACCAGACAGTGAACCATCATCAAGGGCTTGGTCCCCAAGGGCTACGTTGTTGCTACCTGTTGGGTAGTTGCCGTCTAGTTTTATTGTGCCGTCAACATTAATATTGGTCATCGTAGGAGCGGTGAGAGTTTTATTAGTAAGCGTTTGCGTGGCTGTTGTGCCAACAATCTCCTGGTCACCACCTGGCGGCAGCGTCAGCGTATTTGTCACAGATGCGCTATGTGGCTGAGATTTAACCGTCTGGCCATGGCTGTTGGACTCACAGTTAAAAACAACCGTACCAGGGTTTGAGTTACCCTTGACCACAACTTTTCCTGTTCCGTTTGGCGCAAGGTCAATGTCTCTGTTTGACGTAGTGACAATATCGAAATTATTGGTGTCCAGGTCTCCGCCAAGCTGCGGCGAGCTATCATCTGTCAAATCATTCATATCACCAGAGCCTGAGCCGGCTGGCCCCTGTGGCCCCTGGGGGCCGGTGGCTCCAGTAGCCCCGGTGTCACCCCTGGGGATTGTAAAGTTGAAAGTAGCCGCACTCGATGAACCGGCATTGGTCACTGTCGCAGAGCTGCCGGCAGAGCCTGTTGTAACCGTGCCAACCGCTATTGTAGCGGCAGCACCAGCAGCACCAGTGGCACCCGTGTCACCTTGAGCGCCCTGCGCTCCAGTGGCTCCTCGCGGTATTGTGAAGTCAAAGGTGGCTGCGCTAGATGAACCACTGTTTGACACGCTTGCATTTGAGCCGGCACTGCCAGTTGTAGTGCTACCGACTGCTATAGTCGCTGCCGCGCCGTCACTCCCTGCCGCCCCTGTGGCCCCTGTGTTTCCAGTCGCACCAGTAGCGCCGGCGGGGATGCCTAAGGTAAATGCTGCTGTACCGCCAGAAACGCTGACTGAAGCAGTCGGTGATGCCCCGGCTGATAGGCCGCTCACGCTGACTGAAGCGTCAGTGACTTGCTCAATAGCTTCTGGGTTGCCTGTTGAGCTGTTGAAAGCCAAAGCCTTGCCAGACCTTGTCGCCTTGTCCGGNATGGTCATATCCACGTCAGCCGCGTCATTGACCGGCGCNGTCAGCGCTCTNCCGTCACGCTCCTCGCGGTCACCAACAACCATGGTCAAAGTATCNAGGTCTGCTTCTAGGCTAGTAGCAGTGATGTTGCCGCCGGCTGTATAGACCGAGGTCCGGGCAACCGGGACATCTGAGAGAATAGTGACAATAGCGTTATTGGCTGGAACATTGCCGCCAGTAAACTTAGCAACCCCGGTGCCATCCGTATTGAGGCCGGCAGCCGCTGAGCTGTTTACAATGTTGTAGTGCGAGCCGGCAGTTTTCAGTGTGCCATCGACATATACCTTCACGTCAGTCGTAGCGTTTACCTGAAAAGAAAAGCTGAAACTATCATTGCTGCCGTTTGCTGTCGCAACCGCTCGCCGTGCCTGGTCGTTTACACTAAACGTAGCCATATCCTCTACCTTCCTTCTGCTATATGTACACTTTTAACACGCATTTGTCACTGTTCTCCAAAGCTCAACCTTGCATTGAGGCTTGGGTCCATCTTCCTCAAGGCAATTCTGGCACTGGCCCTTCTGTCAGTCAGGATGCCCGACAGCTCTTCAAACCGCTCCTCGTCAAACTGCATCTTAATATACTCAGTAGAGCTGACAGCGTTTTTTAGTGCCGGCAACAACGCTTCCTCAGGCCTATATCCAGGGTCACCTAGCACTCTACCTTTGGCGTCCACCACGTTGATAAGCCTCACATAATCATTGTACTGCTCTGAGTTTAGCTTGACGCCCTCAACCCTATCCCGGTGAAACGGGAACGTACCCATGCCAGTCTCAGACAGACGTATAAGCTCTAAGTCTAAGTCACTGTATTCGCCTGTTTGTATACGGATTGGATTGAAGTATTCATCAATCCGGCCCTCACCTTGAACCTTCGGCTCTCCCCAAAAATTAAGGCCGAGCGGTAAATCAGCAGAAAAGTTAGCATTTCTGGCCTTGGCTTTTTGCAGAGCTGTATAGAAACCCTGCATATATACTGGTGCCTCGGTGTATAGACTGTTGGTGATTGGGTCCACGCCTGGCGGCAGTTTTGTGCTGTTAGCCATTGGGTCTTGCATACGCTCCATCATTGCACCAAAGCTGGTCTGAGTGAGGAGCTGGTATTCTCCACCGCTTAAAAACTCAGTGGCGTATGATGGCAGACCGAACATAGCGCGGTCTGTGTTGCCCAGGACATTGGTGCCGACGTTTGCAACCTGAGCGCCAACAAAATTGAAAAATCGTCCTGCGAAATCTTCTGATGTTTGGAATGGATTGCCCGCTACGGATGTCAACTCGGCCACACCTTGGAGGAAAGGCAAGCTGGTGGCGTATTGAGCAACCGACAACACATATGCCTTGCTCAGAGCTGCTACAACATTTGGGTCATCCTCATAACGCAAATATTCAGCCATATCCGCGCCCATGGCTAGGGTCGCTGATAGCGGGTCGAAACGGCTGAAGGATGCAAACCGATAACTGCCATCCTCCTGTCTAAAGCCGATAGAGTAGGGCGGCACTTTAGCTGAGCCACTGATGTTGAACCGCGTTGAGAACTCTTTGCCGAGCCGGCCTGTTACAATAATGCCATCGCCATAGTCGCCATTCGCCAAGTGATACATGGCTAATGCGGTGCCGTTGCCTACTGCGAGCTTAGCAAGCGCGTCATCCAGCTCCTTGCCGCTGATGTCACCCTTGATACCTTTGTACAAAGGCGACCAGTTGAGCGTCCTGTCAAACACCTCATTGATGATGTTTGTCGGCGTATTGTAAAACGGCACCACAGTTTTTATGCCAGGCACAGATTGGATTAGTGGCCCAACCCGACCAAAGAAACCGTCAGGCTTTCCCTGGAAGGTCATCTTGCGAGCCTCCTCGGTCATCATGTCGTTGACCTCTTTGGGCGGCTTGGTCATCACCTGGACATATTTGGATTCAGCCAACGCCTTTGCCTCATCGCGTGACAGGCCTGACTTTCTTGCCGTCTGGTAGGATATTTGCATAGCCCGGTGCGCTTCCCGGTACAAAACCCGGCGCTGCGTTATGACCTTGAAATACTCATCTTCGGTTGCCAGCATCCGGCCTGGTATCCGGGATGCAACGCCGAATGAATCTACCGCTGCCTTGAAGAAATCACCTTGATTGATTGAGCTGGCTATATCAGCCAGGTTGTCTGTACTGCCTACGGCCCGGCGGTTTTTAAGGTCAATCTTGGTAACCATGTCAGCGCTTTCACCAGTGACCATGGTTTTGCCCATAAGAATAAAAGCGTCCTTTTGCGCCATCATAAGGCCGTAAGCCTCAGCCGCTGCCTCACCCATATAGCGCTGGTCGCCTATCTCACCGCGTCTGCCGCCCAGCGTTCTGACATTACCAATCACGCCAGCTAGCCCCCGCTCAGCCAGTGTCTGTATCTGAAAACCAGCATTGCCGGCCATGTTGACGACATGGGTTACCGGGCTTGANAGNAGAGCGTTGATGTANGCNTCCATAGCAAAGTCNNAGGNCTGTTTGCCNNAAGCCAGATTCTGCATANTTTGCTTTGGCTGCCGGGTTTTGCAGCCTCAGATATGTCTCCAGGTGGTAGTCAATAAGACCATCATCCATGCCCTGCACAAACTCATCTAGCTGAGCTGAGTAGTTGCTGAGGTTCATACCTTCCAGCTTGGAAATGTTCGATACTACCGACAGCCCTCGACCAAACTCACTGACATTGCCAGCCACCGAGGCGCTGAGGTTGGATTGCACTGTGGCCAGGATGCGGAGCTTTTTGAAAGCCTCAGCCTTTGCCGCTTCATCTGTCATAGCCAGCGCTTGTCTTGCCCCAAACTGCATATCGCGGCCAAGCTGTATGACGGCAACCAGGCCGGCCAGAACCTCATCTGAATTTTTGAGCTGACCCTTTTGCCTGTTTAGAAACTTATAGACGACCTCATCAAAGCCAGTTTGCTCAGCAACAGCCATCATGGCGTCCATGCTTCGCTGCTCGCGCCGCATTTCATTAAACAGTGACTTGTTGTTTTCTTTGATGTTAGTCAGCAGCTTTTCAATGTCAAAGTCGCCAGGCTCCATCTTGAAGATTTCGCCAATGCGCTGGACGTTGAGGCCTTGCTGAAAGCCGGCTTTCTCCAGTGTTTTGTTGAGTGCCATAAAATCATCATTGGGCATGGCCTTGATGACCATGTCGCCACCCGGCAGCTTGCTTACCTCATCATCCGGCAGACGGGTTCCATAGCTGCGCTCCTCAGCCCCCTTGGTGACCTTGGCCAGTGATTCAACGGCTTCTTTGAGAATCTTGACCATTAACCGCCTCCTAGCTTCGCAAGCTCTGCGTCTTGTATTTTTGCGGCTTCATCAAAATCTTCATACAGTGGTAGAGTATTTCTATCTATGCCGCCAAAGTATTTAGGGTCATAAACAAAAAGAATGACATCTGGTTCGCCGTTGTTAAATTCAGCAAAAGTTTGTTTATCCCAGGCCTTTGCTGCAAAGGGTGGTTTGGGTGCAAACTCGTCATTCCATTTCACTCTCGCAACTGGCCGGAAACCAACTGTTTCATAAATGTCTGGTAGCATTGTGTTGAAAGCATCCAGCTTACGTCCACCAGCCTCTATAGCTGCTTGCATGGTTGCATATATGCCGCCCCTCGGTGCGTTCGAGGCGTTAAATACTGCAACAATATCTCCATCTGGTTTCAGCGCAAAACCACCGCCATCGCTGGTTCGATGCAGTTTTAGACCTTGAAGGTCTTGTACTGATTTTAATTCAACTTGAGCGCCATACTTATGGGCTTTCATAGCCGTGTCCATTGCATCAAAATATTCTGATGCGTGTTCACTGCCTTTAATTTCTATGATGGGCATGCGCAAGCCAGCAGTTTCATACCTGGCTTGTACCTTTTCGTCGGGAACTAAGCTCCGAACTCGTCCAGCATCCTGTTCGCTGTCTCGTCCGTAAGGTTTGGATGTTGCTTCTTCGCTGCCTCGATTATTGAGGCTCTCAAGCTGTTCACGTCTGTTTGCTCGGACGGCTCGTTTCTTGCCGCTGACGCCTCTGAACCCTGGGAGTTCCGCTTTTCCCTGTTCAATCGCAGTTTTAACTGCATCGCCTCCGCGAACTCCAAATCCTTCTTGTCCACTTACTAACTCCGCACCTTCTGAAAATGTTTGTGGCCGAGACAAAACACCTAAATCGTTATATAGGTTTTGCTCGCGAAACCAGAGTATAGCTTGCGCGTCTTGTTCTGACAAGTTTAAGTCAGATAGCTCTGGGTCTTTGATAAGTTCTGCGACCATCTTATCCATTGTCTGTCGTTCTGATGTATTTCTTGGAGTGCCAAGCTCTACAATTTTTTCGGTGCCTTTTTTTCTGTCACGCTGTATTGCGACATTATCAGCAAAAGTTCCCTCAGACCGGCGTATGGTTCTGACAAACCATTTGTCTTTAGTTGTTGCGGGATAGCCATTTATATTCAAAACAAATTTACCGGCTTTATCCCCGAAAATAGTAGCACCTAGATGCAGACTGTCCTTTGTCCCACCCATCCCCGAAACGGTATCACCCTTAAAACCGGCTGCTTTTCTGATGGCAATCAAATCGCCCTTAGTGTGGGGTGATAACAAAAAGTCTGCGGTTCCTTCTTCGCCAAGCGTATCCAGCAGATGCTGCAACATCTTCAACCCTTGAGGGTATCCGTATTGACCAAAACCCGCTTTTTCGATGCCAGCAACTGACGTTCCAGGCGGCGGTGCCTCTGTGCTAAATTTGCCCGTTTGTTGATATTGTAAATATTGAGCAGCTCCGGCTCTTGTGTTCTGAGCTACTTTTGGGCCGGGCGAGGTAACGCCTAAGACGGCAGAAAATATTACTCTTTGTGTTTCGTTGTCTTTTAACTTTTCAAACCCCGGCATATTTGCAAAGGTTGAAAACATTTTTCGTACATCTTCGTCATACCAGCCCTGTCCAGTAACATCTTCCTTGGATTGTATCTTGATGTTTTCTTTGAGTTCATTTTTGACGATGTTGTAGTCATCTGGGCTATCGACAATGTTGAGCTTTCTGCCATGTCTCTTGAGCGCTTCTTCATCAAAAAACAGATGTAAATCTTCGACTGTAACCTTGCCTCCTGGATTCCTTGCTTCCTTTATTTCTAAAACTCTTTTGACAGCATTTGCTTGAGCATCATCAAACGCGCGGCCCATAGCAGACAGCCCTTTGTCGATGGCCGGCATAGGGTCAGCCCCGGCAGTCAGGGTCACCCCGGTATCAGCAGCTCGCTCCGCAATCCGCTCATCAGCCGCCTTGCCAGCAGCAACCACGCCCTCTTTGATAGCGCCACGACTGGTTGCCGCTACTGTACCCGCACCCGGTAGGCTAAAGAATGAGCTGCCCTCGGCGACATCAAGCATCATTTTTTTATCTTCTGGGCTTGCGTCACTATTGTTTACAAAGTCCCTGTAAAGCCCCAGGAACCGCTCTGAGCCAACTGCCTCAGATATCTTGGTAAGTGTTTCCGCACCCGCCTCTATGCGGCCCTGGTCGCCGGGAAACAGAAAGCTAGCAAGCCCACCAGCTAAAGCTGCTATATCACCGGGTATGCCGGCAGCTCCAGAGGCTAGGCCAACAGCCGCGCTGCCAACAGCCTTGGGCAAATCGGCAAGTCCCTCCATGACCGTGTTCTCTGTTCTGGGGGCATCTGCGCCGGGGTAGAAAGCCTGGCCGGTAATGCGCTCAGTCGGCAGACCAGGCTGAGACCTAAACTCGTGAGATTCGCGCCGGGCTTGCATGATATCGGTCATTGTGCATCCCTCGCTGCTTTGAGGCCATTAATGATATTGGAATATTGAAGTACCCCATAGTTCTGCATTTGTGGCGGTATCTGTCTTTTATTGTTTTCACTTTTCAGAGATTTGAGGTTTTCAAAAATGTTAATAGCTCTATCAAAATCATCAGTCTCCAAAGTCGGGAAGTTATTGGGGTCAGCGCCTTCAAGAAGAGAGTTATAGTTTGAAATTAAATCTTTGCCAGTTTTTACAAGTCGCTTTTTAACTATGTCAGAGAACTCTTGACCGTTATCTAGTAGGAGCTGCTCAGCAATGGCAAAGCTGTCTATATTGACTCCATCCTTCCTTGCCTGAGTAAGCTCGCGTTCTAGCTGACCCTTGAGGTTGGCGAATAGCTGGACCTTGCGATAGTTATCGTCATCCTCCGCTATGGCCTGGATATCGACAGGTATCTTCAGTTCGCCCCGCATAAAGTTGACCGCCGCCTGATACTCATCATTTTCGTACTTAACAGCCTTGTCAGTGAAGGTCTTGCGGTCCTTGTTGCTGAGCTGGTCAAACACTAGGGCGACATCGCCAAAGGATATGTCAGTGCCTTTTCTGTTGAGTGCCTCAAGAACGTCAGGGTCGGAGGTGGTGCGCCGTCTACCAGCCTCTGCAAACTTTTGCTGTAGCTCAGCGGCCTTGGGCGGGTCCGTCCTGTCAATGATTGTAATGGCTGCATCAAATGCTTCTGCGTCACCGTCTGACATAGCCCTCATGGCAGCTCCAATTTGTACTCCTTCTGTCTCTTCTGCGTTCTCTTCCTTTGCTTCTTCTTCTGCTTCTATGGCTGATAGCCTTGCAGTTCTCTCAGTTCTGAGGGCGGCAGCAATATCGGTATCACTCACCCCCTGGTCGCGCAGTATCTTGACCGCGTTTCTTATGCCGTCAGAAAAGCCTCTGGTAGAGCCAGATTGTATGAGCTTGATGGCCTTAGCCGGGTTTTCACCTTGAAAAACGCCATCAGTCAAAATTTTCTCAGCCGCCTGTTTTTCGGTGGCATCCATGCCTTTGATAAAGGTTTCAAGGGAGGTGCCGCCTAAAAAGGTCACCGCCTTGGCAAGCTGCTCTTTGCGCTTGCTTTCCAACACGCCAAGACCGTCTGGCTGGTTCAATGCCTGAGCAACCTCAGGTATGCTAAAGATATCGGCATGGCTGGCCCTAAAACTGGCCTCGACCTTTTCGTTGTTCTTTTTCACATAGGCATTGAGGTATGCAGTCCATTTGCCATTCGCGGCTATCGACATCTGGGCGCGGAACTTGCGTGAAACACCGGGCGCTCTCTCATCCAGAACCGAGCCGTATCCAGCCGTAGCCGTATCCAAGGCAAGAGCAAATGATTGAGGCGAGTCATCTGGCACACCCAAGTCATCGAGGTATGCCTGGCGCTCAGCCGCCGGCAAGTTGTCGTTTTCCAGCAGAAAATCGAAAACACCAGCTATATTGGTGTGTGCCTTGGACGCNAGGGCTGTCACCTCGTCGCTGGCTATCGACAGCGCCGCCTTGCGAGCTGCCCTGCCAAACACGGTAGTCTGGTCGCCTGGTAGCTCCAGCTCCTCACCACGCTGAGCTGCGTCCTGGATTTGCTGCTCAGTCGGTGCCTGAGCTGCGCCATACTCAGCGCCCTCAATCTGGGCCTTCTGCTCAGCCTGTTGCAGCAAATAATTGGACATCCGCTGCAATGACTGCGCTATGCCTGACTTGGCCCTGGCCTCAGCTTCCTGCGCCACAAACCTCACTTCGGGGATGCGGAGGGCTACATTCGGGCGTCTAACTCTTACTTGCTCTGCCATTAGTCAGTTGCCCCGCCTGTGAAATTTTCTAGTGGATATATCTCGTTAGCCGCTAGAGTTCCTTTCCCAACCGTTATAAAGCTCTGAGTCCGGGCGGCTTTCATAACATTGGAGCCGGCGGTTCTCAGCATCCCGGCCTGGTACTTGCTCATCTTCTCAGCGATATCGGCATTGGACCTGGATATCTGGAAATCACTGACACCCTCGCGGATGTTAAGACCAGCAATCAAATCGGTGGTTGTACCGGATGCCAAGGGGTCCATATTGGCGGCAGAGGCTCTAGCCGCGTTTGCAGCCAGTACCTTTTCCAGATTGTTCAAAATCTGGTTGCCCTGCTGCTTGTACTTCAATGCCTCAGTTCGACCTTGCAATTCAGTCTGTCTGGCTTCTGCCTGTAACCTAAACTGCTCAGCTCTGGCAGCGTCCATCTCGGCCTTAGCGCTGAGTGCGGTGGTAATAGCTGATAAAATTACAAGTTCTGGTCCACCCATTCTACTGTCCTATGCTGACTTTATAATCCATTGCCAGCACGGTGAAGAACACCGGCTGGCTTTGGCTGATTGTTATCTGTGCATCCCGTCCATATCCCAGGAACCCTTGTGTTTTCTTGATGCCGGTAAAAGTCGGAACAGCGCCGGAACCAGACAACGGCAATGTCTGGAGAGATATCTCGCGCCCATTCAGCGTAAGGTTTTGGGAACGATGCAAGATGGGCGTTACCTCAAGGATACGCCGGCGCTGCCCTTGAACCGTGCCGCTGGAGAGGCGCGGCTCAAATGGCTGTGTTTTAACTGTAACAGTGTAATTGATGCCGACCTCGGCATAGGAGGTGGGAACACCGCCTAATGTTACTTGCCCTGAGCTGACAGTTGCATCGGTGTCAACGATGTCATCTCTGATGATTTTAACCGTCTTGCCCTCAAGGTGCGATAAGCTCCCGGCAGTGGTGCTTCCGGGTAGCGCCTGGTCCGGGGATGCGGGGCTGTTGTAATACTGAATAGCAGCATCAGTTGTCCTATCATCATCAAACAGCTCCAGGTAATATTTCGTTGAGCCACCAATAGTGCGCTTGACCACGACATAGACATCCTCAAGGTCAACGCCTACGTCCACAAAATCGCCGTCAGTGGTAAAGGAGGAGGGCGCTACAATCTGTTGTGGCCGGTTCAGCATGAANGCAGCAATCGTCCCGGTAAAGCCGGCGCTATCGGCNCTGTAGCCCGTTGAGCTGCTGCCATTGACTATCAGCAGCAAATCCCCCTCAGTGGTGTCAGTGGCCGCCCTGAGGGCCATACGCTGAGGGTCCACAATCATATGGCTNCTNAGNAGCGAGATATTGTTNGCCACATAGCTCAGCTCAACATCNNNGAACAGCATTTCGCGCAAGGCCTTGCCNTGGCGNTGAATAAACAAGGTGCCGCCNTCGGCAGCCTGGGGCCGGATGCCAAACTTAGAGCCTCGCCGGGTGGCCGACTTGACGGTGATGTTTGATGGGGTGATGGGGTCCAGGTCTGCTTGCGGNACAAAGAACTCCGCGCCGCTGGTGAATATCTGAAGGTCACGACCAGAGCGCAGCGCATTGATTGCGTTCACGCTATCGGTGGACAGCGTCACAATGATTGCATCGTCATCCAGCGCTTCAGCCGGCTTAAAATTGAAAAAGTCGCTGACCTTGCTGCCAAACAAGGTGTTTGGGAAAGTAGCACTGCCACCGAAATACAACCGCCCCTCATGGAATGAACACGTCCTGGGCCAGCCTCTGGTGTTAGACCAGGCATCCTCATGGCCAGACTCCACCTCCCAATTTCGTGTCACCGGGCTTGTTGCATTGGAGTTTTCAAGCCCATCAGTATTGAAGAACGGCACCTCGGTAACCGCCTCAACAACAGTTGCGCTTACAAATTTTGTTATTCTGGCACGACCGAAATCATTAAGAGCATTGATGTATTGGTCTACCATCGACTCGCTAAACTGACTGCTCGATGATGTTATCTTGATAGCCCCGTCCACCGCGCTGGGCGTTATGGTTGATAGGGGGTTGGTTGTGGACAGGCTGGTCGCCAGCTTTGGAATGGTCAGGCTTAGAGCTGAGGCTGTCCAGGTCGTATTGTTGGCCCCGCGCACAATCTTGAATGGCGCAAAGTTTTCATGCGTCAGTATCAGCGTGTCGGCTGACTGCGTAAAATACAGCTTGCTGATATCAAAGTTGCTGACCTCGTAGAGGGTGCCAACCGAATAATCCAGATAGTCGTTGCCCGAACCGTTTATGTTAGTGAGCAGTAATCCATCAGCAAAAAACCGAAACCTGATGGTTGATGTAGTGTTTTGAGCTGTTGCCAGAATCATGAAATTCTGCGTTGTGCTGAACTCAAAGGGTATCAGCAACGTGCCGTTGGCAGCATTGTCCGAGGTGATGTCGAGCAGGAACTTGAGGCCGGGACGCCGGCTGAACCCGCCTTGCGGCTCAAATATTACATTGTCGGCCACGTCCACCGAGCTGTAATATTGCTGCAAGTCGATGCGGCCCCGGAGCAGGGGGTCCAGCTCACCAACCGTAAAACTCGACTGATATTGCTGTATGCGGCTCATCTAACATCCACAAGCAGATAGTCACCAACAACCGAGGGGGTCTGGCCGCCGGCATCGATGTTTGCTGCCTGACGGAAATATCCACCCCGGAAACTCTCAGCGGCGGTGCCAAGGGCAACCGAGCGCCAATATTCTGATTTTGTAGTCTGGTCAGTGATTACCTCAGCCAGGTGCCAAGCCATCTGGTAGGCCAGGAGCTGCACAAAGTAGGAAGGCATCAAGCCCTCGCTGACTGCTTTCTGGTAATCAATGTGAATCTCTGTTGCATCCGTAATCAGCACGGTGCCGCCGGTGCTCGACTGCGCTATCTCCCACACCTTGAACAGGGCAGCGCCAGCCAGTGAGCTGGTTCTCACCGCCCTTGGAACGCCGGTGACCATGTCGTTTGGCAGGATATACTGATGCTCGTATTCGTTTGCCGGGCTGACTGTGTCCCGGTTCAAAGCCGCCTTGGCTATGGTGAAAGACCAGGGGTACATACCAAAGGTCTGCATTTTGACCTCGGTGAAGAGAGTGCTACAAGCCTGGGCCGCCGGTGTTCCATCGCTAAATGACGTAATGGCCTCTGCGCCCAGGAGGAGCAAGGCCTTGTTACAAACGCTAACCTCGGTGTCACCAACCGCCATCTCAACCTCCAGAAGGGAAGGGGCCGGCGAACCGGCCCCGTTCTATTAGTCGCTATCTGTCTGGCTGACGCTGGTGCCGTCAGAGACATCCACCACGGTGCCAGTGTTGCTGACCACGGTGTGGATTGATGAGGCCAGAGTGCCGCCGGTTGATGTCACCGAAATGATGACATCGCCGACTGAGACATCCTTTGCCACGTCATTGAAATAGCCAGCTCCATCCACAGTCCCCACCGCATCGGTGGTTGTGTAAGTGAAAAGCTGAGGTGCGGTGCCTTTTTTAGACTGACCGCCGATAGGATTCCATCCTGCTCTAGCAAATGCCATTGTCAGTCCTCCTAGCTTTCATCCATGACGACATCGACGATGCCATCAGTGTCAATCGCTACAGCGCCCATCGACAACATTGCTGTCACCAGGAATGATGTTTTCTGAGGGATGTAGTTGATTTCCGTCTTTGGCGCGATGCCAACAGCCACACCAATAGCTGAGCGGTGGAACGCAAAGCCGGTACGGTCATTGGTAGACAGTGGCAAGCCACCCTCATCACGGTCACCGACAATGTGGAACTCAAAGCCCATCAGGGCTGTCACCTCACCGGTAACGAGATGCTTGAGTTGAGCAAAATCGCTTGAAACTGCCCGTTCATCGCCCAGCAATCCAGCCAGATTGTTGGCATGGATGACAAAGTGCCGGTCTGTTGGCGGTACGTTTTTCGCGTCCAAGGCTTTCTTGGCAGCGATAATCTTACCGACATTCAGATTGGATGCAGCGGCTGAACCACTGGTAACCACGGTCTTGGCGACTGAAGAACCAGCAGATGCAGCATCAAGCGCATCAATAATTATCTGGTCCTCGCGGCGGCCAATGGCGTTACCCACGACCTGTGCCAGTTCCTGACGCTCGTCAAAGTTGACTTTGGCCTGGTTAAACACATCCGAGTACTCTGCAGCCACAAAATCTGAAAGGCTGCAAGAAATCTGAGAAAAACTGGCGTTGATAGGCACGACATCGGTCTGAGGTGTACGAACAGACGCCTGACCCTTACCGACCTTCGGGAACTTGACGGTATCGCCGACAACTCCCGTGCGCGTCCGAGCAGCGTTTCGCAGAACAGCAGCAGACTGGTAAGCCTGATGAACCTCTGCATCGAAAAGCTGGACAAACGCTGGAGATAGATTCGTTGACATGACTTGTCACTCCTCGTTTGAAAACACACAAAACTCATCGCCTTGCGGGTTATCGGGGAGTCCCCGGCCCTGGCTACGCGAAACGTCACGCACGGTGGATTTCTCCACGCCAGACCGGCCCTGTCGGGTTATCAGTCAAATCGGAGGATATACTACAAGCTGTAGCTTGTAAACACCGCTATAGCTACATCTGGATATTGTATGGAGGGAGGGGGTAAAATGTTTCAAAAAAAACCCCCTCCCATAGCGCAGACCCCTTTGGATTGAACCGCGCTAATTAGGTGCCATAGCGTTTATTGAACTCAGCCTCGACAGACCTAGTATAGGCTGGGTCACTGCCATATTTGTTGTCAGACATCATGCTGGACATCCGGGCTTTGAAATCCTCATCGCTTTCGCCGGCCTCGGCCACGTCAGCAATCGGGATGCGAGATAGGTCGCCGGTCATCTGCCGCACCTTTTGCATCAGACGCTGACCGACAGCAGTGCCGCCCCAGATGTTTATCTCCTCCCGCTCAGCATCAGAAATGATGCCTTTGCGGGTCAGGCCATCGGCCCAATCTATATTCGACTTGATAATGGCATCGGCATTATTGCCCAGCGCCTTGTGCTCAGCTTCGGTATCGACCTCCATCTGAGCGCCATTTTCCATGGCCAGCTCGGATATACTGCCGGCTAGCTCGGAGAACGCCGCCTGGTTGATACCGTACTTGGCAGCCCAGCCAACATAGGTTTGAACCAGCGGGTCTTGCATATCATAGCCAGCCTCAGTCAGCACCTCGGTGTCATACTTGCCATCCTCCGGCGCTTTGTGGTCGCCGTGGTGAAATTTCTTCTCCAGCTCTTTATTGCTCTTGACCAGCCCCTCTAGGTCCGGGCCGTCCTTTTCAGACCAGTGTTTCTCCGGGAACCAGTCCGGCTTCTCATAGATGACTTCTTCCTCCTCGCCCTCTGGCTGCTCTTNGTCCTGGGCGAGGTGCGATATTGGCTCCTGTTCATCTGCTTGTTGTTGCTCCTCAGCTAAAGCCGCTTGGGCCATCAATCCATCAGGAGCCGGCGCTTCTGCCGGTTGTTCCTCAGGCTGTTGGTTATCGTCTTGGCTCATTTGCTCGTTTTATCCTTTGCTCGATTTCTCTGATGATTGAGTTCTGACCTTCTCGCGCATAGCCAAAAGATGGCTCGGCCCCCGGCACCCAGGCCGGTTGGTCAATGGTGGTAGACCTGAGATGTTGCAGGACTTTCTGTCCGGCCTCAGTGTCGAAACAGCGCTTGAATTGAATATCGATTTCGCGCTGCAAATCTGTGTTGTGGATGCGAATAGGCTCTGCATCTGCATCTAGTCCATCCCAGCCGGGGGCGTTGATGCTACGAATCTTTTCTGCCTGGCTCATTCAGCGGCCTCTTGTCCGGGCATCATGCCCTGTTGTTGCATTGCCATCTGAGCTGCCTCCAAAAGCTGTTGCTGTATCTGCTGGCGTTCTTGCGGTGTTGTTCTGAGCTGGGCCGGGATGCCGAGCTGGTCAGCAATGTAATCCCCCACCTTATCCATGCGGAGCAGTGTCTGGCCCTGGGGTCCGAGGCTCTGGCTGATTTGCATGAACTGCACGACCTCGTTCAGCTTCTCAGCATTGTTCGCCATGGCCAGTGGACTGATAGGCACAACCTGGACCTGAACACCATTTACTTTGAGCGGCAAGTCAATCATGCCCATTTCATCCATCAGCTCCAACGTCCGGCGCACAATCGGAAACATTGTTTCAGATATCAGCCGGCCAAAGGCACTGCCCAGGTTCTGTGATAGCTCAGATAGCTTGGCGTTGATTTCTGTGGCTGACCGGGCGCTCATGTTTTCCGGCGTCAGGCTCTCATCGAGCAACGCCTTCTTGATATTGACCCGGAGGTCATTTGCCACAATCTGGCTCAAATTAGCATCCCCAGACCGTGGCAGAGGCGCGAGGGAGGGGCCGCGCGGTCCACCATTTGAGCTGACGCCAATAACAGCNCCAGGNACNATNCTNATGGTCTGAGGATTCAACACGCCATCATCNACAGCGGTGAANACNCCGCCTATCGAAATGCTGGCATTTTTNAGNGNNANNTCNACNACCTTGTTCAAACTTTTAATATCTGGCAATGCAAATAATATTGGCCCTCTCCCATAGCGCTCATTGGATGCCTTCATGTAGCGGCTGACAACAAACGGGAAGCTCTTGAGGTCTCGGTGAACCAGCTTGTGGTCTCCCTCCATGGTGACCAGGCAGTAGGAAATCTGCTCATCCTCGGTATAGGTCGCCTCTAGAAGCTCAATCTGTTTTGTCGGGTCATCCTGACAGGCTAGCACCATGTCCTCAGGAATATCGGCATCAGGCCACTCACGCTGTATCACGCGGAACGGGCGCTTGAATTTACGGTAGACGGTATCGACAGTGTTGTTTGGCCCCTCATCGAATGTCACCTGATAGGATGGGATTGCTGTGTAGCGGATAGGCGTAATGTCATCTCCAGGCTGTATCAGCATGACCGCCGTACCGACAGCCAAATCAAGCAGGAACTCCCCCATAGCCAGGTCGAAACCTGATTGCGCCATGATGCCAAACATTCGCTCGGTGTAAAAATCCAGCGCTTGCTGTGCTGGGATTTTATCTGCCTCAGGGATTTCGTTGCCCGGCTGCAACCGACACCACGCCCTTTGCGGAGGAAAAAGGGAGGATTGGATGCGGTTAGCAAACCGGGCAGTCGAGTGTATCGCGGTGGAGTCGAACACTCGTTTCATTTTGTTTTGACCGGGGACGTTGCCCTCATAGTAACCATCATAAAGGTTACGCATGGGAAGGGCGTACTCGTAAGCCTCTTCGTAAATCGAGCGCCAATGCTCTTTGTGCGTCTGAGCTTTNTTGTANCGCTTCTTGATTTCTTCTGTGCTTAGACCGGCCATGTCANGCNTTCTTGTGTTTATTGGCAAAATTTCGGGCGGCTTCTACACTGCCAAAACCCCAGGCTTTCAAGGCCATTGCCTTGCGGGTAGGCCGGCCTTTGTCATCCTTCATCGGACCTTTCATCCCAGCAAAGCGAGCAGCGAAACTGACACGACGAGGGCTAGTGCCAGAGCTAAGAGGACGTTTGAGATTCGCACCCTCGGTTTTTTTAAAGTGCTTTCTGCCGGCTTCATTCAGTCCCCCCTCAGGGTTTTGGAAGCGTTTAGCTACCATAGCCCTTAGTCGCTGCCTTCTTCTTGCCCACCTTCTTCATCGTCGCTTTTCTCAGCTTGGTCGTCTTGCTGTTCATCTTGCTGGCTAGTGGTCTCTTGGCTCCTCTGGCTCCGTACACTGTCACCCTCCCTGTGTTTCGGGTTTCTCAAATATGTTCGCATGGCTACCCTCTAGGATTCCTGCCAGCTCCTAATGTGGTGTTAAGAACATCGCGGTTTTCGCCCGAACCAACCACACCGGGGGCCATGAGCTGGCTCATCCCAGCCGTTCTTCTGGCACGNCTGCGAGATGCAAGCCGGCGATTGGCGCGGCGCTCCTCNTCAGCNGCTCNNCNNTCCTGGTCGGCTAACCGCTGTTCAATTCCGGGGTCAGGTGGTGGCGGTGGCTTTGGCCGGGAGAAAATGGCACCCATCAGAAAATCCTCGCATACATCCAATAGTCTGAACCGTCTGGCCCGTAATGTTTCAACAGACCCTCTCTTTCAAAATAACAGCGCTGCGCCCAGCGGTCAGCTTGTACGTTTCGCGTATGAACCGTGAATTGTACTCTCTTTGTCTTTGTTTGCTGGGCTGCGTACTCAAAAAATCCCAGTGCGCCTCGATGCAGGGCAATGGTTTTTCTGTCGATGTTCTTTGATGGTATCAGCCAGGCCTCGGCTGTTCCGGGCCACAATCTGAAAAAGCCAAACATGGCATAGATGTCGCCGTCACAAACGGCTGAAAAGGCAAAGCCAGCCCTGGCAAAGCTGTCGATATAATCCCGGTAGCCGGCAAAATCCTCCAGGTTGTGCCGGTCAAATTCATTCAGCTCACAGACGTAGAGATGCGAGGGCTGCCAGCGCACAATCTTGTTGCGCGGCATATTCATNCNCATGACGACNTTCAGCTCNTCAGGAGAAAACATCGAAATCCAAAACCTTGGCCTGGACCGGCTTGACCATCCGACTAGGTGATTTGGTCATAATCTTATGCTCAGAGCCTAGCAAACAATAGCCAGCCGCATCCCCNACGTGGGAGTGTTCGTTCTTGTTGGGCGTATCCCGGAACCTTTCCTGGCCGGCACCCATGGCTATGCGCTTGAAGTGATAGCCGCCATTGAGACTTTTGCGGAGCCGCATACATTTGCGGTCAATCATAAACCCAGGCTTGCCGTCAATCAGCCGGCCCATCGGAATAGCCAAGGCCTCTCGCCGGGTCCGAAACTCATTGGTCGCTGTTGGCCGGGCAATGATGCCGTGGGTTTTGAGGTGGTCAAAGGCCGTGGTTTCAAATATCTGGTCACGCTGAGAGCCGGCAGGGTCACCCCAGACCATGGTCTCAAAGCCGGGGAACCTCGATGCCAGTTCGCTTTTGAGCATTGAGCAGAACCGCTCCAGGCCCATGTCAAACGTCACCAGCTCATGGAGGACGTGCCAGCGCCCGGTAGGCATCTTCTGAGCAAAGATAGCTGCTGGCGTCAGACCAAAGTCGAGGCCAATCTGTATCGGGACATTTGGCTCCGGCTCCAAATCNGCAGCCATCATGGCATCGTTGTATTCCGGCCAGACAGGCCGNCCNTCNTGNACAAACGTATATTTNCCCTCGGCATANCACCGAATCCAGTCCAGGTTCTTGCCNCCCAGNANCTGGTCATAGTAGCCATTAGGCAGNTTNTTGAGGTTCTCAGCCTCAGGATTGGTACGCCACCACCGGCCAGCCTGNTGGGTATAGCCCTGAGCTTCGGGCATATCNTCGGGCAAGTCCTCNATCTCAATCTCATTGACGCCGCCGGGCTGCCGGAAAAACTCCCAGGCAAAGCGACCACCGGGCCGCTCTTTCTCAGCTAGACGGTAATACCAGTGGTCATCATCCATGGGGTTCGTATCCAGGATAACGCCCCGCCAGGTAGGACCGCCATCAGCCTTGGTCGGAAAACGCCCGACCCGGTGGGTCAAGCCATCAACAACCGCCTTCGGCAGTTCCCTACATTCGTTCACCCAGGCACCGGTCAGCTCCAAGGACAACAGCTTTCTGACATCCTTGGGGTCATCCAACGCCAAAAATATCACCTCCATGTCGATGCCGGCAGCNCCNTCNCNNGGCGGNAGTTTGATATGNTGCGTGATAGGCGGTGAATACTTGACCGGCCCCCANACNTGNTCCGGCAGCAGCTCCAGCCAGGTCTTCAGCGTCGTGGTCCGTAGCATNGGGTGCGTATTCCTGACAATCGCAAACCTAGAATACTTAATCCCATCACGCGGGGAGGGGCGCTGTTGAACCGCCCGTCTGAATATCTCGGCACAGCAGGCATAGCTCTTGCCGCTGCCNACCGGCCCCATCANGCCCCGAACAAANGCNTTGCTNCGAAAGAAGCTGGCAACAGTNGGCGANGTACTGAAATCCAGNTTGAGGCCGCTAACCTGATTACTTTGTGTCATCGGGCATCACCATCTCAATACCAACGACACTAGGCTTGTCAGCCTCTTTTTCCGTATCCAGCAAACCGGCACTTTTGGCCAACATTCCCATCAGCCGCACCTTGTCAATCATCTCAACCTCTATCTGGTCCCCGTTCCGCGTAGGCGTGACCTTAACCTTCTTAATTGCCGCCAACGAACCAGACGGAATATCTTCAACAGATTTAATCGTAACCTTTCCCGCATCATCCCACTCAACAACATCAGTAATCTTCGCCGCCGCCATGGCCAGCATCTCAGTCGCCAGGCCATCACGNTCCTCATAAATNATCTTGGAACCCCTCAGCCTCTTCCTTACCTCGCCCATCGCAAACGGACGAGGAGGGGGCATCTTCCTACTTGCCATCACTACCTCCCGGATAATGCTTGCCATACTNGAATATNCGGCANTGAACGNNTGCGCCGATACTCCCGATGATACGCCGCCCTGGAACCCTCNGNNTCNCGNGNANNCCTGGAAGGCCGGAAATACCAGACCTTGTCNCGTATCCTTCTAAGCTCCNNCTTNAACTGCTCCAAGGTCATCTCTGACGCATCCCTAGCCATTGCCCCACGGGTCCGAACCGCCCCCAGCCGGTGCCTGAGACTGAGGCTTGTCATCAGCATCAAACAATCGCAGCCAGACCTCGCCCTTCTCATCAGGCAANGGCAAAACATCCAGCTTCATGCCAGTAACCTTGCCAGCCTCGTCCAAGAAGCCAGAACCAATCCTGAGCCATATCGGCTTATCACGGCCCTCGATGTTCTTCGCTTGAACCAAGTTCATTCTCTTCGCCATTTTTTTCTCCTGTGTTTTGAGGCAAAATATTTTTGAGTGGTCCCCCCATACGCGCTACGGGGGCGGGGGGGGGATAGGTCGCTTTTTTGCAGCGCTGTGTCGTAGCAATCACCCATGTGTGCAAAGTGTAATCGACCGTCTGCGTTTTGTACATCATGGCATTTTCATGCTGCTCAGCGTCTGACTGAGGACATCCTCTACCGACCTNGGTGTTTGCTTNCGNGCCTTGCGNCCTATGAAGTANTGNAGGCTATGAGGTGGCTGCTTGTTGTTCCNNACCATCCANTCGAGGAGCTGCTCACTGTCCTCTTTGAAGCTGTCGAGCGTGTAGCCGCCGGCCAGGAGCTGACGTGCTAGCTCTTCNTGCCTGAGGTCATGCCTGAACCCTCGACCCCATCGCCCGTTCACTGCGTGTGCGTAGCTTGCAACAAGCCTTCTACAATCTTCCTTCTTTATCTCTTTACTACTTAGTTCTATGTAGTCGTTATGCACAAGCTGTGCCTTGTGACTTTGTACAAGCTGCACCTTGTAGCTNGATGCCTCTTTGGCCTCATCATCTACAAGCTGGGGCTTGTAGGTAGACGACTTATCCACAGGCTGTTTCTTCTGCTTTGACTGCTGCCCTTTGGCCCCTTTTGCGGCTTGCTTGAGNGTCTCTTCGATGGCTTCCTGCTCTTCTTCAGCGCTCTTTGGCTGCCTTGCTGCCCAGGCTTCTACATCCTTCCAGGTCATCATCGGGTCATATATCACNCGCCAGACGGCACCTTTCTTGCCGAACTTGCGCCGGCTGTCCTCTTTCTTGAGCTTTTCCAGGTAGCCCCAATCGACGAGGCGTCTGAAGTGCTGAGAGACTGCTTGCTGGCTTATGCCCATATACCTGGCGATAGTGGCCTGATTGACCCAGAACGTGGCTGTATAGCTCTTGGCGTGGCTACAGCACCGTGCGAGGACCACCATTGCTGTTGGGTAGCGGGCAAACCTTGTATCGACTGTGGCGCGTCCTGGGAGCTGCGCCCACTGGCCGGGTGCTTGCTCTTCACCGTAGCCTCTGGGTGCGTCCCGGACCGGGTCTGGCGTGAGGTCACTCTTCAGCATCGGTAATCCATTCAATGCGAGGGTCATCGGCGTAGCCTTGTTCCCAGACAAACCAGGCATAGGCTGTTGTGCCGGTGCTGGTCGGCTGCTCATCGCCGCGCCAGATTGTCAGGCGCTTGGAGAACACCAGAACCCGCGCCGGTGGATTCATGGCGAACAGTCGCCAATAGCGCTGTATGCCCTCCAGGAAGCTAAGGCGCAGGAGCCAGGCGTGTTTGGTGCAGCCCAATGCTATGGCATGACTGATAAAGGCCTCAGCCAGCTTGTATGGCGGGTTGGTGATGATATGATTGGCGGCTGCTTCCTGCTCCATCAGGAAGTCCACGCCGGCCCGGCAGTATCCATAATCATTGAGGTCGGTGCTGACGACATTGTAGTCAGCTCGCTGGAGTGCTTTCGACAATGCGCCATCGCCGGCTGCCGGTTCCCATATCTCGCGGTTGAACTTGACCCGGCTGAGCAGGGACCGCGTGGCATGAGCCGGCGTAGGATACCAATCATCTTTCTGTCTGTTCATCGTCATCCTGCTTNTNGCCGGTGCCGTCACANNNNGGGCAATGCTCTGATTGCACACAGTCGTAGCCGTCTGGCATATAAACCCAGCCGTCTTTGCAGCGGGTGTAGCTGTTGGACCAGGTGCAGCGCTCTACAAGGTCAGCCATGTGCCACCTACCAGGTTCTTTGCTTGTTCGATTGGCACCAGGACGCACCTGGCTCTCATGCCGGCATCGCCGGTNTCAACAGGCCGGAGGTTCAGTGTCTCGACCATTGAGCGCACAAAGCTGGTGCGAACTATCCAGGCCTCATCGCCAACCCCGTGAATCCACAAGTCCGGGCATGGCCCTTTCGGATGGATGCCGCGTGGCTTGCCGCCATCCCAAACTTGCAAGGCTAGGCGCTTGGTGCTGTTGGCCATTGCATCGAACTTGCACTCACCAGTGAGCGCCAGAGAGCCGTAATATGGCACCTCGATGTTGATACGGAGGTCGTACTTTCTGTCAGTGGGCTTCCATGCCTGATGGCCCTGGCTTTCAAACAGCTTGATAATGCGCCGCTCAAACGCCTCGCCCTGGGCCANCTTCCTGTCCCAATCAACTGGCANAGGTGCCTTCTGCATATTGTACGACCTAGCCATAGTTTTANGCCGGACCCTTCAGCAATGTGTANAAATCATTGTAGGCCTTTTCCAGCTTNGCATCGTTGAGCATCAGCTCCCGGTATCGCTTGACCCCATAATAGACGGTGGTGTGGTCTCGGTTCAGCGCCCGGCCAATGTTCATCAGCGACTGATAGCTCANCTCATGCGCCAGCAGNCACACNAGGAAGCGCTGNCGTGACAGCTCCCGGACCCGGCTCTTGCCCANNATGGCCTGAGTTGGCACCCCGGAATATTCNGAGACNGCGATTACAATGTCTTTGACCGATACNNTCGGGGCGATATCTCGCAGATTTTCGTTCCGGGATACAAAGCCTCCACTAGCTTTTTCTTCAACCGGTAGATGTCTGTCTTGAATCCCTTCACGTCCTCCACGACTTGGCAACCAGCTTGGCCGTCTGGACCGCTCGCTGCTCTGTCGAAATATCTGAAATCCGCTAAATAGTCGCATATCTTCCTCCCGTTGATTTCGCACCTGATGCGCGGATGCACCTCAAGATGCGTGATGTCTCCTGCCTCAAGCCGNGGCAGGAGAGTGTGCTTGTAGTGCTTGGCCTCAGCCTGGCTATCGAATACATAGCCATCCAGCTCGACCTTCTTGTTGCGAAACTTGCTAGGCGACATGGCCGGCAGCTCTNTCAGCTCGCTCAAGCTGCTCGGTGTCTTGCTCAGCCAGCGCCTCGCGCAATAAATGTTCGACCAATGATGCCGTTGAACGCCGCTCTGCCTTTGCCCTGGCATTGAGCTGGGCCTTCAATCCCTCATCAATCCTGCAAAATAGTGTCACGTTTTCAGACATTTAGGTGTTCCTATTGTTATTTATACATCTAGGTCTTGTACAACTGCTATCACAGTGCTATCTGTTAATGAAGACGTACAGAACAAGTACGAAACAGGTAAATCGCATAATGTATACGGAGGATAAAATGTTAACCGCAACCCGCGATGACCATGGCGAGAGCAAGGACGGCAAGTATGCTTGCTATGTCCGGGTCTCAACCGATGAGCAGGACGTGGCCAACCAGGAGCATGGCATCACCGCCTGGCTCAATGGCGGCAAGCAGGATGTCAAATGGTTTCGCGAAGAGGGGGTCAGCTCCGGCGAGGACTGGCACAACCGCACAGTCTTGCAGGATTGCTTGAAGTACTGCCGCAAGACCGGGGCCACGATGGTCATCTATTCTCTTAGCCGGATGAGCCGGAAGCAATGGGAGGCCTTGCGCTTCTTTGAGCAGGAAGTCAGCTCCGGCAAAATCAAACTGGTCGTGGTCGATGACCCGACCCTTGATGAGACCACTGTTGGTTTCAAGGCCATGTTTGCCCAGCATGAGCGCCAGCAAATCCGCTCGCGCACCAAGCTGGCGCTGGACCGCATCAAGGATGAGATTGCCGAGAAGGGGAGCTATGTGACCAAGGAAGGCCGCACCATCACCAGCCTCGGTGTGCATGACGGCCTGGCTGAGGCCGGCCAGAAGGGGGCTGATGTCTCCAAGGCTAAAGCTGATGCAAGGGCCAAGGATATATGGCCCATCATGTCCAGCTTGCTAGAGCAGGGGGTCAGCTACCGAGGCATAGCCCGTGAACTAAACCGCATGAAGGTGGCACCACCATCCCGCCGCCGCAACCCGGACATTGCCCNNCCTACCGAATGGCACGCAAGCTCTGTCAGAAACTACGCACTTAGGATGAAAGGAACAAAGTAATGGAAAACAATCAACGCGAAACAAGCCCCGCCCAAGACAACAAATCTCATATTGACCGTAAAGCCAATCAGGGCCTTGGCTGGGGGGAGGGGTATATCAACCCACCCATGGGTCCACCAGATGGCACAGAAAAGCTCTTGTGGAAGGCATA
>FUFK010039776.1_pt1 | contig 40348 bp, 42 predicted proteins | sample 1021851 | NCBI WGS metagenome assembly FUFK01 (sample SAMEA51879418, study PRJEB19060) | metagenome
GAACTATGAGTGCTCATGGTAACTGGAACCAAGGAGCAAGAAGTTCTCAGTTGAAAGCTGCTCGTGGTGCGGGTGGTACATCAGGATATCAGCGTTCTTATCAGGGTGCTAATGGTATGGCTGGTGCGGTTATTATTTTAGAGTTTGTCTAAATAGAATTACGGATTCAAAAGAAACATGGCTAAAAGTTGTTTAGTAGACTATCGTGGATTCATCACCGATGTGGTAGAGCCTGGTGACGANTTCGAGATNTATCAAGGNGATGATTCNCCAATCAGATGGGTNACNTGTGACGANGANNNTGTNACNAACCTNTGGGTACTTTGTAATGGNGAGTTTTNTGACAGTNNNGATAGACTGGAAAGAAACCAATCNATGAANAGAAAAGTNGANTATGGTNNNATCGAGGAACAACTCGANATGATGTATTGGGATCAANTNAANGGTACNACCACATGGAGAGATCACGTNNCTGCTGTAAAANCAANCATTGTAANTCANGCNNCTGCGGATGCGGATGNNANNTTCTACGCANNNAANAAAGAATTTGANNTNGGNACNGANGANGCACCNNNTTGGAANAGTCTTCCTGCNGAGAAGAGACANAANATAACTAANTTCAAGAACGNAACTGTTTACGAACCTGGTTGGGAATTAGACCCCGCAACTAACAGACCTAGATACGTAGGAACATAAANCTACATTATGAAAATTGAATCAATTTGTATAGTCGGTGGCGGTACCGCAGGATGGATGACCGCTGCTACTCTGATTAAATCATTTCCACATAAGAAGATTACTCTAATTGAGTCGGATGATATACCTACTATTGGTGTGGGTGAATCAACCACTCAATTTTTTCGTGACTGGACACTAGAATTAAATCTACCAGATCAGTGGATGGATGAGTGTGAGGCAACATATAAGTATAGTGTTCTATTCAAGAACTTCAGTGAGTATGGAGACTTTCACTATCCGTTCTATGATGGTGCTGCTCCATCAAATAGTAGTTGTGATATCTTAGAATGGTTCTTCCATTATAGAGCAACCAATGGTAATCCAGAGGTATCGTTTGCTGAATGGATGACACCATATTGGAGAATCATAGCAGAGAATAAAGTAGTAACAGAAGATTTTCAAACGTTCACAGGATATAAAAACACAGGGTATCATTTAGACGCAGTTAAGTTTGCCAATTATCTTAAGAGAGATTATTGTACACCTCGTGGTGTAGTACATCATATCGACACTATCAAAGATTGTATCAAAGATACTGATGGTAATATAGCAAGTCTTGTAGGTGAGAAAGACATCTATCTTGCTGACATGTTTGTAGACTGTACTGGATTTAGATCACAGATACTAGGTGGTATGATGGGTATAGAGTGGGATGAATATCCATTCCTCATCAACAACAAAGCATGGGCAGTTAGGACAGCATATACAGATAAGTCAACAGAGATGACTAACCATACTCAGTGTACAGCACTAGACAATGGTTGGGTATGGCATGTACCACTCACTACTAGAATTGGTACAGGATATAATTTCTGTGATAAGTTTATATCAGAAGAAGATGCTCTAGCAGAGTTCAAAGAGTTCCTAGGTGATAGACCATTGCTATCTGAACCACGTTTAATTGAGTGGAGAAATGGTGTAGCAAAGAAAATCTGGACTAAGAATGTTGTGGGTGTAGGATTGTCAGCAGGATTTATTGAACCTCTAGAATCTAATGGTCTGTTGTCAGTACACAACTTTGCTGTATTTTTATGTGATGCCTTATCAATGCATGATGGTAAGATTAATACTCTTATCAGAGCACAGTTCAATAGAAGATGTCGTAAACATATGAGTCAGTTTGCTCACTTTGTTGGTAATCATTTTATGATGACAACTAAGACTGATAGTAAATACTGGACACATATATCTCAGAACATCAACTACATGGATGATCAAGCAGAAGATGAGAGAGGTACACATGGTGGATATCCACTAGATGATTTCCCATTGAAGATGGATGAGATCGCACAGTTCCAGTTCCAACAACTAGCAGGAAACGCATACATTTGTGCGGGACATATGCATGCTCCTACTACACCATGGACAGTAGATTATATGGACAAGAGAAAGAATCTTGACATCTCATCTTTCAAAGTGCTAAACTCAGGATATCAGTTAGATGAAAATATACACAAACTAATTGATAAGTTCCCTACACCAGAAGAATTTTATTACGAAGACGTAGCTGGTATAGACTTCCATCATTCGTTACATGGTTAGTATTTGTATTCTTGGCGGTGGTTCATCTGGATGGATGACCGCTGCTGCTTTTGCTAAAGTATTTCCACAATATAAAATCAGACTTATAGAGAACCCAACTCAAAAACCTTTGAGTGTTGGAGAGTCTACTCTTGGTCATTTCAATCGTTACCTACAGATGTTAGGTGTGAAAGATAGTGACTGGATGAAGGAATGTAATGCGACATATAAACTATCAATTCAGTTTACAAACTGGGCAGGAAAGGGAGAGGTATTCCAATATCCTTTCGGTGATTTTGATTATACCAATGGTGACTTTCTAACATGGTATTATCTACACTACACGTGGCCACAGTTATTTCCTGACACATCATATTGTGAGTTCTACAATCCTATTAGTTACCTAGCAAGCACTAATAAAATTGTAGATGATAACTCACGTGTACGTAATTTTAGAAGACACTGGGATACATCATATCATTTTGATGCTACAAAATTTGGCGGTTGGTTGAGAGATAATCTTTGCCAATCTGTAGAGCATACTAAAGCAAGAATTATAACAACTCTCTATGATGAGAAATGTAATGTTAAAGCACTCGTAGATGATGAGGGAAATCATTATGAGGCAGATTATTTTATAGACTGTAGTGGATTTGGATCTGTACTCCTAGAAGGAGCAATGGGTCAAGACTTTATAGAGTTTCCTAATCTACCTAATGATTCTGCTGTAGTCACACACGTACCATATACTGATAAAGATAAAGAGATGGCAAACCAGACAGATGGTTATGCTATGGATAATGGTTGGTGTTGGACTATACCTCTGTGGGAAAATATTGGAAAAGGATATGTATATTCTAGTAAGTTCTGTGGTAAAGATCAGGCAGAACAAGAGTTTAGAAAACACCTAGACTGGGGTGGTGATGTAGAACATATTAAATTTAAACATGGTAAGAGAAGACTAGGGTGGTGTCAGAATGTAATAGGTATAGGTCTATCATATGGATTCTTAGAACCATTAGAATCTACTGGTCTATTCACTACACATGAAAACATACAGAGACTGGTAGAAGTGTTTGAACGTAGAGGTGGACATGTCACACAGATAGACATAGATGGATACAACCACGCTGTACATTATGAACTAGAAGCTATGAAAGAGTTTGTAGAGATGCACTACTATCTCTCTCCTAGAACTGATACAGAATACTGGAGACACTACAGTAATAAATCACCACTATCTTATGACATGATGTTTGACAAGATAGTGAGATCTCCACGTTTATATCAGGAGTTTATACACTGTTGGAATATTGCTAATGCTCCTAAAGAACTAGGTGGCATACCATATATTGCTGCGGGTATGGGATACCATCCGTTGACAAAAACAGATTATGAATATAAGATGGCAAGAGGAGAGTTCTCACTAGGATATCTTAACGAAGTTAAAGATAGGCATTTCCATTATAGAAAGAACGTGCTAAAATACCTAAAGAAGCAACCCTCACATTATGAGTATTTGAAACAAAGGATCTATGTTTAAAAAGAAAAAACCAAGAGCAAGGTTCTTTAGTTTACACCCTGCTGTACATACTCTACATCCTATCACTAAAGCGGATAAACTTGATAGGACGTGGACAGCAGAGGAGAGAGATGACTATAGAGAAAGATTAAAGAAATGCCCAATAGGTAAACTTATACAAGGACAGTATCCAGAGACCAGTTCTATAGGTCGTTGTCCTGCTATAAATTCTATTATGAGGACAGGTTATATTGTCTATGCTCCTGCTGACTTTAAAGTTCACACCAACGGAGACGGACATACTATACTGTTCACTACCACTCCTTTCAATCCACCATCATCAGATTACGTTGTACTCCATGAGACAGAGGTAACAAAATGGTTGATGGATTCTACAAAGGATAAAACAGTAGATCAAGTAGTAAAGATTAATACTACTTGGCGAGTACAGGCAGATGATGATGTCGTATTTCTCCAGACAAAAGTACCTTTCGTTAATGAAACTCGCTTCTCAGCAGTATCTGGTATTCTCGATCCACGTACTGCTTATGAAGTCAATGTCCAACTCTTCTGGCACATGATGGAAGGTGATACAACAGTTAGAGCAGGAACACCTCTGTGTTGTTATATCCCTATCTCACGAAGACTGCTAGAAGATCTTGACGTGTCAGTTGATGTAGCTACACCTACAGATTATAAACTAGAAGAAGAGTTTATATTCACTGCGTACAATGAGTTTCCTGAGAATGTCAATGTAACTCAGAGACAAATCAAAACAAATAAAATATTAAAGAAGTATTGGAATGAGTGACGAGTATCCTTTATTTTCTGTACCTGTAGTTAAGGGCAGAATAGTACCAAATGAGTATGATGATGCTGCGACTGAAACTATGTTAAGTCGTATCTTTCTTGATAGAAAGTTAGGTGAGTTTGAAGGTGAGTCAGGTCTATCTACAGGTCCTGATGAGATGAAGATACACGAGAAAGAAGAACTCAAGTGGTTGATGAAACCATTACTATTTGCTGTAAAAGAATACTGGGTATATACTCTAGGTTATAAAAAGATGGCAGATATTAGATGTAGAGATGGATGGGCAAACAAACACTTCGCAGGAGATACTACAGTAGAGCATAGTCACAATGATGGATGGTGGGGTAACTGTCAGATATCATGTGTATATTATTTTAGAAAACCAAAAGGATCTAGCAATATAAAATTCTGTAATCCAAATGATTACATCTTACGTAACCAACCATACGCTATGATGAAAGGGATACATACTATAGCAAGTGAGTTCCCTGCTGAACAATATGAGTATGTTATCTTCCCATCGTGGGTGAGACATAGAGTAGATCCTAGCACTGTAGGACCTCGTATAGCAATGTCATTTAATTATCAAGGTTATGAGTGATTTTAAGTTACTACCAATATCTAAAAGGGTATATGAAAAAGAGAGTCCCATCTTTTTACCAGTAAGTGAATGGGAGTTTACATATCACAGTAAGTATTGGTTAGTTACTAAACTGTTTAAAGAAGGTGGTTTAGATCTATTCAAAGAGATGGCAAAGTGCTATCCTATAGTAGATAGAAACAACGATGATGATCATGTAGATCACAATCCTTTTCAGGTACACCACATGCCACTGTGGTTTACAACACCTATATCTGAAGCAGTCAGGGAGTTTGTATTAAGAGAACATTTCAAGCAAGGACCTGAAATGCAACTGATAGATGAACGTCTATCAGAATGGGGTAATATCTATATTAAAGGTCAGTGTCGTCCTCTGGTTAATTCACATATACCTCATGTTGATTTCTCTAAAGAGAATGGATTTATAGGAAACTTATGGTTATCAGAACATGAAGAAGGAGAAACAGCAACAAACATCTATGACTATAAAGGAGAGATTGATGAAGGACGGTACGATTTCCAACTCGATACACGTCACCAACGGTATCAAGAGTGGCATGAGTGGGTTGGAGACGGAAGAAATCACGTCCAAGGATTCCAAAATCTCAGTAGTAAAGATGCCTTCCACTGGGGATTTAAAAAAATAGCAGTTGCCCCATGTAGATATGGAACTATGACTATCTACAATGCTAACATACCACATTGCCCTTTTGTCTCAGATAGTGTAGAATGGAGATGGTCTCATTGCTTTGGGTTTAAATACAAGTCCTTAGCAAATGTATTCAAAACTCCTGTGTTAGAATTTTAATGTTCTTAGACGAAATATTTCCCACACCTATATGGGGGTTCGATCTTGACATGGATGTAGACAGTATCAAATACTGGTGCTACTCATGTATGAAAGAGAATCCTGGCAGAGTTATATCTAATGTTGGTGGTTGGCAATCAGAAGATTTTAGAGAGTTTAGCAACACACCGTTGACTAATCTTGTGCTGTATATTGTCAAAGAATCTCATAACATAGCAAAGGATATAGGTATACCTAAAGGTGAGCGTTGGATAGAAAACTTATGGGTAAATATCAATCCAAAGTATTCTTACAATCAGGTACACGTACATCCAGAAGCAAGACTATCTGGTGTATTCTATGTGTCAGGTGCTGAGAACTCTGGTGACATATGTTTTACTAGACCAAATGGTTATTCTCTAGGAACCGTTGCTCCTAACTCTACTAGATACAGTAGTTGTGAATGGTGTTATCCACCNAAGAAAAACCGACTACTTATATTTCCTGCGTGGCAGGAACATCACGTGAAAGCGAATCTATCTGATGAGGATAGAATATCAATATCATTCAATATCCGATGAAAGAATTTAAAAACTTTTTACCAATCTCGTTAGCAAATGAGATTCATGATAAGTTGACATCTAATAGTTTCCCATGGTTCTGGTTAGATGATGTTACAGTATCTCCAGAAGAGAGACACGAGGTTCCTGATTTCTACGGAAGTCAACCAGGTATGCATCATACTCCATACTGTGAGACAAGTGGTCCTAGTCATTTCTTTGGAGACTTTCAGTTCCTATATCATTACATCCTTGATGCTATGGAACTGGACTATAATGATTGGATGCTTTCTAGAATCAGATGTGGATTAAACTTCCCTACATTCAGAGAGAAACATTTCTTACACAATCAACCACACGTTGACTTTCCAGAGTCAGAACAGGTTGAACATTTCACATGCCTATACTACGTAAATAATTCCGATGGTCCGACAGTCGTATTTGAAGAGAAGACGGAATCGCCCAAGTATACGATCAAGTATAAATGCGATCCCGAAAAGAATAAGCTTTTCGTTTTTGATGGTAAGCACTATCATGCTAGCTCGTGTCCTGCACGTCACGACGCTAGGTTAGCGATTACAATCAATATCATTGAAAGAAAATCAAGATTAAAATCAGCAGAGAGAACTAATGTTAAGCCGTTTCTTCGCGTCGCGTGATCTATACTGCGATGATGGAGCAGTTCACATTCGTAGTTTTCTAGACAACCCAACATCATACTTATCATGGCAAGACGTAGAGAAATGTCTTGGTCGTGATGATGTATTCTGGGAACTGATAAACAAAGATGGTAGAAAGAAAGAAGTAAATCATTACAGACCATACTGGTCTCCTGTACCATGTCAGGATAAGGACACAATATATAAACACATACAAGACAAAGAAAGTTTTGTCATCACAGGTTACAGTAAAGTAAATAGAAAAGCAAATGACTTGTGTATAGAGATAGAAAGATCTCTAGATGTCTGTGCTGACATACATGTGTATGGAGGTAGAGGTAGGTCACCATCATTTAAAACACATTGTGATAACTTCTCTAACTTCATTATACAATGTGTAGGAGAGACACACTGGCAAGTATATAAGAACAAACAGACATCACTCATAGCATGTAAGAATGACAAATCAATAAATTATGATATAATGGAAGTTGATTGGGAAGGTGTTTTACTACCTGGCGATCTCCTCTATATACCTAATAGGGCATATCATAGAGCACTACCAGATCACCCAAGGTTATCCATGAGTATTCCTTGTGTACCTACTGTATTAAACCCAGAGTTTTATGACAGACGTAACTACAAAATACAAACCGATAATTAAAGTTTGGAAGGAAGCAGTTCCTATTCCATTAGTTGACTACTTGTATACCGAGTTTAGACTGATGAGGGATGCTTTACTTGCCATGGGTAGTAATGAAGGTTATCGTGACCCTACTGTTCCTAACACTTTCTCTTGGTATTCACCTCTGTGCTTTGAAGCATTGAGTCTACATTTGAAACCTCAAGTGGAGAAAATACTCAAGACAAGTATCGAACCGACCTATTCCTATGGTCGCATATATACAGAAGGAAGTGAGTTGGTCAGACATACTGATCGACGATCCTCAGAGTTGGCAGTGAATCTGTCTATTGCTCGTGACACCAGATGGGATCTAAAATTTTTATGGGAGGGTCAAACTCTTTCTATTGACTTAGAACCAGGTGATGTGGTAATATACAGTGGACACATTCCACATTGGAGAGAGAAGTATACAGGCAAAGAACATATCAATGCCTTTATGCAGTATGTCTATGCTGATGGTCAATATAAAGATCTGAAGTATGACACACGTCCTTATCTCGCTACACCGTTTGCTCTAGCACAGCAACATATTCAAGATGAAGTAAAAAATTATGTCTGATCAACCAGAGACAGCAGGGATGGGTACTGTAGAGAATGAACCACAAGAGTGGACATTTGATGCGGTATGGGAAGACTTCGTTGCTCAGTTAACTGAAGCAAGAGAAGATGTCAAAGAGAAAGAAGAGGAGCTCGATAAGAACTCTAGTCTTATGACTCGTATTGACCTGACTGATCTTAATGACGCTCGCACTAAAGTGAACCGTCTCGAAGGTGCTTGTGAAGCACTTGATATTGTACGCACCGCAGTCCTCGGTGCTGAATCTAAAATCCAACGTACTGAAACTACAGCATGACTATTGAAGAAATGATTACAGACTTCACCGAGCAACAGAGCAAGGTAAAAGCAGAAGTCGCAGAAATTAAAGACGCTCTTAAAACAAGAGAAGACCAACTATTGAGACTCCAAGGAGCAATAGAAGGTCTTAGATTAGCTACACAGAAAGAGGAAGAAGCTCCTGCTCCTGTGAAAGAAGCAAAAGTTAAATAACTATTCCATAAACTTAAGAAACTTACTTGATATCAAGTCATGTTTCTCATCAAACTCTAAACGTCTACGGGCATGGGTTTTATCTCCTTCAACAATGAGATAGTACCTTTTACCGTAGATGTTTTTTGTCATGCCTATAGCAACGATAGGTCTTTCGTCGTATTTGTCTCCCACATCATATGGAATAGTATCTGAAGTGCCATCAAATTTTGCTTCAGTTCTACTCCAGAGGTGTTCTCTAAGTCTATATTCACCTGTTGGTGCTTCTCNNTCTCTAAGTCCAGCCATGAGTTCTATAAATACAAAAGAGGATAATACTGACTAATATTCAATGGCAACCCTTTTAGTAAAGGTAGCAAGTTCTATGACTCTTGATGGTGCTCAAGCACTAATAATGGGTCAGCATAGTTATTTAGAATTTGTAAGATCTTTCCCTTCATTTAGAACTATCCAGTTTACAGCACCTTCAGAGGATCAATCATCTATAGATGAGATCAGAGGGTTGGCATATGTTGTCGGGGCGACATACGATAAAGAGTATCAAATAGATCCAGTAGTAGGTGGCGAGACAGCAATAGCAGAGTTTGAGACAGATACGTTTGAAGATAATACAGAGAAGGTAGAAGGAACAAGAAATACAAGAATTATAACTGGTACTGGTGGTGGAACAATATATGTAAAGGTAGCAAACTATGGTGGTAACTTAAGATTCCAGTTCTCATCATCTCAGGGTGGTGTCTATAGTCGTATCGCAACCTATAGTGGATTCGTACAGGGTGGTACATATACCTTTGATCAGAGTGATACCTCTAACACAGGTCATAGACTAGCATTCTCTTTGACACCTGACGGTACATATGGGGGAGGTACACAGTATACTTACAAGGTAACAACAGCAGGAACACCTGGTTCATCAGGTGCTTACACTCGTATTGAAGTAGATAGTGTTACAGCATCTGTACTGTACTGGTACAACGTGTCTAACTCTAACTATGGAGCATATGATGATAGTCCACTACGCTATGGTGCCATTTGTATACANGACTTCTGGTATCTAGATCGTATATCAAAACAAAGCAGGAGTTTCTTAAATGGAGTATATAACACTACGGAAGAGGCTGACGGTGTTGACGTGTATGTACTTGATACTGGTATTAGAGGAGCTTCGAGACCAACAGGAACTAACGTAGGACTACACCCAGAACTATATGATAAGAATAACAATGCTGATCCTAATGGTTTATCAGAGCAACAGGCATATAGAGTATATGAGGTAGCAGGATATAGTTCAGGATATACTGTCAATTCTGTAGCTAACAGTAATGAAGATGACAATGGACACGGTACATACTGTGCCAACCTTATTGGTGGTATTAAGACAGGTGTTGCCAATGAGACAAAGTTCTATGCTCTGAAGTGTTTTAGCTCAGGTGGTAGTGGATCTCTGTCAGGTATCATGAACGCATACCAAGCAGTCATCAACCACAATGACAGTGGACATGTCAACTACAAAGGTAATACTAGACCCGCAGTTATCAACGCATCCTTTGGTGCTACACAACCTAGTGGTTCTTTCCCATATGTTGAGTTAAACGAAGCAGGAACTGACGCAGGGTTTGACGTAGAACTATATGACGAGACAGAGAAAGACGTAGTAGATGCTAATATTGTACTCGTTAGATCAGCGGGTAACGGATTCAAAGACTCTAGTGATAGCTTCTTAGGACCTCTACAAGGTAGNTTCCAAGCAGGANNTAGATCAGCAGGATATCNNGANGGNGANGTAAACANNNTTGATACAAATATCGCGTCTATCTCTGTAGGTGCTACAGACTATAATGACAGATGGGCAGACTTCTCTAACTATGGTTCAGGTGTAACAGTTACAGCACCAGGTCAACACCTTACAGTTCCAAACTATAACTGGACTGCTCTTACACCATACACATCAGTAGGAAACTACTCTGTTATACANGGTACATCATTCTCAGGTCCTATCACAGCGGGTGTGGTATGTCAGTTCATAGCAGCAAACGGTTATAATCACAACACAGGTACACTACCAGTATTATGTAAAAACTGGGTCAGAGGATCAGGAGATCCTGGCAACTTTGCTGCCGTCTCTACTACAGCATACCCAACTAATACAGCTCACGAGTATAAGTTACCTACAGATCCATTCGCAGTAAGTTCAGGTAGTAACGTTATTAGGATATACTATCCATCTCTCTACTCATCTGCCTTCCTGAACAAAATTGGTAAGAAGATACAGTTTAGAGTAGCAGGAAGCTCTCTAACATTAGGTGGTATTAATATAAAAGAAGAGTCTAGGACATGGTATGGTATAACAGGACAGGATCCTGCCAATAACTACATTGAGATAACTGTAGTTAATAGTGCTACAGGTAATGCTACAGGTGGTGGAGATAATAACTATGCTTGTATTATATCTGATACACATGAAGGAACTGACGGACCTTCATTCGGTAACGTCACATTATATGCTGAGCTAGACTCAGAGGAAGCAGGACATACAGGTCGTACAATCAATCAGATACCTGTAGACACAGGTGTTGACTTTGATTACAGTCAAACAGGTGCTTTAATCAGTAAGGTCAGAGGACTGTTTACACAGTACATCTCNAAGACTATTACATGGTTCTACAATGGTAATATAAGTTCAGGAGGGCAAGGTGTCACTAANGGAAGAATATACTGGGATACAACAGGAGTCACAGCTGGTAACTACTACTATCAATGTGCTTCTCACAATGACATGTATGGTACCATTACGGTATCTGGATCAGGTGGTACTGCCAAGAGATATTGGAATGTAACTGCCTCTGGTAGTAGCAACTATACTTTAGATGAACAGAACGTAGTTCCTGTAGTCAACACATATAATATTGCTGTCACTGCTACTGGTAGTCAAAACTATATCTTATCTGGAACTGCTAGGAATGGATCAATCAGTGGTAATGACCCATCTGTCACTGTACAGGTAGGTGATACTATTAACTTCAATATGAATGCTTCTGGTCACCCATTCGTGATCAAGACTACACCAGGAACTGGTTTTGGTAATCAGGTATCAACAGGAACTTATACAGGTGGTGGAGCATCTAGCACTGGAACAGTCAAGTGGGTTACAACTGGCGTATCACCTGGCACATACTACTATCAGTGTACTGCTCACACAAATATGTACGGTTCAATTATTGTACAAGCAAACAGCACAGCAGGACAGAGTGGAGATGATGCTAGTATTACATGTACTCAAGGAGACATTCTAGTCTTTGACGTTACAGCAGGATCTAGTCATCCATTCTACCTTAAAACAGCACAGGGAACTGGTACTGGTGATCAAGTAACCACTGGTAAAGTAGGGGGCGATGGATTTGCTCACAATAGTTCTCAGAGTATAGACATAGGTGTTGATGAGTTCAAGAGTTATGCTAATGAGACATTTAATAACGGAGAAGCGTATACTCTGTCTGGTGATGACATATCAGGAACTGGATTAACATTTAATAGTTCAAGTGGTGTACTGTCAGGTACAGTTACATCATCTTATCAGGATTCATTCTTTAACATCACAGTTACAGAGGACAGTTCTGGAGAATCAAGAAATTATAACTTCCATACACTAGGTACTGGTGTCATAATTACAATCGGAGATCAACCCTCTGATACATCAATCGAAGCAGGAGCAGGAACTAACGCTACCTTCGGTCCTCTTAATGCTACTATATCTGANAGNTCTACTATNANNTACCANTGGCAGTATAGTACAGGTGGTGCTTGGACAAGTATTAGTAGTCTATCAGGACATAGTGGAGANACAACTGATACTCTTACAGTAGATGATGACTACTCATACAACGGATGGCAATACCGATGCGTTTGTAGTTCTCAGACAGCAGCAGCTGATACTACATCTAATGCTGCTACATTGACTGTAACTAGAGTTGTCTCTATTACTGGACAACCAACACCACAGGGAGCAGTGGCACCTTCAGCTGCTACATTTAGTGTAACTGCTAGCACTGCTGATGGAGCATCATTAACATACGCATGGGATAAATCAGAAGATAACGCAGTGTGGCATCAAATACCAGGTGCTACGAGTTCTTCATATACTACTACAGCTACCACATATGACAGTGGTGGCACACCTCCCGCATCATTTGATGCTGATAACGGTGACTACTTCAGAGTTAGAGTCAATGCTATTGGTGCTACAGAGGTAACATCAAGTAGTGCTCAGTTAACAGTTACAAGAGATATAACAGTAGACTCACATCCTTCTAACACTACAGGAGCAGTCGGTGGTACAGCGGACTTCTCAGTTTCTGCTAGTCTTTCTGACGGTGACGCAGCAGACATCAACTACCTATGGCAAGTATCACTTGATGATGGTAACAACTGGTCAGGATTATCAGGAGCAACTTCTAGCACATATACTACACCTACACTCTCAGCACAGTTTGATGAGTATCAGTATAGATGTCTTTTATCAGCAGCTGGTGCTACTAATGTATTCTCTAACGCAGGGGTTCTACAGGTAGAGACAGTTACAGTCAACGTAGTTTCTCATCCTAGTGATAGTACTATCAACGAAGGACAGGCAACAGGATTTACAGCAGTTGGTGCTGTAACAACTCAAGCAATCAGTGCGTTATTGAACTCATCATTTGGAGTCGGTAACTGGACAACTCCAGCTGGTGGTGGTGCTTCTGCTAGGGCAGAGACTGCTGCTAACCCAGAACTATACAATAGTATCTGGTCTAATCACGCTCCTTCTGTAGAATATCAGTGGCAGAGAAAAGATGGTGGTGAAACTATCAATGTTACAGTGGGTACAGATACTGTCGGTGGACAGGGAACAGGAGTATTCTACTTTGATGGTGTAGAGAAACCTAACTCTAGAGAATTTGAGAGAGGAGAGACATACATCTTTGACCAAACTGATTCAAGTAATACCTCTTACAATACACAAGAGCATCCATTGATGTTCAGTACAGGTCCTGATGGAGATCACAATGGTAACGGACACTACATGATGGGTGTTACCTACAAGTTAGATGGCGTATCTAAAACTATGTCAGAGTATGTCGCAGGATTTGGTGCTGCTACTACTAGAACAATAGTATGGNTCGTACCTCCAAACGCAGCAAGTGTTTTATATTACTGGTGCCATTATCATACAGGTCAGGGTAATAGTCTACTGACTACTGAACCATTTAGTGATATCAGTGGTGCTACAAGTCCTACTTACAACACAGGCACATGTACATACGCAGATGATCATGCTGATCAGTATCGTTGTAAGCTTACGGCTACAGGTGCTACTGCTGATGNATTCACCTCAGCCGCATTGCTAACTGTCTACAGGACTCATAACGTAACTCTTCAACCATCTAACGCAACAGGTAATGAAGGAGGAACATCANCNTANACNGTAGCGGGTAATACTTCTAGTGGTACACACACTTACCAATGGAGTAAATCTGACAATGGCGTAGATTATAATATTATACCAGGTGCTACCAATGCTTCCTACACTACTCCTGCCCTAGTATTTGCTGATGATAATGATGACAGATATAAGTGTACACTCAGTCTGGTAGGTGCTCAGAGTAGTATAGAATCAACCTATGCTGTACAGACAGTTCTTAGAGTTATCTCTATACAAACTCAACCACAACCACAGACAGTCATTGAGGGACAGTCAGCAACATTTAGTATCGTTGCTTCTATTACCAGTGGAGCATTGAACTACCAGTGGCAGAAGACAACTGATAGTGGTGCTAACTGGGCAAATATAAATGGTGCGACAAGTGCTAGTTACACTACACCTACACAACCATTCCCAACAAACTACAACGAGTATCGTTGTGTGTTATCTAACAGCAATGCGATATCAGTTACATCTGATGCTGCTACTATTACTGTAAATGAGTCTGAGTTTGTAGAAGCAGCAACTTCTATGAGCGTTAATATAGACAATACAACTAACTTAACATTCAATAGACAACCTACATTTACATCATCACCTTTTGTGTCACAGTACGCAGGGTCAACACATGCTGCATCATTCTGGGTAATCAAGAGAGTAGCAGATAACGTGACAGTATATGATACAGCTGCTATCACAGTTCCTGATCTATCACAAGGTGATACTGGTAACTTGACCACGTTCACAGTTCCAGTCGGAACTCTTGACTTCTCAGTCACATATTCTGTACAGGTTAAGTTTAAAGATAACGCAGGACTAACAAGTAACTTCTCTACTCCCGTACAGTTTGCTACACCAGTGGTAGATCAACCAGANNTACAGNCTATTACTCCNNCATTTAATCCTACAATCAATGTTCTAACCCCTGAGATCAAAGCAGGATATGGACANAACTCTACTGACTGGCAGTTCTCACAAGGAGATACTTTCGTTAACATTGAACATCAATCGTTAGGAAACTCTACCAACTTAGTAGAATATACATTACCAGGTGACGTTACACTGTTACCTACAACTACATATTATGTAAGGGTGAGATTCAACGTCGATACAGTCTAATGGCAAAACCAAGTAGCAGAACATCTCTAGCAGAGTATGCTCTAAGAAAATTAGGAGCACCAGTCCTAGAAATAAACGTAGATGACGATCAGATAGATGATCTGATTGATGATGCTTTGCAGTTTTTTCAAGAGAGATCTACTGACGGATATATCAGAACATTCTTAAAGTATAAGTTTGATCAAGCAACTATAGATTTGATGAAGTCTGATACTACTACCACAGTGACACAGGTAGGTGCTAGACAACCAGAGTTTCTTGAGCAGAATAATTTCATTACCATGCCTGAGCATGTCACCTCAGTCATCAAGATATTTGATTTCACATCTAAGAATACTACTAACTTATTTGATGTCAGATACCAGTGGAGATTGAATGATCTCTGGGATCTAACACAGACAGAGATTCTTACATATGAAATGGTAAACAGAAGATTGGAAGACATCTACTGGTTACTAGAAGGACAGAAACAGATAAGATTCCAAGCAAGAGGAGACAGACTCTACATGGATCTTGACTTTAAGACTGATGTAAACGACGGAGACTTCATAGTCTTTGATGCTTACAGAGCATTAGATCCTTCTACATTTACTACACTCTACGATGACATCTTTGTCAAGAGGTATGTCACCCAACTGATTAAGAGACAGTGGGGACAAAACTTATCTAAGTTCCAAGGAGCACAGTTGCCAGGTGGTATCACTATGAATGGTGATCAGATATATCAACAGGCACAAGAAGAGTTGAACAAGATAGAGGATGAGATGTTGACTAAGTATGAAATGCCCCCAATGGATATGATCGGCTAATGGCAAGAAACGTATTCTTCACACACGGTACTCGTAACGAACAGTTCCTTCAGCAGAATCTTGTTGAGGAATATATCAAGATGTTTGGAATGGATGTGCTGTACATCCCTAGACAGATGATCGCTAAGGATAATGTATTCAATGAAGAAGTAGTATCACAGTTTGATGATTCATATATTATAGAAGCATACCTAGAGAACTTTGATGGGTTCCAAGGTGGTGGAGATCTATTGACAAAGTTTGGTATCAGACAGACTGATGAGATAACTCTGGTTATATCACAGCAAAGATTTAGTGATCTTATATCTCAGTTCTTACTATTAGATGAGGACATAGAGGTAGGAGAGAGACCACAAGAAGGAGATTTAATATACTTCCCACTATCCTCAAACTATTTTGAGATCAAGTTTGTAGAACACGAAGAACCGTTCTACCAGTTAGGTAAGAACTATACCTACAAACTAAAAGCAGAACTCTTCGAGTACCAAGACGAAGGTGGAGAGTTCTTCGCAGGAGACGACGAGTTGATAGATACAGGTTATACTGTACAATACTATTATCTTGTTACACCTGGCGAATCTGCTGCTGCCACTCCATTACTTGATGGAGATGTAGTATCACAAGCTATAGTTACTACAAATGGTAGTAAGTATAACTTTACTCCGACTGTTACTGTTACAGGTGATGGTACAGGAGCAACAGCACATGCTGAAATGATCGTTGTAAATGTGGGTGGATCTATTCCAATAACCCCAGCTGTCTTAGATCCTACCGTTAAAGACGGTAAGATGGTTGGTCTAGAAATAATATCGGGAGGTAGTGGTTATGATGTATCTAGATCTAGTATTGATTTTACTGATCCTAGCAGCACAGGCACCAAACCTGTGGTCATTCCGACTTTTAACTCGTCTGGTTCTCTCACTAAAGTCGAGATTACCAATGAGGGGTCAGGGTATGATTCAGTCGAAAGGATAGTCATAGACAGTGGTGGTAGTGGATATACTACTGCTGCTTTTGATATACAATCAGTGCCAAGTGGACTGTCTGGAAATTTCCAAGATGGAGAAACAGTTACAGGTGGAATTACTGGTGGTACAGCAATGGTTGCTGACTGGGATAAATCTGAGGGATGGTTAAAACTTAAATCACCAACAGATGACTTCCTGATCGGTGAACTATTGGTAGGTAATACCAGTGGTGCGTCAATAACGATACATAGTTATGACGCAATGAAGACTACAGATACTAAATACTCTGAGTCTACGACGTTTGAAACACTTGCTGATGATATCATTGACTTCAGTGAAGGTAACCCATTTGGTATAGGAACATAACATGTTAGGTGAATACACATATAATAAAGTCATCCGTAAATGCGTTATTGGATTTGGAACTTTATTNAATAATATAGAAGTTAGGAAAGAAACAGGTGGTACAACCTATCAGAAGATGAAGGTACCTCTTGCTTACGGTCCTAAACAAAAGTTTTTAGCAAGACTAGAGGGACAACCAGAATTAAACAAGAAGGTTGCTATCACTCTACCTAGATTATCATTTGAACTGTCTGGTATATCATATGACAGTAGCAGAAAGTTAAGTCCTATCACGACTGACTATAAGAAAGATGGTAAGAATGTAAGAAAGATATACACACCCGTACCATATAATCTAGACTTCAATTTGTCTATACTATCAAAGACAAATGATGAAGCATTGGAAATTATAGAACAAATCGTTCCTATATTCCAACCATCATATAATATCTCTATTAAAATATTAGATGATATCAACGAGTACCGTGATATACCAATAGTTTTAAATAGTATATCCTACTCAGATGAGTATGAAGGTAACTTTGATCAACGTAAATTAACTACGATTGACTGTACATTTACTGTCAAAGCATACATCTTCGGACCTACAACTACACAGAAACCAATCAAGAAAGCAAAGGTTCATTACGATACTGGTACCCCAGCTGTACCAAATCGTCGTGTATCATATCAGGTAGAACCTACTGCTTTACGTGATAAGGACAGTGATGGAGCAGGATTGACTATCACAGCACAGGTCAACAGTAAGGTAGCAACACTACCAGTTGTAGACTCAACTGTTCTCAGTATAGGTGACTACATTGAGATCAACAACGAGGTCATGAGAGTCAAGAGTAAACCAGATGGCACATCTATTACTGTGGCACGTGGTCAAAATGCTACAACTCAATCTGCTCATGCGAGTGGTTCAGTTATAGATATTATTACAACCGCTGACACAGAACTACTTGATAGTGATGATGACTTCGGATTCAACGAGATGACATCTTTCTATGGATAACAATTTCGGTGGTTTAGAAAAGGCGTTTGATACCGCAGAACCTAAACCCAAAAAAGCAACCCCTATCAAATCTACTGAGGATCAGGTAACTGATGATCATGAGTATGCTAGAGCAAATCTATACTCTTTGATAGAGAAAGGTCAGGAAGCAGTCGATGGTGCTTTAGATGTAGCACAAGGCAGTGACCACCCTAGAGCATATGAAGTAGCAGGACAGTTAATCAAACACGTCGGTGACGTTGCTGATAAACTTATGGCACTTCAGAAAACAACCAAAGAAGTAAAGGAAGAGAAAAAGAAAGGACCTTCCACAGTCAATAACGCTTTATTTGTAGGCAGTACCGCTGAACTACAGAAGATGTTAAAGAATGCTTCCAAGGATAAATAAGTAAGAACCAACTATTATTAAAATGTCAGTATTAAAAGTAGTGCAGGATGGACCTACGGTGACCGTCGGTAGTGCTGCCAACACACAAAGTACAGCACTATCTGTTAAGACAGGTATCTATCGCTTCGCTGCTGAAGTCGCAAAGGGCGGTGCTGCCATACAGTTAGGTGGAGATGCCAATGCCACTAACTCAAGTTTGTATGTAGAGAAAGGCGAATCAGTTATTGTTAAAGGTGACAGCCCAGTCCGCATGGGTATCACAGGTGCTACTGCTGCTAACCCAGTAGTATTCACTATCGAAAGAAGTGGTGGAAATCATAATCAAATTAAAGTAGGAGACTACGTTACTATCACAGGTTCATCTACAGCAGCATATAACTTATCTCATGTTGAGGTAACTGCTGCTACACCTACCACATTTACAATCGGTGGTACAGATGGATCTGGTTTCGCAGCGTTCGCAGGAACTGCTGAAGTGCGAAACTCTATGAAGTATGCTATAATGCCTAAGACTGCTAGTGGAGCAACCGTCCACTGTACTGAGGTTCAAGTAGTCGTATCCTAATGATTACAGAAGCTGCGAGACTGAATGAGTATGGTAAGTACTATTACGTCGAGTTGGTTTGGCGTGGTAAACCCTATCGTGTACAAATATTCTTTCCGAAGCTTAACAAACCTCAACGTCAGGATATCCAGAAACAGGCTGGCAAAATATATCCTGGTGCTAGAATAATATCATACGTAGAAGCAAGTCGTTCTAACGACCTACCTATGCTATTCGCTATTGATTATTTCTAATGCAGTTCAGAGAAAACGACATACTAGAATTACTAGATCTATGTCGTACAACAGATAAATGTAGTGTGAAACTTATACGTAAGTTAGAAGACTACCTAGAACAATATTCTTGTGATGAGCAAAGTTTGGCACGAACATATCCCCCCTACCCTTTTTAACAAGTTAAAAGATGCTTGTATAGAAAGAAGAAAGGACGAGGACTGGAATTATAATGACAAATTAGTTGGTGCTTTGAATCAACAGTCATCTCTCGTTCCTACTGAAGGTTTGGAAGATTATCTAGTCCATACTTCACAGAATATCTGGCACACATTTTTTCAGACATGCCCATACTCAGGAGAGTTTGATCCAAAGTATCTGGAACTCCGCGAACTATGGGTGAACTATCAAAAACCTGGTCAATATAATCCTTACCACTGCCATCACGGTGTGGTAAGTTTTGTCATTTTTGTAGACATACCATACGGTGTGGAAGAACGGAAAGACTTTGCTAGTGATGGTGGATTCCAACTGGAGTCTAGACTTATTAATGTAGATAGATCATGGAACGGACAGGTGCTGATGTTCCCTGCGTCAACTAATCACGCAGTGTATCCGTATCACTCCACAGACAAGGAAAGAATTACCGTAGCGGGAAATTTATTCTGGAAAGTGTGCTAAATATATTAGCACCAGTTACTGCCATGTCTGAAGTACCAGAGGATCGTCTCACTGCCCAGTTGGACTTTGAGAAAGATATGAGGGAGAACCCTGAGTTCTATCAAGATTATCTTACAGCACACCATAAGGATTACCCAGAAACCCCGCATTGGGATTACATCATAGACAAATGGGTTGCCTATGATCATGGAGTTACNATGTTCTTTGACAAAGAGTCAGAAGCACGTGATTGGTATACGCTAAATACCCATAGTACAAGTAGTTAAACAGTTATAATGTCACTGACGATTCGTAGATTACCTGAACAGGATAACAATCTGCTCAGACCCCCATCAAGCATATCACCCGCACAGAATGGTGACGTAGTATTAGAAGCAACTTCTAATAGCGTTCTGACCATGAAGTTGAAGGGTACTGATGGTGTCGTCAGAAACTTTGACGTTGGTGGTGGTGGATCAACGATTGGTACAGAATATGATATTCGTGCTATCGCATCTACATCTCCTGATGTTATCTTTAGATTGACATCTTCTTACTCTGTGTTAGATGATATTACCTTTAAAGGTAACTCACAGCAGATTATTATTAGTAGAATAGACGACGATAATATACAATTTGCTTTCCCTAACGATGTCACTATGCCTAATGACTTAACAGTCTCAGGTGACTTGACAGTTAACGGAACTACAACTACAGTAAACTCTACCACTGTTCAAGTCGATGATAAGAACTTAGAACTTGGTACAGTTGCGTCACCTACAGATTCTACAGCTGATGGTGGTGGTATAATCTTAAAAGGAGCAGCAGACTACAGCATGCTCTGGTCAAACACTAATGATGCATGGCAGTTTAATCAACATGTATTCCCTAGTGCTGACAGTTCATTTGACTTAGGTAGTAATCTTATACGTTGGCAGAACATATATGGTGACGCTGCTAACATCACATCTATAACAGGAGCACTTACTGGTAATGCTGACACTGCGAGTACTTTACAGACTGCTAGAAACATTTCGGGCGTTTCGTTCGATGGTGGCAGCGATATCGACTTGGTTACAGACAATGTTCAAGAGTCGGGAACCCCAACGAATCTGTACTTCACAGACGCTAGAGCGAGATCTGCGGTTTCTGTCACGGACTCTGGAGGTGATGGTGCCCTCGGTTACGACTCAGGCACAGGTGTTATTACCTATACTGGTCCTAGCCCCTCAGAAGTTAGAGCACATTTTTCGGGAGGGACGGGAGTTACAATCTCGTCTGGATCAGTTGCCATAGGTCAGGCAGTTGGTACAACTGACGATGTAGAATTTAATCAAGTAACAGCAGCTTTAGTTGGTAACGCAACTACAGCAACNACNTTACAGACAGCAAGAAATATAAACGGTGTATCATTTAATGGTGGTGCTGACATCACATTAGATCTAGATGATATCCAAGAAGCATCATCTACACCAACAAACTTATTCTTTACTAACGAGAGAGTAGATGACAGAGTAGCAACTCTGTTGGTAGGTGGTACTGGTGTAAACAAATCATATGATGACGCTGCTGACACACTCACATTATCTGTAGATTTTTCTGAGTTTGATACTGACAGTGTTGTAGAAGGATCAACAAATATATTCTTTACAGATACTAGAGCAAGAGCTGCTGTATCTGTTACAGACACTGGTGGAGATGGTAGTCTAGCATTTGACAATAGCACTGGTGTATTCACATACACAGGTCCTAGTGCTGCTGAAGTAAGAGCACATGTCTCAGTACAAGACTTAGGTGGAGACGGATCTTTATCATATGATAGTGGTAATGGTATTATAACTTACACAGGTCCTAGTCCTCTAGAGACTAGACAACACCTCAGTGGTGGTACAGGTGTATCTTATAATTCCGCATCAGGTGTAATTGCTATAGGTCAGGCAGTTGCTACTAACTCTGATGTTACCTTTGGTGAGGTAACTATCGGTGCTAGTGGTACAAGAAACTTACTTATACAGAACACTGACAACGTAGGTACAGTAGACACAGTTGCCAACATCACATTCAAGCACAGTGGTATTGACTTTACCTCTGATAGTATTGTTGCTGATGGTAATGACCTAGGACACATTGACTTTAGAAACAATGGTGGTACTAAGGTAGCAGCGTTTGGATTTAGAAAGAGAAATACAGAAGGAAGCAAAGTAACATTTGAGGTTGACGCAAATAATAATGGTACACCTAACTTAGAAGTAGGTGATACAAACTTAAATCTTAATTCTGGTTATATTAGTCTAACTGCTGCTACAACTAAAGTAGTTGGTTCATCCCTTACAGTTGAATTAGATGATGCTTCCGAGAACGCAGGTCCTGACCTTATTATTCAGAGAGACAGTGCGAGTGCTGCGACTAATGANNTACTTGGTGCTATNAAGTTCCATGGTAGNAANACNAGTAANGGTGCTGACGTAGAGTTTGGTAAGATNCANTCNAAGATNCACTTNGATACTNAAGGATCTGAGAGAGGACTANTNAACTTCTCAGTTATAGACGCAGGATCAGAAGTCAAGACTTTGACACTACGTGGTGGTCTAGTCGGTCTGAATATAGAAGAACCNGCAGGACAGTTACACGTCAAAGGTAGTGACACAACTGACCAGATCATTATTGAGAACACAACTAACAGTTCTACTACTGCTCCTGACCTTGTACTATACAAATCAGGTACTATCGGTGTTGGACATCAGCCAGGTAGAATTGACTTCAGAGGTAGAAATGCTAATGATGATGCTAACGTTACCTATGCAGGTATCTTTGCTGAGGTTACTGGTACAGCAAACTTAGGAGAGAACGGAGCACTTAAGTTCTATACTGTACAGTCTGGTACACTATCTGAAGCAGCAAGAATCACAGAGTCAGGTCACTATAAGTTACAACAAGACAAAGGTATCGACTTCAGTAACCAGACATCACTACCTGGTAAGACATATCAAATCCTTGATCACTACGAAGAAGGTTTCTATGATGCTACACCAGAGTTCGCATCAACAATCAGAGCTGGTATGACAACCACATCTACTGGTTACTACACCAAGGTAGGTAGAATGGTACACGTACATGCTAAGGTTACAGTTAACATCCAAGACGCAACATTGATTGGTGGTGTTCTTAAGTTCCCAATTCCATTCCAACCCGCGTTNTCACATAGTGACGCACCAGTACAGTCAGTAGTAATGGATACATCATCCACACACTTCTTGAACACAGGACAAGCAATATTCTTAGACGATAGTAAAGACATGGTAGTAGCACACGCAGGATCTCAGAATCAGTGGATGGTACTCCAGATACGCAACGCTGATTATAAGAGATCCAGTGTTATCACCGCAGGAAACTGTGCGATTGGTACCGCTGCGTTATTCCTAGACTTTACATATAGAGCTTCTTCTTAATGCCTTCATCAACCCAAGACTACTATCTTGGTAACCCCAACCTCAAAAAGGTTGGAACTGAAATTGAGTTTACCCAAGAACAAATACAGGAATACCTTAAGTGTAAGGNAGATCCTGTGTACTTTGCTATGAACTACATCAAGATTATATCTCTTGATGAAGGTATAGTTCCATTTAAGATGTGGGACTTCCAACAAGAATTAATTAGAAACTTTCACGAGAATAGGTTTAATATAGCAAAACTTCCTAGACAGACTGGTAAGTCCACTACGTGTGTGTCTTACCTTTTACACTATGCGTTGTTTAATGACAACGTAAATATTGGTATCCTAGCAAACAAGCTATCCACTGCTAGAGATCTACTGGGAAGACTACAACTTGCCTATGAACAACTCCCTCTCTGGATGCAACAGGGAATCATAGCATGGAACAAGGGTAGCATGGAGTTAGAAAATGGATCAAAGATTCTCGCTGCATCTACTTCAGCATCTGCTGTTCGTGGTATGTCGTTTAACATCATCTTCCTCGATGAGTTTGCGTTTATACCTAACCATATTGCGGAGCAATTCTTTAGTTCCGTTTATCCTACTATTACTTCTGGTAAGTCCACGAAAGTCATCATTATTTCTACCCCCAACGGAATGAATCATTTCTACAAGTTGTGGGTTGACGCACAGAAAGGTAGGAACGGATACATCTGGACTGAAGTGCACTGGTCTAAAGTGCCAGGTAGAGATGCTGCATGGAAAGAAACTACTATTGCCAACACGTCAGTCAGACAGTTCACTCAAGAGTTTGACTGTGAGTTCCTAGGATCTGTTGACACACTCATAGCTGCTAGTAAGTTACGCACACTGACNTANGATGATCCGATCCGCACTAATGGATCGCTAGATGTATATGAAAACCCCATACCTGAGAGAGATTATATAATTACGTGTGATATATCCCGTGGTTTAGCACAGGATTATAGTGCTTTCTGCGTGATAGACATATCACAAGCTCCATGGAAACTCGTAGCAAAGTATAGAGACCATGATATCAGACCTATGCTCCTACCAAATGTCATTGCTGACGTAGCAAAGGCATATAATATGGCATACGTATTGATAGAAGTAAATGATATAGGAGAGGCAGTAGCATCACAGCTCCATTATGATGTGGAGTATGAGAATGTACTCATGTGTGCTATGCGTGGTAGAGCTGGACAGATAGTTGGTACAGGATTTAGTGGAGGTAAGACACAGATGGGTGTCAAAATGAGTAAGACTGTGAAAGCACAGGGATGCTCAAACCTCAAGACACTGATAGAAGATGATAAACTAATTGTAAACGACTATAACATTGTATCTGAGCTGACTACATTTATACAAAACAAGCAATCATTTGAGGCAGACGAAGGATATAACGATGACCTTGTAATGTGTCTGGTTATCTTTGCGTGGTTAGTGCAGCAGGAGTATTTCAAAGAACTGACAGATCAGGACATCCGTCGCAGGATCTACGAAGAGCAGAAGAATCAGATAGAGCAAGACATGGCACCATTTGGTTTCATTCTCAATGGTGTAGATGATGAAGAGGTGGTAGTAGATGAGAAAGGAGATGTCTGGTCACTTGACATGAAAGGTGATGACAGGGAAGACAGTAAATGGAATACAGACGAGTATGGTGACAGATCATTTATGTGGGAGTATCGGTAGAAAAGCTACTTTCTCTAAATATTATTAGACAAATTGAAATCATTTATCAGGAGTACCAAGCATGGCTAGCACACTTCTCTCACCAGGAGTGGTAATTCAAGAGAGGGATTTGACCCTTGGATCCATTGAGACAGTAGAAGTAAACGTTGGAGCAATAGCTGGAGCTTTCACAAAAGGACCAGTTAATAAACCCGTTAGAATCTCATCTGAATCCGAGTTACTATCTAAATTCGGTGAACCCAATGACAGCAACTATGAGACATGGTTCGCTGCATCTTCTTTTCTTGCATACGGTGGAGTACTAGATGTAGTACGTGCTAGCGGTGCATCTCTTAAAACTGCTAACAAAGGTGGCGTATCACTTACCATTAACAGCGTAGAAGATTACGAAGGTAACTACTACGACGGAACAGCAGCATGGGATTATGCTTCTAGAAACATTGGTGCTGTAGGTAACTCAATCAAAGTTGTAGTTATCGACTCTGGTGCTAATCAACAGGTAACTCTTGCGGGTGCTATCCAGTCAGCTGGTGTACAAGCAGGATCATTAATCCAAAACTCAGCGGGTACTAAATCTGCTTACATCCACAAGATCACAGGATCTACAGTAGTAGATGTTATCTGGGTATCTGGTGGTGCTTGGACTACATCTGATCTAGTTGATGATGGATCTAACCCAGACGTTGCTATCACAGCAGTTGCTGACTGGTATGATTCACAGATGATCACACCTACCTTGAACTGGAATCAAGTGGCTCCCCAACCAGGCACTTCAGTACACGTTGCTGAACGCGGAGGATCAAACGACGAGATGCACATTGTTGTAGTCGACGTTGACTGGTGGAGTAACAGGAACACCTAACACAGTTCTTGAAAAGTTTCTNTATGTCTCTAAAGCATCTGATGGTAAATCAGCAGAAGGTTCTTTAGTATACTATCCAGAAGTTATTCTTAATTCAAGTAACTACATCTACTGGGGTTCTCATGATAACGAGGACATCTGGGATGTATCTGGTAACGCTCTTGCTNCNTCATCTAACGTAGGTGGAAATTCAACCACAGCATTTGATATTCTTGGTGAGAAAGAATATGTTTTGACTGGTGGTGCTGATGACTTCTCTCTAACTCAAGCAGAGATTATCGCAGGGTATGACTACTTTGCTGATCCTGAGACAGTACAAATTGACTACCTAATCATGGGTGGCGGTGGTGCTACTGAGACAGAGACAAAAGCAAAAGCAAACAAACTGATCAGTATTGTGAATAGTCGTAAGGACTGTGTTGCTTTCATATCTCCTGACAAAGGAAATGTTATTGGAGTAAGTGATAGCGGTACACAAACTAATAACATAGTTTCATTCTTCGATTCATTCGCCTCAACGTCTTACGCTGTCTTCGATAGTGGTTGGAAGTATCTTTATGACCGCTTCGCTGACAAGTATAGATGGATCCCATGTAACGGTGACGTTGCTGGCTTGTGTGCAAGCACAACAGCAGCAGGAGATCCATGGTTCTCACCCGCAGGACTTAACCGTGGGGGAATCAAGAATGCTATTAAACTAGCATACTCACCTAAGAAATCTGAAAGAGACACACTTTATCAGAAGAGAATTAACCCAATTACTTCTCTACCTGGTCAAGGTATCGTACTCTTCGGAGACAAAACAGCTCTCGCTTCACCATCTGCCTTTGATCGCATCAACGTCCGTCGTCTCTTCCTCGTCATAGAGAAGACAATAGGAAATGCTGCGAAGGGAGTATTGTTTGAACTAAATGACGAATTTACTAGAAACAACTTCAACAATGTTGTCGAACCATACCTACGTGACATTCAAGCACGTCGTGGTATCACTGACTTCTTAGTTGTATGTGATAGTTCCAACAACACACCTGATTTAATTGATAAGAATGAGTTCGTTGCTGAGATTTACATCAAGCCTGCTCGCTCTATCAACTTCATCACACTAACCTTTGTTGCTACACGTACTGGTGTTAGCTTCGAGGAAGTAATCCCAAGGAGATCTTAAACAATGGCTGAAACCAAAGCACTGGGCGTATTAGAATTCCAGTCTAGAATTAAGGGAGCAGTTAGACCTAACCTGTTCTCTGTGACACACAACTTCCCATCTGTAGGTGGACTATCTGTAGAAGATGGTTTAGAAACTTACTTGTGTAAGAGTGCTGCTCTTCCTGCATCTACTGTAGGAACTGTAGAACTACCTTTCCGTGGTAGAGTGATCAAGGTACCTGGCGACAGAACCTTTGAATCATGGACTGCTACATTCTACATGGATGATGCATTCAAACTTCGTGGTGCATATGAAAAGTGGATTGAACTTACCAACACTGTAGATGCTAACACAGCATCAGCAGGAATGGATTCTATCTTACAGGACATCACTGTAACTCAGATGGATAAGTTTAATGGATCCGCATCTAATTTCAAGAACATCCGTGAGTATAAATTAGTTAAAGGATTCCCAGTATCTGTTTCACAGGTATCACTAGCATATGACAACAACGATTCTTACGAAGAGTTCGATGTTGAGTTTGCTTACCAGTACTTCGAGACATCTATTGGCGATAACACTATGAAAAGGGTTGGTACTGCCTAACTAAATAGTAGGTACAAACACACAATATTATGGCAGAGTTATTCGGATTTTCGTTTAAACGTAGAGAGGAGCAGTTAAAGAAAAGTGCTCCTTCTCCTGTTGCCCCCACGAATGAAGATGGTGCTACCAGTTTCATCGCAGGAGGTTATCATGGAACCTACGTTGACTTAGACGGTAACTTTAAAACTGAGTACGACATGGTNGTTAAGTATCGCATGATGGCGATGCACCCTGAAGTAGACAGTGCTATTGAAGATATTATACAAGAGGCAATCGTCACAGATCAGAACGACTCGCCCGTACAGATAGATCTGGCAAACTTAGATGTCAGTGATTCTGTCAAAGAAATGATCAGAACAGAGTTCGATTATATTAAAAACTTAATAGGATTTGATACTAAAGCCCATGAGATGTTCCGCAGATGGTACATTGATGGGCGTTTGTATTATCATAAGGTCATTGATTTACAGAGACCTCAAGATGGTATACTCGAACTCCGCTACGTAGATCCACAAAAGATTAAGAAAGTCAGACAGATCAATAAGATTCCAAAGACTGCAGACCAGTTCCAGTCACTAGACTATGGAAAGGTAGATGAATATTTTATATACAACCCCAAAGGATTACGCAACACCTCCGCAAATAGTGGTATAAAGATTGCGAAAGATGCTATCACATATGTAACCTCTGGTATCCTTGATACTAATAAGAATATAGTATTGTCTTACTTACATAAGGCAATCAAAGTTCTTAATCAACTCATGATGATCGAGGACTCTCTTGTTATCTACAGGATATCAAGAGCACCAGAGCGTAGAATTTTCTACATTGATGTAGGAAACCTACCCAAGGTGAAAGCGGAGCAGTACCTACGTGAGGTAATGAGTCGCTATAGAAACAAACTTGTTTACGATGCCAATACAGGAGAGATTAGAGATGACAGAAAATACATGTCNATGCTCGAAGACTTCTGGTTACCCAGAAGAGAAGGCGGNCGAGGNACTGAGATCACTACGTTACCAGGTGGACAAAATCTTGGAGAACTTACGGACATCCAGTACTTCCAAACTAAACTTTANAAGGCACTAAANGTACCAGCTGGTCGTTTAGACTCAGAGTCAACATTTAATATTGGAAGATCTTCAGAGATCATGCGTGATGAACTGAAGTTCACTAAGTTTGTGGGTAAACTCCGCAAGAAATTTAGTGAGATGTTCCAAGACATTCTTAAGACTCAACTCATTCTAAAAGGTGTAATCACACCAGAGGACTGGGATGAGATGAAGGAGCATATACAGTACGATTACTTATATGACAATCACTTTACAGAACTTAAGAATATTGAAATGTTAAATGAGAAGATTAACTTAATCACTGCCATGGAACCATTCATGGGCAAATACTTCTCAACGGAATACGTACGTACACAAATTCTTGGTCAGTCTGAAGTCGAGAAACGAGAACTCGATGACCAGATGGCTGACGATATTTCTTCAGGTAAGGTCATAGACCCATTAGAAGTCACCGCCATGGATCAGAAAGCTATGGATGATGAAAAAGATAATGCGGAACTTGATAAAGAAATGAAGAAAGCACAGATCAAAACACAGGCAGAGAAGGGTACTACCAACCCCTCTGGATCTACCAGAACCCCTGCTAAAAGTGGGAATGGTAATAAATAACATTACGTAACACATTTATTATGCCTTCACAAGAACGAGAACTCGTTGATTTGCTTTGGAACGACGACCAGGCTGATGCTCTGGGAAAACTCAAAGACATGCTTCAAGTGAAAGCTGCTATGGCAGTAGACGCTAGTAAGCAAGGTGTTGCTGACAGGATGTTTCCACATGTACCTGATGAGGGTAATGCGGAACCTGACCCAGAGGCACTAGAAAACCCTACCGCTGAATTAGAGGAACCATCTGATGAAACTGATAACGGAACAGAACAATGATATAGAGGTTCTTACCGAAGAAAAAGACGGTAAGAAATCAACCTACATCAAAGGAGTATTCTTACAAACTGAGATCACCAANCGCAATGGTAGAATGTACAAGTTCGATACCATGAATCGTGAGGTGTCAAAGTATAATGAGGAGTTCGTTAACAGAGGTAGAGCGTTGGGTGAATTAGGTCATCCAGAAGGTCCGACACTTAACCTAGATAGAGTGTCACATAAGATTGTTGAACTTTACCCAGAAGGTACTAACTTCATAGGTAAGGCAAAACTTATGGAAACACCTATGGGTAAGATTGCAAAGTCTTTACTCGAAGAAGGTGTACAACTGGGAGTATCATCAAGAGGTCTCGGTTCAATTAAGAAAGAAGGAAATTGTTCTGTGGTAGCAGACGACTTCATTCTATCCACTGCTGCGGACATCGTAGCAGATCCTTCAGCACCTGATGCATTCGTAGAAGGTATATACGAAGGACGTGAGTGGGTCACTGTAGATGGCAAGATCAAAGAGCAACAGATTGAAGCAATCAAGGATGCTATTGACAACGCACCTACACCACAAGAACTTCAAGAGAGAAAGATTTCCGCGTTTGCGGCTTTCTTAAGAAGTATATAAATTATAAATAAAAATAGTAAATTACCGCAGATCTTATTTCGTAGGAGAAACCATGTCCACAATAGATGAAAAATTTGAGAAACTCATCGCGGAAAAGAAAGCAACTGAAGCTGTAGCTGAGGAAGCATCTGAACCAACAACCGAAGTTTCTGAAGACGCAGCAACAGGTAAAACTGCCATTACCAGTGGTGCTGTTCCACAACAAAAATCAGACCTAAAGAACTCTGCCATTGAGGTAGGAGGTTCTTCCAAGGAAAAACCAGAAGGTCCTGATAACGTTGGTAAAAAAGCAGCAGCTCCTGTAGGAGTAGAAGGCGACAAGACCTTGAAGATGAAACCATCTGGTGCATCATCCTCAATGCCTGGTGCTTTATCAGCTAAAATCTTTGACGACGTGGAAGTCGAAGGAGATGTGGTAACTGAAGACAGCAGTGAAGACATTGAAGCAGTACTTAAGGGTGCTGATCTAGATGAAGACTTCACAGCAAAAGCAAAGACTGTCTTTGAAGCAGCTGTTGACGCAAGAGTCGCAGCAAAGATTGACTCCCTTAAGGAGCAAGCAGCAGCAAAATTCGTTGAAGAAATCGAATCAATGAAAGACGAGTTTGCTGGCCGCGTAGAGAATTTCCTCCAGTACGCTTGCGATGAGTGGCTCAAGGAGAACGAACTTGCAGTAGAGCAAGGTCTCCGCACTGAAGTCACTGAGACGTTCATGGAAGGATTAAGGAAATTGTTCATCGAATCAAACATCAATGTTCCAGATGATAAACTGGATCTTGCTGCTGAGATGAGCGAGAAAATAGATGAAATGGAAGACCGACTTAACGAACAGGTTAAGAAGAACGTCGAACTTCATGAGGTAGTGGGTACCTATCGTAAAAATGAGATTTTGAGTGAACTTACCAGAGGTCTTGCTGAGACCCAGAAGGATAAGTTTAAATCCCTTGCCGATGCAGTCGAGTTCAAATCTGACGAGTCGTACCGTGAGAAGCTAGGTCAGATCAAGGAATCATACTTTGGTGCTCCAAAGACTGAGACCGTAACTGAGGTTGCTTCAGAAGAATCTGCTCCAGAAGCAGAAAAACAACTTGAAACTGTTAGTGAAAGCATGGCAGCATATGTCGAGCAACTAGCTAAAAGGATCTAATTCACTCTCTTAAAACTAACATTTTAAAATGTTCAATACAGAAAAACTACAGGAGAAGTGGAATCCCGTACTAAAGCATGATGGTCTTCCTGAGATTAAGGATAACTATCGTAAAGCGGTTACCGCACAACTCCTAGAGAACCAAGAAAGGTTCATGCGTGAGGAAAAGAATATCCTCACAGAGGCACCTACTAACGCAGGTCCTATCAACACACCTACCACACAAAGTGGTGCTAACTTCGGTTTCGACCCAATTCTTATTAGCTTGATTCGTCGTGCTATGCCTAAGCTTATTGCTTATGACATCGCAGGTGTTCAGCCTATGAGTGGTCCTACAGGTTTGATCTTCGCAATGAGATCACGCTATGTGAACCAGTCAGGAAACGAAGCATTCTTCGACGAGCCAGACGCACAGTTCTCTGGTACTCAAGGTGGAACTCCTCCAACAGCAACAACTGAGAAGAACCCAGGTTTAATCAACGATGCTAGTGGTGGTGGTACTACTGAAGGTAACTATGACCTTGCTTCTAGTAAGTTTACTTCATCTGAGATGGAATCTCTCGGAGAAGGAGCTTCTACCGCGTTCATGGAAATGGCGTTCAGCATCGACAGAATTGCTGTTGAAGCTAAAGGTAGAGCATTAAGAGCAGACTACTCAGTTGAACTTGCTCAAGACTTGAAAGCTATCCACGGATTAGATGCCGAGTCTGAACTAGCAAACATTCTTTCTACTGAGATCCTTGCTGAAATCAACAGAGAAGTTGTACGTACTGTATACAGAGGTGCTAAGCCTGGTGCTCAGGTTAACACAGCAAATGCAGGTGTATTTGACTTAGACGTTGACTCAAATGGAAGATGGTCTGTTGAGAAATTCAAAGGTCTACTATTCCAGATCGAAAGAGATGCTAACGCAATCGCACTAGAGACTCGTAGAGGAAAGGGTAACGTAATCATCACTTCTAGTGATGTTGCTTCTGCTCTTGCTATGGCGGGTGTTCTAGACTACTCTTCAGGTATCAACCAAGCAGTTGGTGGACTTGGCGAGATTGATGACACAGGAAACACATTCGTTGGTACAATCAACGGAAGATTCAAAGTGTACATCGACCCTTATTCTGCAAACGTTTCTGCTGACCAATACTACGTTGTTGGTTACAAAGGTACTAACGCATATGACGCAGGATTATTCTACTGTCCTTACGTACCTCTCCAGATGTACAGAGCGATTGGTCAGGATACATTCCAGCCACGTATCGGGTTTAAAACTCGTTATGGCATGGTTCTTAACCCATTCGCTAAGGGACTTACAGCACTTACAAACTCTGATCCACAGCACAGCACAAACATTGGTGCTAACGCTTACTACAGAAGAGTTAGAGTTGCTAACCTTATGTAATCCTGTATCAGGATATACACATATCACTTTACAAGGGGCATTTCGCCCCTTTTTTTATGCTAAATTATAGGAAAGGTTGAACCCCCATGAACGGAAGATTGAATAAAGTCGCCATGCTAGCAAAGGTAATGCGTATGAAAGATGGTCTACACCGTCATCAGTGGTACCCCGAATGGAATGACAACGAGAGAGCAGCAGCACAGATGATCCTAAATAATGTATTAGATGTATTAGATGAGTATTGGGAATGACATCATCCAGTAAGTTATTTTCACCTGATAGCAAGAACTTTCTCTCACCCGTTGGGTTTAAATTTCTTATAGAAAGACTACCCACAGTAGAATTCTTTTGTCAGACAGTAAATATACCAGAAATAAGTATAGGAAATAGAACCATAGAGACCAGAGTCAAGGCATATGACACACCTGGTGACAAGATGACCTTTGGTGATCTCAACCTAACGTTCATGATCAACGAGAACATGGACAACTACTATGAGATATACAAATGGTTGAAGGGTATGACTAACCCTAAGCATGAAGAAGAGTTTGCCAACTATCTACGTGGTGTATACGAACCAGGTAGACAGACAGACTACGCAAAAATTACCACAGATGCTAGACTGTTAGTGTTAGACAGTAACTTTAATAGTATTACCTCAGTTGTATTCGAGAACATATTCCCTGTGTCATTGACTGGTGTCAGATTATCAGCAGATGCTACAGACATAGACTACGTGACTGCTGATGTCACGTTTAAATATACCTTACTAGAGTTTATAGATAGCGACGGAGCGAAAGTCTAATATATAATATAACAGATCATTAAGCATGAATCTTGAAATGATTGAGTCCATGTGGAAAGAGGACTCTAAACTTGACGATGAAAAATTAGACCATGACTCCCTCGCTATACCGAGGAAACATGCTAAATATCTTCAATTACTTAATCAAGTAACAATGCTCAGAGATGAGCATGAACTAAAACTAAAGTCACTTTACCGTGAACTCTGGGAATTTTATACTGGAAAGTCAACCAAGCCATTTCCTACTAAACTTCTAAAAACAGACATCTCTATCTACATAGATTCGGATGAAAAATACCAGAAGGCTGTGTTCAAGCTGAAGTATTATAACCAGATGATTGATACTCTNAAGAGTATACTAACGGCTGTGAACAATCAATCGTTTATGATTAAGAATGCGATTGAGTTTGCCAAAATGCTGAAGGGTTACGATGTCTGATGTCCTTATTAAGAAGAAGAACGAAGTATATCTCACATTAGATTGCCCACCACATGTACAATATGAACTGGCAGACGAGTTCACCTTCGAGGTGCCTCAAGCAAAGTTCATGTCTGCCTATAAAAAGAGGTATTGGGATGGAAAAATCAAATTATTCAGTCCAGCTACAGGTGAAATATATGCTGGCTTGCTACCTTACGTTACAACTTTTCTACAGGAGCACGGATACCCATACAAATTCATCGACAACGCTGTCTACGGACTTCCAGAAGAAGTGGATGACCTTGTTACACCCGCTGCTGTCGGAGTATTCGTTAAGGGATTACAGCTACCTCACAAAGTAAGGGACTATCAGTACCAAGCAATCTATGAAGCGATGAGGTATAGGAGAAGATTACTCCTATCACCTACTGCTAGTGGTAAGAGTTTAATGATATATGCTCTCTGTAGGTACTTTGAGAGGAAAGACCTTAGAACGTTGATTGTAGTGCCTACTACGTCCCTTGTAGAGCAGATGTACAAGGACTTCCGAGACTATGGTTGGGCAGCAAAACACCATTGTCACAAAGTATATGGCGGGGCGACCCCATTTTCTGATAAGGATGTTATAATAACTACATGGCAATCTATCTACAAGTTACCTAAAAAATACTTTGAGTCCTTTGGAGCAGTCATAGGTGACGAAGCACACCAGTTTAAAGCAAAGTCTTTGACTGGTATCATGAACAAGTTACATGACTGTAAGTATAGAATAGGGTTTACTGGTACGTTAGACGGGTTACAGACCAATAAACTGGTCTTAGAGGGTGTGTTTGGTGCTGTGAATAAGGTTACTAAGACTGAGAACCTTATCAAGGAAGGACACCTATCTGAATTTGAGATCAAAGTCCTCATGCTCAAGCATAAGTGGCAGGAGTTTGACTCCTATCAGGATGAAATGGAGTACATATGCTCCCATGAAGGTCGCAATAGATTCATCCGTAACCTTGTATGTGATCTAGAGGGTAACACTCTGGTGTTATTCAACTACGTAGAGAAACATGGCATGCCATTGTTCGATCTGATAAATAATAAAGTAGGAGATTCAAGACAAACCTTCCTCATCTACGGTGGAGTAGAGACAGAGGACAGAGAAAAGGCAAGGAGGATCGCTGAGACCACCACAGATAGTATAATCGTAGCATCGTACGGTACTTTCTCCACTGGTATCAACATAAGAAACCTACATAATGTAGTATTTGCTTCCCCCAGTAAATCTAGAGTAAGGAATTTACAGTCAATCGGACGGGTACTCCGTAAGGGAGACAATAAGACAAAAGCTGTACTGTATGATATAGCAGATGACATCTCAAAAGGAGGTCGTCGTAACTATACTCTCAACCATCTGGTTGAGCGTGTGAAAATATACAATGAAGAATCATTTGACTATGAATTTATTGATGTCAATTTACAAACAAAATAGATATGCCTACTGAAGACGAGTTTCTTGGTGCAATTAAGATGATCTCAGGTGAAGAAGTGCTATCAAAAGTATCATCTGTTGATGATGAGAACGGACGTTATCTAATACTAGAGAATCCTATCATGGTAGAAGAGGTAACTATGGACTCCCGCGTGGGTGCTAAGGTATCTCCATGGATGAAGTTCTCTAAAGANAGATCCTTTATCGTACCTATGGATAAAATTATAACATGTGTAGAGGTTGATGGTGAGGTAGAAGCATTCTATGAGATGTCAATCAGTAAGATTGACCCTGAGTATTCAAAAACCCCTCCTAAGAATCAAGGAAGGGTCGGTACTGTTGAGGAATCTAGAGCAATTCTAGAGTCTATATTTAAAAGAAATAATAAATGGTCCTAATTAACCTTTGAACCTGCTACACAGTTAGTGTACATGTTTTTAAGACCCTTGTCAAGCTTGACGTGGAAACGTTAACAATGTATACTAGGAGTAACCAAACCCATTGGTATGAAAAAGAAGTCAGAACATTACGTTAACAACAAAGAATTTCTTCTTGCTCTTGTAGATTTCAAGGCAGAGTGTAAGGTTGCTGAGGAGAATGGAGAACCCAGACCCCAGATCAGCAATTACATAGGAGAATGTTTTCTTAAAATAGCAACACACCTGTCATACAAACCAAACTTTGTAAACTATATGTTCAGAGAGGACATGATTTGCGATGGCATAGAAAATTGTGTACAATACATAGGTAACTTTGATCCAAGTAAGTCAAGTAACCCATTCGCATATTTTACTCAGATTATTTACTACGCTTTCCTCAGAAGAATTTCAAAAGAGAAGAGACAATTAGAGATAAAGAATAAAATTATTACTAAATCAGGGTACGATCAACTGTTCCACAGTGATGGTAACGATGATCACTCAGCGATGAACAGCATCAAAGAAAACGTACAGGTAAAATCAAATTGAACATAGCAATAATAACTGATCAGCACTTCGGTGCGAGGAAATCTAGTCGACATTTTCATGACTACTTCAAAGATTTCTATGACAACATCTTCTTTCCATACCTTGAAGAGAATAATATTAAAGTACTTCTAGATTTAGGTGATACATTTGATAATCGTAAGAATGTAGACATCTGGTCAGTAGATTGGGCAAGAAATAATTACTTCAATCGTCTACAAAAAATGGGGGTCGAGGTTCATTCACTCGTAGGGAACCATACTGCCTATTATAAGGACACAAACACTGTAAATACACTGGATAATTTCCTTGGTGAGTATGAAAACGTACACATATATTCTGAACCAACAGAAGTAACCATCGGTGGTCTAGATATTNTGTTCATTCCATGGATAAACAGTGAAAATCAAGAGAAAACATATAAAATGATAGAGGATACCAGTGCTACAGTAGCAATGGGACACCTAGAACTCAATGGGTTTGAAGCACACAAAGGATTTACTATGACACATGGCATAGATAAGAACCTTTTTGCTAAATTTGACCAAGTTTTCAGTGGTCACTACCACACTAAGAGTAGTCATGCTAACTGTCATTACCTTGGTAATCCATATCACATCTACTGGAACGATTGGGGTGACGAAAGAGGGTTCCATGAGTACAATACGACCACAAAAGACAAGAAATTCATAGAAAATCCCTATCGTATCTTCGACAAGATCTTTTATGATGAGAGAAAACTACCTGACGCTAGACAGTACAAGAATAAGATGGTCAAAGTCATAGTAGAGAACAAAAAAGACACCCAAAAGTTTGAATATTTTATCTCTCAACTGTATGTTCATGGTGTAACTGACATCAAGGTAGTAGAGGACTCATCTTATGACTCAGAATTTTCTGATGACATAGATATAGAGAAAGAAGACACCCTCACTCTGCTAGAAAACTATGTAAATGGTATGGAATACCATGATAAGGAGGGTATAAACACAATTCTTAAGTCCCTTTACATTGAAGCACTGGAGTTAGTCTGATGTACATCTTGGCACTCAAAGGAAAGGAGGATCAGGGTGCCTATTCCGTCGAGAAAGATGGAAAAAAGACACTTTACCTCTGGGTTGACAAAGACGACGCAATACGTTATGCTAGGTTATTGGAAGCAAACGACTACCCTCTNATGGATGCGGTAGAAGTGTCGGATGTCGAGGCGATTGGTACTTGTAAACAGTATAATCACCCATATTATGTGATCACACCAGATCAAATAGTGATACCTCCTGATTTTTAATTTGTCTATTTTTTATGATCGTATTTGAGAAAATTCGTTGGAAGAATTTCCTGTCAACAGGTAACGTTTTCAGCGAAGTTGACTTGATAGGTAGTCCTTCGACACTAATTGTTGGTTCCAACGGGGCAGGAAAAAGCACGATGCTNGATGCCATCTGCTTTGTCCTGTTCAAGAAACCTTTCCGTAANATATCTCAGGCACAACTGATCAATGCTGTCAATGAAAAGGAGATGTTGGTCTCTATTGAGTTCAAAATAGGGTCAACTCATTGGCAAGTGAACAGAGGAGTCAAACCAAATATATTTGAAATCTTCAGAGACGGTACAGCACTCAATCAGGAGTCAAATCAACGTGATCAGCAGACATGGTTGGAGCAATCTGTACTAAAATTAAACTATAAGTCATTCACACAGGTGGTCATCCTAGGGAGCAGCACCTTCATACCTTTCATGCAACTCACAGCACCCAACAGAAGGGAAGTTATAGAGGATTTGCTTGATATTAAGGTGTTTTCTACCATGAATGACATCCTCAAAGGCAGAGCAAAGGGTGTGCGTGATAGTATATCACAGGCAACGTATGACCTTGACCTAATTAAGGAGAAAGTAGAGATACAACAGCGATTTATAGAGGATATTAAGGCAAATCAGAAGAGACAGAGGGAAGCAAAGAGTACGGATATCTCTACTTTACAGACAGAGGTAGATGAACTAGAGGAGAACATCATAAATGCCTCAGAACAGGTAGATTTACTCCAAAAGGAGGCAGATTCTATAGGTGATGTGACAAATAAGTTGAATGAACTGAGAATATACCAGTCTAAGTTCAGTGACAAGAAGAAAACACTTAATAAGGAGATGAAATTCTATGAAGAAAACGATAGATGCCCAACTTGTAGCCAAACTATTACAGAATCAAGCAAGAAGAGCAACCAGAGAGGCATTACCGACCAACTCAATCAAATTGAGAGTGCCACAGTGGATCTTGAACAGAAACTTCAAGAGATCAGGGAGCAAGTATCACTAAAAGAGGGTAAAATTAAGGAAATTAGGGACATTCAGAGCAATATTTCTTCCAACACTAAGGAGATCAGGTGGAAGAAAAAATCTATGAAGAAGATACAAGAAGAGATCGACAAACCACAGACAGATAACCTAAAAAGAGAGCAAAATAACCTAAAAACACTGGTAAAAGAGGGTCTAGAGGGAGAGATAGCACTCAAGGAAACTAAAAAGGTCAAAGAGAACTATGATGTGTGTTCATCACTGCTCAAAGACACTGGAATCAAGTCTCAGATCATCAAAAAGTACCTTCCGATCATGAATCAACTGATTAATAAGTATCTTAACGAGTTAGATTTCTATGTGTCATTTGATCTCAATGAAAACTTTGAAGAGACTATAAAATCTAGGTTCAGAGACGAATTTTCTTACGCATCCTTCTCTGAAGGAGAGAAAATGAGGATAGATCTGGCACTCTTGTTCACATGGAGAACCATTGCNAAGATGAAGAACAGTGCTAACACTAATTTNCTGATACTTGACGAGATATTTGACAGTTCTCTGGATATAGCAGGGACATATGACTTTATGAAGATTCTGAGGTCATTTAACGACAGTACCAACGTGTTTATAATCTCACACAAACCTGATGTCTTACAGGATAAGTTTGATAGAATACTAAGAGTAGAAAAGAAGCAAAACTTCTCTGTAATTAATGAAGAAAGCGGTATTTAACGTCATAACACACCCCCTGACTGTCTGTAACCTACTGATAGTGGGGTTTTTCATCATTGTTGAGATATTCCACATAGGATACCACCAGAGGGGGTTGACACAATGCGAAGACCCTGTTAATATACAAGAGTCGGACGCGACATGGGAGTGACTGAATAAACTTACTGGCAACCGCTAGTTAAGGTGATGAGTCAGAGGTGGTGCTCGCTACCGCAGGGTAGAACTACTCAACCAAGTAGGACTCAGGCAACAACGTATTTACTTTCTGTAGTAATGCCCGTTGTTTGTTGGTA
>FUFK010040885.1_pt1 | contig 40304 bp, 56 predicted proteins | sample 1021851 | NCBI WGS metagenome assembly FUFK01 (sample SAMEA51879418, study PRJEB19060) | metagenome
CAGATGCTGATAGATTAGTTACAAATGACGCTGGTACCATGAAACAAGTGGCGTTAACAGATGTTAAAACATACTTGACGAGTGCAGGGTTTAGTACGGATGATCCTACGGCTCTTGCAATTGCGTTGGGTTAATATATAAGGAATTAGGAGGAAACAAATGGCAAATACTTTTAAAGTGATCAATTTTGCTGCAGAGCCAAACTCAGCAGGCACACCTTTTACAATGTACACGGTGGCATCGAGTACGACTACAGTTGTACTTGGATTGGTATTGGCTAACATACATACAACTGCAGTAACTGCAGAAGTAGAACTTGTTAGTACAACATCAAATCGTGCTGGTGCAAACAATGCTTCAAACGGCACATCTTTCTTAGTGAAAGACGTGAACATCCCTAGTGGAACTTCACTTGAACTGTTATCGGGTGGTAAAGTTGTATTAGAGGCTGGAGACGTTATAAGAATTGATTGTTCTGTAGCTGATAAACTATCAGGCACACTGTCAGTAATGGAGATAACGTAAGATGGCTTATATTGGACCAGAGCCGGCAGAATCGTTTACTTCGTTTGCTACGCAAGAATTTTCTACGAGTGCAACCACCTCCTACACTCTAGATCATGCTGTAGCTAATGAAAACGAAATAGCTTTATTTGTAAATAACGTAAGACAGCAACCTGGATCTGGTAAAGCATATACTGCTTCGGGGACAGCTTTAACACTATCTGCGGCCACGGCATCGACAGATACAATGTATTGCGTATTTTTAGGTAGAGCATTACAGACTGTAACACCTGCAACTAATAGTATTACAGCTGCTATGGTTGGTAATGATTTAATATCTGGTAAAGATGCATTAGCTGCAACTCCAGCAGACACGGATGAATTACTTATTAGTGATGCGGGAACTTTAAAAAGAATAGATTTTAGTCATTTAAAAACTGGAATTACAATGGCAGATCAATGGAGATTAAGCACAACCTTATTATTAACTGATTCAAATCAAACTTTAGCAAATAATGAGAGAGTTGATACTGATGGTTATGGGCAATTAGGAACTGGAATGTCGCATAGTTCTGGTACTTTTACATTTCCTTCAACTGGAATATATTTAATTACAGTTCAGGCTTATATATACAGAGAAAATTCTGGCACAGGTATAGCAAGTATTCAAATAGAAACAACTACAGATAATAGTTCATATAGTGGAGCCAGTAATTCAGTTTATACTGTAGAAAATGTAACTGCTTATTCTGGAAATGTAAATGGATCATTTATATTTGATGTTACAGATACAAGTACTCATAAAGTTAGATTTGTTGGAAATTGCACTAGTAGCAATATTGCAATCGCATATGCTGACAGTAATTCAAACGCTACTGCTTACACATTTATAAGATTAGGAGATACGTAATGGCTTGGGATAATTTTTTAAAAAATAGAGATGCTTTTTGGTTACAAAGAGCTTTAAATAGATTTAATACAGATAAACCTAATTGGTTTAAATTTAAAACCAAAGACGATTCTGGAAACGTTATTTTACCAAAAGATAGAAATCAATATAAATACATTGAAGTAACAAAATCTGGTGCAACTATTCCTAGTGAAGCTGACGTTAATGCAAAAATACAAGAAATAAAAGATATTGAAACAGCAGAGGCTAATGCAAGAACATCAGGTATAAATAAATTAAAAGGTGCAACATATTCGGCATTAACAGATGCTGAAGCCAAAGCATTATTTGGGGAGTAACCCATGACACTCTCTAAGGTCAACTTCAATAGTCTAAACGTAACGCCTTCAGCAAGCAAGGCTCTTAAATTTAATTCTANTAATAATGGATTAGAGACAGGGGATATTGGGGGTAGTATGGTGTTAATCTCTGAAACAACAGCTAGTAGTGATTCTACAATTTCATTTACTGGCATAGATACCACATATAAAGAACTTATATTTAAATTTATTAATATTCATTCTTCATCGGATAATAGTGATTTTGTAGTTAATTTTTCAGATGACTCTTCTAGTCATTCTTACAATTTAACAAAAACTACAACATACTTTGGATCCTCTCATGATGAGGGTGATTCAGCCACAGATTTAGGTTATTTTAGTTCTCAAGATTTAGCACAATCAACAAATTTTCAACAAATATTTAGAGATCTAGGTGCTGCTAATGATGAAAGTTGTTCTGGAACATTACATTTATTTGACCCTTCTAACACTACATTTGTAAAACATTTTATATCTAGAATTCAAGGTAATAACTTTAATAACTATACAGAGGTTGCTCATGTTGCTGGATATGTTAATACAACAGCTGCTATAACAGCAGTTCAATTTAAAATTGATGGCGAAAATATAGCTTCAGGCACAATNAAAATGTATGGAGTAGTATAGTGGCNTTAACAAAATATAATTTTAATAGTTTTGATGTAACAAGTGCAGCCAGTAAAGCCCTAGGGTTTAANTCAAGTGCCAATGGATTTGCAACTATTAGTCCTGGTAGCATGACACTTATTAAAACTTTNACTGCTAGTTCTAGTTCTACACTGTCATTCGTAGATGGTAGTTCTAGTGTNGTNTTNGATAATACNTATCCTGTTTANNTNTTTAANTTTATTAATATNCATGCAGCTACTCAAGATAAAGTTTTTCAATTTAACATGAGTGCAGACACTGGTAGTAATTACAATGTTACTAAAACAACTACAGCATTTTATGCTTATCATGCAGAANATGNTNNTTCTGCTGCTNTTGGCTANACCAATGGTTCAGATGTAGCACAAAGCACAGGGTTTGCACAAATTGCAAATGATGCCACAAGCACTGATAATGATGCTGGTATGAGTGGAGAAATGTTTTTGTTTAATCCNTCATCAACAACTTTTGTTAAACATTTTATNTCTCGTTCTTCTTATTTTGATTATACTNATTTAGCATATGACAGATATATAGCTGGATATGGAAATACAACTTCAGCTGTTGATGCCATTCAATTTAAATTTAGTAGTGGCAACATAGACGCTGGTACAATAAAACTTTATGGAATTAAGGATAGTTAATGGCTCTTAATAAATTAAAATACAATAGTCTTAATCTGACCCCTGCAGCTAATAAAGCAATTGGTTTTGATTCTGATGCTGATGCACTAGAGGCTACCCTTAGTGGTGGCTCTATGACTTTTATTAAGAAATTAACTGCTAGTTCAAGTTCCACTTTATCATTTGTAGATGGGTCTAGTGATGTGGTATTAGATTCTACTTACAAAGAATATATATTTATGTTTAGAGATATTCATCCATCTGGAGATGGTGCTCATTTTTCTTTTAACTTTAGCGTAGATGGTGGCTCTAATTATAATGTTACAAAAACTAGTACAATGTTTTATGCAAGACATGATGAAGCAGATAGTGCCACAGCGTTAAATTATAATACTTCAGGAGATATAGCTCAAGGTACAGGTATTCAAACTTTTGCTAGAAGTTTAGGTAATGACAATGATGCAAGTGCTGGAGGCTTTTTACATTTATTTGAACCATCTTCTACAACTTTTGTAAAACATTATAAGGGNNCTGTAAATTATTTAGANGCAAATGANTATACNTACAATACTTTTCTTGCTGGNTATGGNAATACNACAAGTGCCATANATGCAGTTCANTTTAAATNTGATAGTGGAAACNTNGATNNAGGAACNATANCNTTNTANGGAATNAATTAATATGATAGATAATCAAAAAGGAGAACCATGGCATATATAGGAAAGACACCCACAGTAGGCAATTTTCAGGTTTGTGATGCGATATCAGTCGTAAACGGACAGGCAGCCTATACTTTACAAGTAGGAGGCGTAAATGTCGCCCCAGAATCAGCTAATCATATGCTGGTCAGTTTAAATGGTATCCTACAAAATCCAGGATCATCCTTTACAATCTCAGGTAGTACGATGACCTTCGCCTCGAATCTGGCGACAGGGGATGTAATTGACTTTGTTCAAATATTAGGTAACGTGCTGGACATCGGCCAGCCGTCTGACGATACTGTAAAAACCGCAAGTATACAAGCTAATGCTGTTACAGGTGCAAAATTAAANANNGATGTTATTTCAGNNCAAACAGCTTTAACAGCTGAGCCTGACGACACAGACGAATTCCTTGTTTCAGACGCAGGTACGATTAAAAGAATAGACTACTCTTTAATCAAAGGTAGTGGAAGCTGGGTATTAATAGATACACAAACTGCAAGTGGAAATCCATCAACTATAGAACCAAGTGCAGTTTTTTCATCGACCTATGATACTTATGTTTTAGTTATACGAAGAATAAATTTATCAGACACAGGAGGCTTAACTTTACAACTTGGTACATCTAGTGGATATTTAACAAGTGGATACAGGTGGCAAGCATCAGGTGGTGGTGCTGCTGGAAGTGGATTAGATAGTGGTAGTGCTAGTTCATCTATAATTGATTTATTAGGTGGTAGCAGTTCTACTTATCATTGTAATTCTACACAAGATTGTTTAAGTGGCGAGATTTGGATTCATAACCCATACAATTCTAACAGAACATCTATACATGCTAAAATGGCGTGGGAAAATGCAACTGATGTTGATGCGCATATTGCAGTCATAGGCGCACACCCAAATACAAGTGCATCATACGACAGATGGAAATTAGCACCATCATCAGGAAATTTTCAAACATCAACTATAATTCAAACATTTGGAGTAATAAATGCCTAAATATAAACATGTAAATAATGAATTAATTGAAATAACTGGTGTTGAATTAGAAGAATTAAATGCTAGAGAACAAGCATGGAAGGATAGTGCTTTAGATAGAGAATTACAACAGTTAAGAAAAAAAAGAAATAAATTGCTTTTAGAGTGTGATTGGATAGAATTAAATAATGCTCCATTAACAGATTTACAAAAAAACGAGTGGAGAGTATATAGAACTGAATTAAGAGATTTAACAAATGGTCTTACAACTGCTGATGAAGTAATTGCAAAAGAATTTCCAACTAAACCATCGGAGTAATAGATGTCAATCAATGTATGCAATGACAGATCCATGGCATCCATTACCAGTCTCCCTTCAGGGGTCTCTGGTAGTAGCTTAGTATTAATTAAAACATTAACTGCTAGTGGTGATAATGAATTAGATTTTAATGATGGCAGTTCTGATGTTGTATTAGATTCTACCTACAAAGAATATATTTTTAAATTTATTAATATTCACCCAAGCACTAAAAGTCATTTTGCAATGAATTTAAGAACAGGAAGTAGTGGATCATACTCTGCAGCATCTAAAACTACAACTTTTTTTACTAGTCATCATGCAGAAGATGATAGTCCAGCAACTCTTCAATACGCATCAGGCAGTGATTTAGCACAATCCACTGGAGATCAAAGATTAATTTACGAGTTAAATACAGATAACGATTCTAGTGTTTCAGGAGAAATGCATTTGTTTGAACCATCTTCTACAACTTTTGTAAAACATTTTTTTTCAAGATGTAATTCTGCAACAGATGATGGGGGTGACATGTCTTTATGTGCTTTTAGTGCAGGATATGCAAATACAACTAGTGCTATAACCTCAGTGCGTTTTAAAATGGTTGCAGGAACATTAGACTCAGGAACAATTAAATTATATGGAGTTTCNTANTGTCAATTGTAACTTATAACAATAGAAGCATTAGAAATATCTCAGCTATACCTGGGGCAGCTAAAGCGTTAACACATATTAAAACTTTAACTGCTAGTTCGAGTGCTACATTATCTTTTGTAGATGGTAGCAGTGATGTAGTGTTAGATTCTACTTATCCTATTTATATGTTTAAACTTATTAATATACATCCAGCTACAGATGGACAAGCTATAATGTTTCAAGGGAGTACAGACACAGGAAGTTCTTATGGTGTAAATATAACATCAACTTGGTTTCAAGCAAAACATACTGAAGACGATGGTACAACATCTCTTGCCTACAGCACAGGGAAAGATTTAGCTCAATCTACAAGTTTTCAATCATTTATGTTTTCAGGGAATGCTAATGATGAGCCTTGTTCAGGAGAAATGTATTTATTTAACCCTAGTTCTACTACTTTTGTAAAACATTTTATTGCAAGGGGAAGTGCAACTAATGATTCGGATGATGCTAATGATATTTTTTTAGCAGGATATTTTAATACAACATCTGCAATAGATGCTATGCAATTTAAATTTTATAGTGGTAACATAGACGCTGGNACNATAAAACTATANGGACTAAAGGATTCATAATGAGCATAGTTACACTTAATGATAGAGCAGTTAGATCGGTNNCAGCCTTTGGGTCTTTAAATACTGGTAATATGGTATTTATTAAAAAATTGACTGCTAGTTCTAGTNGTGATTTAACTTTTCATGANGGNACATCATCTGTAGTTTTTGATTCTACTTATAAAGAATATATGTTTACTTTTAATAATATGCATCCAGAGACTGATTTAGTTGATTTTCAATTTCAAGTAAATTCTGCTGGCGGTGCTGATTTTAATGAAACAATTACTTCTAGTTATTTTAGAGCATATCATACTGAAAATGATGCAACTACTGCTTTAGGATATTATTCTAGTGGAGATTTAGCACAGGGGACTGGATTTCAAATGTTATCAGATGATTGGGGAAATGGTAATGATGAAAGTCTATCAGGATATTTACGTTTTTTTGAACCATCATCAACTACATTTGTAAAACATTTTATAGGGTCTATACAACAAGTGCATGGTGATGAAACATCATGGACAGGACACATGGCTGGTTATATAAATACAACATCAGCAATTGATGAAGTAAGATTTAAGGCTTCTAGTGGTNACATAGACGCTGGAGATATTTGCCTTTACGGAATAAATTAAAAATGGTACATAAAATATAAGGAGAAAACTATGCCAAGATATCATAATATAAACGGTAACAAAGTACAGTTTACAGCTGAAGAAGAAGCAGCTAGAGACGCTGAAGAAAAAGCATGGGCAGATGCAGCCCCTGCTAGAGCTTTAGCTAACCTTAGAGCTAAAAGAAATAGACTTCTTGCTGAGACTGATTACTATGCTTTATCTGATGTTACTATGTCAGACGACATGAAAACATATAGACAAGATCTTAGAGATTTTCCTGCAGGTAAAGATACTGTAGAAAAATGTGAAAACGCTACGTGGCCAACTAAACCATAGGGCATAGGATAAAATACTATGTTGCAAAAAGTTAGGTTTGCGCCAGGATTTAATAAACAAGTAACTGCAACAGGCGGTGAAGGCCAATGGGTTAATGGCGACAATGTTAGATTTAGATATGGCACACCAGAAAAAATAGGTGGTTGGGCACAATTAGGTTCTGTTGAAATGTCAGGACGTAATACTGCTATTCATCACTTTGTAAATGCATCAGGTATTAAGTATGCAGCATTAGGAACTAGCAATATTTTATATGCATATTCTGGTGGTATTTTTTATGACATACACCCAATTAAATCTACAACAAGTTTAACATCTGCATTTACTACAACCAACGGATCATCAACTGTCACTATAACATTTTCATCTGCGCATAATATTGGTAAAGGCGATATTATACTTTGTGATAATTTTACATCTATAACAAATTCTAATTTTAACTCTACAACTTTTGATGATGTAAAGTTTATGGTAAAGTCAATACCAACTGACACAACTCTAACAATTGATGTTGGCTCAAATGAATCTGGATCTGGTGCTACTACATCTGGTGGTATTAGAGTACAACATTATTATCCTGTAGGACCAGCNGTTGAAACTGCAACAACAGGTTGGGGTCTTGGATCATGGGGTGGTGTACAACAAGGTCAATTTACATCTACATTATCATCAGAGTTAAGTGCTAGTGCAACATCACTAACAATGGCTAGTTCTACTTCTTTTCCATCTTCGGGTACGGTACAAATAGGAAATGAACTTATTACATACACAGGAAATAGTGGCGGAACATTATCAGGATTAACAAGAGGTGCTAATGGTACAACAGCAGCAATACATAGTTCAGGTGCAACTGTTACAGATGCAGCTGATTTCTTTTCATGGAACGCTGCAGCATCAGGAGATATCGTAACAGCACCAGGTTTATGGTCACTAGATAATTTTGGTAACAAACTTATTGCAACTATATTTGGTGCAGAAACATTTGAATGGGACTCTGATCCTATAGGTGCAAACAACACAAGAGCAACAATACTAGCAAACGCACCAACTGCATCATCTTTTACTCTAGTATCAGCACCAGACAGACACTTAATATTTTTTGGTACAGAAACAACTGTTGGTACATCTNCATCAAGAGATGAAATGTTTATAAGGTTCTCGGACCAAGAATCAATTGATGCAACAACATCTTATGCACCTAGTGCAATCAACACTGCAGGTACACAAAGATTAGCAGACGGATCTAAAATTGTAGGAGCTATCAGAGGTAGAGATGCGATATACATTTGGACTGATACGTCACTATTTATTATGAGATTTGTTGGTGCACCTTTTACATTCTCATTCCAACAAGTTGGTACAAACTGTGGATTGATAGGAAAGAATGCGGCTGTAGAGGTTGACGGATCTGCATATTGGATGTCAGAGAATGGTTTCTTTAGATACACTGGTAAACTAGAATCACTACCATGTTTAGTTGAAGATCACGTATACGATGATATTAACACAATTCCAAAACAACACATCAATGCAGGTCTTAATAACTTGTTTGGTGAGGTAATGTGGTTCTATCCTAGTTCTTCATCTAGCATAGTTAATAGAATGGTTTGTTATAACTATCTAGACTCAACACCAGAACGTCCAGTATGGACAACAGGTACATTATCTAGAACAGCATGGCAAGATTCTGCTGTGTTTGGTAAGCCACATGCTACAGAATATGATACAAGCTCTAATGGTACATCTGGTTCTTCTACATTTGTGCAAGGAAACAGTGATGGTGTTAGTTATTATTATGAACATGAAAAAGGTTTAGATCAAATACGAGAAGGTGCAACAAGTTCTATTGTTGCTAGTATTGAATCAGGAGACTTTGACATAGGACAACAAGGTTTAGCTGGTGACGGTGAATTTATGATGAAAATTAGAAGAGTGTTACCAGACTTTCAAACACAAACAGGTGACACAAGAATTACATTAAATTTAAGAGACTTTCCTAATCAATCACAAGCTAGTTCTACATTAGGTCCATTTACAATAAGTAGTGCTACAAATAAAATTGATACACGTGCAAGAGCAAGATCTATATCTTTAAAAGTGGATAACACAAGCACAAGTCAATTTTGGAAATTAGGAACATTTAGATTAGATATACAACCAGACGGTAGAAGATAATGGCAAGAATAGTACAATCACTTACACAACCATTAGAAGATTACGATCAACAGGTACAACAATCTTTTGTTAGAGATGTTGATAGTATAGTGCAAAAATTAAATACTTCTTTTCAACAAGATTTAAAAGAAGAAGCAGAGGCGGAGGCTTTTTTCTTTGGCTAATACGTTTGTAAATAAAAAGGTAGATTTAACTACAACTAGTGCTACGACATTGTATACAGTGCCGTCAGCTACAACATCTGTAATTAAATCTATATTAGTATCAGAAGACTCTGGTAACGCAGATACTATAACTGTAACTATTACAGACACGGCAACTGCTGTGTTTAGTTTGTTTAAAACTAAATCTATATCTGCAAATGGGACCACGGAACTATTAACAGGACCTCTTGTGCTGCAAGAGAGCGAGATACTAAAAGTAACAGCAGCAACCGCAAATAGACTACATGTAGTCTTGTCTGCGCTAGAAATAAAGCCTAGAGAGGTTACAACATAGGCTTGATTTACTTGATAAAAACAAGTATTATCAGAAACTCCAGGTTAAATTCCTGCTTTTTAAATCAACAGAAACTATAGAAAATGGGAAAATTATATAAAGTAGGTGAATACGGTGAAATGAAACTAGGTGAATTTCGTAAAAACATAATGCAATACACCCGTAACAATCTAAGAAGCATCATACAAGATTCAGATCCAGAGATAGTACAAATAGCTATGGATGAATTAACTAGAAGAGGTGAAGAATTAAAAGAAGGTGGTATTGCAAGATTAGGATTTGAAAAAGGTGGAATTTTAGTTTCACCATCAATAGATGGTAAAAGAAAAGGTTATCGTTTTGGTTATGATAGAGGGAAAGGTGGCACAAAAGTAGATAAAGGAACTGATACAGGTGATGGTCCTAGTCAACGTCAAAGGGAGCAATCTAGATTTGAAGATCAGAGTTATTCTAATCCAAATAAATTTGCAACAAAAGAAGATGTTCGAGAGCAAGCTCGTGTTGGTAATCAAATAAAAGAAGGTGATTTTTTAAGTCCAGCAACTACAACTATTGGTGGTCAACAGTTTAATGTAATACCAGGTGATGATAGAAATCTTGAAGAAAGAATTCTTGCAGAAAACATACAGAAAAGAATAGACAAACAAAATAGAGATAAATTTATAAATACTAAAACTATTCCAAAAAAAACCGGTTTTAAAACATTTGATGCGACAGTAGATTTTGTAAATAAATTTTTACCCTCACAAATTACTAGAAAATTTTATTATGACAATGTTAGAGGCAAAACAGTTACACTTCCAGACGGATCGGTAATAACTTTTGATGAGGATAATTATGATGAATATGATGCTTTAAGAAAAGCAGGAGTAATTGGAGCGTATGGTAATACTGAAATGGGACAAAACGCTATTGATGCTCGTGGTGGTGGAGGCGATCCAACAATAGGACCAATAACAACAATGCCTGTGCCAGGTAATCCGGGAGAAGTGTTACCAACACCACCAGTAGAACCAGATAGTCCTTTTATACTACCAAAAGATAGAAAACTTCCGTTTCAAAATTATTTTGTAGGTTCAGATCCTTCTGCAGCACAACTAGCATACGGAAAACAAATGGGCGTTGATCCAAGAATGTATGGCCTTACAGCATTTGCAGCTGACGGTGGTAGAATAGGTTACGCTGGTGGTGGAATAACAGATTTAAGACAAGGATATTTTTTAGGTAAGATAGTTAAGAAAATAGGTAAAGGTGTTAAGAAGATTGCTAAGTCACCGTTTGGTAAAGCTGCGTTGTTAGCAGCTGGTGCAGGTCTTTTAGGTGGTATTGGCCCTTTTGCAGGATTAAGAACTTCAGGTTTGGGTAAATTTTTAATGGGTAGCAAAGTACCTTCTGGATTTATAGGTCCTACAAAAACAGGTATATTACAAAAAATTTTTTTAAATGATCCTAGAGCTGGTTTTAGTCTTAAAAACATAAATCCTTTTAGCACTATTGGTGCATTGTCTGCTTTACCATTAGTATTTGGAACAGGACAAGATGAAGATGATCCAAACAAATTTTCTCGTGGTGAAGGGTTAGACATAAGAGGTATAAGAAATTTAGTTGCTAGAGGTAATTTAGATAGAACACAATTTCCATTTATGCCAGAGGATTTTTATGCAACTGCAGCTGATGGTGGTAGAATAGGTTTTGCAAATGGTGGTAATGAAGATGATGAAACAATTAGATCACAAGCACTAAGTGCATTAACACCTTACAGAATAAATAGATCAGCAGGTGGTGGTACAGGTTATGCACCAGTCACTATGCAGACAGAAGGTCAAGATGCAATAGTATCAGGTGACGATCAATCAGGGCCCATGGCTCAAGGAACAACTTTACCAAATCAAATGCCAATGCGTTCACCAATGCCAATGATGAATCCTATGATGTCTAGAGGTATAATGAATCCTATGATGATGAGAGGTATGATGAATCCTATGATGGCTAGAGGTATGCCTATGATGGGTGGTAGAATGATGGCTAACGAAGGTGGTATAATGAAAGCTTCTTATGGTTACGACGATGCAATGGGAGAAGCTTTTGAAGAATTTTTACGTCTTAAAAAAATAAGAGAAATTCCTGAAGATATGGAGTTTGATGAGTATCTAGATCAATTAGATATCGACGTGCCTTATTCTAGAAAAGACAGGGGCGAACAAAGAACCATGGCTCAAGAAGGTGGTATGATAGACATGGGTGGTATGGAAAAAGATTACAGAAACGAAGGTGGTTTTGTAGCAATCGGTGGTGAAGAAAGAGCAGATGATGTGCCAGCAAGATTATCAAAAAATGAGTTTGTATTTACTGCAGATGCTGTTAGAAATGCAGGAGGTGGCGATATAGATAAAGGCGCAGAGATCATGGAGAACATGATGGAAAATTTAGAAGCAGGCGGTAAAGTATCAAAAGAGTCACAAGGATTACAAGGTGCTAGAGCAATGTTTGCTACACAGAAAAGATTAGGAGAAGTATTATAATGGCTGAAACAGTAACACGTAGTTTACCCGCACAGTTTATAGAAGATCTTGGTAAAGATTACGCAAAGCAGTTAACAGCTGCAACAGCGCAACCTCTTCCAACACAACAATTTGCACCAACAGTTGCAGGGCAAACAGCATTACAACAAGAAGCAACAAAAAGAACACAAGCAGGTTTAGGAACTTATCAACCATTTCTTACAGCAGCACAACAAGCAGGGGCAACAGCAGGAACTGGTTTAGGTTTAGCACAAACAGGTTTAGGTGTTGCAGGTCAAGAATTAACAGGAGCAGGTCAAGCTCTTGGTACAGCAGGTGCAACTATTGCAGGGGCACAACCATTTGTAGGTGCAGCAGGCACAGGATTAACACAAGCAGGTGCAACACTTGGTGGTGTATCTCCATTTATTGGTGCAGCACAAACAGGACTTGGAACTGCAGCAGGTTTAACTGGTACAGGTGCAGGGACAGGAGTGGGTTCTATACAATCGTATATGTCACCGTTCCAACAACAAGTTATTGACACAACACTTGCAGAGTTTGACAGACAAGCAGCAGCAAGACAACAAAATATATCTGATGCAGCTGTTAGATTAGGTGGTTTTGGTGGTGGTAGAGAAGGTGTTATGCAGTCAGAGTTTCAAGCACAGTCTGATAGAAACAGAGCAGCTATAGAAGCACAATTAAGAGCACAAGGATTTAGTCAAGCACAAGCAGCAAGACAAGCTGATCTACAAAATCAAATGGCATTATCACAAGGTCAACTAGGATTAGGTGCAGCTACATCTGGTTTAGCACAACAACAAGCACAATTAGGATTAAATCAATTAGGATTAGGACAAGCACAACTTGGTATAGGTGCAGCTCAGGCAGGAATAGCTGGACAACAAGCAGGTATGGCAGGTCAAAGAGGTGCATTATCACAACAACAAGCCGGCCTAGCAGCAAGTCAATTAGGTCTAGGACAATTCCAAACAGGTTTGGGTGGTGCACTACAAGGCTTCCAAGGAACAGATATTGCAAGAGCGGGTCAGGTGGGCGCAGNANACCAAGCNCAAGCACAAGCTGTTCTAGATGCACAAAGAGAAGCAAACAGAATGGCNGCTTACGAACCATTAGAAAGACTTGGTATNTNTGGTCAAGGTGTAACTGGTTTGATGGGTGGNTATCCAGCACANTANCAATTTACTAANCAACCAAACNCTAGTCCANTAGCAACAGCTCTTGGAATAGGATCAACNTTNGGTGGTATCTATGGCAATGTCATGGGACCAATGAGAGGATTACCGAATAAAATATAATGAATAGAGTTTTAAGAAGACCGATGTTTAGAATGGGTGGTAGCACTGAAGGTATAACTTCAGGGTTAGATGCACCAAATGTAGATGTAAGACAAAATTATGAAAGAGCAGGTAAAGTTGTTCCTTTTGTAAAAAATCCATTTGAAGAAAATAGAGCAGCAAGCATGCCATCATTAAAATCAGATACACCACCAGATGAATTAGAATCAAGATACAACCGTGCTATGGAATTTATTAAATCAAAACAAACACCTAGAAGAAGTGATTTAAATGATTTTTTAATTAACCTAGGACTTAATTTAGTATCTCAACCATCAACAGGTAATATTTTTGCAGACATAGGTCAATCAGCTAGAGCACCGTATGCAAGATTTGCTGAGAGAAAATCTACAGCTAGACAAGAACAAGATAAACTATCACAAGCTTTAATTGGTGACATTATGGATCAAATGTCTACAGAAAAGAAAGCAGATGTATTAGCAAAAGCTGATATAGAATCAGCAAAGATTGCAGCAGAGGCTAAAATTAAAGAAGCAGAAATAGAAGCAAAAACTGGTCAAGATCAATTTGCATTTGAAAAACAACAAGCAGCTTATAATAATTTAATAAAACAACAAAGAGAATTAGAAAATCAAAAAGATGCATTAATAAAACAAAAACCTACAACAGAAGAATTAGGACAAATAGATACTGTAATAGACACAACTCAATTAGATGCACAAATAGCAGAGATAGATAAGAGATTAGAAGACAATGCTAAACTACAAGCTCTGTATTCAGATTCAGAAAAAGATTTAACCAGACAAGCTTTATTAAAAGCGATAGGAAATGGTCAATACACATTTGAAGATTTAATTGTATACGATCAAACAGGACAATTACCAACAGAAGAAAGTGGTTTTAAAACTGGTGGTAGAGTTGGACTACAAGAAGGTGGACAACCTATGCAAGCATCAATGAACATGGACCAAGCACCTGCTGCTGGTATGACAGCTGACTCTGTACAAAAATTAAGTTTTGAAGAACTAAGATCAAGACTACCTAACATTATTACAGATGACATTGTAACGTTAATTGCAAACAGTGAACAAGCTTTAGTTGATTTTGCAAATATACAAACACAACAAGATGTTAACGCATTCAATCAAAAATACGAAGTAAATTTGCAAATGCCACCGGAGGCGTAAATGGCTTCTAACACACCTTTTAAAAAGAAAAAAGTAGAATACGTTGTTGATGAAAACACAGTAAAATCTATTTTAGATAAAAAATTTAAAACAGAAAAGAAACCAAAAAAATTTACATTAAAAGGTTTAACTGAATTAATAGATATAGAGGGCTCTAATCCTCTTCTTTTATTGCCTGGGGTAAAAGACAAAATAGATATATACAAAGAAAGTCCAACAGAAGAAAACTACATAGATGTTTTTAAAGATATTGAAAAAGGATTTACATCTGGTTTTCAAAAATTTGGTTATAGTGTAGGAGATCTTGCAACAGCTGGTATTGATTTTACGTTTGATACAGACTTTAACGAAAAACTTACAGAGGTTTACGAGGAAAATAAAACAGAAGAACCAGAAACTTTATTAGGTAAAGTAACAGATGTTCTAGCTCAATACGCTGTTCCATCTGGTATTGGTATTAAAATAACAAACAGACTTAGAAAACTATCTATGGCTGCTAAAGCAAAGAAAGCAAGTGTTGCAGCTGTTGGAACAACTGCTACGAATATAGCAGCTAAATCTGGTAGCATGGCTTCTACATTTGCTATTACAGATTTTTTAGGTAGTGAACCTGGTAGAGAAAATTTAGTTTTAAAAGAAGAAGATACAGATGGTTTATCAGGTAGAGATTTAGCAGCAGCTAGATTTAGAAACAGAATAAGATTTGGTGCAGAGGGTGCAGTAATAGGTGGTGGTTTTAGTTTATTAGGTAAACCTGCATCGTTGGGTGTTAAATATGGTATAGCAAAACCATTAGGTGTAGGTTTTAAATACGGTGTTAGTCCTGTAATATCTGGTGCATCTTATCTATTAGCAAAAGACCCATTAGTAATACCAGCAGTATCAAAAGCAATTAAAAATGGAACACAGTATAGTTTAGAAAGAATTATTGCACCTGCACTTGTAGGTAAAGCACCTATTAAAACACAACTACCTGAGTTTGATAAATGGAGAATGTTTTCTGTAAACTCTGATGATCCATTAAAACAAAGACTGAAAAAATTAGACAATGTTTTATCTTGGTTTAGATCTGTAGGTAAAAATACAGGACAACAGTTTACATTATCATCAAGAGCAGCTAGAGAAATAAAAGCAAGNTCTAGAACTATAGAAAAGTATTTAGAGTCTATTGAACAAAAAGCATATGATTTAGCAAAAGCAAACAAGAATTTATACAATACAAAAACTACATCTCCTGCAAGTCAACAACACTACATGGACCAAGTATTAAGTTACTTTCAAGGTAAAACAAGAATAGATCAACTACCTAGTTTATTGCAAGACAGTGCAAAAAATTTAAACAAAGAGTTATTAAAAATTAAACAATCTTTTGCAGGTATGTTACCAGAGGGAGAACTTAAAAAATATATGTTGCAAAATTTAAGCACATATATGCGTAAGTCTTTTTCTATATTTACAGACCCTACATACAAACCAGATGCTAAAATATTTGATGGTGCTGTAGACTATATGTCTAACCTTGTAAAAAATAATAGAGATCTAAGAAAAGCAGCATTAGAAGAACCTGCATTTAAATCATTTAAACCTGAAATAAGAATTAAAAAAAGTGCAGAACAATTAGTTAAAAAAATATTACGAGATGGTAAAACTAACAATGGTGATCCATTAGAGTTTTTAAAAGCTGTTTCTAAAAAACAATTAAGATTAAAAGATGTAGTTAGAACAGGTGATGAAATGCCTGATGCAATTAAAAAATTATTAGGTGAAGAAAATAATTTAAAAGCATCTGTATTAACGACAACTTCACATGCAATTACACAAACAACAAATAAAAAATTAATGGATCGTATTGCTGCATTAGGTATTAAAGAAGGATGGTTGTTTAAAGATGAGGCAAGAGCAAATGCAAGAGGTATATTAGATTCAAAAAAAATAGGTAATGTACCTGGGTTAGGTTTTTTATCATCTAGATTGTCAAAGTTACATGCATCTAATGATGTTGTGCAAGCGTTTAGAGGCACACCTGGTAAATTAGATGAACTTATACAAAATGGTGCTTACAGAGCAATACTACAATTAAAAGTTGCTACACAGTTTGGTAAAACTGTATTGTCTCCAGCAACACAAGTTAGAAACGTTACATCAGCAAGTTTATTTCCATTAGCAAACGGACATATAGGTGGTAGAGCATCGGTTACTGAAGCATTTAGAATGACGTTAGATGATATATTTGGTGCAGGTAAAGTTTTAGATGAACAAAAATTAATTAACACTATAGAAGATAAAATTAGAAGAGGTGTTATTGATGAAAACATTGTGGCATCAGAGCTAGGTGCTGTTCTTAAAGATATCAAAAAAGGATCTATAAATTCTTTAGATGGTTTGTACAATAAACTAACTAATGGTAAATTTATGAAAGCTGCAACGCGTGTTTATGCAGGTGGTGATAACATGTGGAAGTGGTTTGGTGATGAATACATGCAATCACAATTAAAATCTACATACAAAGATTTAAATAGTTTAAAAACATGGTTTAAAGAAATACAAGGTCAAGACTACATAGCAAGAGATTTGTTTAGTAATAAATTAAAAACATACGACGATGCTATTAAAGAAGCCGCAGCTTGGTATTTAAGAAACACATATCCAACATATAGTAAAGTTCCAGATGCAATCAAAGCAATAAGAAAACTGCCATTTGGTAACTTCGTATCGTTTCCTGCAGAAATGATGAGAACAACGTTTAATATTATGAACATAGGCGCCAAAGAAATAGCATCTAGTAATCCTGCATTAAGACAAATAGGATACAGAAGAATGATAGGTGCATACACTGTTTTAGGTGGAGCAGGTACAGCAGTTTCTAATATTGCATCAGAAGTAACAGGTGTAACCATGGAAGAATTAGAAGCATACAAAAATTCTTTTGCAGCTAGTTGGAACAGGAACTCAATACTATTGCCATTAGATAAATGGAAAAAGGGTCAAGGCAAAGCGATCAACTTCTCTTACTTTAGTCCGTACGATGTTGTGCAAAAACCATTTGAAGCGTTTATGAGAGCATTACATGATGGTAAAAAAAGAACTAATCAAGATTGGGATGATCTAACAATGAAAGCTTTTGCAGAAGCGGGAGGTGAATTAGTTAGTTCGTTTGTATCAGAGCCACTTGGTTATGAAAGAATTATTGACGTACTACCAAGAGGATTTTTTGGTAGAGGTGGTGTTAAAAAAGCAGGTGGTCTTGTTTATTCTGATACAGATGATTTAGGCACTGCAATGACTAAAAGTTTTGCACACTTTTTAGAAGGTATAGAACCAGGTGCTGTAACAACAGGTAAAAAAATAACGGCAGCCATAGATCAAGATTTAAAACCAGGTGGACAACCTTATGATTTAAGAGACGAAGCACTTGCATTATTTTCTGGTATTAGAATTATAAACGTAGACACACCAAGAAGTCTTAACTTTAAAATGACAGAATACAGAAGAAAAAAACTAGCCGTTGATGATGCAGAAAAATTTTATAGTTTAGAAGATGCAGTTGATAGAGGTGGTGATGCATACGTTCAAGAGTTTAAAGATATACAAGAAGAGATGTTTAAAGTTCAACAAGAATTTTACAATGTATTACGAGATGGTAACTTATTAGGTTTAACAAAACAAGATTTAAGAAAACTTTTAAAAAGAAGAAATTTTAGTAACAAAGAAATTAATTTATTGTTTAGAGGTAAGTTTGTACCATTTAAAGCGTCTGAGTCTTTAATGCAAAAAAGATTAAGAGAACTTAAAAAAGCATACCCAGATCAAGTTATAAATAAAGATTTCTTTTATCCAAGAAAAGATNTTAACAAAGTTATGAGAGATTATTCTAAAAGATCATTAAAAGTAAAACCAGAAGAAAAGGATGATGATTCTATAATAGATAGAATAAAAGATGCAGGAATTTCTTTTATGGATAGATTTTCTGAAGTAACACCAACAACACAAAATACTCAGACAGCACAAGTGCCACCATTACCAAATATGCCTATGCCAAATAGACAAATGGCAGCTCTTGGTACAACACAAAAAAGTCCAATTACAGGGTTGACACGAACAGAGAGTGCACTACTATCACCTGACGAACAAGTAATTGCTAGGAGAACATAATGGCGAAAAAATCGGCACTACAAAAAATTGAATCTCATGAGAAGCTTTGCAGAATAATGCAAAAGCAAACGTTTGAGCAAATAAAAGAAATGCAAGATCGAATTAAAAGATTAGAGTATTGGATTGTCGGTGGCATGGGAGCCGTATTAATAGTTTTACTAACGGATGTAGCATGAATCTTTCACGAAACTTCACTCTTCAAGAGTTAATTAAATCAGACACTGCCATTAGAAAGGGTATTGATAACAATCCTAATGCAGATCAAATAGAAAAATTAAAAGCTTTGTGCGAAAATATTTTACAACCAGTCCGTGATCATTTTGGCAGGGTTAAAGTGACGAGCGGCTACCGCAGCGTAGAGTTGTGTATGGCTATCGGAAGCTCTGCGAATAGCCAACATGCAAAATCAGAGGCGGCGGATTTCGAAGTGATGGGAACCGACAACGCTGAATTGGCTGATTGGATTAAAAATAACCTAGACTATGATCAATTAATATTAGAATACTACACGCCTGGCGAACCAAACAGCGGGTGGATACATTGTAGTTACATACCTGAAGGTAGACGTGCATCTTTTTTGCATGCTTATAAGTCTGAGGGTAAAACTAAATATAAACCAATATTAGGCAAGGCAAAGGACTTAGTCTAAAAATTTGCGCGCGCTACGCGTATAGTCCTACTAAATCCATGATTTCATTTCTTCACCTAAAACTTCTGATGCTATGTTTATTTTTTTACGTAGGGCTTTTACGATCTTTTCATCCACGGTATCGTCGCAAATCAAATCAACATAAGTTACAGGTTTTTGTTGTCCAATTCTGTGTGCTCTGTCTTCTGACTGTAGTCTTTTTTCGAGATCATATCCGTTAGAATAATAGATAACGGTGTTTGCAGCCGTCAAAGTAATCCCATAGCCGCCCGTAGAAGGCGTTCCAACTATAAACCGACACTTAGGGTCATCTTGAAATTTCTTAATATTAGGTTGTCTTTCTTCTTGTGGTGTTAAACCAAAATAGTCAACAATAGAACCTTCTCCATATTTTTTAACTACGTTTTGTATTATGTTTGTAATGTCATACTGGTAGTGGGCCCATATAATGGCCTTGCCTTCTGTTTCTTCTAACACACCCATCAACTCGTCCATTCTATTGTTAGAAATAGCCTGTGTAGAGCCATCNTCTGCAGTAAAATGACCACAAGTTATTTGATGTAATCTCATAAGTTGAGTTAGAACAGTTGCTGTTGATGTAACTTTACCATTTAACATAGCAATTGCTTGATCTTTCATCTGTTTGTATATTTTAAATTGATCTGGTGTTAATTTAATATTTCTCTTCATGTATATTTTATCTGGTAAATCTAGACAATCTTCTTTTAATACACGATAAGAAAAATTTTTAAGTGTGTCTGATAACTCACCTAAATTTTTAAACTTATCTACAACTTGTATAGATCTTCCGTGTGCATGCATGGTTTTCATCTCTGCATAACGATTACGAAACGCGTAATATGATGTATAGTCCAACAACCACGGATCAAGGAACTCGCATTGACTATATAAATCTAAGGGGTTTTTGGTAACAGGAGAACCTGTCATTATTCTTTTATATTTAGCTAACTCAGATAATTTAAGAATGTTTTTAGTTCTCTTAGCATTAGGATTTTTTATAGTTGTAGATTCATCTATGGCCATCAATGTATTGTGAGAATCTAAAAACTTTTCAGCAAAATCTTTACCTTTTGTGGTGCTCAAAGCTTCTACATTCATTATTAAAATATGTAAATTTTCTTCTGGTTCAAAAAGATAATCTAATTTTTCTTGTTGTTTTTTTGTAATATTAGCTTGCCACAATACGGTAACATCATCTATGTGATCTGGTAGATGTGCTGGTATTTCATTATTATACCAAGTTCCTACAACACCTTTAGGTGCAATAATTAAAGCACCATCTACTTTACCTTTATCGTAAAGCATAGCTAAATTATCTATTAATACTTTTGTTTTACCTGTACCCATTTCCATAAAATAAGCGTAGGTTTGTCTGTTCCATGACTTTTCTAATGCAGTCAATTGATGTGCATATGGTTTCTTTTTAAATTTATAGTTCATAATTTTCTTCTTTCTAGTTGACAATATAATAGTTAGTAACTATATTGTCAAGCATGAAAGAAAATATAGTTTACGTCATACAAGAAATTCCAGGTACGCAGTCAGGTAATCCTAAAATTAATATTATGGGTGCATCTAATTACGGTGAAATGAAATTTTTATTACCAGAGTTTTCACAAATAATATTTTCTCCGGGTCCACTAATTTTTAAATTAAGAAAAAGTTTAAAAGATTTTAAACAAGGAGATTATTTATTATTAACTGGTGATCCTGCAATCATAGGTGTTGCATGCTCTATAGTTTCTGATATTACAAATGGCAAATACAATCTATTGAAATGGGATAAACAAGAAAGAAAATATTATCCTATAGAAATTAATTTATACGAGAAAGGAGAAATTGATGATTGATTTTGAACAAGACAAACAAAACACAATACAAAAGACTGACAACATACGGTCACTCGCAGATCAAGTAGAAAAGTTAGAGGCGTTACAAGCAAGGCTTGAGTTGCAAGAAGACAATATGAAAAATACAAAAAAAGATATTGAAAGAATATCTGGTGAAGTTATTCCGACTATGATGAGTGAGATGGGTTTATCACATTTAAAACTTATGGACGGATCTTCAGTAGATGTTAAACCTAATTATAGCGCAAGCATCTCTGTTGCAAACAAAGAAGCAGCGTTTAACTGGCTTCGTAACAATGGGCTAGGGGATATAATCAAAAACGAGATATCCGTATCCTTTGGTCGCAACGAAGACAACAAGGCAGCTGATTATGCTGCTCTTGCAGAAGAGCGTGGGTTCCAACCGACACAAAAGTTGAAGGTAGAACCCATGACTCTCAAAGCGTTAGTCCGTGAACGTTTAGAGGCAGGTAAAGAAATGCCAACGGAAATTTTCAACGTGTTCGTTGGAAATAAGACTACAATAAAAAGGAACAAGTAACATGAACCAAGTAGCAGAAAAAAAAGAAGGAGCATTGGCAGTAAATTTATTTGAAGCTGATGCAAATCAAGGTGCTCAAAATATATCGCAAGAAGATCTTGCGTTGCCTTTCTTAAAAATTTTGGGACAACTATCTCCAGAGGTAAACAAAAGAGATGGTAAGTACGTCGAGGGCGCAGAACCTGGAAAGATAATCAACACTGTTACAAACGAGTTGTATGATTCTATCGATGTAATACCTTGTCACTACAAAAGACAGTACATTGAATGGGCAGACAGAGGTACCAGCACTGGTGCACCTGTAGCTATTCACGATGCTGACAGTGATATCGTTAGTCAAACCACAAGAGGAAAAGACTACAAAGATAGATTACCAAACGGTAATTATCTTGATAATACTGCAAGTCANTTTGTATTAGTNCTNGGTNNTANTCCATCAACAGCTTTGATTTCTATGAAATCTACGCAANTAAAAGTTAGTAGAAAATGGAANTCANTNATGATGGGNATNAAACTACAAGGTAAAAATGGTTTGTTTACACCGCCAACTTACAGCCACATTTATAACCTATCAACCGTTCAGATGTCGAATGACAAAGGAACATGGTTTGGATGGGAAGTAGAAAAGATGGGACCAGTCGAGGACGCAGGCGTCTACGAGATGGCAAAATCTTTTGCTATGAGTGTTGGTAAAGGTGAGGTCGAGGTCAAACACGGATCAGACGAATCTAAATCTAAAACACCATACTAATTCCTAGGGGTCGGGCGGCAAAGGGAGACTGGAGTCGCCCGTCATAAAATATGAATGAGTTTATAAATATATTCACAGGATTAGAACGTGCGCACGGTTGCACTAAAGTTACTGAGACAACAGAAGATGGTGTCAAAGTAAAAGGACAATCGTTTGTTGTACGTCAACCTGTAACAGAACAGCTGTGGCGAAAACATTTACAAGGCACACAGAGTCTAGGAATAATTCCTATCAACGATGATAACAAATGCAAATGGGGATGTGTAGACATAGACTCGTATGCAGGTTTTGATCACAAAAAATTAATAGATAAGATAAAACAATTTAAACTGCCTTTGGCCGTGTGTAGGTCAAAGAGTGGAGGGGCACACGTCTTTCTGTTCACAGTCAATCCCGTATCAGCAGAAAGAATGAGAGACAAACTTACAGAAATAAAAACATTATTAGGCTACGGCGCATCAGAAGTTTTTCCAAAACAAATTAGATTAAAATCACAAGACGACACAGGCAATTTTTTAAACCTACCATACTTTAATGGTGATGACACAACAAGATATGCATTTAAAGAAAATGGAGAAGCTGCAACGTTAAAAGAATTTTATAATATTTATGATCAAATAAAACAACATGATCTTAATCTTGTAAAAATAGAAAGACCTAAATCAGAGTATGATGATGCACCACCGTGTATAGAACTTATGGCGTTAAACAAAATACCAGAAGGTGGACGTAACAATTCTATGTTTCATTACGGTGTGTATGCTAAAAAGAAATGGCCATCAGAATGGAAGAGTAGACTTACAATGTTTAATATAAATGCATCTACAAGTCCACTAAGCGAATCAGAAATAGATATTATAAAAAGACAACACGACAAAAAAGATTGGGGATACAAATGTAATGACACTCCTATGTGTAATCTATGTGATAAAAAATTATGTAAGAGTCGTAAGTATGGTATAGGAGAAGAGATAACTTTTCCGTTATTATCTGACTTACAAAAAATAAAATTAGAAAAACCATATTACTATCTCAACGTTGATGGTGAGAGATTATTTTTAGAAAACGTTAAGTATCTAAAACAACAAAGTTTATTTCAGGAAGCAGTCATGGAGCAACTAGATTTTATGCCACCAACTGTTAAGCCAAAAGACTGGGCAAATATAATAAACCCATTAATGAGAAACCACGAACCAGTAGAACCACCGGAAGGTATAACAACACAGGATCAATTGCGAAATCACTTAGAAGAGTTTTGTTTAAATAGACACATAGGGTCTGACATAAATGATCTTAAAAACGGTGGTGTATGGACAAACGATGGTAATCACCATTTCATATTTAATAAATTTTTTAATAACTTTTTAATTAGACAAAGATGGGATATTAATTATCAACGTACAGCACAGATGTTAAAAGAGGCGTGCAGTTGTGAGGATAAAAGAGTTGGTAAAGAAAGAATATCAGTGTTTGCAGTAAAACAATTTGATAAGCGAACAGACAGCTATACACAAAAAGAATTAAAACCAAAGGATGTGTTTTGAAAACAATAGTATTAGGACCACCAGGTACAGGTAAGACTACAACTTTATTAAAAAAAGTTGACAGCTATTTAAAAGAAACAGACCCAGACAAGATTGGTTACTTTGCTTTTACACAAAAGGCTGCGTATGAAGCAAGAGATAGAGCAATGAAACAATTTAATTATACAGAAGATGATTTACCATATTTTAGGACACTGCATTCACTAGCATTTAGAAAACTAGGATTAAAAAAAGATCAAGTTATGCAAGCAAGACACTACAAAGATCTAGGTAAGAAGTTAGGTTTTCCTGTAGCATACGCACAACACCAAGAGGACCACGGAATATTTACATCTGACAGTGAGTATCTACAAATAATACAACTGGCACAACTTAGAAACATAACACCAGAGCAACAGTATGATAAAAAAGAACACACACAAGATTTAGAAAGAAACAAACTTAGGATTATTTATAACGAGCTGCAGAGATACAAAAAAGAATACAACCTCATAGATTTTAACGACATGATATTAAATTTTATAAAGTCAGATAAGTCACCAAACTTTGATGTTGTGTTTATTGATGAAGCACAAGATTTATCTTTGATGCAGTGGGACATGACAAAATCTATTTGGAATAAAACAGAGGATACATTTATTGCAGGTGATGATGACCAAGCCATATTTAAATGGGCTGGTGCAGATGTAGATTCTTTTATTGCATTGCAAGATCAGATGATAAATCTATCGTTAACACAATCGTTTAGAATACCTGCAAAAGTGCATGGTGTTGCGATGGGTATTATAAATAGAATTAGAAACAGGATAGATAAGAGGTGGCAACCAAAAGTAAACGAAGGTAGTTTGCGTAGACACTTTGATGTAGATAGCGTTGACATGTCATCAGGTGAATGGTTGGTGCTGGGTAGAACAAAACATATGTTAAAAGAAGTAGAAGATTCTTTATATCGTAAGGGTTATTACTACGAATCAAGACACAAACGTAGTTACGAAAAAGATTTACAAGAGGCAGCCATTGATTGGGAACATTTACGTCAAGGTCAATTGTTAAGCTACAAACAATTAGAAAAAATATATAATTATTTTAGTGCAGAAAAATGTAACAAACAAAAACTAAAGGGTATGGTCAAAGGATCTTACTACGGAATAGATCAATTAACAAAAGAATTTGGTTTGAAAACAAAAGAAGAGTGGTTTAAAGCATTTGATAATGCAGGACAACAGAAAATAAATTATCTACTAAAGATGAGAAAAAATGGTGAGAAGTTAAATGCAAAACCTAGAATAGAGTTATCTACTATTCATGCAGCAAAGGGTGGTGAAGCTGACAATGTTTTATTATTAACTGATCTAACACAAACAACAATGAATACATATGAAAGAAATCCAGATGATGAAAATCGTTTGTTCTATGTTGGTGCAACCAGAACAAAAGAAAACTTACATATTGTAGAACCTAAAAAACAAAGCAAAGGATATATACTATGACACACAAAAATGATTTTGATGATGCGTTTCCACAAGATAGACAAATAGGTGGATCACATTACAAAAATTTTTTAATACAACCTTATGAGTTTATTGCAAAAAATGACTTATCATTTTTTCAAGGCAATGTTGTAAAATACGTTTGCAGATATAAAAATAAAAACGGTATACAAGATTTACAAAAAATTATACACTATTGTGAATTAGAAATAAAAAAATTACAAGATACTAAATGATACAGAAACCCATGTTTAGTCCACCAACAGAGTGGCTACCACCAGAAAATTTTCCAGATTTATCTGACCACAAAGAGATTGCAATAGATTTAGAAACTAAAGATCCTGATTTAAGAAAGATGGGATCTGGTAGTGTATCTAAGAATGGTGATGTTGTAGGTATAGCTATCGCTGTTGAGGGATGGTCTGGTTATTATCCTATCGCACACGAAGGCGGTGGTAACATGGATCGTAAAAAAGTTTTAGGATGGTTTCAATCTGTTCTTAAAACACCTGCAGACAAAATATTCCACAACGCCATGTATGACGTGTGTTGGATACGAGCGCTCGGTTTAAGTATTAACGGACGTATTATTGACACGATGATTGCATCGGCCTTAGTTGATGAAAATCAAATGCGTTATGACTTAAACAATTGTGCTAAACGATACACCGGCAAAAGTAAAAATGAAAGTGATTTATATGCAGCTGCAAAAGATTGGGGTATTGACGCCAAAGCAGAAATGTATAAACTACCTGCCATTTATGTTGGTGCATATGCAGAAAAAGATGCAGAGATAACATTAGAACTTTGGAAAGAATTACAAAAAGAAATATACACCCAAGATATAGAATCTATTTTTTTATTAGAGACAGAACTTTTTCCTTGCTTAGTCGATATGCGTTTCCTAGGAGTAAGAGTAGACGTTCAAGCTGCTCATACATTAAAGCAACAGTTAGTTGAACAAGAAAAGCAATGCTTACTAGAAGTAGGAAAAGAGACACAAGTAGACGTTCAAATATGGGCAGCAAGATCGATTGCACAAGTGTTTGATAAATTAAAACTAGATTATGATAGAACTGAGAAAACACAGTCACCTTCTTTTACTAAAAATTTTTTACAGAATCACCCCCACCCACTGGTAAAACTAATTGCCCAGGCCCGTGAAATCAACAAAGCCCATACCACATTTATTGATACCATATTAAAACATTCTTATAAAGGTAGAATACATGCTGAGATAAACCAACTTAGATCCGATAATGGTGGCACTGTGACTGGTAGATTTAGTTATTCTAACCCTAATTTACAGCAAATTCCTGCAAGAAACAAAGACCTTGGACCACGGATAAGGTCGTTATTTATACCCGAGGAGGGCCATACATGGGGTTGTTTTGACTATTCACAGCAGGAGCCTAGGTTGGTAGTGCATTATGCTGCTTTACAGAATCTGTATGGCTCTGGAGAGGTTTTAGATGCATACAATGATGGTGATGCAGACTTTCATAGTATTGTAGCTGAAATGGCTGACATACCTAGATCACAAGCTAAGACCATAAATCTTGGTCTGTTCTACGGCATGGGTAAAAATAAACTACAGGCAGAACTTGGTATATCAAAAGATAAATCAGATAGTTTGTTTAGACAATATCACAACAAAGNTCCATTTGTAAAACAATTGATGGATAATGTAATGCACAGAGCACAAGACTCTGGTAAGATTAGAACTTTACTTGGTAGGTTGTGTAGGTTTCATCTATGGGAACCAAATCAATTTGGTATACATAAAGCATTGCCTCACGATGCAGCACTCGCGGAACACGGACCAGGGATCAAACGTGCATACACATACAAAGCATTAAATAAATTGATACAAGGATCAGCTGCTGACATGACAAAGAAGGCAATGATAGAATTATATAAAGAAGGTATCACACCACACATACAAGTTCATGATGAGTTAGATATATCTGTCGACGGTAACGCAGATAAAATTGTTGAGATTATGGAGAATGCTGTTAATCTAGAAGTACCCAACAAAGTTGACTACGAATCAGGTCCTAACTGGGGAAGTATAAAATGAGGATAATTTATGGCTTACTTAAATGCAAATATTCCTGTACAATATGCGCAAATAAAAAAGGAGTATTTATATGATCTTAAAAAACATCATGGAGAAGTTGAAGACTGTATTATCTTCGCTATTGCCGGAATCACTGGCAAACCAATTCTCTTCCATGCCATCATGGAAAACGGTGCTATCTTTTATCGTCTACCCATATCAGCTTTTATACAGCGTGGTTACAGGCCAGAAGAAGTTCCAATTAGAAGATTGGATGAACTGGAACTGTGGAATTGTTTTAGTTATTACCCTTCTGTTACTAGTTTTGATATTCTAGACGGACAAGCTGGCAAATACATAGGAAAAGATAAGAAGTGGCATCACGGAAAATATTTATTTACCGTTGACTTTGCACATCCAGAGAGTAATATAGTAGATACTGATCACTCCGAGATCCCGCACGAACACAAGTGCGCACACATACTTGCGTTAGATGATGGCAACTATGCGGCACAGCCAAACAACAGATTAATATGGGATATACCATCTTTTACAGTAAAAGATGATATACCTGATTGGAAGGTACAAACTTCTGATTGGAATGTAGAAGATACTGGAAAGTGGAAAACAGAGGACACTGACAATTTCTTTTACGAAATAGAGGAAAAGAAAAATGATTAAAAAATGGATTAAATCATTTATTGAAAAATTTTTTGGTAAATTTTGTAAATGTGAAGAAGATGCATTGGAATTAACAACACCAATCGTTTGTGAAAAACATCCTGATGGTTATAAAAAAACTTGTCCCGGTTGTAGAGAGGCAGTTTAATAATGGAGACTGCCAGGATGAACTATTATTTTACAGGCATATTAATTATTTTATTGTGTTTAATAGCATGGGTAGGACCAGCTTATCCAGGTTCGACACAAACAAATACATCAGGATCTAACACGGCTATTGAGGGCGGTTATACATCAACTGCCACAACAACATACCAATCTGGGTCCAGTTCTAATAGCACAACAACTAATACAACAAACTCTAATATTAGGTCTGCACCACCATCAGCTTCGGCACCATCTTACAACTCCATGACACAAGACGTTTGCGCTGTTGGAGTATCAGCAGGTGTACAGACGTTTGGTGTGGGTTTAAGTGGTGGTAAACACACAATAGATAAGAATTGTGAAAGATTAAAATTAGCAAGAATACTTAACGATTTTGGTATGAAAGTAGCTGCAGTTGCTATATTATGTCAGGATGAAAGAGTATTTGAGTCTATGATACAAGCAGGAACACCATGTCCGATAGATGGTAAGATAGGTAAAGAGGCACAAGCTTTGTGGTCTAAGTATGATCATGAAAGACCAGACTATGACGTGTATATCAAACGTATGAAAGATAGAGAAAAAATTGATGAAGAGTTAGCAAAATTAAAAGCAGAACAAGAGGCTGCTGCAAAATATAAAGAAGAAAATTTTATTAAACCAGAGGACTGGCAAGGACCTAGATGAAAATAAGCGAGAACACTTCTGTAAGCATGCCTGTCAAGAACATGCTCATGATAATCGCGGGCGTCGTAGCTGGCGTGTTCGCGTACACAGAGATTACAGCCAGGCTCACCTCGTTAGAAACATCAAGAGAGTTGTTTCAGGCTGACCTGCTTAAAAAAAGTGAACAACTGCCCACGGACCAGGAGCAGTACATGTTGTTGGAGGCACTTTTTTCTGACGTAGAAAAATTACAAAAAAATCAAGAGCAAAACATGACAAACAAAGTCAACATAGAATTTACTCAAAAACAATTAGAAAAGTTATTGTCTGATGTAGAGGAGCTAAAAGATAAAGTAAGACAAAACGGGAGCCATCAATGACAGAGATGGTAGTGGCTTTACTCATGATAATAGGAGGAGAAATTAAGGAAGCACGTATCCAGACTTCAATGTCTGAGTGTCTCAAAGGGGCACGCGTTGCTAAACGTGGTTTAAAAGTTGGTGGTAATATAAAATACCAATGTATAAAATCCATGGCAGAATTAGAAACAAATATTGATGGATCTTTATCAATTAAAAAACTTATATTAAAATGAAATGGTTAGTTGCACTTTTATTTTTATTCACTGCAACCCAAGCTGATGTAGTTACAACAGACAACTTACTACCTAATGCAGGTGATGGTGTAGATTGGAATTCTAGTTCTACAGATATAATTAACCCAGGTGGTTCTGGTTATGTAAATAACGGAGACACAATAAACGGGTTTGATGTAACATGTTCTGCATCGCAATCTAACTGTGGATATAAACATGACATCGGTGGTGACTTTGAAGTAACAGGAACAACAACTCTTTCTGTAGATGACATTGCTCTAACCAACAATACTCGTACCCAAGAAATGTTAGACAATGGTATAACTCTTAACAGTTACATTGACATTGCAAACTGTGATCATGAAGCAGGAAACTGTGAAGGTGATACAGGGAACACGGACTCACACACAGTGACAATAGAATTAAAAGACTCAACTGGCACTGTCTTATCAACAACGACACAAACAAGAGTAGACATAGATGGATTTAAAGGAAACTGTAACGGTTATCCAACATCTTCTTCTGCAGGTGTATCAGCTGATTGTGGTCAATACAATGATCAAGTAATATATAATAATCCAGGATCTAACAAAGCTGATTGGTCTTGGAGTGGCACAGATAATAATACAGGTTCTGCTAGTAGAGGTGGACCAAACTTATTAGGTGCCAAACTTACAATGACATACGACGACACAGTGTTAAACCAAGATGCATCAGATTCATTAGATCAAGTGCAAGATGATCTAGGAGATCTTGATGAACAAGTGTTTGATGACGTACAAGAATTCTTTTTTGAAGAAAATTTTACATTCAACGAACAACCACCACAGTTTGAAATGAACATGCCTATGGAAATGGAAACATTTGAATTTGTAAACGAATATGTAGAAGAATTTTTTATGGACATGGGCCCAGAGTTTATGATGGAATCTGAAGGTATGGAAATGTCTGATGGTCCTTTAATCTTAATGGCTGATGAACAGATGATGGAAGAGATGTACGAAGAGTCTACTGAGATTGTTGCATCATTTCTACCTATGTCTTCTGAAGAAAAACCACCTATGATGACTGAAACATTTCAAGAAGAAGAAATGATAGATGAACAACCACCTATGATGACTGAAACATTTCAAGAAGAAACATTTGAAGAAGAGGAGATGATAGAAGAGAATCCACCTATGATGACTGAGACATTTCAAGAAGAAGAAATGCCAGAGGAAAAACCTGCTGAAATGACAAAAGAAAAAGTAATTGAAGAAGAAGAAACTGTTGAAGAAAAGCCTACTAAAATGGTAAAAGCCACAAATGAAGAAAAAAAAGAAAAAGTTAAAGAAGAGAAACCCGATAGTAAGAGTGCTAAGAAGTCTTCTGTTCAGACAAAAAAAGTTGCCAAACAAGAAAAGGTACAGTCGAAAACAAAAACAACAAATGTTAAGTCACAGTCAAGACTTATAAATGTTGAAAAGGTAATGGCAAAAGTCGACAAGGATATTAAAAGTATTTCAAAAAATTTACAAATAAAAAATATTATTAAATTAGAGATAATGGCAAGTGACCAGGCATCGTTAAATGATTATGCAAACACACAGTTTTACAAACCAAAAAATGTATACTTAGATCAACTACCTATCTTTGATAGTAGACTTATCTATGCAGATAAGAGTCTTGCAAGTTATACACAAAATGATAAGATAGAAATTCAAGCGCGTAAGTTAGAAGAAATAAATTCTAAAAAACAACAGCTTTTAATAGAACTAGAGGTACTAAAAAATGGATAAGATTAAAGGTCAACTAGCAGGAGTCGCAGCATTACTAGGAGTTATTGCAGCAATAGGTGGTGGCTTTGTAAAGTATGGTGAGATTGTAACTAAGATAGATGCATTAGAATCTAAAGAATGGACAACTGTAGATACAACAGGTATCGAAACATCTCTTGCAGTATTAGAAGAAAAAGTTCAGAAATTAGAAAACGCAGACACATCACACAGTCATGAAGTTGGCAAACACGACCACGACACATCACACGANCATGACAACACTGCAGTTAAAATTGTAGAAAAAGAAATAGAATTACTAAAGGTACAAATAGAAGAGATAAAAGTTAAATCTTCTAATCCATTAGCAAACTAATGCCNAAAATTTTTAAGACAGAACTTGTAAATGGTGTATGTCCTCAGTGTAATTTTGATGTTGTACTTGTAAGTTTAGCTAACGATCATTTTAGATGCACAACCTGTGGTAGTGATCTAGAACAAAAAATTAATGGTAAGATAACTTACATTCCTGCAATGACAAGTCTACAATACGAGAAAGAGAAAGTAAAATTAGAAATACGAACAGATGTCGAAGAAGTCTAATTTTGGTGTAAACCTATATCACAAGCAAAAGCCTCGTAAACGTCCAGGCCGTCACACAAAGTCATTAAACAAAGATAAAAAAAGACATAAAAAAAATAACGGCAGGGGTTGACAGCCATCATATATTTTCCTATATTATAATTATGAAAGGAAAATTATGAAAAAAGTTACAATAACAAGTGAAGATATAACACCGAAACAATGGTCTAATTTTTTGTTAGAATTAAATCTAATGAAAAAAGCATGGAAACCATATGCAACATTAAATTTACATGCACATAGTATTAAAAAGATCATAGAGAACGGATCAAAGAAGACCACGTATGAGTGATAAGATAGATGAAGCAGCTATCATGTGGAACAAAACCAAAGACCCTAGGTATAAAGATCTTTGGTATAAACTTATAAAGGAGTTTGTAGATGGATCTTATAATCTTAAACGATGGAATGTATCAGTTAGTTCCTGTAACAAAACAGATGATGGAACATATATCGTTATTGGCAAGCGTAGACCTGTCGGACCTTTGCGACATACTAAGACTAAAACTGACAACGTACGCAGACTACCCAATCAACGCACATGTGATGAATGATGGTAGTGGTGAGTTTTATGGATGTATACAAAATTAGAAAAGGCGGTGCCTCATATTCACAAATGCTTCGCGCTAAGATCACTGAGGTTAGCATATCGGCAAACCCGAGCGTTCCAGACCTTTGGCCCCGTTGAAGTACGTGCACGGAAACGGCGGGGTTTGAAATGAATAAACCTATCTTAGATGAGGGAGTCACTAAGATAGGTATTAAAGGTAAGTAATTACCGGTTAACACAATCTCGACTTATTGTCAAATCTCTGGATCACCCGTACAAGTAAACCGTATGGATATTCTATGTAATTCTACGTCTGCTTTACCTATTTGCTTTAGTTTTTTAGCTGATTCTTCATAGCCTGCAATACTACAATCATAGCCACTATCAAATTTTTCATGCCATTGGTGAGGTGGTAAACACTCTCCAGAAAGATAACTACACATTACTAAAGTTAATACAAATTTCATGGTTGACAAATATATTTTCTATCCTATATTATCATTATTAATAAATGAAAGGAAACAAATGACTGACATAACTAAATATAGAAATGTTTCACTAACACATGAAACATACAAGACTTTGATTGCTTTATCAAAGGTATTATTGCCCGATGGTAAGCTGTCAATATCTAAGACAATAGAGTGCATAACTAACGAAAAAGCAAAGAAGTTAAATGGCAAAATCAAAAAAAGTTAAAAAAGTGTATATCTGTCCTACCTGTAAAGGTAATGGCTACGTTAAAATACAAAACATTTATGACGTAGAATTACAAATACATCAATGTTGGGACTGTGATTCTGAAGGAGAATTTTATGTATATGAACCCCAAGCTATTCAGCCTGATGATTATGTTGACCCTGCTACAGGTAATGTTGTCAAGTTAAACTAATGAGAGAATCAGAGATAGCATACCTTGCGGGATTGTTTGATGGTGAAGGTCACATACAATACAAGCAGTACATGAGACAGAGAAAAAATAACGAGAAGCCATACCCAACATGGTCAATACGTATGGAGATGTCTATGACTGATGAGTCTATCATTAGATATACTCATGAAGTATTAGGAGTTGGAACTGTTAATAAAAGAAAAAACGGTAGAGGTTCTCTTGGTAGAAAACAACAGTGGCGTTGGCAGTGTGGTTATAGAGATGCATATCAAGTTTGTATTTTGTTTTGGCCACATGCACACGTAAAGTTGGAGAAGATACAAAAAATTATTGATCACTATTCTCCTGATAAAATAATGAATGGTAATGTAATTGATCTTCAACATTATAAAATGTGGATGAGTTTAGAATGAAAAAAAATAAAAAAGATTTTAAATGGGATGGTAAGTCTAGAGTTGTAACTGATTTGTATCGTAAAAACTTTGACGAGATCTTTGGTAAAAAAATTAAAGATGATGAAGAGTTAGAAGGATACTATATTGATGATAAGGGTATAAAGGTTCTAACTAAGAAGAAAAGATGATGGACGATAAAGACTTAAAAGAATTTCATAACATTGGTGTGCCTATCCCGAAGTCTGAAAAATACAAATATATCAATGGTAAACAGATCACGGACCACGAAACAGGGACCAGGGTCTANGAGATAAANAATNATAGACTTCCNAGNGTNACTACGATANTAGGNGCNACNAAAAATCAACAATTNNTAAAAGANTGGAAGGCNAAAGTCGGTGAAAAAGAAGCAGACAGAATTAAAAATTTATCTAGTAAACGGGGTACCAGTATGCACAAATTCCTCGAATCTTATATCCAAGGAGTTGGGTACGATGATCTTACAGGGCTTGGACAGGAGGCGAAGTCCATGGCCGAAAAAATTATTGAAGTGGGTCTTACGCCAGTACAAGAGTATTACGGTTCTGAGATCACGTTACACTACCCGGGTCTATACGCAGGTTCAACAGACTTGGTATGTTTGCATAATGATATGGAGACTATTGTTGACTTCAAACAAAGTAACCGTCCGAAGAGGGAAGAATGGGTCGAAGACTATTACCTGCAGATTGCAGCATACGCCATGGCCCATGACTTTTATTACGGGTCCAACATACAGCAGGGAGTTATCATGGTATGCACGCCTGACCTATATTATCAAGAGTTCAAGACACAAGGAGCGGATCTTAGAGCCTGGAAACACAAGTTTCTTAAACGATTAGACATGTATCATGAACTAATTTTTGATGAGAAAGAAAAAACAACACCAATGAAAGCGGAGGATTTTAATGAACGAAAGACTTAGAAGTGTAATGATAGCCAGGTACAAGGCTGTCATAGAGGATGCTAAATACAAGATAAAATGTTATAGTGACCAAGAGATAATTATACCCGAACACCCGGATATCACGCTAGAGATAGACAAGCTGTTAGAAACTATGTCAAATGCAGAAGAAAAATTGGCAGTGATTGATTTACATTATGGCAACAATAAGGCAGATAAAGCTATTCTGTAGCCGATGTATATGTATGGTAAAAGTTTTAAAAAAAAAAAATAAAAAAGTTAAAAAAAAAGTGTCTTTTTGTCGTTTTGGGCTATAAGTGTTGGTATACAACAATAATAGTTGCCAAATTGTGCTAAAAAAAAGTGTCATCCGACAGATTATTTTGTCACTTTCAGATTGCCCGCGCGAAAAGCGATTTAGTTTTGGCCTTTTTTTGATTTTTTTACCATACATATACAAATATGAAAACATTAAGGTTAATGACAGAAAAAGATTTTTGGGATATATTCCACAAAAAACATAATCCAAAATACCATGCCAAGAAAAACAAGACGAAAAACAAATACCAATCCAAGCGTAGAAAACAAAATACCGTTTTCTAAGTATCGTGTTGAGTGGGTTGATTGTGTTAGTGACAGCGGCTGGGCTGACGAGAAAGAGTTTACCAAGATGAAGTTAGCTAAACCTGTAAACGAGGGTTGGATATTTTCCAAAGACAAAGAGTCTATTAAGATGTTTGCCTCTTACGATAAAGAAGATGATGGTAGTTTTACTTTTGGGGATCGGACGATGATTCCGGCTTCTTGGGTGAAGAAGATGACGAAGATTCAATAACCTCATCTGGCAATGATTCAACAACCTTTGCATTCAGAATCGGCGCGTAGTCATCTAATATTTTTTGCATTTTTAGTTCTAGCTCTTCCTCTGATAATTCTTCTAGCTTACCTGTTTTTATTATNTTNCGGTCTATNTATANTCCTGCAGCCATACCTCNGTTNTTTTCAGCGTTGGTNGCAGCNGANAANGCNCCNTTCTTNANNGCTTCNTCTCNNATCTTACCAAGTTCTGCTACGTGTTTGTCGTATGTGACTTCATACTTTTTAAGTTTTTCTTCTCGTAGTGCACCTATGTATTGCACGACCAGCGGAGACAGTCTAGGGTTCTGTAATTCTGATGCTTCTACTCTAGCACGCTTCTCACTGTACCCAGCAGCTATTGCTGCATCTGCACCTGTAGTCCTGCCTTCGTTGAATACTAAATATTCTGCAAATCTCTTTTGCATTTCTGTTAATCTTTTTGGAACACCCATGTTGACATTTTAAGGTAACATGTCTATATTGTCAACATATGAAAGACGTAATAGACTTTGAGAAAGCCAAGAATGAAAAGGGCTATCATGATTTAGAAGCAACAATAGATAGATTGCGTAATAACATTCGTGATTTGTTATCTATGAACACACAATACAAAACAGAACTTGCAGATCAAATAGTTAAGATAAACAAATTAGAGCAAGAGGTAAAAGATTTAAAAAAAGAAAGATCGGATTATTACGGTGCTAGTTAGAGACTTACAACAAATACTAGGAAACTTTACAGACAAATTCAACAAAGGTGTTGGCAAGGTAGAAGGTAAAGGTAATGCTATCATGTATGCGAAAGTATATATTGATTTAGGCAATGGCAGATTATCTGAGATACAAAAAATAGAAGCACAAGAGAATACTTTAATAGGAGCTAAAGAAGGCGTAAGAGTTGTGTTAAAATCACAACCACAAAATAAATCTAAAATAATTTTATAGAAAGGAGTTACTATGTTTGAAATAACAGAAGACCAAAGAAAGCAATTGTTGTCTTACATGTGGTCGAGACCGTACGGTGAAGTTGCACAATTAGTTGCAATGTTAGCGTCATTGAAGTCAAAAAAGAATGACAATGCTACCTCGAAAAACTAGGTGGGACCAGAGGCTAAATTACATAAAAAACTTGTCAAAGCGACTCCTAGAATTGTATGGAATAGGTTGGAAAACCTTAGCAATGTTGGTTGTCCTGATCTATTGGGGTACAATGCTTTTCATACCTTTTTTACAGTAGAGTTGAAAGTAACCAAGGGTAAAAAATTAAAGTTTAGTCCACACCAAATTGCGTTTCACGTGAAACATCCTGACAATACATTTATCCTAGCAGAGACCCTCAGTCCAAGAGCCAAGAATCGTTTTCACATGTACCGTGGTTCAAGAATCTTGGAGCTTGACGCTTGTGGCTTGAAGCTTGATGCTTGTAGCTTGGGGCTTGACGCTTGCAGCTTGATGCTTGACTCGCTTGGAGCTTGAAGCTTGCGACTGTGATGACAGCTTTACCTGGTTCACCACCTGTGAGTCGCTTGCAGCTTGCTGCTTGAGGCCCGGACCAGTCGCACGCTCGCTTGCAGCCGTCGCTTCAGCATCGCTAATGGCCTGGTCCGATTTATTACAACGGCTATGTGCCGGTCGACTGCTGTTCACTTGAACACCAGCTCGTCGTAATTCTTTATAATATTTTGGATGATAAAAAGTCATTAATGTTTACCGTATGAAACTACTTTTACAGCAGGATCCCAGCATTGTCTACANTCNCCACACTTGCCGCCCTGGTTAGGNGCCGGGCANNTNGCGCCAGTNTCNACAACCATCGAAGAGTTGGGCCACGTGTCCACCCGCTGGCCCATCATAGGAGGCGAGAACCTGATCACCAGGTTGGCCGGCTTCCNGTCCAGCTCGTTCTTNATCCATGCTTCACGGGTTGGCAGCCAGTGCCTGGTGTCCGGTGTTGCTTCACAAATTTTATAAATATTGTTTAAGTGTTCCAAGCTCTGGACGNCTCCGGCGTCGTGCCACCTGAACCACTTCTGGCGCTTGATNACNGCAANCATNGCATCCACCCAGCGCGGGTCCTTCATTGCNTCCAGTCTCCGGTATTGTGCAGCCTTGATGGCNTTGTACCTGGTGTANTTACCCTTGAGCGCNTAACAGCTGGCGCAGACACTGCCAGGAATTTTTCNNANCTTNNNNCCGGTCTTNCANTCCCANGCTGGCAGGCTNTAGCTCAGGCCNGGCATTTTGCTTGTNNTTGTAAATGAGTCTGTAATTTTAATTGCTTCTTTTACTTTCATAATTCTTTCTCCCTTATANNNTNNNATAACATTATAATNCTTTCTTGTCAAGCTTGCGGCTTGANGCTTGCAGCTTGTGGCTTGTTGCTTGTAGCTCGGGCCCTGCTCCTGGAGCCAGCGCCAGTGATTGATTAAGATGCGGGCCCTTCCGGGCCCAGCAGCTCTACTCATCTTTTTCTGCCCATCTCTTCTTGCTCTCTTCCTGGTCCTTCTTAATCATGTCAATGATCGTTTCCAGCGAGTCAGCGATCCTGGACAGCTGAGCTGCGGCAGCCCAGTCAGCCTCTGTCTTCTCCAGCGGATCTGGTGCAGCTGCTGTCGAAGCCATACTACCGTTTGTTACATTTGCCATGTTTCCTCCTATTTCTTTCTAAATGCATCCTACACTATCCGGGAAGCATTGTCAAGCTTGCAGCTTGGAGCTTGTAGCTTTTTTCTTCTTTAAAAATTTTTTAGGATCCAGGCCCTTGCGGGCCTGGATCTAGTTTAATTAACCTAACCTGCTAAGCCTAATGCCTTGGGCAATAGGATGCAGATCTTCTTCTGCTGGCGCGTCTTCATCAGCAAATGCTTTTATATGAAAAGTTCTAATAAGCGCTTTTTTCTTTTCAAGCATTTTATGTAACGCGTCCTGCTCTTGTATTATATAAGGTCTTTTCTCAGTACCTTCTGACCAGCTTTTTAAATCTTCTGGCGAGTCAAAATCGATAACGAGTCTGTACCTTTTTGGTCGAGCCATCTTTCTACCTTTCTCTAGCTTTTATGCTAGAATTACACTATAGCATATCCAGGACTATCCCTCAAGTACAAAGTTGTCGCACCCTAGATACAACCTCAGGTTGCATTTGCTAATTAAAATCATTCTAAACTGATCCCAGATCCATCGTTAGACTAATCGCTAGCTAGAACGCCTACAATGGATCAGGGATCAGTTGCAGTTGCGAAAGGTAAGTGTGAACAGCACTTTGTTTTACAACTGCAAGTTGTCCCGATTTTATAGTTTATAAGCTCGATAAAATCTAATGAAGAGCTAAATCCTATATAATCCCTTGACAATAATTTGTCAATAGTGTAAATAAAAAATATTAACAGAAAGGAAAATATGCAAAAACAAAAACGTATAACTCTTAATGCAGAAAAAAGAAAAGCAATAGAAAATGTTTTTCAATCTCATTGGGAAAGAGAAGATAGTCCTGTCATTAGAGAGTGGCAAGACGCAAAAAATACTTACGACACTATGAAACCAAAAGTTTTAGAATTGGCTAATAATGTTGTGAGATCACATCAACCACAAGAAGATGTCGATACAATTAGAACCATGAATAATAAATATGGGGATAGTGGCGGACAACTTTACCATGATAATTGTTTTCATTTTCAAACACCAACTGTAAATGATAATGGGGAAGAAGATACAGATGATATTAAAATAGACTTTACATTAGAACCAAGTCTATCTGGTTATCATAGATCAAGTGCCTTTGGTCGTTCTTATTATCGAGAAGAAATGAAAGCAAAAGGTCTTAATCCAGATTATGATTTACAATGGAAAGATGAAAAAAGAAATCCAAGATACTACGAGCATGAGGCGGCTTGTGATAAATGGTTAGGATTTCAAAACTCATCTAACGAAGATAAATCTATTGTTAAACCTAGACAAGCATGGGAAAATGATGATGATTATAAACTTTGGGTTATTGGTTCACAATATTGTCATACTAGACAATTCACAACTGATAGTACAACTTTTGAAATCTTTAAAATGTTCAAAAAAAGTCAAGAAGATTTAGTTAGAACACATGAGAAGATTTTTACCTATACAGATGAGAAGATGAAGAAATTAAGATTAGGTCTTAAATCTTATAGATACTTTGATCAAGCTAAAGCACTTGCAGATAAACTTGGAATTGCTTTAAATGAAAGT